>Ga0335074_10010561_pt1 | contig 12922 bp, 13 predicted proteins | sample Lox_Sample_23_FD_206715 | JGI IMG/M metagenome (GOLD analysis project Ga0335074, IMG submission 206715) | Soil microbial communities from Loxahatchee National Wildlife Refuge, Florida, United States - Lox_Sample_2.3 | ecosystem: Environmental > Terrestrial > Soil > Wetlands | place: USA...
ACGGCGCCGACGATTATTTGCAGCATGCGCGCGGCGACCTCGTCCTGCAGGCATAGCAGCCGCAGTGCCGAGCATCGCTGGCCGGCGGAGCGGAAGGCCGAGGCGATCACGTCGTCGGCGACCTGCTCGGGCAGCGCGGTCGCATCGACGATCATGGCGTTGATGCCGCCGGTCTCGGCAATCAGCGGCACGATCGGACCGTCCTTGCCGGCCAGCGCCCGGTTGATGCGGCGGCCGACTTCGGTCGAGCCGGTAAATGCGACGCCGGCGATGCGCGGGTCGGCGACGATCGCCTCGCCGACCTTGCCGTCGCCGGGAACGAGCTGCAGCGCCGTGCTGGGCACGCCCGCCTCATGCAACAGCGCGATCGCCAGCGCGGCGACGAGCGGTGTCTGCTCGGCCGGCTTGGCGACCACCGCATTGCCGGCAACGAGCGCGGCGGTCACTTGGCCGAGGAAGATGGCCAGCGGAAAATTCCACGGGCTGATGCAGGCGAAGACGCCGCGGCCGCGATATTGCAGCACGTTGCTTTCGCCGGTCGGGCCCGGCATCGGCTGCGGCACCAGCGTCAGCCGCGCCTGCGCCGCGTAATAGCGGCAGTAATCGATCGCCTCGCGCCATTCGGCGAGCGCGTCGTCGAGCGTTTTGCCGGCTTCGTTCTGCAAGAGCGCCAATAACGCTCCGCGCGCGGTCTCCAGCCGATCGGCGGCGCGCTCCAGGATGTCGGCGCGCGCGGTTACCGCAGTCGCTGTCCACGGCGGGAAGCCCGCCGCCGCGGCGGCGATTGCCGTGCCGACGATCGCCGCATCGGCCTCCGTAACCGCGCCGATCCGCCGGCCGTCGATCGGCGAACGCACGGCGCGCGCGATGCCGGGCAGCGCAATTCCATCGACGAGCGGATCGGCGCGCGCGTCGGCTGTCGTGCCGTCATGCACCTCGCCGATGAGCGCGGCCAGCGCGGCGCGGTCGCCGAACTCGATCCCGGCCGAGTTCAGCCGCTCCGGCCGGTAAAGATCGCGGGGCAGGGGAATCCTCGGATTGCGCGCGGCGCCGGCGCCGGCAAGCAGCGCCTGCGGCCGGCGGAGGATTTCGCCCACCGGCACGCTCGGATCGGCGGCGATCGCGACGAAAGAGGAGTTGGCGCCGTTCTCCAGCAGCCGGCGCACCAGATAAGCCAGGAGGTCGCGATTGCTGCCGACCGGCGCGTAAATGCGGCAGGCGGCGTCCGGAAATTCGGCGTATAGCGCGGCATAGAGTGCTTCGCCCATGCCGTAGAGCCGCTGGAATTCGTAGCCCTCGACGCCGCCCGCGTCCTCGATGACGCTCGCGACCGTGAGCGCATTATGGGTGGCGAATTGCGGGAATAGCCGCGGCCGCGCCGCCAGCAGCCGCTTGACGCAAGCCATATAGCAAAGATCGGTCATCGGCTTGCGCGTGAACACCGGATAGTCGGCAAGCCCGCGTTCCTGGGCGCGCTTGATCTCGCTGTCCCAGTAAGCGCCTTTGACGAGCCGCACCGACAGCCTGCGCCGCGCCGCCGCGGCGGCGTCCGCGATCCAGTCGATCGCCGGCAAAGCGCGCTTCTGATAGGCCTGGACCGCGAGACCGAAACCGTCCCAGCCGGCGAGCGCAGGCTCGCGCAGAAGCGCCGCGGCAATGTCGAGCGAGAGCTCCAGGCGATCCGCCTCCTCGGCATCGACGGTGAATTGCAGGTCGTGGTCCTTGGCGAGCCGGGCGAGCTCGGTCACGCGCGGCACCAGTTCGGCCAGCACGCGATCGCGCGAGGTCGCCTCGTAGCGCGGATGCAGCGCCGAGAGCTTGACCGAAATCCCGGGCCGGCCCGGCTGCGGCGCATTGCCGGCACAATCGCCGATCGCCGCGATCGCGGCGGCATAAGCGTCGAAATATTTGACGGCGTCGGCGGCGGTGCGCGCGCCCTCGCCGAGCATATCGAAGGAATAGCGAAATTCGGCGTGGCTCTTGGCCCGCGCCAAAGCTTGCTCGATGTCGTGGCCGATGACGAAATGCGAGCCGAGAAGCCGCATCGCCTGGCGGATCGCCGTGCGCATCGCCGGCAGCCCGAGCCGGCGCACGACGGTGTCGAGGATGGTCTCGGGCGTCTCGCTGGGATGAATGACGCGCGCGGCAAGGCCGAGCGTCCAGGCCGAGGCCGAGACCAGAAGGGCCGTCGATCTGACGTCGCCCTCGAGCCAGCGTCCGGCGGCAAGCTTGTCTTCGATCAGCCGGTCGGCGGTCAAGGCGTCGGGCACGCGCAGCAGCGCTTCGGCCAGCACCATCAGCGCCAGCCCTTCCTTGGTGGAGAGCGAATAAGCGTGCAGAAAGTCGTCGACGCCGCCGAGCCCGCCGGCGCGGGCGCGGATCGCTTCGACCAGCCGGCGCGCGCGCGCATCGACGCGGCTTTCCGCGGCGGCGTCACGCCCGGCATCGGCGAGAAAGGCTGCCGCCAGCGCTTCGTCCGGCGGGGCATAGGCGGCTTGAAAACGCGGCAGCTTGCAATCCGGCGCGTCCATGCCGGCAATCTAGCGCCGCGGCGGCGCGTTTGCGAGGCGCCGGCCGCGGCGGGAGATTGTGTGCGTCTAGGCCATGGCCCGGCGCGGTCTCACGTTCGCGCCGGCTGGCCGGCGGGAACGGTCTGTTCGCCGTGCCAGATCGGCGCGTTGCGGCGCAGCGGTATGATCAACAGGCCGGCGCAGATCGCCATCGCCGCCGCCGCGCCCATCGCCACCGGGTAGCCGTGCTCGGTGATCAGGATCGCCGACAGCACGCCGCCATAAAGCCCGCCCGAGCCCTTGGCGATGGCATAGAGGATGCCATAATTCGCGCCGGCTGCAGCCTCGCCGAAATACTGGCCGATGGTCGCCGGGAACAGCGAGAACAGCGGACCCCAGAAGAAGATCGCCAGGATCGCGGTGACGACGAACAGGATTTCGCTGTGGATGGCGCCGGCAACGATGGTCAGCGCCAAAAACACGCCGGTGAGAATGTAGCTCCAGATCATCGCCGTCTCGCGGCCGATCCGTTCCGACAAGGCGCCCAGCACCACGCGGCCCAGTCCGTTGGAGATGGCGATGCCGCCGGCTGCCGCCGTCGCTGCCGCGGCGGCGAAGTGATAGCTGTTCGAATATTTCACGATCTTGCTGACGCCGGCGAGGCCGGCGCTGGAGATCAGGATGAAGGAGAGGATCAACAGCCACATCTGCCAGGTCGAAAGCGCTTCCGCCAGCGTGTACTGATGGTCGGTGACGCGCGCGACTGTCGCGGTCGGGGTCCATCCCGCCGGGCGCCAGCCGGCCGGCGGGTCCTTCATGAATGCGGCCGCGACGATGGAAACGCCGCCGATGATCGCCGCCATGATGTAGATGACGTGGAAGAACTCGGTGTCCGGCGCCGTCTTGGGAATGGCCCGGATCGGAAAGATGAACGGCAGCGAGCCCCACGAGAAGGCGCCGGCGATCAAGCCGGCGATGAGGCCGCGCTGGTCGGGAAACCATTTGTTCGCGGTGGTCACCGCGGTGTTGTAGACGAAGCCGGCGAAGAACGCGCCGATGCACCAAATGATCAGCACGAATTCGTAGGACGGCCCCAGCGAGGTGGCAAAGATGCCGAGCCCGGCAATGAGCCCGGCGACGATGGTGATCCAGCGCGGCCCGAACTTGTCGCGCAACAAGCCGCCGGGGAGCGTCCCGACTGATTCGAAGATCACGAACAGCGTGAACATCCAGCCGATCTGCTCGTGCGACCAGTGATACAGGCCGCCGATATGGCCGGACATCGAGCTCCAGGCATATTCGTACGGACTGATGATCGCCATCGACAAAAAGGCGGCGGCGAACACGACGTAACGGCTGTAGCCTAGAATCTGTCGGTCGGTCGGGTAGCTTGCGCTCGGTGTTCGAACCGCCATGGTCTTTCCTCCGGTTTGACGCGCTTCTTCGCTTCGCGCGTTCGATGGTTCGTAACGCGCCGGCGTCAGCCGGCGGGCGACGTGGTCTTTGCCTTTGCGGCGGCGCTGTACGGATAGATCACGCTGCCGGTCTTGTATTGCGACGGCGTCAGGATGGTCTCGACGCTATTGGCGTTGCGGAATTGGTCGAGGCCGTGCCCCGAGATGCCGTGAAACTGCACTTGCAGCACGCGCGAGGTGGACCATTCGCCGTCGGCGCCGAATTTGATGTCGCCGACGACGGTGTGGAAGGTCGCCTTGTGCATGTAACCGGCAAGCTTGCTGTCATCGAGGCTCTTGGTGGCCTCGACCGCCTGGCCGAGCACTTGCAGATCGGCGTAACCCCAGGGCGCCATGTAATAGCCGAGCGGATCGACGCCTTCGCTCGCCGCTTTCGCCTGGTAGTCCTTGATCAGCTTCTGGACGCCGGGAAATTCCATCGTCTTCTCGGGCAGCCAGAAATTATAGACGACGATGCCGTTAAGCTCGGAGCCAAGCTCCGTCTGCACCGAAGTCGACTGCAAGCCGACCATGCCGCCGCCGATCATTTCCGGCTTGAAGCCGAGCTCGTTGATCGCGTGCACCATGCCGACCGAATCGAGCGGATAGGAGCAGATCACCGCCAAATCGGGATGGACCGCCTGGATGGCCTGGACGACCGGGTCGTAATTGGTGGTTCGCGGCGGATAGGTCTGGTCGTAGACGACCTTGAGATCGGCCGCCTTGGCGTTGGCGCGCGCGCCGGTCATGCAGTGATTGGAGAAATCGGCATTGGCGCCAACGATTGCCACGGTCTTCGGTTTCGGATTCTGCGCCATCGCGGTGTCGAAGAAGCCCTTGGTGAAGGCCTCCTCGGCGTTCGGCCCGGTCGGCAGCATCGAAAAGTATTTCGCGTAATGGAATTGCTTGTTCACGGCGAGCCCGAACAGGCTCTCGAACACCTTGCCGTGCTCCATGACGATCGGCATCGCCGGCGCGATCATGTTGGTCGCGTAGCCGCTGATCACCAGATTGACGTGATCGACGTCGAGCAGCTTGGTGTAGATGCCGGGCACCGTCGAAGGATTGCTCTGGTTGTCGTAATAGACGAGCTTCACCGGCCGTCCGAGCAGGCCGCCTTTGGCGTTGACGTCGGCGACCCAGATTTGCATGGCGAGCAGCGCCGATTTGCCGTTCGCGGCCAGCGGGCCGCTCAGCGACATGCCGAGCCCGATCTTGATCGGCGCGGCGTTGGCCGGTTCGGCGGCGCGGGCGGCGGCAAAGCCGCCGGACGCCAGCACAGCCACAGCGAGGCCGGCGACGGCGATTTTCATCTGTCTGTTGAATCCGCTCAAGGCAACGCGAGCGGCGCGGTCAAGAAATACGCGCATTGCAGCTCCTCCGGCGTTTTCGGGGCGCGTGCGGTGCCCCGCCGGCGCGACGCTTCCGCCGAGCCGGTTTGTTATTGGGCTCTGTTGCCTCGGGCGGCCGAATTCGCTGACAGCGCTATCCGGCAGTCGGTGAAGATCAAATAAACAGACCTTCGCCCGCTCGCCCAATCCGCGATGCCGCTGCAGAGTTCCATCGCCGTCACACGTTGAGAAGAGACATGTTGTCGCTGCAACGAGTGCCATTTTGCCGCGGCAGATTTTTCCATCGCGGAAGCGGCTTGTGCCGCTTTGTGCTGAATTCGCCGCCGTTCTTTGTTTGATCGGCGGCGCAATCGCTCAGCACAAACAAAGATTTCCTTTATTTAATGCGCGGTTCAGCCGATGGTAATTCAAGATCGTATATTGAAAGAGAGATCCGGATTGCATTGACCGGTGGCGATCACCATGAGCGAAATGACCGATATGACCGAATCGAATTTTGCCGACACCGAATCGATTGCCGTCGCCGGGCCGATCGATTTGAACCCCGGCGCATGCCCGGCAGCCGATGCCGGCGCGAAAAGCGCGAGGAAGCTCTTGATCGCCGATCGCGACGCTGCGGTGCTGCAACGGCTTGCCGGCACCTTGCAGCAGCGCGGCTTTGACATCGTGGTCGCGCAATCGGTGGCCGAGGCGCGGGCCCGCATCGAGGCCGGCATGCCGGCGCTCGCGGTCGTCGGCATGCGGTTTGCTGACGGCTGCGGCCTCGACGTCGTCGCCGCGCTCAGGCGGCGGCGGCCGGAAGCGCGCGCCGTGGTGCAGACGAGCTACGGCAGCATCGCCTCCGCGGTCAGCGCCGTGAAGGCCGGCGCCGTCGATTATCTGGTCAAGCCAGCGGATCCGGACGACATCGTAGCAGCGTTGCTGGCGCCCGCCGGCGGCAAAGCCGCGCCGCCGAAGCAGCCGCTGACGGCCGAGCGCGCCCGCTGGGAGCATATCCGCGCCATCTACGAGGAGTGCGGCCACAACGTATCGGAGACGGCGCGCCGGCTTGCCATGCATCGGCGCACGCTGCAGCGAATCCTCGCCAAGCGCGCGCCGCGATAGGGCGGGCGGACGCTAGCGCGGCCCAGCCCAATCGAGCCGAACGAATCCGCAAGCCGCCTCACGCCGCGCCGGCGTGCGCGCGCTTGAGCGTCTCGATGTCGAACTTCTTCATCGTCATGACGGCGCCGAGCACGCGATCGAGTTGCGCGCCGGAGGCGCCCGCCAACAGTTGCGGCAGCGCCGACGGCACGATCTGCCAGGACAATCCGTATCTGTCCTTGAGCCAGCCGCAGACGCTTTCCCGGCCGCCGTCCGACAATTTGCTCCAAAACTCGTCAATCTCGCTCTGCGTATCGCACATCACCTGGAACGACACGGCCTCGTCGAACTTGAATTGCGGGCCGCCGTTGAGCGCGGTGAAGGTCTGACCGTCGAGCTCGAACTCGACGGTCAGTACCGATCCCGGCTCCTTGCCGTGCACGTCGTGGCCGGCCTTGCCGTAGCGGCTGATCTGCCTGATCGCCGAATTCCTGAACACCGAGGTGTAGAATTTCGCGGCTTCCTCGGCCTCGGTGTCGAACCACAGGCAGGGCGTGATCTTCTGCTTGACGAGTCCCATCGGTGGTTCCTCACTTTGCCGTGGCGAGATAGTCGTCGAGGCGCTCGAACGAGCCGTTCCAGCCGATTGTCGCGCCGCCGCGCATCGCTGCGAAAGCCGCCCGCTCTTCCGCCGTCGCGTTGAGCGGCGTCCAGCGCAGCGTCACTGTGGTCTTGCCGCTGCCCGCGTCCTCGAAGGTGACGGTGGTGAGCAGTTCGAGCGGCCAGTTCGGACTCAAAGGATGCCGCGTCAGGCCGCCGGCCTCGTTCGAGAACGAATGCACCCAGACGAGCCGCTGCGGCGCCTCGATCGCGCGGTAGACGAATTTCGCCCACATGACGCGGCCAGTTTCGTCGCGCAGCGCCCCGTGATAGCTGCCGCCGACGCGCAGATCCATCTTCGAGGACACCACGGTCGATCCCTTCGGGCCGAACCAGACTTGCATCCGCTCCGGCTCGGTGAAGCATTGCCACACCAGCTCCCGCGGCGCCGCGAAGACGCGGGTGATGACGAAATCGATCGCCGTGTCGGGTCCGGCATTGGCGGCAGCAGGCATGGCTCGCTCCAGGGGTTTGTGAGATTTGAGGCGATGGCGCCCGGAAGGCTTATTGCCCGACCAGCACCATCCAGCCGACGCCGAACTTGTCGGCCAGCATGCCGAAGCGCGGCGAAAAAAACGTCTTCTGCAGCGGCATGTTCACCTTGCCGCCGTCGGACAGCGCGCCGAAAACGCGCTCGGCGTCGGCTTCGGTCGGCACGCTGAGCGCCAGCGCGATGCCGTGGAAATTCGTGCTGCCGGTGCAGCGGCCGTCCGACATCAGCAGCATCGTGTCGCCGGCGCGCAGCGCCGCATGCATCACCTTGTCGGCGTTGCCGGGCGAGACCATCGACGGGTCGGGCGCGTCCTTGAACCGCATCAGCATCTCGACCTTGGCACCGACCGCGTTCTTGTAGAACTCGATCGCTTCGTCGCAGCGGCCTTCGAAGGCGAGATAGGGTTGCACTTTCATCGCTCACTCTCCTGCTTGGGGTTTTTTTGCCGAATGGGATTTCGTTCGATTGCGGCCGAAGGACGGGCGGCGCGGGCCAGAGCCGACAGCGGCCGAAATTATTTTGCGCCGGCGGGCGCGCTCTCCTTGATCAGGCGGTCGAGATGCAGGCGGATGTGGGCGGCCTCGGCCGGCGTATGCGCAAGCGCGATCGCCCGGTCGAAGGCGATGCGCGCCTCGCCGGCGCGGCCGAGCCGCATCAACAGGCCGCCGGTCAGTCCGTGAAAATGGAAATAGCCGTCGAGCGATTGCGCCAGCGGCTCGATCATGGCAAGCGCCGCGGCCGCGCCTTGCACCTTGCTGACCGCGACCGCGCGATTGAGCGTCACCACCGGCGAGGGCTGCAGTCGTTCCAGCGCCGCATAGAGGCGGTCGATCGCCGCCCAATCGGTGTCTTGCGTCGTGGCCGCGTGCGCGTGCACGCCGGCGATGGCCGCCTGCAACTGATAGGTGCCGGGCCGGCGATGCCGCCCCGCCTTTTCCAGGAGCGCATGGCCTTCGGCAATCATGTCGCGATCCCACAGACGGCGGTCCTGGTCTTCCAGCAAAATGATGGCGTCGTCGGCGTCGAGCCGGGCCGGCGTGCGCGCGTGCTGCATGAGCATCAGCGCCAGCAGCCCCATGATGTCCGGTTCGCCGGGAAACAGGCTCAAGAGCAGCCGCGCCAGCCTGATGGCTTCGTCGCAAAGCGGCGCGCGCACGTGCCGGTCGCCGCCGCTCGCCGAGTAGCCTTCGTTGAACAGGAGATAAAGCATCGCTGCCACCGCGGCGAGACGCTCGGCGCGCTCGGCCGCGCCCGGCGCGGCGAAGGCGACGTCCGCCCTGGCGACGCGCGACTTGGCGCGGGTGATGCGCTGTTCCATGGCGCTTTCGCCGATCAGAAAGGCGCGGGCGATTTCCTTCACCGTCAATCCAGACACCACGCGCAGCGCCAGCGCGATCTGCTGCACCGACGGCAGATCGGGATGGCAGCAGATGAACAGAAGCCGCAGGACGTCGTCGCGATAATGCGAGCTGTCGAGACGCTCGGCGATGTCGCTTTCGGCGTCGCCGAGGTCGGAAATCCGCTCGTCGGGCGGCAACGGGCCGCTCCGGCTGCTGCGGCGCGCCTCGTCGAGGCCGATATTGCGTCCGACCAGGACGAGCCAGGCGACCGGATCGCGCGGCGGCCCGTTCAGCGGCCAGTTCTTGAGCGCGCGCAAGCACGCTTCCTGAAAAGATTCTTCCGCCTGATCGAGAGACCGGAAATAGCGCAACAGCGCGCCGATCGCCTGCGGTCGCGCCGATCTCAGCAGGGGATCGATCCAGGACAGATCGGTCACGACGCCTTGGTCTCCGGCACGAACTTGGCCTCCGGCACGAAAAGCTTCACCGGGCGAATTTCGAACACGACCTTCTCGTCGCGGCCGATATCCTTGGCGAGAGCGATCGCCTCTTCGAGCGAATCGCAGTCGATCAGATAAAAGCCGAGCAGCGCTTCCTTGGTCTCGGCGAACGGGCCGTCGAGCACCACCGGCTGCGCGCCCATGCGCACGGTGGTCGCCGTCGTCGTCGGCATCAGCCGCACCGCGGGGCCGAGCTTGCCTTTCGCCGCAAGCTTGCTGGTCACCTTGGCGCGCTTGGCGAGCACGGCGTCGTCCTGTTCCTTGGTGCAGGAACTGTCCAGCGCCTCGTCGTGGCAGCACAGGAATGCATAAAGCATCGACGTATCCTTTCGGACTGAGGACGACGGGGCCGGCTTCATTCCGACACCCGTCGCAAAAATATTTCAGGCTGGACGGCGGGTTGCTAAGCCATTGAAGAGACATAGGCATCGAGCCGATCCAGCGAGCATAATAAGTCTCGTTCGGACCAATAGTCGAACGAGCATGTGACGGTTTGGCGGCCGCGGCGCGCGCCGGCGAGCATTTGTGCGCAGCGCGCCATCGCCGCGGCGGCGGCGCCGTGAACGGCCGCGACGTGATGCGGATAGCGCAGGCTTGCGAAGGCGTGGCAGTAGACCAGCAGTTCCAACATGGCCCTCTCCTTTATTCGCTTGCTAGGACGAAGGGCCATGCTTGCCTCCGACAAGCTCGAACAAAAAAACTTCGCGCGTTTGCGCGGTCAGATCGACCCGGCGAGTCGGATCGACTTGGCGAGATAGTCGGCCAGCCGCGCCAGTGTCTGCGGCAGGCCCTTTTCGGCGCCGTATTCCGTGATGGCGTGCTGGCGCACGGCCGCGGTCGGAAAATCGAGGCGCCAAACGATGCGGGTTCTGCCGCCGAGATCCTCGAAGACGATGGTTTGCCGGAATTGCATGGGCTCCACGTCCGCGCCGCCGCCGTGCCGGTAGACGATGCGCTCGGGCGGCACGATCTCTTCGTAAGTGATGCGGTTCTGATAGTCGCGGCCGTCCGGGCCGTGCATGACGAAGCGCCAGACGCCGCCGGGTTTCATGTCGAAGCTCGACGTCGTGGTGGTGAAGCCGTACGGGCCCCACCATTGCGCCAGGTGTTTCGGGTCGGTGAAGGCTTCGAACACCAGCGCGCGCGGCGCGTCGAATTCGCGCATGCCGACGATCGCGCGCGGGTCGCTGTCGAGATCGAGACTACTTGTTACGCTCATCGTCCTCGTCCTTGCGCGGGTCGGGATTTGCCTCGGCTTGCAGCGTCTGCAGATAGGCATCGAGGCGGTCGAAGCTCTCGTCATAGAAGCGGCGGTAATGAGCGAGCCAGTCGTCGATGTCCTTGAGCGCGCGCGGCTCGATCCGGCAGGGCCGCCATTGCGCTTCGCGTCCGCGGGTGATCAGGCCGGCGCGCTCGAGCACCTTGAGGTGCTTCGACACCGCCGGCAGGCTCATGGCGAACGGCTTGGCCAGCTCGCTGACATTGGTCTCGCCCAAGGCGAGCCGGGCCAGAATGGCGCGGCGGGTGGGGTCGGCGAGAGCCTGGAAGGTGGTGTCGAGGTTCATTTGACCATGCAGTTAAATAACTAGATGGTTAAGTACTCTCCTCGACCCTCTCCGTCAAGGGTCTTTTCAACCGATCCCGCGCCCAGCCGACACTCACGGGAGGGTTGGAAGCCGATGGGAGCGCCGCGATGCCTGCTTTTCCGGATTTTCGGGGACTGGCCGCCCTGATGTTCGCCGGTCCGATGCTGACGGCACTGATGCTTGCCGCCCCGACTGCCGCCCGCGCCGCCGATTTCGAGGTCGTCTACAAGAGCTGCCCCGAAGACAATTATTATGCCGACTACGACAAGCTCGTTAAGCTCGCCGCGCCGCCGACCAACTGCAAAGGCTCCGCCGACAAGCTTGCCAATGGCCGCATGGTGCTGCGGCTCAACGGCGCCATCGCGCCGGGCGACGCCGGCCGGCTGCAGGCTCTTCTCGACAGCCAGATCAGGCTCGTGACGTCTTACGGCTATGACGGCAGCGGCACGTTCGTTACCGTGGAGATGGCCGGCGATGCCGGCAGCACCGCCGGCGCCGCCGAGCTCGGCCGCTTCTTTGCCGATCAGTTCATCCAAACGCGGATCGTGCGCGGGACGACCTGCGCCGGGCCTTGCGCGCTGGCGTTCATGGGCGGCCGCGCGCTGTGGACCCGGCTGACGCGGCTGACGCTCGACCGCCGCCTCGAAGCCGGCGGCGAACTGATTTTCCGCTCGCCGCTCTATCCGGCGGAAAACGCCGACCCGCAGGCGATCCGCGATCTTGCCGGCATCGTGCCGACCTATGCGGCGCGCTACGATATTGCGCCGCTGCTCCTTGCCAGGATCATGAGCCTGAAGGAGGGCGAATCGCTTCCGATCGACACGGTGTTCTGGGCCAAGGTCGCCAACCTCACCGTCGACGGCGTGGCGCCCGTGACCAACCCAAGCGACGACGATTACATTTCCGCCTGCCTGTCGCAGGTCGATTGGAGCTACGGGCTTGACGGCGATTATGACGAGCCGCCGCAAATGAAGAACAACGGCGACTGGGAGGAGGGGGCGATCGTCTATCGCGGCGACGCCTATGTCCTGGTCGCCGCCGTGTGGTCGACCGAGGGTTACGATTACTGGTGCGCCCTCAACAAAAGCCGGACCGCGGAAGTGAAGATCCCGCGGCAAAAGGTGCGCTCGGTCTTGAGCAAGTGGCGCGGGCGCAATTCGCTCCTGCACGGCGAAACCGACGACGATATCGACCTGAAAGGCAATGAAATCTATTTCAGCCGGGCGCCGAACGGCTTTCGCCCGACGCGAGCGCAAAACAGCCTCGACCTGCTGTTGCGCGATCCGCAGACCAAGCTTGCCGCCACAGCCGATCCGGATTTCAAGTGGAATCCATGGGGCAAGTGGGACCCCTGGTTCGAGCTCGACGGGCCTTGAGAAAAAAGAAAGACCACAAATTTATATCACCGATTAAATCGAACTTAAGCCGGCCGGGCTGTGCAATAGGCGCCGGCCTTGCCTAGAGAAGCCGTCTTATGTCGTTTCTTCGCATCTATTTGCGCGTGCTCTCGCTGTTACGGCCGGTGGCGCGGCTCGCGGCGACGCTGGCGCTCGCCAATGTGGCGCTCGCCGCGGCGCAATTCGTCGAGCCGGTGCTGTTCGGCCGCATCGTTGACGCCTTGTCCGGCGCGCTGCCGGCGGACTGGCATACGGCGGCCTGGCGGCTCGCGCCGCTGATCCGGGTCTGGGTCGGTTTCGGCCTGTTCGTCATTGTCGCCGCCACGCTGGTGGCTTGGTACGCCGACCGGCTGTCGCACTACCGCCGCAACATGGTGCTCGCCGATTATTTCGAGCACGTGCTGCAACTGCCGCTCGCCTACCACACCGGCGCGCATTCCGGCCGCCAGATGAAGGTGATGCTCACCGGCACCGACACGCTGTGGTGGCTGTGGCTGTCGTTCTTCCGCGAGCATCTGTCCGCCTTCCTGTTCATCGTGCTTTTTCT
>Ga0335074_10010563_pt1 | contig 12921 bp, 6 predicted proteins | sample Lox_Sample_23_FD_206715 | JGI IMG/M metagenome (GOLD analysis project Ga0335074, IMG submission 206715) | Soil microbial communities from Loxahatchee National Wildlife Refuge, Florida, United States - Lox_Sample_2.3 | ecosystem: Environmental > Terrestrial > Soil > Wetlands | place: USA: Florida...
TCATCTATCCGTTCGTGGTCACCGGCATCGCCCAGGCATTCTTTCCGGCAGAGGCTGGGGGGAGTCTCGTGATGCGTGATGGCAAGGCGGTCGGCTCGAGCCTGATCGGCCAGCCGTTCAGCGACCCGAAGTACTTCTGGAGTCGCCCTTCCGCCACGACTCCGCAGCCGTACAACGGGACCGGCTCGACCGGCTCGAACCTGGGGCCGCTCAACCCCGCTCTCACTGACGGGATCAAGGCGCGCATCGACGCGTTGCATGCGGCCGATCCGGGGAACAAGGCGCCCGTTCCGGTCGACCTCGTGACGGCATCGGCCAGCGGCCTCGACCCGGATATCTCGCTCGCGGCGGCGTACTATCAGGTGCCACGAATCGCCCGCGTTCGCGGGGTGAGTATCGATGGCGTGAGGAATTTGATCGCAACTCACGCGCGGGGTAGGGTACTTGGAAAGTTCGGCGACCCGCGTGTGAACGTCCTCGAACTCAATCTCGCGCTCGATCGCAATCAGGCAAGCTCCAATCGATGAATTGATGGCGGAGGTACGCCCCGACCCGGACCAGCTGCTGGCGCACGTGCAGGCCGCGGAGGCGCGCGCGCAGCGGGGACGGCTGCGCGTTTTTTTTGGCGCCTCGGCGGGAGTCGGTAAGACATACGCAATGCTCGAAGCCGCGCGGGCGGCGCGGCTTGCCGGCAAGGACGTGGTGGTCGGCTACATCGAGCCGCACGGGCGCGTCGAGACCGAGCGGCTGATCGAGGGGCTCGAGCAGCTGACTCCGCTCACGGTTCGCTATCGCTCGCTCGTGCGGCAGGAGCTCGATCTCGATGCCGCGCTGAAGCGCCATCCGACGATCCTGCTCGTCGATGAGCTCGCGCATTCCAATCTCACCGGCGGCGATCCCGCGCTACGCCATCCGAAGCGCTGGCAGGACATCGAAGAGCTGCTCGAAGCGGGCATCAGTGTCTGGACGACCGTCAACGTCCAACATCTCGAGAGTCTCAACGATATCGTCGCGCAGATCACGGGCGTTCGCCAACGCGAGACCGTGCCCGATCATGTCTTCGACGAGGCCGACGAAGTCGAGCTGATCGATTTGCCGCCCGATGATCTGCTCGCGCGCCTGCACGCCGGCAAGGTGTATATCCGCGACGACGTGGCGAACGCAGTGGAGCGCTTTTTCCGCGTGCCGAATCTCATGGCGCTGCGGGAGATGGCGCTGCGCCGGGTGGCGGACCGGGTCGAGGCGGAGGCGCGTGCCTCGGCGGGGCTTGGCCACGCGCGGCAGCCGCGCCTGCCCGGCGAGCGCATCCTCGTCGCGACGGGGCCGGACCGTCAGTCCGAGCAGCTCGTTCGCGCGGGCAAGCGCCTCGCGGACGCCCTGGACGCTCAATGGATCGTCGTCTACGTCGAGACGCCCGCGCTGCTCAAGATGTCCGAGGCGCAGCGCAATCGCCGCATCGACCTCTTGCGGCTCGGCGAATCACTCGGCGCCGAGACGGTGACGATCGACGGTCCCACAGCGACCGAGGCGCTGCTCGAATACGCACAAGTGCGCAATGTGACGCGCTTGATCGTCGGCGCGCCGAAACGCTTCGGCCTGAAGGCGCTCCTGCGCCCCTCGACCGCCACCGAACTGGCCAGGCGCGCGCAAGGTTTCGACGTGATCACCGTCGCCGTGCCCGAACATCCCGGCCTTAGCGGCGCGAGCCGCGCGCAGAATCGGCCGGACAACCTTCCGGTGCAGATACCCTGGGATCGCTTCGCATGGGCGGTTGCGATCAGCGTCGCGTGCACGGTGCTGGCTTTTGCGATGTATCCGCGCTTCGAGCTCGTGAACATCGTCATGGTGTACCTGCTCGGCGCAACGCTCGCGGGACTGCGGCTCGGACGCGGACCTTCCGTCCTCACGAGCGTGCTCAACGTCGCGGCGTTCGACTTCTGCTTCGTGCCACCGCGCTACACGTTTGCCGTATCCGACGCGCAGTACGTCGTGACTTTCGCTGTCATGCTGATCGTCGGGTTGGTGAGCGCGACTCTGATGGCGAGCGTACGTCAGCAAACCCGTGTCGCCGGTGCGCGCGAGCGTCGTACCGCGCTGCTCTACGCCATGAGCCGCGAGCTCGCGGTGACGCGCGGCATCGCACAGCTTGCCGCGGTCGCCGTGCGCCACATCGCCGAAGTCTTCGAGTGTCAGGCCGTCGTTCTGCTGCCCGACGAAGAGGGGAAGCTCCACATGCCCGCCGGGCCGCCGCTCGAGCAATCGTTGCGCCGGGCAGACCTCGCCATCGCGCAGTGGGTTGCCGATCACGGCCGCGAGGCGGGGCTCGGGACCGACACGCTTCCCGCATCTCCCGCACTCTACGTGCCGCTCGGAGACGTCCATCGCCGTCTCGGGGTACTCGCGGTGCTGCCGATCAACCGTCGGCGCGTGTCACTTCCGGAGCAGCGCCACCTGCTCGAGACGTTCGCGGGTCAAATCGGTCTGGCGCTCGAGCGAGCCCAGCTTGCCGAGCGGACCGAGGCCGTGAAACTCGCGGCCGACCGCGAGAGTCTGCGTAACACCCTTCTCGCTTCGATCTCCCATGACCTGAGAACGCCGCTCGCGGCGATCGCCGGCGCGGCGGGTGCGCTCGCGGAGCACAGCGCTGCGCTCGATGAGCACACCCGCGTTTCGCTCGCGCGCTCGATCGAAGCGAAGGCTCGGGAGATGTCCGAGCTCATCACGAATGTGCTCGATCTGATGCGGCTCGAGGTCGGACAAGTCGTGCTCCGACGCGACTGGCAGATGCTCGAGGACCTGGTTGAAGCGGCGCGGCGGGAGCTCGGGCCGCGCCTCGATGCCTATACGGTCGAGACCCGCCTGCCAAACGGCCTGCCGCCGGTATACGTCGATGCGACCCTCGTCGTGAAACTCTTCGCGAATCTCCTCGACAACGTCGTCAAGTACACACCGGCTGGCACGCAGGTCGTGATCTCTGCGATTCCGGACGACAAAGTCTTGCTCGTCACGGTGGATGATTCGGGACCGGGTCTTCCGGCCGGAGACCCCGCACGGCTGTTCGAGAAATTCCAGCGCGGCTCGCAGGAAGGCACGACCGTCGGCGTGGGGCTGGGACTTGCGATCTGCAGGGCGATCGTGCGCGAGCACGGCGGAGACATCACGGCCCGAAATCGGCCTCAGGGCGGAGCCCGCTTCGAGTTCACATTGCCCCTCACGCCCTCATGACCGAGGCGATGCATCGGATCCTGGTGGTCGAGGATGACGCGACGATACGCGGCGTGATTCGCGCGCTGCTCGAATCGCAGCGCTTCCGACTGGCGGAAGCTCAGACCGCAGGGCGCGCCGAGATCGAGGCTCGCACCCAGAAGCCGGATCTGATGCTCGTCGATCTCGGACTGCCCGACGGCGACGGAGTGCACGTCATCCAGCGTGTGCGCGCGTGGTCGCCCATGCCGATCATCGTGCTCTCGGCGCGTACGGCAGAGGATCAGAAGATCGCCGCCTTCGAGGCCGGCGCCGACGATTACGTCACCAAGCCGTTCAGTGCGCCGGAGCTCCTCGCACGGGTGCGAGCGGCGCTCCGGCGCGGGGCTCGCGGCGGCGAGATGGGGCACGTCTTGCAGTTCGGCGAGATTCGGGTGGACCTGGCGCGTCGCACGGCAGGGGGTTCCGCGGGTGAGATGCATCTCACGCCTCTCGAGTACCGCGTACTCGAGACCCTCGCGCGACACACGGGATTCATCGTGACGCAGGCGCAGCTCGTGCGCGAAGTCTGGGGACCCACGCATCTCGGCGACACGCGGAGCCTGCGCGTCTGCATCAAAAATCTGCGCGGCAAGCTCGAGCCGGCCCCGCACCGGCCCCAGTATCTGCTGACCGAGCCGGGACTCGGGTACCGCCTCAAGACCGGCGACGCGGAAAGCTGACGTCAACCCTTCGAGAGCAGGTGGACAGCAAGGGCGGCCCCGACGGCCATCGCGCCGAGCACCGCCAGCAGCACGCCTGCGGCCGCGCAATCCTTGACGATCCGGATCTGCGGATGGACCTCCGGGTGCAGATGATCCACGAGATGCTCGAGGGCCGTATTCAACAGCTCCGCCGCGAGGACCGCGGCGCTCGCCAGCATGACGAGCGCCCACCAGAGCGGTCCGGGTCGCAGGAGGGCGAGCGCGATCACGACGGCGATGAAGACGCTCGCCTGAAACCTCAGGCTACGCTCGGCGCGCAGCGCGAATACGAGACCTTTGAGAGCGAAGCCGAGGCGCACCCGGAACGGGCGATTCTTGGCCCGTACGGAAAACTCGGCGAGCTCGCTCGTCTCGTGAACCGTCTGCCCCAGCTTCTGACCCATGGGGACAGTATATCGGCGGGAGCGGGGAACCGGGCTCAATATTGGAACTGGTACGAGAGCCCGATGGAGCTGCCGGGGTCGTTCTGCGGCGTGGTGCCCTGTGCCGTCGCCGTGCCATTGCCGAGGCGCGTCTGAAGTTTCAAGCGCTGCGTCAGGTCGACGTCGACCTGGACCTGGCTCGAGCCGGTCGTCGTCTGGGTCGCGGCGACATATACCTTGTTCGAGATGTACTTGCCGGCCGTGACGCTCGCTCCCGTCGATTGCGTACTGCCGGCCGGCGAGCTTCCCGCGGCCTGCCCGCCGCCCACCGATAAGGTGTTGAGCCCGAACACCCGCTTGAGCCAGGTAAGCGGATTGAGCTTGCTCAATGTGCCTCCGCCCCCTCCACCGCCGATGCCGCCGAGGCTCGCGAGGCCGCCGCCGACCTCGGCGAGCTGCAGGGCGGTGAGCTGCGAGGCAGGCTTGCCGAACAACAGCAATCCCAGCAGATCGTCTTGCGGCAGCGGGGGCGTGCTGGAAAGCTCGAGCTTCGGTGCATCCGCGAATCCCGTAACGTGCAGCGTCACGGTCGTCGGCTGGTTGTAGGTGACGCTCGCCTGCGCGATGAAATCGAGTGTCGGATCGATCTTTCCCTTCAATCCCTCCCCGTTGAAACTCACCTTGCCGCTCGTGAACATGAGTTCGGTGCCGGCGAGCGAGAACGCACCGCGAATCATCCTGAACCCGCCGCTCACTTGCGGATTGTCCGAGGTGCCCGTCACGACGAGCTTGCCGCCGAGCTGGGCGTCGAGGCCGCGGCCCTGAACGAAGATCGATTCCGGCGCATCGAGCGTGAGATCGAGACCAATGACGAGCTTCGAGGTGGTCGCGGCGGGCTTTGCGGTTTGCCCGGGAGTCACGACATCGAGTACGGCGACTTCCGGCGGAAAGCCGTTCGGGATGGTGATCGCGGCGCGGTTGACGTGCACCGTGCCGGTCACGTCCAGATGCTGACGCAAGGTGCCGGCGATGCGCATATTGGCATCGAGATTCGCCGTCAGAATGTCGTTCGTGATCGGCTGGATACGGTGTGCCTCGAGCTCGATGCTGATCGGCATCTCGGGTTCCAGCACCCCGATCGTGCCTTGCGCCGAGAGCTGACCGGGTCCCGCCCGCGCGCTCATGCTCGCGATCTTGAGAACGCCATGGCCGCCGACGAGCCGAGCGTTGATATGCTCGAGGTGAACGCCTTCGGCATAGTCGCGGAGGTCACCGTTTGCCAGGAGCACTGTGCCATCGATCTGCGGCTCCTTCGCCGTGCCCTCGACGCGCGCATCGAGGCTGATCGTCCCTGACGCACGCTCGCCACGCGCTTCCAGGAGCACGTTCATGAGCGCCGCATTGATATGGCCCGAGAGTTTGAGAGCCACCGTTCCCGTCGAGTTCATCGGCGCCCGGCCGCTCAAGGTAACTTGCGACTCCGCACCCGCATGGAGCTCCGCCGAGACGCTGGCGGTGTCACCGCGAAATTGCGCCGATCCGCGCGCGCTGGCCGCGGGCAGCCCCGCGGTCTCGACCGTGGCGAGCTTGAGACCCTCAATCTCGAACGAGGCGCTCCCGACGGGGGCCGAACGGCTTCCGCGCAGTCGTGCCTCGGCGTTGAAGGTGCCGTCCGCGAGCATGTTCGGGACGAAGGCGTTGACGAGCGCCGCTCTGACGTTGCGGATCGAGGCGCGGACATTGAGCGCCGGCGAGAGTTCACCGTTCACTGCGATGATCGCCTGTTGCGCCCCGATGCGCAGATTACGCACCGCGAGCTCTTTCCCGAACGTCACTCGTGAAGGCGACAGGAGGCGCGCCGTCTGGCCGTGATAGTGAGCCTCGAAGCGCTCGAGAGAGATCTGCTGCGCCGGCTCATCGAGAAGGGCGGCGCTCGAGAGGCTCGCCGGTTCGCCGCCGATGTTCGCCGACTGGGCGGTGAGATCGACGCGAAGCGCATCGAGCGGACCTGCGGCTGAAAGCTTGGCGTTGCCTTCGAAGCCGTTCGCCGCGACATTGCGCGCATCGAGCTCGATGTTGGCGCCGCCGTGCTTTGCACCCGGCACGAGTGCGACGGTCGCGTTGATGCTTCCGGCGAGACTCGTGCCGACAAACTCTTTCAGATCGGCGAGACTCCCGATCGAGAGGTGCATATTGCCTCGGGCAGCGGCGAGGTTCTTACCGGCCGTGAGATCGCCGTCGGCGGTCATACTCTTCCATTCGGTGCGGCGCACGACCACGTGGTAGGTCCCCGACTGCACTTGCTGGAGTGAGGCATCGAGGCGCAATGGCGCGCCGGCGAGCGTCCCGGTCGCGCGCACAGAGCCGCTCGGCGCGGAGGGCAGCCCGCGGGCTTGCAATGTCGCCTCCACCGTTCCCGGCGGTGAGCCACTGACGGAAAGTGTCGACCGCACTTGGACATTGGCCGCGATCGACCGCAGGGGGCCGTCAGCGGTGCCCCGCGTATCGAGAGAGCCCTTCATGGAGGGCGAGAGCACCGCGAGGTCGGCGAGTGCGATCTGCCAGCGCACGTGGATTGCACGGATGACGCTCGATGCAGCGCTCTTCGCCGCGGGCGCGGACGGGGCTTGCGTCGCCCGGTCGGCAGTGCCGGAGGCCGACAGTGAGAGCGCGCGGCCGTTCACCTCGAGAGTCTGAATTTGGATCTCCGCCGCAGTGGCCGCGGCCGCGAGGTGTAGCCGCAGGTTCGCGCCGAGCAGCTGCGCGGGGAGGCTCGCGCCGCCGAGGTTCCCCGTGCCGCTCACATCAAGACCCGTCGTCTCGCCGCGCTCTGCGACGCTGCCGGTGAGCTCGAGGCTCCCGTGGAGGTTCTCCTTCAAGAGCGAGGCGAGTTCGGCGACATCCGGCAGCCGCAGATTGAAAGTCGCGCTGCGGGGACCGGCCGTTAGGGCATCGGCGCTGAGATCGAGCAGCCGGTGAGAGATTTTGATATTGAGTGGGCGCCCGGGCGCATCCAAACGGATCGTAGCGTCGGCTTTCAGAGGCGAGCCCGCCAGCAACTGCGGCTCGGAGGACGGCAGCATGATGCCGTCAGCGGTCGCGTGCACCGTGAGGAGGCGGCCGTTTGCATCGAGCGTCGCGGCGAGTTTCGCGAGCTGCGCTCCGTCGGGAAGGACCACTCCCGCCAGATCGAGCGCCGCGTCGGCGTGCGGCGCCGTGAGGGGCCCGCGCCAGCGGCCCTGCATCGCGATGCGCATCCAGGAGAGCCCGGGCCGCGGCATCATCGCAGATGAATTCACCCTATAGGCGAGATCGGCCGCGCGGTGCACGAGATCGACCGTGCCGCTGGCATCCGCGCGCAGTTCTCCGGCCCGAGCCGCGAGGCGCAAGCTCACCGCGGTTCGCGGGCCTTCGAAGTCGGCGCTGACGGACAGCGCTCCGAGCCCGGGGAGATTCGCGAGGTGCTCGAGTGGACCGCCCGCGGGTTCATCGAGGTTCAGGCTGCCGTTCATCCGCGAGGGCGTGAGATGCAGCGCGACCACATAGGTTCCGCGGCCGTTCGTGCGGTGCGCACTGAGATTCGCGCGGAGAGCTTCGAGCGATTTGTAATGCGCATCGCCCTGCACGTTGAGCCGCGCCTCGAGGCCGGCCGCTGCAGGTTCGAGATCGAGAGTGCCGATCGCGATCTGATCGATATCGATGCTCGGGAGGCTCGAGCCGCTGCTGGAGCGTGATGAAGCGGGGCTGGCGGGCGCACTCACCGGCTTACGGGCGACATCGACACGCGCTATGCCCACGCGCTCGATGTGCAGGTCCCAGCGGATGAGAGCGAGCGGCGACCAACGCACCGATACGCGCTCGGCGGTCATCCAGACCCCTTGCGCATCGTGCATCTCGAGCCTCGAAATGTCGATTGCACCCGGGAAGGTGCCCCCGAGACCGTAGATGCGCACGCGGCCGGAGGTGAACCGCGCCGTCTGGCGCTCGATGAGCCGACGCCCGGCCGAGGTGTTACCCACGACGAGAATCGCCGCGATCAGAATCACGGCGAGGAGCAGCACGCCGGCGAGACTCCATGCGGTGATGCGCAACGCGCGGCGCATCAGAAAGCCTGACCGAGACCGATATAGATCTCGAATTTGTCGTCAGTAGAGGTCCGCCGTGTCGGAAAGGCGACATCGAAGCGGATAGGTCCAATCGAGGTGTAATAGCGCACGCCGGCTCCCACGCCGACGCGGTAAGCGCCCGAAAAGGGTACGGGCTCCTGACTCACCCCACCGCCGTCGACGAAGGTCACGAAACCAAAATTCGTGCCTATGCGCTGGCGCAGCTCGAGATTGCCGATCGAAAGCGTCGTGCCGCCTTCGGGAATGCCGGTCGGCGTCCCATTGGCGAAAAGAAACTGCGGCCCCACGGACTGATAGCGATAGCCGCGAATCGTTCCGCTGCCGCCCGCATAGAAGCGCTGATCGGGAGGCAGGTTGTCCCAAATCGCGCCCCAGGCAAGTCCGCCCATGCCGCGTACGGCAATGACCGTTCGACCCGCGGGGTCCCCGGAGAACAGCTTATGCATGTCGAAATACGTCGTGGCGGTCGCCTGCGTCACGAGAAAGGGCGTGCCACCTTGGCCGTACGAGAACGTCGGCGTGAAGTTGAGCGTGAAGCGATAACCGTGGGTCGGGTCGTCGAGCGGCGAAGCCAGATTCGTGGAGTCGTAGCTTCCGGCGAGCGGCAGCAGCAGCAGCTCGTAGGTGTGGATTTCGGAGAAAGGACACACGACGATGCCGCTCACTTCCTCGGGCTCGGCGCCGGCTGGCGGAGGGCAGGTCGCGCCGGGTTGCCCGATGACCTCGTGCTCGATCGAGAGACCGCCCGATAGGTTCCACACCGAGGAGAGCTTGCGGCTCACGATCGCGCTGAAGATTTGACCCTCTTCGGCATACGCCTGCAGCTCTTGGCGGAGCCCCTCCACGGACAGGCGCAGCGACTGATCGCGATGAAAGAAGTCAGGAACCGTGTAGGCGAGCGTCATGTCATAGCCGACGCCGGTGCTTGCCGTCCCGCCGAGGTTGATGGCATTCGCCACGAAGCTGAGCTGCTGAGCGCCGCCGAGCAGGTCGCGATCGCTCCAGTTGACGCCGCCGCTGCCGCCGAGGTCGCTCGAGTAGGCCGCGCTTACGCCGACGGTATGGCGCTTCGCCTCCGAGAAAACGAATGTGACCGGCACGCGCCCTTCGGCATCCGGCGCCTTGCCCAGTCTGACACTCACCTGTGAGAAGACCCCGAGGTTGAGAAGGTCTTCGCGTGCCTTCTCGACGGATGACGCATCGTAGCGCTCGCCCGTGTGGATCAGCAGGCGTCTCTCGACGAGGCTCGCATGAACGTGCTTGAGGCCCTCGAGATGTATCTGGCCGATCTGCACACGCGGGCCGCTCACCACTCGAAAGCTCACATTGAGGATGTGCTGTGCAGGCTCCTCGTGTGCGATCGGCTTGTCCACTCTGGCAAACGCGTAGCCGGCGTTCGTCAGGAGCGTTTGCAGCGTGGCGCCCGCCGCAAGGACGTTCGATGCGACGGCCGGATCGCCGGACGAGAGGTCGAGCTGTCGCTCCATGTCTGCCGGAAACGATCCCTCAAAGTCGATGCGGCCGATGTGAAACAGCGGTCCCAGGGTCGGTTTGATCTCGACGTGGGCGTCCTCGCCCTTGGGCAGCGCGGTGAGCGTATCGGCGAGGTCGGGGCTGTCGAGGGCCATCCCGTTGATGGTGATGGCAATTGAACCATCGTAGTAGCCGAAGCTCTTGAGGACGGTTTCGAGCCGGGGCACATCCCCGCGTGCCCGTGCAATGAGACCGAACGGGCTCACCGGCGCCGTGGTCCGCAGCTGCTGCAGCTGCGAGGTGGGCTTCAACAGATCATCGACCGGCTTGCGCCCCGAGGAGACCCAGTCGATCTTGTAGGGTTGTGGGTCGGCTGCGCTCGCGAGCGGCAGGCGTGCGGCGAGGCACACGGCGAGCGCGAACAGCACCGGGAAGCAACGTGAGGGTGAAGTAAGAAGCGGGGACACGGGGACCCAAACGGTCCTGATCGAGGTACTGTTCCAGCGCGGGCGGGGACGAAGCTCGGCCGCAGCGCTCAGGAGCCGACGAGCTCGCGGCCGATCAGCATCCGGCGCACCTCTTGCGTGCCGGCGCCGATCTCGTAGAGCTTCGCGTCGCGCAGGAGTCTGCCAGCGGGATACTCGTTGATGTATCCATTGCCGCCGAGGATTTGGATGGCGTCGAGCGCCGCGCGGGTCGCGTGCTCGGCCGCGAACAAGATGCATCCGGCCGCATCGCGGCGCGTGATTCGGCCGGCATCGCACGCTCGCGCGGCCGCGTACACGTATCCGCGGCTCGCATGGAGCGCCGCGTAGAGGTCGGCAAGCTTCGCCTGGATGAGCTGGAACGTGCCGATCGGCCGGCCGAACTGTCGCCGCTCGCGCGCGTAGGGCAGCGCGACATCGAGCGCGGCTGCCATGAGACCGAGCGGTCCGCCGGCGAGCACCACGCGCTCGAAATCGAGCCCGCTCATGAGGACACGAGTGCCGTCGTTCTCGCGGCCGAGCACGTTTTCGGCAGGCACTTCGCATTCCTGAAACACGAGCTCGCAGGTGCTCGAACCGCGCATCCCCAGCTTATCGAGCTTCTGCGCCGTCGAGAAACCCGTGAAGCCGCGCTCCACGATGAAGGCTGTCACGCCGCGGGAGCCGGCCGCGGGATCGGTTTTCGCATACACGACGAGCACGTCCGCGTCGGGACCGTTGGTGATCCACATTTTGCGACCGTTGAGCACGTAGCGCTCGCCGCGGCGCGCGGCATGCGTCTGCATCGACATCACGTCCGAGCCCGCGCCAGGCTCCGACATCGCCAGAGCGCCGACGTGCTCGCCGGAGACGAGTTTCGGCAGATAGCGCCCACGCTGCACGTCCGTGCCGTTGAGCTTCAACTGATTGACGCAGAGATTGGAGTGCGCGCCGTAGGACAGTCCCACCGAGCCCGATACGCGCGAGATCTCCTCCATCGCGATGACGTGGGCGAGGTAGCCGAGGTCCGCGCCGCCCCAGCGCTCGGGCACCGTGATGCCGAGCAGCCCCTGCTCCCCGAGCACCGGCCAAAGCGAGCGCGGAAACTCGTTGGTCTGATCGATTGAATGGGCGAGCGGAGCGATGCGTTCAGCTGCGAGCCGCCGCACGCTTTCGCGAACCTCGTCGATCGTCGATCCGAGGCCGAAGTCGAGCTCGAACGCCTCTGATGCAGCCATGAACGCCTCTTGCCCGGCCCCGGATCGGATCATACGATTGTCCGCCGATCCCCCGGGGCTCGACAAGCATCCAAAGGGCCGATGGCCGCAAACAATGTCGTGATCCGTAAGCTCCTCATCGCCAACCGCGGGGAGGTCGCTTGCCGCATTCTGCGCACGGCGCGCCGGCTCGGGATCGAAGCATGCGTGGTCTACTCCGACGCGGACGAGCGCGCCCTTCACGTGCGTCTTGCCGATGAGGCCTGGCCGATCGGTCCGGCACCCGCCAAGGACAGCTATCTCAATGGGCGCGCCATCCTCGAGGCGGCGAGGCGCGCGGGCGCGCAGGCGATACACCCCGGGTACGGTTTTCTGTCGGAAAACGAGGAATTCGCGGCGGCCTGCGCTGCCGCCGGGCTGCTTTTCGTGGGTCCTCCGCCGGCGGCGATCGCCGCCATGGGTGAGAAGTCCGCGGCGAAGGAGCGCATGCGGCGCACCGGCGTTCCGGTTCTCGAGGGGTATGCGGGCGAGGATCAATCGCTCGAAACGCTCGAGCGCTGCGGACTCGAGCTCGGCTTTCCGATCATCATCAAGCCGAGCGCAGGGGGAGGGGGCAAGGGCATGCACATCGTGCGCAGGCCCACGGACCTTCGTGCCGCGCTCGAGACGGCTCGCCGCATCGCACTCAGCGCGTTCGGTGATGGGCGGATTCTGCTCGAGCGCTATCTGTCAGCCGCACGGCACGTGGAGGTTCAAATACTCGCCGACGCGCACGGTCGCGTCCTGCATCTGTTCGACCGGGACTGCTCGGTCCAGCGACGGCATCAGAAACTGATCGAGGAAGCGCCCGCTCCCGGGATCGACCCGGGACTGCGAGCCGCGATGGCCGAGGCCGCGTGCGCCGTGGCGCGCGAGGTCGGCTACATTGGCGCGGGTACGGTAGAAATGCTGCTCGATGGACGCGCCTTCTATTTCATGGAGATGAACACACGGCTCCAGGTGGAGCATCCCGTGACCGAGGCCATCACCGGTCTCGATCTGGTCGAGTGGCAGCTGCGCATCGCCGCCGGCGAGCCCCTGCCGTTCTCACAAGCGGATATCGTCGCCCAAGGCCACGCCATCGAGGCTCGCGTCTGCGCCGAGGACCCGGCGCGCGACTTTCTGCCCGGCTCGGGCACGCTGCGGCTCGCCCGCTGGCCGCTGCAGAGCGGAATCGATGCCGGCGAGCGGATTCGTGACTTCGCGGGGGTCCGCGGGGAGGTTCGCATCGATCGCGGGTTCGACACCGGCGATGTCGTTCCGCCGCATTA
>Ga0335074_10010564_pt1 | contig 12920 bp, 13 predicted proteins | sample Lox_Sample_23_FD_206715 | JGI IMG/M metagenome (GOLD analysis project Ga0335074, IMG submission 206715) | Soil microbial communities from Loxahatchee National Wildlife Refuge, Florida, United States - Lox_Sample_2.3 | ecosystem: Environmental > Terrestrial > Soil > Wetlands | place: USA...
ACGTGCCGCGAGAGGGGCGCTACGACTCGATGCCGTATCGCCGCTGCGGTCGCAGCGGGCTGCTCCTGCCGGCCATCTCGCTCGGCCTGTGGCAGAACTTCGGTACGAGCCAGTCCCTGGAGCACAGCCGCACGATCCTGCGCCGCGCCTTCGACCTGGGCATCACGCATTTCGATCTGGCCAACAACTACGGCCCGCCCTACGGGAGCGCCGAGGAGAACTTCGGCCGTCTGCTGGCCCAGGACTTCCGCCCCTACCGCGACGAGCTGATCATCTCGACCAAAGCCGGCTACGACATGTGGCCCGGCCCCTACGGAATCGGCGGCTCGCGCAAGTACCTCCTCGCCAGCCTCGACCAGAGCCTGACTCGGATGGGCCTCGATTACGTCGACATCTTCTACTCGCACCGGGTCGACCCCGAGACGCCCCTGGAGGAGACGCTCGGCGCCTTGGACGCCGCGGTCCGGCAGGGCAAGGCGCTGTACGTCGGCATCAGCTCCTACTCCGCGGAGCGGACACGGGAGGCCGCCGCAATCCTGCGTAGCCTCGGCACGCCGCTTCTCATCCACCAGCCGTCGTACTCGATGCTGAACCGTTGGATCGAGGACAGCCTGCTCGGTGTGCTCGACGCCGAAGGCATCGGCTGCATCGCCTTTTCCCCGCTGGCCCAGGGCCTGCTCAGCGACAAGTACCTGAACGGGATTCCCGAGCAGTCACGAGTCAGGAGCAGCGACAGCTTCTCCCAGGACTACCTGACCGAGACGAACCTCCAGCACGTGCGCAATCTCAACGAGATCGCCCAACGACGCGGGCAGACCCTCGCCCAGATGGCCATCGCCTGGACCCTGCGCCAACCGGCGGTGACCTCGGCGCTCGTCGGAGTCAGCAGCATCACCCAGCTGGAGGGCAATCTCGTCGCTCTGAGCCGGCTCGACTTCTCGCCCGAGGAGCTCAAGGAGATCGACCGCTACGCCCAGGATGGCGGCCTCAACCTCTGGGCGGCCTCCAGCCGCGAGTAACCGGCTCTCTTCGCCGCCGGGTGCATTGATCCTGCACGGCGAGCTTGTTGTGGTCATGAACATGACCTTGCGGAGTTCAGGTGGCCGCGGTGGGCCGCCGATGACAGCCCAGAACCGGCACCATGAAACGTCCCATCGCCATCTTCGCCGCGCTTGTCTGCGCGTTCGCACTGTCCGCTCAGGCTGCGCTGGCGGCCGGCTCCTCTACGGGTGGCGCATCCACGACCGGCACAACGGCCCCCTCGGGTGGGGCGGGCCTGGGTGGCTCCCCTGCGAAGAGCTCGACCAGCAAGAGCTCAACGGGCACGACGTCCAAGGCGAAGAGCAAGTCGTCGACGACCAAGAGCACGAAGAGCAAATCCACCGCGAGCAAGGGCTCCACAACCAAGAGCTCCACTGACTCGTCGAAGGCGGGCTCCAAGTCGACGACCACCTCGTCCACCACTGGCTCGTCCACGCCGGCCGGCGGCAGCTCCGCCAACCCTGCTCCGCCGACCGCCCAGACGTCGGGCACGATCTTCGCCATCAACGGGTCGGCGTTCACCATTCTCGGTGCCTCCCGGCAGATGAGCGTGTTCGCCGCGTTGACGGCCGCCGCCAATGCGCTCACCACGGCCGACCTCCCCTACGTTTGGGGTGGGGGTCACGCCGAGGCCGGAGTCCCCAGCACGGGCATCGCAGGTGGTCCGGGGGCCAACGGCAAGACGATCGGCTTCGACTGCTCCGGCTCGGTCGCCGCAGTGCTGTCCGGAGGCGGCGTCTGGACGTTTGGCGACTCGGTTCCGGCCGACAACGGCGTCATCTCCGAGCTGCTCAGCGAGCACCTCATCGCCCGCGGCGCAGCCAGCGGAACGGATGCCGTCAACCTCTACGACGACCCCGGCGTGCACATCTTCATGAGCATCGGCGGGCGGTTCTTCGGCACCTCAGACGGAGGCGACGGCAACGCCAGCCAGCCGAACGATGGAGCCGGGTGGCTTGACGACGGCGCCCCTGACGCCACCAACAAGGCGTTCAAGGCCTATCACGTGCTTCCGGCCGTGCTCAGCGCCGACACGTCATACGTGCCGGCCCTGACCCTGCAGGCCGGTACAACGAAGCGGTTCGTCGACAGCCTTGCCGTCGGCGACGGCATCGACGTGACCTACTCCGTGGGCACAAACGGCGCGCTGACGGCGCAGGACGTCTCGTCGGCGTCCTGATCTGTCTAGGTTCGTTAGCTGACCTCGATATTTCCGCCGCGCCGGCCGATGAAGTCCCAGGCGAGTGTTCGCCTCACCTTCAAAGGGATTCACCGTGAAGCGCCTACCCGCCATTCTCTCCTGCCTCGCCTGCATCCTCTGCCTTCCCGCGTCCGCGTCCGCCGCGACCACCCGGACGGCCTCGGGGACCCTGCTGTCGATCAACGGCACGATCGTGACCATTCAGACGGCCGGGAAGGAGACCGGCGTCGTCGACGCGCTCACCGACGCCGCCAATGCGATCACCAAAGCCGACTACCCGTACGTGTGGGGCGGCGGGCACGCTGAGGCGGGCGTGGCCAGCAAGGGCATCACCGGTGGACCCGGCGCCAACGGGAAGAACACCGGCTACGACTGCTCGGGTTCCGTGGCGGCCGTGCTGGCCGGGGCCGGCCTGTGGCAGCCCGGCAGCCCCGTCCCCGCTGACAACGGTGTCATCAGCCAGCTGCTCGCCCAGCATGTCATCGCCAAGGGGGCCGGCACCGGTCCAGTCGAGGTCACGCTCTACGACGACCCCGGCGTCCACATCTTCATGAACATCGACGGACGCTTCTTCGGCACCTCCGATGGAGGCGGCGGCGGCGACGCCAAGGGCGGCCCCGGATGGCTCTACGACGGCGCCTACGACGCCTCCGATCGCGCCTTCAAGCGCTACCACGTGCTCCCTTCGATCCTCAAGGCCAGCACGAGCTACGGACACGACATCACCTTCGAGGCCAGCTCGCTGTTCAGCTCGCTCTCTGCCTTCGAGGTCGGCCAGAAGGTCCGCGTGACGTACAAGCAGGCCAACAACGGGACGATGGTGGCAAACGCGATCACCTGGCCCGGCGCGACCCTTGTGACCGGCACCGTGGAGTCGATCGCCACCACGGGCACGTCCTTCACCGTCCAGACCGCCTCCGGCCAGACCCTGACCTTCGCCGTCGGGCAGCTGACCAGCCTTCTCACCGGCCTGCAAGTGGGCGACACGGTCTCGGTCACGTACACGACGAGCTCCGGCACGCACACGGCGCACGTGGTCACGGTGACCGCGACCCCGACTCCCACCCCGACCCCGACTCCGACTCCCACTCCCGTTGGCGGTTCCGGGCCTGGCACCGGGACCGGGACCGGGACTGGCACTAGCACTGGGACGGGCTCTGGCTCCGGGACTGGCTCTGGCTCTGGCACCGGCACGGGGACTGGCTCTGGCTCCGGGTCCGGCAGCGGCGGCTATCCGGGTGGCGGCTACCCCGGCGGCGGGGACCCGGGATCCGGCGGCGGTTACCCGGGCAACTAGCCTGGACCCGCTCAGCGCCGGCAGCGCTGAGGAGTCCTTCCAGGTATCGGCGCCCGGGCCCGAACCTGCTCAAACGAGCAAACCTCGCACGAATTTCGACGATTGCTCGAAAACGCGCGCTCAGCGTGCAGATCCGAGCAATCCTCGCCAGTGGCCTTCGATTTGCGCGTTTCGACAGGTTGCATGAGGCCGCGGAGGGTCGGTCGGCCTCTTCAGGTGCCCAAACTGACGCGTTGGTTCGTCGGTTGCGGAATCTGCGCCTCATCCGCCCTGAGGCTAAGACGACCCTGCGGACCCGGTTCGGACTTTTGACGATGCCGACCCCCAGCCGGCCCGGTTGACCCCAGGCTCCCCGAGTAGGAGGATGGGCGCCGATGAAAGGAGGGTCGGTATGTCGCGAATGATGGTCGACTGTCGCCGGTTCCCGAGCGAGAGCAACTGCTCTCTGACGATCATCGGCGAGGAGGAGGAGGTTGTGCGTGCCGCTTCAGAGCACGCGATCTCCCTCCACGGTCACGAGGACACCGCGGAGCTGCGCGATCAGCTTCGCTCCTTCCTGGAACCCGCGGAGCTGTATTCGAACGAGCCGCGGGCCCACGATGTCGTGACCAGCTGAGGCGATTGATGGCGCGCCGCCGGTCCAGGCGCGCCATACCTCCACGACCCGGAACCGGGCCGCGAGGCGGAGTGGCGTGAGCCCGGAGGGCGCGGCTCGGCCTCCACCTGTCGACCGAGTGGAGTGACCACGCTCCCGGACATCCATAAGCTATCGCTTATGGATGTCTTCGAAGCCGTCGCCGATCCGACGAGGCGGCGCCTCCTGGACCTGCTCGCGGTGGAGGCGATGCCGGCGACTTCGATCGCGGGACGGTTCCCGATCAGCCAGCCCGCGGTATCGCAGCATCTGCGCGTGCTACGTGAGGCCGGCCTCGTAGAGGCCTTCGGTTCCCCGGCGGACCGGAGGATCAGGCTCTACAAGGTGAACCCTTCGCCCCTCATCGAGATGGGCCGGTGGCTGCAGCCGTTCTGGCAGGGCCAGCTCGATTCCTTCGCCTGGTTTGTGGAGGAGCAGTCGTGAACGAGGCTCGGGCCGAGGTGTTCGTGAGCGTGCCGCCGTCACGGGCGTTCGAGCTGTTCACCGGGGAGATCGATCGCTGGTGGCGGCGCGGCGAGCGTTACGGCGGTCCCGATGTGGAAGGACATCGCCTCGAGCCTCAGCTCGGCGGCCGCTTTGTGGAGGTGCTGGCGGACGGAGAGAACGAATTGGGACGCATCACGGTCTGGGAACCACCCCACCGTCTCGCGTTCACGTGGCGGCAGGGTAACTGGCTCCCTCAGGAGGTAACCGAGGTGGAGGTGCGCTTCGTTTCCTCCGGCGCCGGGACCCAGGTCCTCCTGCGCCACCACGGATTTGACTCTGTGAGTAGTCAGGTCGGCTGCGAGGTCGGCTACCAAGCAGGCTGGCAGGAGCTTCTGGACTGGTACTCGGAGGCCTCCGACGCCATCGATCAAAGAGAGGAGGAGACGTGCACGTGAGTCTGTCGATCGTGCGGCCGAATCCCGGCCACTGGGACGCTCTGGAGAATTCGATGCGGCGTTTCGCGGAGACGGCCCGTCAACAGGAGGGCCTGGTCCTGTGCTCTACGTTCCGTGACAGCGGTGGCGAGCAGCTCTTCGGCATCGCGGTGTGGGAGTCCGAGCAGGCCGCGGCGCAGGCCGGCCCGGCCTTGATGGCGAGCGTCGAGGGGGACGACTTCGAGACGTGGGTGGCTGAGATGCACAACTACGGCCTGGAGGAGGTCTCAGCCTGAGCCAGCGCCGAGGCGCTCGACGGACGGTCAGGTGTCGCAGCCGGCCAGCAGGAACATCAACTGGTCCACGACAAAGCCCACGTAGCGCTTGCGAACCTTGCTGTCGCTCAGGTCGCGGTTGATCGTGACCATCAGCGTATTCGTGTGGGCCACTAGCCCGAAGGTCAGAGTCACCCACAGCAGTACGGCCTCCTCGACCGAGAAGCTGCGGAGTCCGCGGCGCTTGGCTACGGCCCTTACGGCGGTGAAAGCATCGGTGAGCGCGGTGGACTTCGAGTTCGCCGCGCGCAGACGGTCGCCTCCGGCGAGTTCCTCCCAGGCCGTGAACCGGCGAAACGATGGGCGCTCGAGAAGGAATCGCAGATAGCCTTGGGTGCCCAGCTTGAGGGCGTCACGCAGGCCAGCCACGTCACCCTCCGCCTCGCACCAGGCGCGGATCGGAGCGACCGCGGCTTCGGTTGCCTTCTGTCGGTCGGCGAACGCGCGCTCGAGAACCGCAACGTAGAGCTGCTCCTTCGATCCGAAGAAGTAGCTGGGCGTACCGCGACTGAGTCCGGCCTCGCCCGCGATCTGCATGAGGCTTACGCTGTCGTAGCCGCGCTCTGAGAACAGCCGCTCCGCCGCGTCGAGAATGGATTGGCGACTTCGGCCGGCGTCCCGGACTCTCTCCTTGGCGGCTGCGATTGGCCGGTCGTGATGCCGCGAGGCCACCAACGCCGACGTCGTCACTGGCCTGCTCGGGCTGAGCCGGCGGAGTCGGAAGCGCTGGCGAGGACCGAGTCCTCGCCGCCTGAGGGCACAGTGTCCGTTCTGGCCGCCGCTTCAAGCTGGTCGTCGCCGTAGAAGACGGTGCCGGCCAGCCGCAGCGTTGGAACTCCCCTGACGCCGGCCTCCCAGGCGGTGTCTGTGGCTGCTCGAAGGGCGTTCTTCACTCGGTCCGTCTCGATCGCAGCCAGCACACTGCCGGCCTCCATCCCGGCCTGCGTACACCCGACGGCGATGACCTCGTCGGAAAGCATCTGGCCGTCCACGAACTGCTGGCGGAAGACGGACCTGGCGAAGGCTGCCGTCAGCCCGTGCTCCCTGGCCACGGTCGCGGCGCGCATGGCGCGCAACCAGTCAGCCGGCCACGACTCCGGCCAGGCCATGGGTGGCAGACCATAACGTCGGGCACGAGCCTCAAGCTCGGAGATGCGGAGGTCGCGTTCGTCCGTGTGCGCCCAAGATCCCGATCCGCGCCGCGCGAAGATCGAGCCGAGGAGGATTGGCTCGAGCTCCGGCATGTACCCGAGCGCAGATTCGACGCGCTCGACTGCGAGATACGCGTAGGGGGAGCCCAGATCGAAATAGAGAACGCTGTGACCTGAGCGGGGAGACGGCTTGGCCATCGAGGTCATATACAACTAGCTGAACGTCTGGCAAGTTAGTCATGGTCCTCGATCAACTCCGTCTTCCGATCGTGCTTGCGCCGCTGGCCGGCGGGCCGTCGACCCCGCGCCTGGCGGCTGCCGTCTCCGAAGCGGGAGGACTGGGATTCCTCGCCGCGGGCTATCTACCGGCCACTGAGCTGGCGGCGCGCCTGGCTGAGGTGAGATCGCTCACCGACTCGCCGATCGGCGTCAACCTGTTCGTGCCAGGGGGAGGTCCCACGGAGCCGGGGGCGTACGGCGGCTTTCTCGAGCGCCTGGGGGAATGGGCCGCCAGGGCAGGCGTGGAGCTGGCGGAGCCGCGCTTCAGCGACGACGACTGGCAGGCGAAGCTGGACCTGCTGCTCGCCGAGCCGGTCCCGGTTGTGTCGTTCACGTTCGGCTGCCCTGAGTCTTCGGTTCTAGACGCCGTCAAGCGAACAGGATCGGAGACCTGGGTGACGGTCACGTCGTCAGAAGAGGCGGAGCACGTGGAAGCGGCTGGGGCAGATTGCCTGGTCGTGCAGGGTGCCGAGGCAGGCGGACATAGGGGCTCCTTCGTCGACCGTCCAGGCCTGCCCACCTACGGGCTGCTGCCCCTGATCGCGCTCATTCAGGAGAGTGTCGCGCTGCCCATGGTCGCCTCGGGCGGCATCGCGACCGGCTCAGCGGTAGCGGCCGTGCTTTGCGCCGGCGCGAGGGCTGCGCAGCTGGGGACGGCGTTCATGCTCGCGCCGGAGGCCGGGACTTCGGATGCGCACCGAGAGGCGCTGCGTCAGCCGGGCGAGACGGGTCTGACCAGGGCGTTCACGGGCCGCCTGGCCAGGGGGATCAAGAATCGGTTCATGGCCGAGCACGATTCGTCGGCTCCCATCGCATACCCAGAGGTTCACTACGTTACGGCGCCGATGCGGAGGGACGCCCGTGAGGCAGGCAACGCCGACGGGATCAACCTGTGGGCCGGCGAGGCGCATCAATTGGCCCTGGAGCGGCCGGCGTCGGAGATTGTCGCCCAGCTCGGGACGGACGCCCAAGCCGCCCTCGATAGAGCGGCCGTGCTCCTGAGAGCGCCGAGGACGGGCGACTGACTGCGTGCCGGAGCTGCCCTTCCCGGACCCGCCGCTGGCCGATGACATCGTGCTTCTTCGCGCCTGGTCCGCGGATGACATACCGGCGGCCGTGATGGCGTTTGCCGACCCCAGCGTGCAGCGGTTCTCGTGGGCCCGTGCCACGGGGTACACCGAGGACGATGCCCGTAGCTTCTTTGAACATCAGGAGGCGGCACGGGTCCGCGGTGAGGAATTGAACTTTGCTTTTGCCGAGCCGGAAGACTCCACCGTCGTTCTCGGGGGCGGGTCGGTGTATGACATCGACCTTGAACAGGGACGCGCTGCGGTCGGCTACTGGCTCTCGCCCCAGTCGCGGGGGCGGGGCGTTGCCACGCAGGCCACGCGCCTGATGGCCAGATGGGCGTTCGACACGCTTGGCATCGCCCGGCTGGAGCTGACCTGCGGGCCGGACAACGAGGCCTCTCAGAGGGTGGCGCTGCGCTGCGGGTTCGTACGCGAGGGCATCCTGCGCTCGCACATGCCGTTCAAGGGCGGCCGCCGCGACACCGTGATGTTCAGCTTGTTGCCGGGGGAGCTGTACTAAGCGCGGTCTTTGCCCGATGGTGGATGTCTGCGCGGTAGGGCGCCACGACGGAACGGCCTGGCGGTCAGGAACGGGCTCGCGCGTTGGTTTGACGGACGGCTTAGTGTGTCCTCGGTCGTCCACCCAACCTGACCGAGATGAAACCCCCGCCGTTTGACTACCGGTCGCCGTCGTCGCTCGATGAGGCGCTTGCTCTCCGTTCGGAGTATGCCTACGACAGCGTGGTGCTTGCCGGGGGCCAGAGCCTGATGCCAATGCTCAACCTGAGATTGGCGCGACCGGAGGTGCTCATCGACCTCGGGCGTGTCGCAGAGTTGGCCGAGATCAGCGAGCTCGACGGGGGCGTTTCCCTCGGCGCCATGACTCGCCAGCGAAGCGCCGAGCGTTCCGACTTGATCCGGGGTCGCGCCCCTCTGCTCCAGCAGGCGCTGGGACACGTCGGGCATCCGACGATCCGCAACCGCGGCACCGTGGGCGGGAGCCTCGCGCACGCTGATCCCGCGGCTGAGCTCCCGGCCGTCTGCGTCGCACTCGACGCCGAGCTTGTGGCGCGCAGCGTCGCAAGCGAACGCACGATCGCCGCCGAGGACTTCTACCTGGGCTTCATGACGACCGCCCTGGCGCCCGACGAGCTGCTCGTAGAGGTACGGATCCCTGCCGCCGCCGGCCTTCTGCGCACCGCCTTCGTCGAGGTCGCCCGCCGGCACGGCGACTTTGCCCTCGTCGGGGTTGCCGCCGCGCTCGCCCTTGACGACGCAGGCGTCATCACCGACGCGCGGCTGGCCTTCACCGGCGTCGCGGGACTGCCGGTGCGCGCCACGGACGCCGAGGCGAGCCTGCGCGGGGCCTTGGCGGGCCCGGAAGCTTTCGCCGAGGCGGCCGGCCTGGTGGCCGGCCAACTCCAGCCGCGCACCGACGCTCATGCCACCAGTGACTATCGGCGCCGGATCGCCGGCGTGCTTGCCCGGCGCGCGCTGGAGGAGGCGATCTCATGAGTGTCGAGGTGACCGTCACCGTCAACGGGGAGCAGCGGTCCGCCGTCGTCGACGCCCGGATGACGCTCGCCGACTTCCTGCGCCACGAGCTCGGCCTCACGGGGACGCACCTCGGCTGCGAGCACGGTGTCTGCGGATCGTGCACGGTGCTCGTGGACGGCGCGTCGGCGCGCTCCTGCCTGATGCTCGCCGCGCAGGCGGCCGGAACGGAGATCACGACGATCGAGGGCCTCGCCGTCGACGGCGCGCTGAACCAGTTGCAGCAGGCGATGCGCGACAGTCACGGCTTCCAGTGCGGCTTCTGCACCCCGGGCTTCCTGATGACCGCCACCGAACTGCTGCGCGAGAACCCGCATCCCTCGGAGGAGGAGGTGCGCGAGGCGATCTCCGGAAACATCTGTCGCTGCACGGGCTACCAGAGCATCGTCGCCGGCATCCTGCAGGCCGCGGAGCTGATTTATGAGTAGCGTCGGCGCCGCCCGCTTCGTTGGTCAGAGCGTCACCCGTATCGAGGACGGCCGCATCCTCACCGGCCACGGGCGGTACATGGACGACATCGTCCTACCCGGGATGCTCGAGGGCGCGTTCGTCCGCAGCGACCTCGGGCACGCCCGGATCGCGTCGATCGACGCCACCCGCGCCCGCTCGATGCGGGGTGTGATCGCGGTCATTACCGCGACCGAGCTCGACGGAGTTGTGTCTCCGCTTCGGGTCGAGGCGGAGATCCCAAACTATCTGCGTCCCGTGTTCCATGCGCTCGCGGATGGGAAGGTCCGCTACGTCGGTGATCCAGTCGCCTTCGTCGTCGCCGAGAACCGCTATCTGGCCGAGGATGCGCGGGACGCGGTCGAAGTCGACTACGAGCCTCTCGACGCTGTGGTCACGATGGACCAGGCGGCTGACTCCGCCCTCCCGGCGCTGTTCGAGGACGTCGGCTCCAACGTGTTCTACACCGAGGCGATGAACTTCGGCGAGCCCGACGGCGCATTCGCCGAGGCCGACCGGATCGTCTCGGCGATGATCGACTCCGCGCGGGTCACGCATGTCCCGATGGAGGGCCGCGGTGGGGTAGCCGACTACCGTCCCGGCACCGGCGAGCTGACGTATCACGCCGGCTCCCAGGCTCCGCACGCAGTACGCCAGGCCCTGATCGAGCTGCTAGGGCATCCTGCCGAGCGCGTGCGCGTGGTGATCCCCGACATCGGCGGGGCTTTCGGCCAGAAGGCCGGGCCATCTCGCGAGGACCTCGTTGTGTGCGCCGCCGCGAAGCTGCTCGGCCGCCCGGTGAAATGGGTCGAGGACCGGATCGAGAACCTCGCCGTCGCCGGGCATGCGCGCGAAGAGACGATCGAGATCAGCGCCGCGGTGAAGGACGACGGGACGATCCTGGCCCTCGACGCGAAGATGCGGCTCAACCAGGGCGCCTACCCGATGCTCGGGACGCCGGCTCCTCTGTTCGGGTGGATCGTGCGCACGATGATCGGGAACGCCTACCGGATCAACCACATGCGGTGGTCGCTCGACGTCTACGCCAGCAACAAGGCCTCCTACAGCGCCTACCGCGGTCCGTGGGCCGCCGAGACGCTCGCGCGGGAGGTCCTGATCGACCGGATCGCGCACGAACTCGGTCTCGACCCCGTCGACGTCCGCCGGCGGAATCTGCTGACCCTGGAGGAGCAACCTACCAAGATGATGAGTGGTCCAACGATCGAGGCCGTCGCGGCGATCGACACGCTCGAGACCGCCGCCGAGCTCATCGACTACGACGGCTTCCGGGAGGAGCAACGTCGCGCCCGGGAGCAGGGCCGGCTGCTCGGCATCGGCTTCTCTACGTACATCGAGCCGGCGCCCGGACCGCCGGACTTCTTTGCGGCAATCGGTTTTACGATCGGCGGCGAGCGGGCCGTCGCCCGGCTGGAGCCGGACGGCCATCTGACGGTGATCACGACGCAGGCTCCGCACGGCCAGAGCCATGAGACCACGCTCGCCCAGATCGCCGCGACCGAGTTCGGCGTACCGATGGCGCACGTCCGGGTGCTCTATGGCGACACGAGCACGGTGCCGTATAGCTCGATGGGGACCGGGGGGTCGCGGGCCGCGACGATGGCGAGCGGCTCGGCCCTGCACGCGACGCGCGCGGTCAAGCAGAAGGCGCTCGCCTACGCCGGCAACATGCTCGAGGTCTCACCCGACGACCTGGAGATCGTCGAGGCGCGCATCCGCGTGAAGGGCGACCCGGACTCCGGGATGGGGCTGGGGGAGCTGGCTGCGGCGGTGTACGCCTCGCCCCCGGAGGGCGAGGAGAGCGATCTACGCAGCGTCGCCCTGTTCAACGCACCGACCGGCGGGGGCTACTCGGGCGGGACCCACGTCTGCTTCGTCGAGATCGACGCGGAGACCGGCATCGTCGACATCCCGCGTTACGAGGTGGTGGAGGACTGCGGCTCGCTGATCAACCCGGCCGTCGTCGACGGTCAGGTCCGCGGTGGCGTAGCGCAGGGCATCGGTATCGCGCTCTACGAGCACGCCGACTACAACGAGGAAGGTACGTTCGTCTCCAGCACGTTCCTGGACTACCTTGTGCCAACGGCCATGGAAATCCCGACCATTGGGGTCACGCACTTCGAATCCCCGCCGACGGATGAGGTCAACTACCGCGGCGTCGGCGAGGGTGGCACGATCGCGGCCCCCGCCGCGGTTCTGAACGCCGTCTCCGACGCGCTCGGCGGCGCGCGCGTTGAGCAGCTGCCCCTCACCCCCGACCGTGTCATGGCGCTGATCGACATGGCGGGCGAGAGAACGTAGCGGCTCCGGGGCCGGCGAGCCGGCATGCCGGGTCGGGCGACCAAATAGGCACGCGAGACGCACGGCTTGGATGTAGCGGCAGGCTCGCCGACGCAAGCCCAGCCTCGTGGTAGCGTGACGCCTGTGCCGCCTGCGAGCCGTTCCTGGTCCGGAGCGCGGTGGCTGCCGGCGGCGGCGCTCGGCTTCGTCGTTGGTGTCGTGGTGCTGATCATCGTCATGAGCGGGTCGTCGCCGACCACCGGCTACGACGTCTCCTATCCCCAGTGCTCGGGTTCCGACCCGTCGAATCCGCTGTTCGGGATCGTCGGTGTCAACGGCGGGCTGGCGAACAACGCAAACTCGTGTATCGGCCGCGAGTTGCGCTGGGCGCGCGACGCGCCGGGCCAGAGGCGCCCGAGGCAGCCGCGGCTGTCGCTGTACATCGACACCGGGAACCCCGGCGGGCACCACGTCGCCGACTGGCCTAGAGGCGGCACCGCGCCGGCCTACGGTGCCTGTAACAGCTTGCTGACCAACGCTTGCTCCTACATCTACGGCGAGCAACGCGCCGCCCACTCCTACCGCCTCGTCGCCGCCCTCGACCCGATCGGCGCCAAGACCGCGCCGTGGTGGCTGGACGTCGAGCTGATGGCGAGCTGGGCTGGGACCTACCAGCTCAATATCGCTGCGGTGCAGGGCTTCATCGCCGGCCTGCACAACGCCGGTGCGACG
>Ga0335074_10010565_pt1 | contig 12919 bp, 9 predicted proteins | sample Lox_Sample_23_FD_206715 | JGI IMG/M metagenome (GOLD analysis project Ga0335074, IMG submission 206715) | Soil microbial communities from Loxahatchee National Wildlife Refuge, Florida, United States - Lox_Sample_2.3 | ecosystem: Environmental > Terrestrial > Soil > Wetlands | place: USA: Florida...
GACCCTCTCCCACGACCGACACGAGTCAACAAACCTGACAGGACAAGCTAGGGCAGGGGGCTGAGCCCGATAGCGGGGCGGCACGGACGCCGCCCCCATCGGCTCCCTCGATCGGGGCCGCACTCACCGTCAGAATGTGACCAGCGCGGCGCTCTCGGCCGGGAGCGTGAACACGAACTGGCCGTGGCGGGCGGTGAGGTGGGCGATCCGCGAGCGGCCTTTGAGCAGCCCCGTGGTGGTCGTTGTGCCGAAGCTCTGGCCACCGAGGCTGACGCCGCTCGTGCTCGTGAGCGCGGGAGCGCGCAGCCACTCGGCCGTCGCCGCCCGGCTGCCGACGGCGCTTACCGCGACCGTGCGCCGGTCCAGGCTCTCGTTGATGAGCACAACGCGGGTGCGGCCCTTCCGGCCGTGCGTGGCCCACACCTTGACGCCTTCAGCGTTCGTGATCGTGGCGGCGACCAGGTGCGATCCCGGCGGCGCGGCCTGGGCGAACATCAGCATGCCGTAGTACTCGGGGGTCACGAACGCGCTCCACTTGCGACCGGCGTGGGTGAACGTGAACGGCTGGTACGTGGCCCCGGGGTAGGTGTGCATGTTCACGCCGTCGACGCCGACCTCGGCCATGTCGAACAGCTCATCGAGCGCCCACAGCGCCGAGACGAACGCGTTGCTGACGCCGGGAGCGTCGCCGCAGGAGTCGGTGTTTATCTCGTCGATCCGCAGCGGGAGGTGATGGGCATGGGCGAGCGCGACGTACTGGGCGATGCCGTCGGCCAGGCCGATCGTCGAGGCGGGATCGAGCAGGTTGGCCACCGTCGGGTACTCCGGAGAGGAAGGGGAGACGAAGCAGGTCTGGAGCGGGTACCGGTGCAGGGTCACGACCTTGACGCGCGGTTCGGCGGCGATGAACTCGGCCGTGTCGGCCATCCAGCTCACCGAGCCGTCGGCAGGTCCGGCCAGCGGCCCTGGCAAGCCGGCCCCGAACGAGGAGAAGTCGTCGAGATAGGACTGGAAGTCGTAGCCGGGCGGACGCCCCATCACGTGGACGCCGTCGGGCAGGACATACCACGTGAATGTGCCGTACAACTCCGGCTCGTTCCCGAGCTCGAGGGCGTCGATCCAGGGCTTGCCGATCCACCGCTCGAACGCGCTCGCCTCGCCGTCCGCGGCGGCGCGGCTGTCGGCCTCCAGGTCGATGCCCATGATCAGCCGGGCGTTCAGGTCTTTTGCGATCGCGTGCATCATCGCGAGCCAGCGCCGCGTGAGCGTGACCCGGACCCCGTTCGGCTTGCTCAGGCCGGGTACCGGATACCACGCCCAGTCGGTGCTGTCACCGCCGATTCGGAGCACCGGGGACTGATCCGGCGTGAGGTTGCGGACCAGCTGCAGGAACACCGGGTCGGGGCGCTTGGGGTCGGTGCCGGCGTAGGGGAGGATCGCCGTGTTCTCGAGCGACAGTCCCAGGAAACCGGGTTGGATCGTCGGCCCGCCCGCCCCGGAAGAAACCGTCACGACGGCGATGTCCTGGGGCGACGCGCTCGCGCTGGTCGCGACGATGAGCGCGGCGATGAGCGCCGTCAGGAGCGCCGTCAGGAGGGCGGCGACGGCTAGGCGATGCCGGCGTGAGCTAGGCAATCCTTCGCCAGTTTCTCAAGCCTGCGGGCCGATAGGCTGGCCTTCTCATGAGGGCCACGCTTCCGATCGAGCGCCTGCCGCTGGGGCGGTCCGAGCTGAGCGTCCCGCGCGTCGCCCTCGGATGCGGCAACTTCGGGGGCGTCGGCTCGGCGCCCGAGCTGTTCGGGCAGGGACTGCGCGAGGACGAGGCCTTCGCCCTCATGGACGCCGCGTGGGAGCTCGGCATCGACCACTTCGACACCGCCGACGCCTACGGCGGCGGGCGCAGCGAGCGGATGATCGGCAGCTGGATGCAGATCCGCGGCGTCCGCCCGACGATCACTACCAAGACGTTCAACCCGATGGCTGCGGGCGCGGACCACGGGCTGGCGCCGGAACGGATCGCCCGCCAGCTCGAGTCGAGCCTCGACCGCCTCGACCTCGACCACGTCGAGCTGTACCTGGCCCACGAGTTCGACCCGGCCGTGCCGCTGGCCGAGACCATCGGCGCGTTCGAGGGTCTCCGGGAGGCCGGCAAGATCCGGGCCTACGGGGTGAGCAACTTCGACGCGGCACAGCTCGAGGCGGCGCTCGCCGCGGGCGCGCCGAGCGCGATCCAGAACGAGCACTCGCTCCTGGCGCGCGCCGACGAGGCCGATGTGCTGCCTTTGTGCGAGCGCGGGCAGGTGGCGTACCTGGTGTTCAGCCCGCTCGCCGGGGGGTGGCTGACCGGCAAGTACCGGCGCGACGAGCCGTTCCCCGCCGGGTCGCGGATGACGCAGCGGCCCGAGCCGTACGCGCCCTTCCTATCCGACGGGACGTTCGACCGGCTGGAGCGGCTCGAGCACCTCGCCGGCGCGGCCGGACGCTCGATGGCCGGGCTGGCGCTGGCCTGGCTGCTCGCCGATCCGCGGATCACGCAGGTTGTGGTCGGGCCGGGCCGCCCCGAGCATCTCGCCCCGCTGCGCGAGGCGCTCGAGCGGCCGTTGAGTCCGGGCGAGCGGGAGGAGGCCGGTCGATGAGCCGCCGGCGGACGCCCCCATGCTGATCCTCGGCCACGACGACGTGCTGGCGGCCCTATCGCCGCAGGCGTGCGCCGATGCGATGGCCGCCGTGCTGGCCGCCCACGCCCGGGGCGAGGCGCTGATGCCGCTGCGCTCGATCGTCCCGTTTGAGGGCGCGGCCGGCTTCATGGGGCTGATGCCCGCGTGGCGCGGCGGGGCCGACCCGGTGTTCGCGCTCAAGTCGCTGTGCATCATCCCCGGCAACCCGGCCCGGGGCCTGGACTCCCATCAGGGGACGGTGACCCTGTTCGACGGCTCGACCGGCGTGCCCACCGCGATCCTGGACGCCTCCGCGGTGACCTCGGTGCGGACCGCGGCGGTGAGCGCTGTGGCGACCCGCGTCCTCGCGCGACCCGACGCCCACGTGCTGGCCGTCATCGGCGCCGGGGTGCAGGCCCGAGCCCACCTGACGGCGTTGCCGGGGGTTCGCGATTTCACCGAGGTGCGGGTGTATGCCCCGTCCGCCGAGCATGCGCGAGCGCTCGCCGACGGCCGCGCGACCGTCGCGGCAAGCGCCGAGGACGCGGTACGGGGCGCGGACGTGGTGGTCCTGGCCACCAGCTCGCGCGAGCCGGTGGTGAGCCGTGACTGCTTCGCGCCCGGCGCGCACGTCAACGCGATCGGCGCCAGCGTGGCCACCTCGCGCGAGCTCGATGTCGAGACGGTGGCGGCGTGCGCGTTCTTCTGCGACAGCCGCGAGTCGGTGCGCAACGAGGCCGGGGAGTACCGGCTCGCCCTCGAGCAGGGAGCGATCGACGGCGAGGACCACATCCGGGCCGAGCTGGGGGAGGTGCTGGCCGGGATCGCGCCCGGGCGGCGCGGTGAGGATGAGCTGACGGTGTTTCGTTCGCTGGGGCTGGGCGTCGAGGACCTGGCTGCGGCCGAGTGCGCGGTCGCGCGTGCGGGGGAGCTTGGGATCGGAACCGAGGTGAAGCTGTGATCGAACTGGCCGAGATCGAGGCCGCGCGGGCGCGGGTCGCCGACGTGGCGGCGCGCACGCCGCTGGTGCGCCTGTACGCCGCCGAGGTGGCGCCCGGCACCGAGATCTACCTGAAGCTCGAGGCGCTCCAGCCGATCGGCTCGTTCAAGATCCGGGGAGCGACCAATGCCGTGCGGCTCGCGCCCGAGTCCGAACGGCGGCGGGGCCTGGTCACCGCGAGCGCCGGCAACATGGCCCAGGGGGTGGCCTGGGCGGCCCGTGAACTGGGCCTGACGGCCACCATCGCCGTGCCCGAGCACGCCCCGGAGGCCAAGCTCAGCGCGATCGAGCGCCTCGGCGGGCGCGTCGTGAAGCTCCCCTATGACGACTGGTGGCAGGCGATCGTGACCAGCCGGGTCGACGGCATCGACGGGCTGTTCGTACACCCGGTCCAGGACGAGGGCGTGATGGCCGGCAACGGCACGATCGGCCTGGAGATCCTCGACGACCTGCCCGACCCCGATGCCGTGGTCATCCCGTACGGCGGCGGGGGACTGACGGTCGGGATCGCGAGCGCGATCCGCGCCCTGCGGCCAGAGACAAAGATCTATACCGCCGAGCCCGCCACCGGCGCGGCGCTGGCCGCGGCGCTCGAGGCCGGCGAGCCGACCGACGTCGAGTACAGCCCCTCGTTCGTCGACGGCGCCGGGAGCCGGCGCGTGCTCGACACGATGTGGCCGCGGGTGCGCCCGCTCATCGACGGCGCGTTTGCCGTCCCGATCGACGAGGCGGCCGCGGCCGTGCGGACGCTGACCTCGCGCGCGCGTGTGACCGCCGAGGGGGCGGGAGCGCTCGCCACGGCGGCCGCGCTGGCCGGCCGCGCGGGCTCGGGCAAGGTGGTGTGCATCGTGTCCGGTGGCAACATCGATCTGAGCAAGCTGGCCGAGATCCTTCGGGGAGGCGAGGCGTGACCGATTCGACTGACCAAGACCTCCGTGCCCCCAACGAGCCGCCGCCAGGCGTCGCCGACAAGGGGCCGGTCCTGCCCGGGCCAGGGGCCAGCGACTACGAGCGCTATCTGCGCACCGACGAGCTGCTGTCGCTGCAGAAGCCGCCCGAGGAGCGCGTGCACCACGACGAGCTGCTGTTCCAGACCGTCCACCAGTCCTCGGAGTTGTGGTTGAAGTTCGGGACAACCGAGGTGGACGAGGCGACGGCGCATCTCGAGCAGGGCGAGCTCGCGCCGGCCATCCGCCTGCTCCGCCGGGCGGTGCTCTCCCTGCAGTACGTGACCACCCAGCTCGAGATGCTCAACCAGATGTCGCCCTGGGAGTACAGCCAGATCCGGGTCGTGCTCGGGCACGGCAGCGGCTTTGACTCGCCCGGTTTCCGGCGCGTCCCCCAGGTGACCCAGCGGGTCGCCAAGGCCTTCGACGGGCTGCTCGAGCAGGCTGGCCTTTCGCTCGAAGAGCTGTACGTCCACGGCCGCGAGCACGAGGACCTCTACCAGGTGGCCGAGCTCCTGACCGAGTGGGACGAGCGGATCTGGGTCTGGCGCTTCCGTCATTACTCGATCGTGGCCCGCGCCCTGGGTGAGGACACGATCGGGACCCAGGGGACGCCCGTGCAGGTGCTCGGCAGGCTGATCGCGCAGCGCCAGATCCCGAAGCTGTGGGACGTCCGCAGCCGGCTGGTCGAGCTCTTCGACGCCGAGCGAAAGGGCACCGCGGCCTAGTTATCGGGCGCGTTCTCGGGCCCAACATAGTCCGGGGGCCGTAGATCCATCCACCGCCCCCGGAGAGTCAGGGAAGTGGGGGCACAGTCCCCTGACCCGTCGGGACGAGTCTCCCCGTCCCAAGTTGACTGAGCCTCGAATATGCCACATCGGGAGTCGAATTGAGAGAAATCCCTGTGGTTTGTCGCCATCCGGTCCGTTTTTGGGACTGTCGCGACGGCGCGGAGAGACTCGACCAACCTTTTCTCGCGTCCCGCGTTTAACTATTCAGATGGGGGCACGCGTAGTGAAGTGGGGTGCACTTCGGCGGACCTCGGTTGTCTCGTGACTGCGGGCCCCGGCGCCCGGCGAACGGATCGGCCGGCGCCGGTTGGTGGGCTGGGAACCCGTGATCCGAGCGTGTCCGTCGAAGCACGGGAGTCCGTCCGGTGCGACATGGCCCTACTCGCCATGCGCCACCAAAGGGGGTGAGGACGGGCTCCCGTGCAGTCCTCCGCCGCGGCGGATGATTTGCGCTGCCGTATAGACCCGAGCGGTCTGGTCAGGGATACTTGCGCAACATGGGGGCAGTCGCGAGAACTCTCGTGGGCCCGAGTGACGGCCGCACCGGAACAGGCGGCACCGACGACGAGTTGGTGGCGCGGGTACGCGCCGGGGATGACGTCGCCTTCGAGGCGATCTACGATCGATACGCGCCCGGAGTGCTCGCGTTCTGCGTGCACATGCTGAGAGACCGCGAGGGAGCCAAGGACGCGCTCCAGCTGACCTTCGTCTCCGCGTACCGGGCATTGCGGGCGGGCGATAACCGCATCTCGCTGCGCCCGTGGTTGTACACGATCGCGCGGAACCGGTGCCTGTCCGAGCTGCGCGCGCGCGACGGTTCGATCTGCGTCCATGACGCGGTCGTCCATCGGCGGTACTTCGACCCCGCCGATATCGTCCGTCGGCGCGAGGACTTTCGGGAGATGGTCGACGACATGCAGCGTCTCCCGGCCGATCAGCGCGCCGCCCTGGTCCTGTTCGAACTCGGGGGCCAGTCCCACGCCGAGATCGCGGCCATGCTCGGCGTGCGCCGGGAGAAGGTGAAGGCGCTCATCTTCCAAGCCCGTGAGGCCCTGGTCCGGGGTCGCTATGCCCGCAACAGTTCGTGTGCCGCCGCGCGCGAGCTGATCGCGAACGTGCGGGGCAAGATCCTGCCCCGGAGCACGACGCGCGCCCATATCGAGCGTTGCCCAGGTTGCGCTGCCTTCGAGGACGAAGTGCGCAGTCAGCATTCTGCACTCGCGTTCGTCTTACCGGTGGTGGTGGCGGCGGAGCTGAAGGGTTCGGTACTCGTCTCAGCGCTCGGCGCCGCGGGCGCGGCGCGGGCAGTCGGAGCAGCCGGCGCGGGTGGCGCCGGGGCGGCTGGGCTCGTCGCCGCGATCGGCGGTGCGGGCACGGCCGGGGGCGCCGGTGCGGGCGGCGCCGTCGCGGTGGGTGGTTCGGCTGCAGCTCTGGCCGGTGACGTCGCGGTCGCCGGTAGCGGGCTTGCCGCACTCGGTGGCGTGGCCGTCCAAGGCTCGGCTGGCCTCCTCGCGAAGCTTGCCGTCACCGTCGTACTGGCAGCCGGTGTCGCCAGTGCCGGCCACCAGCTCGGATCTCTCGGTGGGCCGAGTCTGATCGCGAGCGCCCCCGCGCATGCGAAGACACGGGTGTTGCCGGAAGCCTCCGAGCCACATGCCGTCGGGGCCGCGTTGCTCGCCTTGGATGGTTCGGCTCCCAGCGCGGCAGTCGAAGCCGTCGTCGGCGACGCCTCGACGCCCGCTGTGGCGCTGTCCACCACCAACGACATCCCGGCCGGCTCGAGCGTGTTTTCGACGAGCACGCCGGCGGCGCCGGGCGCGGCTTGCTCGTCGAACTGCACGCTCGCTGTGTCGAGCGCGCCGCCTGACGGGAGCGGCTCGCCGAGCTCGCCGGGGTCAGTTGGTCTGGACGGGTCGAGCGGTCTCGGTGGATCGACTGGTCTCGCCGGTTCGGGGAGCGGGGCCGGGTCGGCCGGGTCGACTCCGTCTGCCGGTTCGGGCACCTCGGGTGGATCGGACGGGGCGGACAGTTCCGGCGACTCGAACGGGTCGGGATCGGGCGACGCGAGCGGATCTGGCGACTCGAGCGGATCTGGCGACTCGAGCGGATCTGGCGTCGCGGGTGGATCTGGCGTCGCGAGCGGCTCGGGCGACGCGGGTGCCACGCCCGCTCCGGGCTCCGACGGGCCCGCGGGATCCATTGGATCGGACGTCTCGACCGGGTCTGACGGCTCGGCCGGATCTGACGGCTCGGCCGGGTCCGACGGCTCGGCCGGATCTGATGGCTCGACTGGGTCCACCGGTTCCACGGGGTCCTCCGGGTCCACCGGGTCCACCGGGTCAGACACCTCCACCGGTTCTGACGGCTCGTCCGGGTCCGGGACCTCCACCGGCTCCAGCGCTTCGGGCGACCCGGGCCAGCTGGACGGCGCGGCCATCTTGACCGGATCCGGGAACTCCACCGCAGGTGCCATGTCGCCTGCGGGGGGCACCGGGGAAGGGACGGACACGCCCGGCTCCGGTGGCTCCGCGGCGTGCAGCTCGGACGGCTCCAGCGCGTCATCGGACTGCGTCCCCGCGGCCACCTCGAGCGCGACGAACACCTCCGCAGCCACCTCTTAGACTGAGCTCGTGCTCTCGGCGGATCGCCTGCTGGCGTTTGCAGTCACTGCGTTCGTGGTGATCGTGATCCCCGGGCCAAGCGTCCTGTTCGTGGTCGGGCGGGCCCTGGCCTGCGGCCGGAGGGTCGCGGTTCTTACCGTCATCGGCAACGCGCTCGGCGAGTATGTGCAGGTGATCGCGGTCGCGTTCGGCGTCGGCGCGCTGGCCGAGCAGTCGGTGGCGGCATTCACCACGCTGAAGCTCCTCGGCGGCGCCTATCTGATCTACCTCGGCGTGAGGACCTTCCGCGAGCGCAAGTCGCTGGCGGCGGCCCTCGCGGCTCCGGTGGCAGTTCGATCAGACCGCAGGGCGTTTCTGGAGGGTTGGACGGTCGGCGCCACCAATCCGAAGACCGTCGTGTTCCTCGCCGCGATCCTGCCCCAGTTCGTGAACCGCGCCGCCGGTGACGTGCCGGCGCAGATCCTCCTTCTCGGGGCGGTGTTTGCCGCGATCGCAGTCGTCTCGGACACCCTCTGGGCGACGGCCGCGGGCGGGTTTCGCACGTGGTTCTCCCGCGACTCGCGCCGGCTCCAGCTGGTCGGAGGCGCCGGCGGGCTCGCGATCGTTGCCGTTGGCGCCGGCCTGTTGGTCTCTGGACGCAGGCACTGACAGGTTTGAGGAGCTCGGGGGCGGCGAGCTAGCGACTTAAGGTTTCGGCCCCTTTTCCGTGGGTAGTCGCCTGCGCTGTCAACTGAGCGGAGGGGAAGGGACTATATGTCTGAGCGCATTGCTGCGGCCGTCTGGGTCAAGCCGAGGAGGAGGTTCGCTTTCTGTTCGGCGGTTACGGCGGTTCTCGTGGGGGTCGTCGTGCTCGTGGGCGTCATGTCCACTTCCTCCAGCGCCGCTCCCGCCAAACGGCACTCGCATCAGGCCGCCGGGGCGGGCAATTCGGGCCTGAGCCCGGCGATGATCAACGCCAGGGTGAGCGCGCTGATTGGTCAGATGACCCCGGCCGAGAAGTTCGGCCAGCTCACCATGGCCGGTCCCGCCACGCCGACCGGGAGCGATCTGATCCCGCTGGCCGAGAAGGGAGAGATCGGTTCCGTCCTCGACCTGACGGGGGTGGCGAACATCAACGCCGTCCAGCAGGCCGCGGTTCAGAACTCGCGCCTGCACATCCCGCTGATCTTCGGCCTGGACGTGATCCACGGCTACCGGACGATGTTCCCGGTGCCGCTGGCCGAGGCGTCGAGCTGGGACATGTCGGCGATCGAGAACGACGAATCGGTCTCGGCCGATGAGGCCACAGCCGACGGGATCAAGTGGACGTTCAACCCGATGGTCGACATCAGCCGCGACCCGCGCTGGGGTCGCGTGGTCGAGGGCGCCGGGGAGGACCCGTATCTCGGCGCGGCCGTGGCCGCGGCCAAGGTCCATGGGTATCAGGGCTCGAGCTACGCCGACCCGGACAAGATGGCCGCCACCATCAAGCACTTTGCCGCCTACGGCGCTCCGGTGGCCGGGCGCGAATACAACACGGTCGACATGTCGACCCAGCAGCTGTTCAACGACTATCTGCCGCCGTACAAGGCGGCGGTCGATGCCGGCGCGGCGACCGTCATGAGCTCGTTCAACTCGCTCGACGGGGTGCCGAACACGGCCAACCCGTACACGCTGACCAACATCCTGCGGGACGAGTGGGGCTTCGGCGGGACCGTCGTCAGCGACTACCAGGCCGTCCAGGAACTCGAGGACTTCGGCTATGCAGCGAACGGGGCGCAGGCCGCCGAGGAATCGCTGACCGCGGGCCTCGACATCGAGATGGCGGTCACGCTGGGACAGACGCCCGGCAACCCGATCTACGACACGTTCGACACCTACGGGCCAACGCTGCTGCGTCAGGGCAAGATCACGATGGCGCAGCTGAACACGGCGGTACGCCACGTGCTGACGCTCAAGTACCTCGCCGGGATGTTCTCCGACCCGTATCCGGGGAGCGCCGCGCGGGTGGCGAGCTCCGAGCTGACCGCGCCGCACCTGGCCGCGGCCCGGACCATGGCCGACGAGTCAATGGTGCTGCTCAACAACAACAATCACGCGCTGCCGCTCAGCCCGACCACCTCGAGCATCGCTGTGGTCGGCCCGCTGGGCGATGATCCGCTCGACCAGATCGGCGACGATGTGCCGATCGGGTATGACACCAGCGCCGCCGCGCTGGCGCCAGGCGGCTCGGACAAGATCGTTTCGGTGCTCGACGGGATCAAGGCCGCGGATCCGACCGCGACCGTCAACTACGCGGACGGCTGCGCGAACTTCACCGTCACCGATCCGTGCAACGAGACCACCGACTTTAGCCAGGCGGTCGCGGCGGCGCAGTCCTCCGCCGTCACCGTCGTCGTGGTCGGTGAGCCGTCCGGCGATGTGGGCGAGGCCTCTTCGCTCAGCAACATCGACCTGCCCGGTCAGCAGCTCGCGCTCGTGCAGGCGATCGCCGCCACCGGCAAGCCCTACGTCGTCGTGCTGATGAACGGGCGGCCGTTGACGATCCCGTGGCTGGCTGACAACGCGCCGGCCCTGCTCGACGCGTGGTTCCCTGGCACCGAGGGTGGAGACGCGGTTGCCGACATCCTGTTCGGCAAGGTCGACCCGAGCGGCAAGCTCACCATGTCGTGGCCGATCGACGCCGGTCAGATCCCCGTCTCCTACAACGAGCTGCCGACCGGGCGGCCGTATGACCCGAACAACAAGTACACCTCCAGGTACCTGGACATCCCGAACGCGCCGCAGTACCCGTTCGGCTACGGGCTGTCCTACACCACGTTCTCGATCTCGAACGTCCAGGCCCCGAGCAGCGTGTCTTCTGGGCGATCGTTCCAGGTAACCGCCGACATCACCAACACGGGGTCGACGGCGGGAGCGGACGTGGCACAGCTCTACCTGCACGAGAGCGACACGAGCATCCTGCAACCGGTGAGGAAACTCGAGGGCTTCCAGCGGGTGCAGCTGAACCCCGGGCAGACCAAGACGGTCACCTTCACGCTCGGGCCGCAGAACCTCGGCTTCTACAACGAGCAGGGACAGTTCACCGAGGAGCCGGGTCCGTTCGACCTGTGGGTGGGCGACAGCTCGGTCGGCGGCCAGCACACGACGTTCAACCTCCGATGAAGGTCCGCGCGTTGATCGCTGCCGCCGCGGCGGCAGCGATCCTCGTGGTGGCGGCGCCCGCCGGCGCCGCCACCTTCACCCCGCGTCAGCGGGCGGTGTTGTACGGGATCGCCCATGACACGTGGCGCTTCTACGCCGCGGACGTCGACCCGGTCACCCACCTGCCGTTGGACAACCTCGGGCCGGGTTCGGTGCGCGGTGAGTACACCTCGGCCGCGAATGTCGGCGTGTACCTGTGGGCGGTGGTCGCCGCCCACGATCTCGGGCTCATCTCCGAGTCCCGGGCCGATCAGCTCGCGGGGGCGACGCTCCAGGAGGTCAGCGGACTGAAGCGCTACGACGGCTTCATGTACCAGTGGTACGACACGAACAACGGCGCCGTCCTCTCGAACCCCGGCCAGGGCGACTGCACCGAGACAACGCCCAGTCAGGACAACTGCTGGTTCGTCTCGGCGGTCGACAACGGCTGGTACGCGTCGGGGCTGGTCGAGGTGCGCCAAGCGCTGCCGGCGCTCCGGGGGCTCGCCGACTCGCTGCTGGCGCCGATGAACTTTTCGATCTTCTACGACAACCGGCCGCAGACCGATTGCAACGTCAACGCCTCACTCCCGGGTGATCCGCCGACGGGTCAGATGTACGGCGGCTACTACGTGGATCAGGGACCCGCCGGTTATCACAACGGCGCGCTCTACAGCGACCCGCGGATCGCGATGTACATGGGCATGGGCATGCACCAGATGCCCGGTGACGTGTGGTGGCGGACCTGGCGGACAGATCCGCCGCAGCGGTGCGCCACCGACCCGGCGCCGGCGTTCGATCCGGGGACCGGCTACTGGCAGAACTACACCGATCCGGTGTCCGGCAAGCAGTTCGAGGTGTGGGAGGGCCATTACACGTATCCCGGCACCGATTTGACGTTCGTGCCGACGTTCGCCGGCGGGATGTTCGAGGGGCTGATGGCCAACCTGGTGGTTCCCGAGACCGAGTGGGGCCCCCACAGTTTCGGCCTCAACGACCTGCGCTGGGCGGAGGTACAGGAGCGATACGCGACGGACGAGCTCGGATATCCGGTCTGGGGCATGTCGCCGTCTTCGACCGCCGATGACACCGGGGATTACGGTGGCTTCGGGGCCGAGGGTCAGGCCTTCGGCAGCGGATCGCCGCTGGCCTGGTGCACGACATGCGCCACCGAGAACACCGTCTCGCCGCACGCCTCGGCGATCGCACTCCCGGTCCTGCCCCAGCAGGCGTACGCGAACCTGGCCACGCTCCGGGCCGACTACCCGGGCATCTACGCATCCGACGGCGGGTTCTACGACGCCGTCAACCCGGTCACCGGCGAGGTCGGGCATCGCCGCCTGGTGCTCGACCAGTCGATGATCATGGCCGCGCTCGACGACGCCCTCAACGACGACGCGCTCCAGCGCCGGTTCGCCGCCGACCCGCTCTCGTGGGCCGCCCACCTCTACCTCTCGACCGAGCACATGTCTCTCGGCTAGTTACCGCCGTCGCGGAGGCTGGTCGAGAGAGGCGCCATATAGGCCACTTTCTCGACCAGCCCTTTCCTGGTCCCTCGGAGGGTTACGATCGTCGGCATGCCCGGGTCGACCGCTCCGAGCGCCGTGCCGGCAGAGCGGTCACGCACGCTCGCTCACGTCTACCGGCGCTTCGCGGAGATCGATGCCGCCGAAGCATCGCCGCTGTACGCGCGCGTTGCCCTCGCCCTGAGCGAGTCGGATGAAGCGCTGCGGGCGATCGA
>Ga0335074_10010567_pt1 | contig 12918 bp, 10 predicted proteins | sample Lox_Sample_23_FD_206715 | JGI IMG/M metagenome (GOLD analysis project Ga0335074, IMG submission 206715) | Soil microbial communities from Loxahatchee National Wildlife Refuge, Florida, United States - Lox_Sample_2.3 | ecosystem: Environmental > Terrestrial > Soil > Wetlands | place: USA...
GACTCTCACGTCGCTGGAGACTCGATAACCAATCCATGCTGAAGATCGGCGATTTCTCGGCGCTGGCGCACGTCTCCATCACCACGCTGCGCTACTACGACCAGGCGGGGCTGCTCACGCCCGCCCGCATCGACGAACAGACCGGCTACCGCTACTACGCGGCGCACCAGCTCTCCCGCCTGCATCGCATCCTGGCTCTGCGCGACTTCGGGCTCAGCCTCGAGCAGATTGCGGAGATGCTGCGCGCCGGCGTAACCGCGGAGGAGATGCGCGGCATGCTCAAACTGCAGCAGGCCGAGCAGGAACGGCGCGTCCAGCAGGAAGGCGATCGGCTCAGCAGACTCAACAGCCGGATTCGGCTGATCGAAAAGGAGAACGATATGTCTTACGACGTGGTGATCAAAAGTCTGCCTCGGCAGAAGATCGCATCGCTGCGCGAAGTGGTGCCCACTTACCCCGCCATCGGCGCCCTGTACCCGAAGGTCGCGGAGCGGATGGGGCCGAGGATGGCGCAGGTGGGGATTTCCGTGGCCATCTGGCACGACAAGGAACACAAGGAGCACGATGTCGATGCCGAAGCGGGTTTCACGCTGCGCGGCGATGTGGGCCGAGTCGATGGCGTCGACGTCCACGACCTGCCCGAGACCACGGCGGCCTGCACGGTGCACAACGGCGCCTACCAGCGGCTGAGCGAAGCCTACGACGCGCTGCTCAAGTGGGTCTCGGAGAACGGGTACGAGGTCGCGGGGCCGGTCCGCGAGATGTATGTGCACATGACGAAGCCTGTGCGCCAGGATGATGAATCCTACGTGACCGAGATTCAGGTCCCGGTGCGGAAGGCGGTGTAGCGGCGCGGGCGCAGTTTACAGCGCGGCTTACGGATGAAGGCTTGGGGGGTTGCTGCGGCAGCCCCCTTTCTTGATTGCGGTCGGCCTGACCGCGTGAGCGCCGGCACAGACTTCCCGATTCGGAACTGCCCGGCCTCCGGTGCATCGAACACAGGGGCCGAGGTGGTAACGGCACCGAAGTTTGGAAGTCTTGCCCCGCGCTGCATCCCAGGCCTATACTCGGACCGTTTGGCCCTGGAACGGGTATTTGCCCGAACGAACGGGTTATGGACGATGGCAACGGGCGTTCGACAGAATTTTAGCGCCGGGGCGATTGAGAACGAGCAGTGAGAAGTGGAGATTATTAGATGGCAACCATGACACTGGAGCAGGAAATCAATCCATGGGAAGCGCAGGCGGCCCGATTTGATTTTGCTGCGCGCAAGCTGAACCTGGACGATGGACTGTGGCGCGTGCTGCGGTACCCCTCGCGCGAAATTATTGTGCATTTTCCCGTCGGCATGGACGATGGCCGGATCGAGATGTTCACCGGCTACCGCGTGCTGCACTCGCAGGCGCGGGGCCCCGGCAAGGGCGGCATCCGCTATGCGCCCGACGTAACCCTGGACGAGGTGCGCGCGCTGGCCAGCTGGATGACCTGGAAGTGCGCGGTCGTCAACATTCCCTTCGGCGGCGCCAAAGGGGGCGTCATCTGCGACCCGAAAAAAATGTCGCAGGGCGAGCTGGAGCGCATGACCCGCCGCTACACCGCGGAGATCATCGAGTTTCTGGGGCCGGAAAAAGACGTCCCCGCGCCCGACGTGAACACCAACGAGCAGACCATGGCGTGGATCATGGACACCTACTCCATGCACATGCGCCAGACCGTGACGGCAGTGGTGACCGGCAAGCCGCTCAACATCGGCGGGTCGCGCGGCCGCAAGGAAGCCACCGGGCGCGGCATCGCCCTGGTGTGCGACGAGGCCCTCAAGTACCTGCATATCCAGCGCGACGGCTGTCGCGTCGTCGTGCAGGGATTCGGCAACGTCGGCTCCAACGGCGCGCGCCTCATGCAGGAGCGTGGCTACAAAATCATCGGCATTGCCGAGTACGACGGTGGCCTCTTCAACCCCAACGGCATCGACATCTGCGCGTTGCTGGATCATCGCTCCCGCAACGGGTCGATCCTCGGCTTCCGCGGCGCGGAGGGAGTTCCTTCCGCGGACCTGCTGACCACGGAGTGCGAGATCCTGATTCCTGCGGCGACCGAAAACGTGATCACCAGCCGCAACGCGGAAAAGATCAGGGCGCGCATTGTCTGCGAGGGCGCGAACGGGCCCACCACCGCGGTGGCCGACGAGATTCTCGCCGACAAGAAGGTCTTCATCATCCCCGACATTCTGGCGAATGCCGGCGGCGTGACGGCGTCGTACTTCGAGTGGGTGCAGGACCGCCAGGGCTACTTCTGGAAAGAGTCGGAAGTGAACGATCGCATGGAAAGCATCCTGGCGGAAGCCTTCGACGACGTCACGCGCTACGCCGAGGCGCACGGCGTCAACAACCGCATCGCGGCCTACATGCTGGCCATCGATCGCGTGGCGTTCACCATCAAGCAGCGCGGCATCTACGCGTAAGGGCCGCCAACAGAACCAGACCGCGGCCCAGAAGCTGCAACCGGCTCCCCGGCCATCCAACTCTCCGGGGAGCCCTGCCATCCAAGCGTGCACGGCCCCTTCCGGCACGTCATGCACGAAAACGCTCCTTTTTAAGAGATACGGATGCAGTTTTTCTACCGTTCGAGCGAGGCCACAGCGGCGATCCAGGAAAATGGCAGGGACCTCTGCCCGGCATCCGCGGAGACAGCGATCTGCCAGCGCGATCTCCCCTCCTTTCTGGTCCTCGGCCCGCCAAGGACAGGGACGTCCTGGCTGCACGACGTGCTGAGCCGGCACGCGCGGTTACCCGAGCCAACCAAAGAAACGCGGTTCTTCGATCGGCATTTCGAGCGGGGACTTAGCTGGTATCTGGGACATTTTCCGGTTGCCAGCGGCGAGCGGCTTACTGGTGAAGTGGCCCCTACCTACTTTGCGTCCCCGGCAGCGCGTCACCGCGTCGCCAGGACGCTGCCCCACGCGAAACTGGTAGTCATCTTTCGGCATCCGGTGCAGCGGCTGGTCTCGATGTACCGGATGAAGCGCGCCTACGGAATGTTCGGATGGAGCCTGGAAGAGGCTCTGGAGCGCGATCCGGAACTGATGGCCTCCGGCCGCTATGCCACCCATCTGCGCCAGTGGCAGAGTCTGTTCAGCGCCGAACAGATCCGCATCTGCCTTTTCGACGAACTCAGCCGCAATCCCCAGGCGTTCGTCGATCGCGTGGCGAAGCATGTGGGCATCGCCCGCTTTTCTCTGCACAGATCGCAGCTCGCGCAGGTCTATTCGGCCGCTCGCTTGACCGTGCCGCGGAGCTTTCTGGTCACGCGGGCGGCGGTGTCGATGGCGGACTGGTGCAAAGCCCGCCGCTTCGACGCTGTGGTGGCGGGAGTCCGCAACTCGGGCCTGATGAAGCTGTTTGTGGGGGGAGGCGCGCCGTTCCCCGAGGTGCCGTCGCAAACCCTCGCGCGCATCACGGACCTGCTGCTGCCCGAGATCGAGGAGCTCGAAGCGATGCTGGACCGCGATCTGACGGCGTGGAAACGTCCCCCCGATTCCTGACCGCCGCGCACGGCGAATATCCCGCTTTTGTCGCGGAAACCGCTCTCGATGAGCGAGTTGCCCTGAAATCAACAGTTGAAATACCAGCCGCCCGGATCCCTGGACGCTCGCCGGCTCCTCGTTACTGACCCTGAAATGGAAAGAGATTAGACAGACACACCGCCCTTATACCGCAAACTTGAACGCTGCGCCGTCGCGGACGATGTGGCCGGCGGTCGGAGCGGGGAAATGGCTGCCGATGACAAGGATCGGCTGGTCAGCCCACTCGGCGAAGAGGCGTGAACGGGTGAGCTCGGCGGCCTTGCGGTCGAAGAGGTCGAACGACCAGTCGAGGTGCGCCATCTGGCAGGGATGATGGGCGATGTCGCCGGTGATCACTGCCCGCTCGCCTTCGGACTCGATCATCACGCTGACGTGGCCCGGTGTGTGGCCGGTGGTCGGCGTGAGCCGGATCTCCGGCGAGATCACGTGGTCCATCTCCACCAACTGGACGAGGCCGGCGTCGAAGACGGGCCTGACGCTGTCGCCGAGCATCGCCTTTTGCTCCTCGTCCTCGTGGGTGCTCCAGAATTCGTACTCGCGGCGGCCGATAAGGTAGCGCGCGTTGGGAAAGGTCGGCACCCACTTGCCGTTTTCAAGCATCGTGTTCCAACCGACATGGTCGACGTGCAGGTGCGTGCACACCACGGTGTCGACTGCTTCCCGCGACCAGCCGGCCTCGGCAAGGTACTCGAGGAAGAGCGTGGCCAACGGCTCGCCGCCGGTGATCTCGCGCGGCCGGTCGTTGCCGACGCAGGTGTCGACGATCAGCTTCAGCCCCGGTGCCTCGACCAGCAGCGCGTGGACGCTGAGCTTCAGCGTGGCATCGTCGTCGCTGACGAAGTGCGGATAGAGCCACGGAGACTTGCGCAGCTCCTCGGGCGTGGCCTGCGGAATAACCATCAGGGCCGGTACCGGCAAATCCATTTCAACGATGCGGGTGATCTTCACCCGCCCTGGTTGCCAGCTCAGCATCGCACTACTCCTCTCCGCGTAAGGTTCGCCTGGTCGCAGACGCGCCCAGGTTGATAAGAAGTGCGTCCAGTTGCTCGTACGTCTCACAGGATCCACCCGTAGCTCCCGAAGCGATGGCAGCGTCGAGAGCCTCCTTGGAGGAATAGACGTCGCGTGTAACGACCAGCGTCTCGCCATCTATCTCTTCGAAAGTCACCGTGGTGATGGCTCCGCCTTCACCACCCTCTTCATTCGTCCAGACGAGACGCGACCCGGGTACTACCTCGAGGTACTTCCCGAAGAACGCCAGCGGCTTCTCTGAGGAAGCGTGGCTGAAAACGAAACGGTACGCGCCTCCCGTCCGAACGTCGGTCTCGCAGGAAAGGAAGGACGCTCCAAAGGACTTCGGCACCCACCACCGCTGGATCAGGTCGGGATGGGTCCACGCCTCGAACACGAGGCGCCCCGGGCCGTTGAAGGTTCGCGTAACCACCAGCTCACGCTCAGACGTCCGTTGCACGGCCGTACGGTTCTTCGCGGATGAAGGCTTACTGTCTGTTCCTGCGTCCATCGATTCTCTCCTTGCGTTTCAGTTCCTCGACAACCTTGTCCAGCTCGTCGAAGCGCGCGTCCCACACTCGGCGGTAGCTCTCGATCCAGGCCGCCTCTTCCTCCAGTCGGCGCGGGCCGAGCTTGCACGTCCGCACGCGCCCGACCTTTACCGTGGTGACAAGCCAGGCCCGCTCCAGGACTCCGACATGCTTCTTCATGCCCGTCAGGGTCATGTGAAACTTCTCGGCGAGGTCAGTGATCGAAGCGTCCGCGCGCCCGAGCTCCTCCAGAACACCTCGTCGTGTGGCGTCGGAGAGCGCGGCGAACGAGAGATCGAAACGAGCTTGATAACACTGAACCATATGGTTCAGTGTTTATAATATGCGGAACGGCGGCGTGTCAAGGAAGGTCGACGCTTCAACGGTCGACCCTGGTTCGCTGCAATGAGCTGATGCGAAGTTGCTCGCCGGACTGCGAGAGATGACATTTGGCGTGGATGGCCGACCTGCCGGCCGCTATGGACTAGAGCGTTCTTTCGCGCACCCGCATAGGTTCTCATAAACGCTTCCGTTCCGCGATCCCGCGGAGCGTAGTTGAGCGCATCATCGCGAAATCATCGAGCAGGATTACTTCTTTTGTGTTGGCCAGTCTCCCGCGATGCAGGCACTTGCTAAGATATTCTTTCTTCGAATGTTGCTTACTTTGTAACGCGATGGTAGGCGGTCGTACAGGCGTTTGCCACATTCACGGCGGGCGGTCAATCGCCTGCTACGGCTGTCGTTGCCGTAAAATTCGATGCATGGTGCGTCTCTGCACCCGTGGGCGGACTAGATGCTGCGCGTATTCCTAAGCTCGCTTGAACCTGATCAGGACTCATTGTTGTCGGGGCTTTCAAAGTACGTCCCAGACGACATGCTCACAAAGATCGCTATGGCAGACTACGGTGGGGATCAGGAGCAGCATCTCGCACCGCTGAGGATACTGCGAGACCGAGGCAAGTTGATCGAGCCTATGCATTGGTATCCGTGTGAGGTGTTGGAACTCGTCCGCAATTCCCAACCAGATGGCAGTCCTGCAAATGATCGCATCCGTGATCACTGGATTCCTGCATTCGCCTGCGCGGCGCTACTTCGAGCGAGGTACGAGCCTTGGAACTACGGAGGCGATTCAGGCAGTCCAAGTTACACACTTTTCCAATTGCTCGAAAGTCTTGCGGCACTGCAGGTCGACTTCATGCAGGAGGCGGTCAGCTTTATCGCGTGGATGATGCTGCATTCCGACCTCGAAGGAACGGACGGACAGCCAATCTATTATGGCGTTGCTCTGCTTTTTCTCACAGTGCAGAACGCGCTGCCTGCATCAGATCAAGGTTTGATCGCCCTGTCAGAATGGATTGTTCGCCACGAGGAAGAAATTCACGAGAGTCGTAAATGGGCATTTGATCGATGGCTGCTCGGCATCGCGCACGATCCACCGCCGTCACCATGGGAGCGTCTCGGCGAAAGCTTGGCTGCGCTCGATCTCAATGGCAGAGCCGATGAATTGAAGGACTGGGTAAAACTGATTGGGAATGAGCTGGCAGGACATTCCCCGACTTGAGCGGCTGGTCGGCCATCTATGGGGAAATGGCTCAAATAGTCTGAGCCCTGGCCAGAGAATCGCTGGGGCTGGGTTCGTGTGAGGAGGCGATCTGTTGATCACTTCCTAACGCCAGAGTCGCCGGTGATAGGGGCCTGAAGCGATTTTGTCGGAATCTTGCTTTCGGAATGTTGCATTTCGCACGCCCGGATTGCGCGTGATTGTCAGGATTACTCCTCGAACGAGGACGTCGCCAAGTTCGGCGCGGGTAGATAGCGCAGGGCAAATGGCCTTCTTTTCTAAATCAGAACGGAGAGTTTTCCCGACCCTTGATCTTCTTTGGCGCTCGCTTTGCGGGAGCCGTGGATTTCCTTGTCACCCTGTGCGGAGCTGCCTTCGGCCGGCTGACGCCTAGCGCTTTCTCCAATATTTCCTGTAACAGTTTCTTTTCTGCCGCTGTTACTGTCTTGGTGAAGTTCTGGGGCCGCTCGGCCACCAGGCCTTGCACCTTGGCCATCCACTGCAGGGACTCCGCCGCAGGATGCTCGCCCATCTGATCCAGCAGTTTGAGGGTTTCATCCAGATCGGGGATAGTGCGATAGCAGAGTAACGCTTCTCTGAGGTTTCCATCCGCCACATGGCATTGCGCGGCGCCGCGCAGATCCCCGATGCCTTCTAAGCAAGCGGCCTCCAGTTTCAGCTGACGTTCCGGCAGCGTTCGCAATTCCGCCAGCGCGGCCGCATACTGCTTGTCTTTGATGAGCAATTGGATCGCGCGTTGTTGCAGGCGTCGAGTGCGAGTTTCGCGGTCCGGAACATCCAATGCTTCATACAATGGCGGCAATACGCGCAGGAGGATTGCCGCATTGTGCCCATTGCGAAGGGCGGACTCCAGTTCATCAACCCAACCTTTGGATTTGAGACCAATTTCCATCAGAAGCCACGATTCAATCTCGCTTTTGTAATTGGGAAGAATCTGAGCCAGTTCTGCCAGAGTTTGGAGACGGTCATGAGGAGCCGCCCGGTGAACACGTCCGATCGCATCCATGATTATGGCCAGCCCAAAGCGGCGTGCGTTATTCGCAGCCCGACAGGCTTCTGCGAACGGATCCGGCCTGCCAAGTTGAGGAGCCAGGCGGGTGCCGCGAAAACCCAAAGCGAAGCAAATTTCAGCCAGCGTGAGATGAGCGGCATCGCGCGCCGCCTGATCCGTCACCCCCATTGGCGAACTGACCGGTCCAAGTAGCGTGACAGCTTGTTGCGCGCGCGACCAGGCGATCTCCGGCTTCACCTCGAGATATTGCCGGGCGTCCGCCTGGCAACGTTGCACACGCTCCTCGGCATCCAGCTCATCTTCCTCGATAGCCTTGAGCAGAGCTGCGGGAACACACGACGAAACACCGCTTTCCACCAGCCCACCGTTGAGAAACTCAATGCTCTGGCGGACAATCCGGTCAGTCGGGTCCATGTCGAGCCAGATCAGCCGCTCCGTCGGACGGCTTACGGCCACGCGCAGCTGGTCAATCGCGAGACGCTTCCGCAGATCCTCAATATCGGAGTCGGCCCGCTGCCGCCAGTCCTGGCGCAGCACGTGCTCGATGTGGCGGCCGGCGTCGAGCACGCAAACCGAGTGAAAGTCCAATCCCTTGGCTTCGGAAACGGTGAGCACAGCCTGGCGCGCCGCCTCGGGAACGTAGTCGGGAACCGCGTCTTCCAACGTGATGAGCGCCAGTCCCTCGCGCCTGGAAAGCGCAGTCAACAACTCGCTCAACTCAGGTCCGGCAGTGGCAGTGCAGTACAGGATTTGGTCGGTAGCGTCGTCTTCGATTTCAGCATAACCGGAGCCGCTGGGCCGTTCCTGTTTCTCCACGCACGCATAGAGGTCCCATACCCGGTTCACCAGCGCCGCGATGCGCTGCGGACTGCGCAGGTTGGCGGAAAGCTTGTAATCAGATGGCGTGCCCAGTTGCGCATGAAGCAGATCGCTCAACCAGCCCCATTCAAAATCCGTGGGACGGATGGTCTGCGCCTCATCGCCAGCCAACAACAACGGTACGGGCGTGCGATTTCCCCGGCGCGCCAGGGAAGTGAGCTCCACGATCAGCCACGCCTCGATGGGAGTCAGGTCTTGGCATTCGTCCACAGCAATGCAGTCGTACGCTGGAACGCCGGACGAACCATCTGGCAGAGGGCCGGAGCCGTCGCTGCGCAGCGCTTGGACCGCATTCCAGGCAAGCGCAAGTTCGGGAAAATAACGCTCCGCCAAGCTGCTTGAATCCAAGCGCTCCAGGCGAGCCGCAGTTTCCAACACAGCTGCGACCGGCGCTTGCCCCAGCGACCGCGTGCGCCGCTCCCGATATGCCTTATCGGCAACGCGCGGTTGACTACTGGCGGAGAATCGGCCCACGGCGATAGGAAGAGCGTCTCCAGCCAGATGGGCGTGTAATTCGTCATAGAGAGCCGACTGACTGTGAGCCCATGCGCCGAGAGTCCGGTCAAAAGGCGCCAAATCGCGAAGAAAGCGTTGCCTCGCTTCGCCGACGGCCACCACTGGCGCATCTGACTCGAGTATCTGCCGAACCAGGTTGGAGAAGGTGACCACCGAGAAGCGCTTGTGCGAGGAGCAGAAGCGGTCGAAGTACTCGCGGGCCAGCGCCGCCAGATCCCCTGAATACGTCACGTAAAGCACGTGCTCCGCTGCGGCCGAATCGGCTGCGTGCCAGAGAGCACTGGTCTTACCCGAACCTGGATGCCCCTTGAGAAGCCGGACCGTCTGTCGAGCCGATGCGAACCGTTCCTGCGGCGGCGTCCAAGGCCGAGGCGCGTATTCCCCGCACCGCAAATCGCGGACCGTCACGGGCATGTACTGCGCAGTAAACGACTGCGCCGTCACCGGGGAATGATCGTCATGATGGCGGATGTCGCGCAGGAAGACGGCGCCATCAGGGGCGTCGGAAAACTCGCCGGATTCTTTCAGCGGAATAGCGTTCTTGGGCGCCCACCACGCATAGAATTGACTGCCGTGATTGCCGCAGAGCCGCGAGCGGCGCCAGCCGCGATTGATACCTGTCGTCGCTTTGTAATGCAAGCGACGGATATCCACCGACAGACGTTGCATCAGAAAGGCGGCTCGCCTGCCAATCGCATCCCTGCCATGCTCAGCAAGCTTTTCCAGAAACTCCTGGTGGCAGAATAGAGGGTTTGGCGGCCGGGAGGTCTCGAAGGCTTCCAGCAATGCCAGTTGTTGGTTTGCGCTCACGGGAGCTTTAGGATAGCCGCCGAGCCCGTCGTCGCACAACGAGGAAAGTTGCGCAGAAATTGGGTTCCGGTCGGTGGTTGTCGACTGCTACTAAAGAATCCCGCCCGCACCCGGCCAGGGCCCCACGATTGGAAACGGCCATCCCCCAGAAGCTCTCAAATTGTTTACCAATTTGAAAATGAAGGCTGCCGGTCAACCAGGAGTTGTCACGATTTAGGGTCGGCAGTCTCGCAGTTGCGACGCCAATAAAGGCTGAACTTTCCGTCCCGGGCCAAAGACCAGCCAAATGGATTCGGAGGGCTGAGAACCTGAAACGGCGGGTTCCCCGCCCAGCGGTGAAGGAGTCTGTCCTCCTGAGAAATCAGCGTGTCAGTGGCAGCGATTTCGATGATAGTAGCATCGCCATCAACTCTGCTTACATTCATGTTGATCCAGCGCGGAACGCCTCCTTCCACCCAGTGCATCTCACACGCTTCCACGTATGGCACGGATCGAATCGTTGCAGGATCTAGGAGGCGGCCGCCGACGTATTTGATCTTGCCTTTTTCGTTCGGCTCACGACGCAGGGCTAAATCAAATCGGATTTCTTCGGGAAGAACTTCGATGACACAAGTCCTGGCAAGATCACGGCACGTGCTGACTGCCAAGTCAAACCTTCGGATGTATTCCTTCTTATCCATGAGTTCTCGCGAGCCTATTGCAATGTCAGCGTCAATGCAAGTATGCGCCAATGAGGCGATTTCAAATAGAGGGCAGCCAGTTTCGCGATAGGTTCCGAGTCGTCGGCCTTCCGGGGGTTTCACTGGCACCGGGCAGGCGAAGGCGCGGTAAAGTGACGGGATGCCGGTGACTCGCCCGCTTCTCTCAATCTGCTTGGCTCAGCGAGTCGCGAATTGCCAGCAGCAAATCATCTTTGCTCGACTTTATCGCTGACCCCTCGACCTTGAAGCTTGGAAGTTGAGAAAGGTACTCGCCAATTGCCGATGGGAAAAGCGACCAGCCTTGCACGTTTTCGTCCCATCCTAGTGAGACGGCCATCTCATCGCCATTGCGCTGGCAGCGGAGCCAGCCAGTGTACTGATCAGAGAAATCATACGGAAGAAACGTTGTGCCACCATCCGGCAGATTCGTTGCTGCTGTCAGCCATTGCTCCAGCAGCTTACGGAGTATCGCCCTTACCTTGTCTGGTGACCCGTCCTCAGAACGCAAATTCCGGTCGAAAGTAAAGTAGTAGGTGTCGCACACCCGGGTCTGGCCAGCGAAATGCAGCACAAGATCGTTGTGAGCGATGCCATTTTCTTCGTAGCGGAGTGATAATTCCAACATCTGTTCCCTATGGCCGCGAGCCAAACTGCAACCGCGCTTTAGAGCATTCTAGGCGTTCCGGGCTGTATTGTTCGGCTTTCGGGAGAATGCCTCAGTGTCGCTTTTTGGGGGGAGCGGCAATCGCCGTGCCGCGCTGGAAGTTGTTTACCACAATGTAAAGTCACGGTGGGCGGTCGTACGGCCCCTTGTCGGATTCTGGGCGTCGGATCGGGTGCAAGACGCCGTTTTGCGAAAAGCCCGTCCAGACAGCAAACCGCGGTCCCTGAGTGATTGGGCCTGTTCTCGTCATTGGAGGATCGATTCTCCTGTGTCGGCGTTCATCGACGTACACGTTATTTCTAACGAGTACGGAGTTTATTAGAGGTCAGGACGCCTGCTGGTCCAAGACGTTGCCCTTTCGTATCGACGCGCCAGGCGCAGAACGGACGTGTCATCCCAGGGGCGACCGATGATTTGCAGTCCGAAGGGCAGGCCGTTTGGGTCAAAACCGCTCGGTATGCTGATCGCAGGCAGGCCGTAATAGTTGGCAAACATGGTGTTGGCAGGCGAAAGTGCCTGAGAGTCTTTACGCGCTTCCTGGATGGACGGAACAGCGCTGACGGTTGTCGGCAGTAGAAGAACATCGACGTCGCAAAATACCTCTTTGGCGATCGAACGGCGATCGGCCTCGATTCTGCTCAGATCATGGATGGGATGGTGGAGCGGAGCAGCCACGCTCAAAGTGGAATAACCAAGACCGCGGATCACCTCGACAGCTGTCTCAAAGGATTTCGATACTTCGCGGTCCGCTTCGCAATTATTTGCCACCCCGACGCGTAGGTTGACCTCTGTCATCATCGATTCAAGATAACTTGAGCTGTTTTCAGCGCGACGTTCCGCGAGGACGTCCAACATGACGGCGGTATCTTCGACGCTTCGCGTCATGATCCCTGGATGACTGAACCACCGGATCATCTCTCCGGGGTCCTGCTCACCCTCGAGAATGCCTCTCGAACTGATAAGGCCGTAGGTCCCTTTGAACCCGACGACGCCACAGCAGGCGGCTGGCAACCGGCAGGATCCGACTGCGTCCGTATCCAGCGTGGCGTAGCACATGCCGCTCGCCACCGCCGCGGCTGATCCGGCCGATGAGCCCCCAGGAATATAGTCAGTATTCCAGGGGTTCAGGACCGGCCCGAATGCGCTCTCGATGCCCGTGGTGCCCATGCCTAGCCGATGCATATTTGTTTTACCAACAATGATTGCACCGGCCTCTCTGAGTTTAATCACGCCAGCGGCGTCGTTCGAGGGAACACGATCCTTGAAATGCTCAAAGGCAGCGGTGGTTCTGATACCGGCCGTGTCATAGAAGTCCTTGATTCCGACTGGCACGCCATGGAGTGACCCACGGCACCCACTGGCAGCGATCTCAGACGCAGCTACTTTGGCTTCGTCCAAGGCTTGGGTTGCTAGCACAGTAATGAACGCGTTGAGGATTGGATTCAGTCGTTCAATCCGACCTATGCATGAATCCACGATCGCTATCGGCGACACTTCATGGTTACGCACCAGTTGATGCAGAGCCCGTATGCCCGCGAGCTTTTGGTCAGCTGCTGATGCTGCCTGACTTGGTGTCATCCTTTCCGCTCCCCCGTTTTCGGCTTGATCGCTATCCACAACTCGAATCCGC
>Ga0335074_10010568_pt1 | contig 12918 bp, 12 predicted proteins | sample Lox_Sample_23_FD_206715 | JGI IMG/M metagenome (GOLD analysis project Ga0335074, IMG submission 206715) | Soil microbial communities from Loxahatchee National Wildlife Refuge, Florida, United States - Lox_Sample_2.3 | ecosystem: Environmental > Terrestrial > Soil > Wetlands | place: USA...
GCGTGCGTTCCGGGCTGTAGACCACGGCGTTTTCCAGCAAATTCCGCAGGGCGGTCACCAGCAGGTCCTCTTCGCCGAGGACGCTCAGCCCGCGGACTCCGATGGAGGCGAGCGTGATCCCGCGCGCGTTCGCCTTCATCCGGCACCGGTCGATCGCCTCGGCGACCACCGCGTCCACCTCGACGGGATGCGGGTCGGGGACCGGCTCCGCCGCCTGGATGCGGGACAGCGTGATGAGGTCCTGCACGAGGAAGGTCAGCCTGGCCGCCTCCTGGCGCATCCTGCCCGCGAACCTGCGGACCGCGTCGGCGTCATCGGCGGCGTCTTCGATCGTCTCGGCGAGCAGGGCGAGGGCGCCTACCGGGGTCTTGAGCTCGTGGCTGACGTTCGCGACGAAGTCCCTGCGGACCTCTTCGACCCGGCGGCTCTCCGTCTGGTCTTCGGCGAGCAGCAGGACAAGGCCGCCGCCGCCGACCGTCCCCGACAACGGGGCGACGCGTACCGCGAAGCTGGTGGTCCGCCCGCCGAACCTGGGTACCGGAACCTCGAACTCGCCCTCCCGGATCTCCCCGTCGCGGCGGACCTGGCGCGCCAGGGCGAGCAGCTCGCCCACCATCAGCCGGTCACCCTTGACGATGCCGAACGCGCGGGCCGCGGCGCTGGCGCGCAGGACGCGGTCTTCGCTGTCCACGACGACGGCGGACGAGGAGAGCACGGACAGGACCGAGGCAATGCCTGGCGGCAGCCTCGCCGGCTGCTGGGCCGCACGCAGGCGTGCGCTTCGCGGCTGCCTTACTCCGGCGCCATTCCGTGTCCTCAGCGCCACGTTATGTTCCGGACCAGCGATGATGCGGTCGGCCGCGCCGACGCACACCGGTGTGACCAGTCCACACTCACGTATCTGATGGTATGCGGACGGGGCGGGTCGCCGACAATCGGGAGGTTGCGGGAAATTTCACTCTTTTCCGGATGTTCACCTGGCCGACTCTCTTCAGCCAGGTGTCGTACAGACAAGAGCAACCTCCGCGAAAGACCCCCGGTCAGCGGCCCTGGTTCTTGACCGCCTCGGCCGCGGCCACCGCCGCCTCCGGGTCAAGGTACCGGCCGCCCGGCGGCAGCGGCCGGGACGACGCGTCGAGCTCGTAGAGCAGCGGGATCCCCGTGGGAATGTTGAGCTCGGCGATCGCCGCGTCACTGATCACGTCCAGGTGCTTGACTAGCGCGCGCAGCGAGTTGCCGTGGGCCACTACCAGGACCGTCCGGCCGGCCCACAGGTCCGGCACGATCGCGTCGTACCAGTACGGCAGCATCCGGGCTACGACATCGCGAAGGCATTCGGTCCGCGGCATCAGCTCAGGCGGCAACGTCGCGTACCTGGGGTCGCCTGCCTGGGACAGCGGGTCGTCGTCAGGGATCGGCGGCGGCGGAACGTCGTACGACCGGCGCCAGATCATGAACTGCTCGTCGCCGAACTCCTCGCGGGTCTGCGCTTTGTCCTTGCCCTGCAGAGCGCCGTAGTGACGCTCGTTCAGCCGCCACGAGCGCTGCACGGGCAGCCAGCTCAGCCCGGCGGCTTCGAGCGCGACGTTCGCGGTCTGGATCGCGCGGGTGAGCACGGACGTGTGCACGACGTCGGGGCGGAGCCCGGCGTCGACGACCATCCGGCCCGCGGCCGCTGCCTCCTGCGCGCCCTTGGGCGAAAGGCCTACGTCGACCCATCCGGTAAACAGGCCCTTGGTATTCCACTCACTTTCACCGTGGCGCAGCAGCACGAGGGTTCCCATGCCGGTCAGCCTAGCCGACAGCAGGGAACACAACCCGCGCGCAGGGGCTTCGGTCAGGTAGACCATGTAGTGAAGCCAGGATCAGTAAGGGAACACGAATCGGACGGGTGGAGTTGGTTACAACTGTGTCAACGGTGCCTAGGCGCGTCCTGAATGTCCCGAAGGTCCCCCGACGGATCGCCACTCTCAGCGTCCATACATCACCACTCGACCAGCCGGGCACCGGTGACGCGGGCGGCCTGAACGTGTACGTCGTCGAGGTGGCCAAACGGCTCGCGGCCCGCGGCATCGAAGTCGACATCTTCACCAGGGCGGTCTGCCGGGACACCCCGCCGCTGACCGAGATTGCCCCTGGTGTCCTGGTCCGCAGCGTCGTCGCCGGCCCGTTCGAGGAGCTCGACAAGACCGACCTGCCCGCCCAGGTCTGCGAGTTCACCCTCGAGGTGCTGCGCGCCGAGGCGGAGGCCGACCCCGGCCGGTACGACCTGGTGCACGCGCACTACTGGCTGTCCGGCAAGGTCGGGTCGGTAGCGAAGGAGCGCTGGGGCGTGCCCCTGGTGCAGTCCATGCATACGCTGGGCAGGGTGAAGAACGCGGCGCTGGCGGCCGGCGACGCCGCCGAGCCCGACGACAGGATCCGCGGCGAACTCGACGTGGTCGCCACGGCCGACCGGCTGATCGCCAACACGGCGGAAGAGGCGCGCCAGCTCACCGAGCTTTACGGCGCCGACCCGGCCAAGGTCAGGACCGTCAGCCCTGGCGCGGACCTGAGCGTCTTCACCCCCGGCGGGCATGGCGCTAAGGCCGCGATACGGCGCAAGCTCGGCATCGCGGCGGACGCTGTGGTGCTGATGTTCGCCGGCCGGGTGCAGCCGCTCAAGGGGCCAGACGTTGTGCTCAAGGCCGCGGCCCGGCTGATCGAGGCCGAGCCGGAACTCGCGAAGCGGCTGCTCGTGGTGCTGGTGGGCGGCCCGAGCGGGCGATCAGAGCGTGCCGATCCCGACCGGATGCGCGAGCTGGCGGCCAAGCTCGGGATCACCGATATCGTCCGGTTCGAGCCGCCTTGCCCGCAGGCCGAACTCGCCGACTGGTATCGCGCGGCCACAGTCGTGCTGACCCCGTCGCACTCGGAGTCGTTCGGGCTTGTCGCGCTCGAGGCCCAGGCGTGCGGCACGCCCGTGGTGGCGGCCAGCGTGGGCGGGCTGCGCACGGTCGTCAGGGACGATTACTCGGGTGTCCTGGTGCACAGCCACGACCCGGCGGAGTGGGCGCAGGCGATCAGGCGGCTGGTACGGGCGCCGCGGCGGCTGCACGCCCTTTCCAAGGGCGCGCTCCGACACGCGTCCACTTTCGGCTGGTCCGCGACCGTAGAACGGCTGGCCACGGTGTATACCGGTGCAATGGACGAGACAGCGGCACGGGTCAGGGCGTAACGGACATGGCACCGCGCGACGCACTCGGGGACGTGCTCGGCAGGCTCGGCCTGGAGTACACCCAGCCCGAGCCCGGTGCCTACCTGGTCCGCCTGGCTGGCGAGCACAAGCTCGCCACGATGACCTGGCTGATCGCCGGCGAGCACAGCCTCCAGGTAGAGGCGTTCTTCTGCCGTCAGCCCGACGAGAACCACGCCGCCTTCTACCGCTTCCTGCTCGAGCGCAACGGGCGGCTGTTCGGCGTGCACTTCGCCGTGGACCGTACCGGCGACGTCTACCTGACCGGCCGGCTCCCGCTGGCGGCGATCACCGACGACGAGATCGACCGGCTGCTCGGCTGCGTGCTCACGTACTCGGACGAGTCGTTCAACGAGGCGCTTAAGCTTGGTTTCGGCTCCGCCATCAGGCGGGAATGGGCGTGGCGGGAAAAGCGCGGCGAAAGCCTGGCCAACTTGCGTCCGTTCGCCGCGCTCATCAAGGGCGACAATCAGGCGGACCTGCCTTGAGCGTGCAGCAGCTACCTCTTAGCGTGAGCGTGCACCAGGTGCACGTCCACGTAACCGTCGACGAGCTGCTCTGCGTCATCTTCGCCCTGCTCACCGCGGCGAGCAACGCCGTCGCGGCGGTCCTGCAGCGCAAGGCGGCCGCGCAGGTGCCGCTGGAACGGTCCATGCACGTCTCCCTGATCGCCGACCTGATGCGCCGCCGGGTGTGGCTGGCCGGAATCGCCATGGTGGTCGTCGCCGCGGTGTGCCAGGCGACCGCCCTTGCCTTCGGCCCGATCGCCTTGGTGCAGCCGATCTTCATCATCGAGCTGCCGCTCACGCTCTTGCTCTCCACCCTGCTGTTCAGGGGCCGCGATTCGCTCCACCTGCTCCCCTGGCGCGCGATCATCATCACCACTGTCGCCCTCGGCGGCGGGCTGGCCGCCGCGCAGCCGAGCGGCGCCATCGATTCCGCGCAGGATACGAGCTGGATGATCGCGCTGATCGTCACGGCCGCCTTCGAGGCCGTGCTGATCAGCACGGCGGTTGGCCTGCGAGGCGAGCCGCGGGCCGCGCTGCTCGGACTAGCCGCTGCCTGCGGCTACGCGCTGACCGCGGCGCTGCTGAAGAACGCGATGGCCGACCTGAACGTGTCGGTGGAGAAGTTCTTCACCAGCTGGCACATCTACGCGGTCGCCGTGGCTGGCGTGGGCTCGCTCTTCCTGCTGCAGAACGCGCTGCAGGCGGGCAGCCTGGTCGCCTCGCAGCCGATGCTCACCGTCGGCGACGCGCTGATCAGCATTGCCTACGGCGTCACCCTGTTCGGCGAGGTGCTACGCGACGGATGGTGGCTGGTGCCGCAGCTCATCGCGCTCGGGGCGATCATCTACGGGTGCGTGCAGATCGCCAAGTCACCACTGGCGTCCGAGGCCGCACCACTGGTCACAGAAGCGCCTACGAGGGTACAGTAACGACGTGAACAGGCTGGGCGACCTAGAGCGGGCCATCATGGAAGTCCTCTGGCAAACCGAGTCGTCATTGACCGTCAGACAGGTCAGCAACGGGCTCACCCAGCGCAATCTGGCTCATACCACAGTGATGACCGTGCTCGACCGGCTGGCGAAGAAGGGGTTCGCGCGCAGGGAACGGGACGGCCGTGCCTGGCGGTACCGGCCCGCCGCGACCCGGGAGGCCTACGTGGCGGAACTGATGCTGACCGCGCTTGAGCAGACCGGCGACCGTGACGCAGCGCTCGCCAGGTTCGCGCAGAGCGTGTCAGGCGCGGAGGCCGTCGTGCTTCTCGACGCGCTGTCCCGGCTCGATCGAGAGCAGGATGGGCAGCGGTCAGAGGGAGACAGCGGGATCGGATTATGGGGGGACTGGCCGTCGCGGCACTTCTCGCCGCGGTCGCCGTGGGGAGCGCGCGAAGTGCGCGCGCGCTGACGCGCGCCGCTTGGCCATGCAGGTCCCCGGCGGCCGCGATTTTGCTGTGGCAGGCCCTTGGCCTCGCGGGCGGTCTCGCCGCGATCGGCGCGCTGCTCACGATAGGCGTTGACGGCCAGCAGACGCGGTTCGCCGGGGTGTTCGGCGGCCTGGGCAGGCTCGCATCGGGCCAGTTGCTCCAGCCGCACCAGCCGCCGCTGATCGCCACCCTGCGGCTGGCGATGCTCGCCGCCGGGTTCGCGCTGCTTTCCGTGCTGTCGTGGATGCTGCTGGTCGCGTTCGCCGACGCGATCGCCGCCAGGCGCCGCCAGCGGGAACTGCTCGCACTGCTCGGGCGCGGCGACCCGAAGGTGCCTGGAGCGCTCGTCATCGACTACCCGGCCGCCGCCGCGTACTGCCTGCCGGGCATCAGGTCCCAGATCGTCGTGAGCGCAGGCACCCTGGAACTGCTTGCCCCCGCCGAGCTAGCCGCGGTGCTCGCGCACGAACGCGCTCACCTGCGCGCCCGGCACGACCTGGTGCTGATCCCGTTCACCTCGCTGCGCCGCACGTTCCCCCGGTCCCGGGTAATCGCGCAGGGGTACCGCACGGTCGCGCTGCTCGTCGAGATGATGGCCGACGATCGCGCGCTGCGGGTCCGCGGCCTGTTCGCCAGGGAACTGGCCACCGCGCTGCTGCGGTTCGGCACCGCCGGGGCGCAGTGTCCCGCGGGAGCGCTGTCCGCCGCGGAAGGCGAGCTCACGGCGCGGGTCAACCGGTTGCTCGCGCCGCCGCCGCCGCTGTCCCGCGCCGCCCAGGCCATGGTCGTGCTGACCGCCGCCGCGCTTGTCCTGACGCCGCTGCTGCTGCTGGCGATCGCTTAAGAACCGATTATCCGGAACGGACCCTGGTGACTCCCGGGCAAGCCCGCTACCAGGGACCGTACGGACCTGAGTTGCTCCTGCTGCCGCGGCCGAACTCCTTCAGCTTCGGCCGCATGTCGGCCAGGTAGATGGCCGCGGCGACGAACGCGGCCACCGAGAGGATGCCAGTTATGCCGCCGTAGGCGGCGGCATAGAGCCCGAGCACGAAGGCGACGCCGAGGATGATCAGCCAGATCGGCTTGCTCAGCTTGCCAACGGCGCGGAATGCCTGCGTAGGCCTGATGATGGCGTCGATGAAGGCCCAGGCTTCCACCACGAACGCCGCCACCGCGAGCGCTACGAAGAAGTAGTTCAGCGGGCCCATCCCGCTGCCGGTTATTGAGGCCACGAGTCCACGCTACCTTGTTCGGGGTGTTCTAGGACTGGTCCGCGGAGTCATCCGGCTCGTCGGGCGTGCGAGTGACGGCGATCACTTCTGCCTTGGGCGCGGTCGTCTGACTTTCCTTGCGGAACGACTCGTAAATCTCGATCAGGACCTGCTTCTGCCGCTCGGTGAGCTGCGGGTCGGTAAGGAGCGCGGAGCGCACGCCCGAGTCACCGGGCCGGTCCTCGAGGATGCCGGCCTGCACGTAGAGCGCCTCCGCCGAGATCCGCAGCCCCTTGGCGATCTGCTGCAAGATGTCCGCGCTGGGCTTGCGCAGCCCCCGCTCGATCTGGCTGAGGTACGGGTTGGAGACGCCTGCCTGGTCGGCCAGCTGGCGCAGCGAGATCTTCGCCTGCTCGCGCTGCTGCCGAATGTAGTCACCGATTGTTGCCATATTCGCAGTCTACCCGACTGCTTGCAATTGCAAACACCAAGCAAGCGCAGCTCAGGGGGTATGCAGAGGAACGCGGGAGCCTCAGGCGGCCGGGACCGGGGCCAGATGATTCCTGGCGAAGGCCAGCGTCTCGGCCAGGTCCGCGAGTCGGTCCTCCCTCGTCGGCGCGCGCGTGGTCTTCACCTCGGCGACCACCATCCCCCGGTAACCAGTCGCTGCTATGCCGCGCAGCAGCTCGGCACACGGCTGCCGGCCGCGCCCCGGCACCAGGTGCTCGTCGGGCACGGGACCATTCGTGACACCAGTGCCGTCGGCCAGGTGGACGTGCGCAAGCCGCGGGCCAAGCTCGTTCGCCATCGCGATCGCGTCGGAAGCGGAGGCGGCGGTGTGCGACAGGTCCAGGGTCACGTTCGGCAAGTCAAGGATGGTCGGGTCCCAGTGCGGCGCGTAACCGGACACCTCGGTGGCGCCTGCCCGGATCGGGAACATGTTCTCCACGGCAAAGATGACGTCGGTCTCTTCTGCCATCTTGGCTACGCCCTGCTCGAACCCGCGCACGTAGTCGCGCTGCCAGCGGAACGGCGGGTGCAGCACGACCACCTTCGCGCCCACCCGCTCGGCCAGTTCCTTGGCCCGCAGCAGCTTGGCCCACGGTTCCCGGCCCCAGACGAGCTGGGTGAGCAGCAGGCTGGGCGTGTGCACGGCGAGCACGGGGACCTGGTGGTAGTCGATCAGGCCCGCGAGCGCGTCGGCTGACTGGCTCACCGGGTCCGTATAGACCATCACCTCGAGCCCGTCGTAGCCGAGGCGCGCGGCGGCCTCGAAGGCGTCCGTGGTCCGTTCCGGATAGACGGACGACGTGGACAGCACGACGGGAGTCGCAGGTAGCCCGGTCAACGCTCTCCCTCCCGTGGTGCGGCTTCCTTCAGCTTATGCGCGCCGCGCGGTCGAATGTCAGACCGCGTCGCTATGGTGCGACCATGGCGAAGTCGACGGCTGGGTTCCGCTGCAGCGAGTGCGGCTGGCAGACGCCCAAGTGGGTCGGGCGGTGCGGTGAGTGCCAGGCGTGGGGCACGGTCGAGGAGACGGCGGTGCCGTCGCGGCTGGTGCGCGCCGGGATCCGGGCGGCGGCCTACGGCGGTTCCGGTGTTTCGCGCGCCGGGCGCCTCGGCGGCGGACCGGTGAGCACGGCGGCAATGCCGATCGGGAAGGTGGATGCCGCGCACGCCGCCGCCAGGCCCACCGGCATGGACGAGCTGGACCGGGTGCTCGGCGGCGGCCTGGTTCCCGGCGCGGTACTGCTGCTCGCCGGCGAGCCCGGCGTGGGCAAGTCGACCCTGCTGCTCGAGGCGGGCGCGATGGTGGCGGCGGCCGGGCCGGTGCTCTACATCACCGGCGAGGAGTCCGCCGCACAGGTCAGGCTCCGCGCCGACCGGATCGGCGGGGTAAGCGAGAACCTCTTCCTGGCGGCGGAGACCGACCTGGACGCGATCGTGTCACACGTGGAATGCGTCCAGCCAAGGCTGCTGATCATCGACTCGGTGCAGACGATCGCGGCCGCCGACGTGGACGGCGTGCCCGGCGGCGTCACCCAGGTGCGCGAGGTCGCCGCGGCACTGACCGCGGTGGCCAAGGAACGGGCGATGGCGACGATCCTCGTCGGGCATGTGACCAAGGACGGCTCGGTCGCCGGCCCGCGCACGCTGGAGCACCTCGTCGACGTGGTGCTGCACTTCGACGGCGAAAGGCACTCGCGGCTGCGCATGGTCCGGGCGGTCAAGAACCGGTACGGGCCCACCGACGAGGTCGGCTGCTTCGACCTCGGCGAGTACGGCATGATCGGCCTCCCCGACCCGAGCGGCCTGTTCCTCTCCCGGCACCGCGAGCCGGTGCCGGGCACGTGCGTCACGGTCACGCTGGAGGGACGCCGGCCGCTGCTCGCGGAGGTACAGGCCCTCGTGTGCCAGTCCGCGCTGGAGATGCCGCGCCGCGTCACCTCCGGACTCGACGCCTCCCGGGTGGGCATGGTGCTCGCGGTGCTGCAGCGCCGCGCCGAGGTCAAGATAGGCAAGCAGGACGTGTACGCGGCGACCGTTGGCGGAGTGCGGCTGACCGAGCCGTCGGTGGACCTGGCGGTCGCGCTCGCGCTGGCCAGCTCGGTGGCGAACCTGTCTGTACCGCAGGGCGTGATCGCGGTCGGCGAGGTAGGCCTGGCCGGCGAGGTGCGCAACGTGGCGGGCGTGCCGCGCCGGGTCGCGGAGGCCGAGCGGATGGGTTTCCGCCGCGCCATCGTCCCGGTCGGCTCGGACGCGATCTCCGTGGCTGCGCCGTCGTCCGCCATGGAAGTCGTGGAGGTGGAGGATGTCCGCGAAGCGATGCGGGCGGCGCTGCGGGATTAGCCGACCAGCGTGAAGGTGCGGACCTGGCTGGACTGGCCGGCCGTCTGCGCCACCGCGTCGAAGGTGCCCGTGGCGCCGGCGGGAAGCGATCCGGCGCAGCCGGACGGGCCCGTCGCCTGCCGGTTCCACGAGACCGTCAGCAGCTGCGGGACGCCGAGCTGGAACTGGACCGGCTTGCCCGCGGCGGCCTTGCACGCCGAGGAGTCCCACACCACCTGACCGTGCCTGGTGACGATCACATGCACGGATCCGGCGCCGTACGGCAGCTGGCACGGAGTGCTGGCGGTCAACACCGCGTACACATGGAACTCAGGCTGCGCCGCCTGCCCGTAGCTGGCCTGGCTCGGGACCAGGGTAAGCACGATATCGCCGGGTGCACAGCTCGGTCCGGCGGCCGTCGCGGAGGCGCTGGCCGTCGGTTTCGGCTTGACGCTGGACTGCGTCGCGCTGGGGGTAACCGGCGGAGTGGTGGTCGGCGGAATCTCGGCTGGGCTGGTGAGCGAGGGCGCGGCCGCCGGGCTGCCGTACGCCGCCGACGGGAGCGTCTCTCCCGCCTGGAGCGCGGCCATGGACGAGCCGTCGGCCGTCGGCGTGCCGCCCGACGGCCCCTTGCCAGTGAACTGCCACGCGAGCACCGCCAGCACCGTGAGGCCGCCGCCGAGGATGAAGAACCGCCGCCGCCAGTAGGCGCTCGGATCCGTCGGCCGACGTGAACGACGATTCGCGTTCCATCGCATGCGAAGAGTATGCAGCCTGCGATGCGGGCCGTTCGGTTGCCGCGCCGGGGATAATGCTGCTCATGACCTCGCCGCACGCCGAACCGGTTCTCGCCTGGTATGCGGCGCACGCCCGCGACCTGCCGTGGCGGGCGCCGGACGCGAGCCCATGGTCGGTACTGGTCAGCGAGATCATGCTGCAGCAGACCCCGGTGAGCCGTGTCCTGCCCGCCCACCGGGCCTGGCTGGCCAGGTGGCCCTCCCCGTCCGCGCTGGCCGCCGGCCCCGCCGGCGAGGCGGTCCGCCAGTGGGGCCGCCTGGGCTATCCCCGCCGCGCCCTCCGCCTCCACGAAGCCGCCACGATCATCACCCGTGACCACGCCGGGGAAGTCCCGTCCGCCTACGAGGCCCTGCTGGCCCTCCCGGGCATCGGCCGCTACACAGCCGCGGCGGTAGCCGTCTTCGCTTTCGGCCATCGTCACGCGGTTCTCGACACGAACGTCCGGCGAGTCCTCGCGAGGCTGGCCTCCGGCGAGGAATTCCCCGGCCGGCAGCCTTCCACCGCCGAATACCGGCTGGCCGAGTCGCTGCTCCCCGAAGATCCGGCCACCGCCGCCCGCTGGTCAGTAGCGGTCATGGAGCTGGGCGCCCTTACCTGCACGGCCGCCCGCCCCAAATGCGCCACCTGCCCGGTATCAACGCACTGCAAATGGCTGGCGAACGGAAGCCCGCCAGCAGCGACCAGGCCAGCGGGCCAGCGTTACGAGGGCACCGATCGCCAATGCCGCGGCCGCCTGCTGGGGTTGCTGCGGGACTCGGCGCAACCAGTCCCGCCCGGGCGCTTCGACCTCGTATGGCCAGACACACCCCAGCGAGCCCGCGCCCTAGACGGCCTGGTATCCGACGGCCTGGTAGACCCCCTCCCGGACGGCACCTTCGCCCTCCCAGCGTTACGTCACACGAACGCGTTTTTGGTGGACCGCCCATCGCTGTGACTTGAGGGACCAGTACCCGCAGTGGCGGTCCGCCCGGATGCCCAGGACCACTTTGTAGACACCGTGACCACTTGTGACCGTTCACTCGCTACCGGAAGTGGTCACCACGTCTACAAAGCCAACGGGAGTGGCTGATGTGATCAGGCCTGGGCGACCAGGGCCACGACTTTGCCTACGCGAGCGCGCGTTGTTCAGGGCCGCTCTGGAGGCCCCGACTGAACGCGCCGAAACAACCACAAGCCCCGCGCGACCAACGGGCCACGCGGGGCTTGTGACTAACAAAACCTAGCCGAGCGCCTGAGCCGTACCCGGCCCTTCGCTGGCGGCCGAGCCGCCACCGGTGTTGGCGGGCCCGGTAGCCGGCTCGCTGGCCGCCACGGCCGCGACCGTCGCCTCTTCAGGCACGGACTCGGGCTTCGGGACGCCGGTGAAGGTGAACTTCACGTCGTCGCCGCTGCCCTCGGTGTCCACGATCACGATCTGGCCTGGCCGCAGCTCGCCGAACAGGATCTTCTCGGACAGCGTGTCCTCGATCTCCCGCTGGATCGTGCGGCGCAGCGGACGGGCGCCGAGCACCGGGTCGTAGCCGCGGTTGGAGAGCAGCTCCTTGGCGGGCTCCCGGACCTCGATGCCCATGTCGCGGTCCTTCAGCCGGTCGTCGACCTTGGCGACCATCAGGTCCACGATCTGGAAGATCTCGTCCCGCTCCAGCTGGTGGAACACGATGATGTCGTCGACGCGGTTGAGGAACTCGGGCCGGAAGTGCTGCTTCAGCTCCTCGCCGACCTTCGACTTCATCCGGTCGTAGGATCCGCGGGACTCGCCCTGCTTGGCGAACCCGACGGACACACCCTTGGAGATGTCCTTCGTCCCCAGGTTCGTGGTCATGATGATCACGGTGTTCTTGAAGTCCACCATGCGACCCTGGGCGTCGGTGAGACGGCCGTCTTCCAGGATCTGGAGCAGCGAGTTGAAGATGTCCGGGTGGGCCTTCTCGATCTCGTCGAACAGGACCACCGAGAACGGCCGGCGGCGCACCTTCTCGGTGAGCTGGCCGCCCTCCTCGTAGCCCACGTAACCGGGCGGCGAGCCGAACAGCCGGGACACCGTGTGCTTCTCCATGTACTCGGACATGTCGAGCTGGATCAGGGAGTCCTCGTCGCCGAACAGGAACTCCGCCAGCGTCTTGGACAGCTCGGTCTTGCCGACGCCGGACGGCCCCGCGAAGATGAACGAGCCACCGGGCCGCTTCGGGTCCTTCAGGCCGGCCCGGGTACGCCGGATCGCCTGCGACAGCGCCCTGATCGCGTCGTTCTGGCCGATCACGCGCTTGTGCAGCTCGTCTTCCATGCGCAGCAGGCGCTGCGACTCTTCCTCGGTGAGCTTGAAGACGGGGATGCCGGTCGCGGTGGCGAGGACCTCGGCGATGAGCTCCTCGTTGACCTCGGCGACGACATCCATGTCGCCGGCCTTCCACTCCTTCTCCCTGGCGGCCTTCTTGCCAAGCAGCTGCTTCTCGGTGTCCCGCAGCGCGGCTGCCTTCTCGAAGTCCTGGGAGTCGATCGCCGACTCCTTCTCCTTGCGCACCTGGGCGATCTTCTCGTCGTACTCGCGCAGGTCCGGCGGAGCGGTCATGCGGCGGATGCGCATCCGCGACCCGGCCTCGTCGATCAGGTCGATCGCCTTGTCCGGCAGGAACCGGTCGCTGATGTACCGGTCCGCGAGCTGCGCCGAAGCCACGAGCGCGCCGTCGGTGATGGACACCCGGTGGTGCGCCTCGTACCTGTCGCGCAGGCCCTTGAGGATCTCGATGGTGTGCGAGATCGTCGGCTCGGCGACCTGGATGGGCTGGAAACGGCGCTCAAGGGCGGCGTCCTTCTCCAGGTACTTGCGGTACTCATCCAGCGTGGTCGCGCCGATCGTCTGCAGCTCGCCACGGGCAAGCATGGGCTTGAGGATCGACGCCGCGTCGATCGCGCCCT
>Ga0335074_10010569_pt1 | contig 12916 bp, 10 predicted proteins | sample Lox_Sample_23_FD_206715 | JGI IMG/M metagenome (GOLD analysis project Ga0335074, IMG submission 206715) | Soil microbial communities from Loxahatchee National Wildlife Refuge, Florida, United States - Lox_Sample_2.3 | ecosystem: Environmental > Terrestrial > Soil > Wetlands | place: USA...
AGCGACCGGATTTCTCGTCTCCAGCCCGAGAAATCCGCCTCCACGCGAATTCCGCCGCCGTAATGGCGGAAATTTCGACCCCGGGCGAGGAGTGGCGCGGCGGGCACCGGGAAGTTGTAGGTGTGGCGGATCGTCATCACCTCCGTAACGTGTCGCACACGCCACCGCAGTCCGCATCCGCCCCCGACCTCGACCGCTGGCTCCCCGACCCCGCGATCCGGGTGGCCCACCGCCGTGAGTCGAACGCCCCGCCCGACCGGCTGTGGGAGGCGGCCGGGAGCGTCCGCCTGAGCGACACCCGGCTGCTCGGCCGGCTCGTGCGCTGGCGCATTCCCGGGCTCCCGTCCGACCTCGCCTTCGACGAGCTGTTCCGCTCGCCCCCGTTCCTGGTCTTGGCCGAAGAACCGAGTCGGGTGCTCGTGTCGGGGCTGGTCGGGCGCATCTGGACGCTGCGCCGCGACTACCCCCAACTCGAAGACCCCGAGGAGTTCCGAGCCTGGTCCACATCCGGGACCGCCCGCGTCGTGTTCGCCAACTGGATCGAGACCGACTCCTCCGAGGAGCGCTCGGCGATCGGCGCGGAGGCGCGAGTCGAGCCGATCGGCGTCCAGGGGCGGCTCGGGGTGGCGGCCGTCCGCGGCCTGGTGAACGCCTTCGGATCGCTGCTCGGGAGCGACGGAATCGAGATCGCCGCTCGCCGCGCCGAACAGGCGTGAACCGGCTAAGCCTTTGCAACAAAGCGGCTGGTTCCGCTCGCACCGGGTCTAATGTCCGACACGTGACCGCGTTCGACTCGGTGCTCACCGTCCGGCGCATCCGCTTCGCCAGCTCCGAGGGCGACTGGGCGGTGCTCGAGGCGGTCGGCGACGACGGCGAGCCGGTGGTGCTGGTCGGCCCGCTCGGCCATCTGGAGGTGCGCGAACGGGCCCACATAACGGGCGCGTGGGTGCAGGACAGCCGCTATGGAATGCAGGTGAAGGTGTCGGCGGCTCAGCCGCTCCCGCCCTCGGACGACGACGCCGATGCGGTGATCGCTTACCTGCACAAGGTCAAGCACGTCGGCGCCAAGCGGGCCGCCCGGCTCGTCGATCGGTACGGGCCGGCCGGGGTGTTCGACGCGATCGACGACGACCCGCACGCCGCCTTCAGGGCGGCCGGGCTGCGGGGCGCGGCGATCACCGAGGCGATCCAGTCGTGGGAGCGGCTGCGCGTCACCCGGCGTCTGCACCTGCTGCTCGCCCCCCACGGTCTGGCCTACCTCGCGCCCCGGATCCGCGAGGCGTACGGCGACAGCGCCCATCGCGTCGTCTGCGAGCAGCCCTACGAGCTCACCAGCGTATTCAGCGTCGGCTTCCTGATCGCCGACCGGATCGCCCAGCTGCTGGGAGTCGCCCCGGACAACCCTCAGCGCACGCGGGCCGCCGTACTGCACGTCCTGTCCGAAGCCGAGCGCGACGGCAGCACCTGCCTGCCCCTCGAGCGGCTGCTCCCGGCGGTCAATGAGCTGCTCTCGCAGAGCAGCATCACCGAAGCCGAGATCGACGAGCTGGTCGACGAGGGCGACCTCGTCCGCGATGAGGAGCGCTGGATCTACCGGACTCCGACCGCCGAGCTCGAGGCCGAACTCGCCGAACGCGTCCACGAGCTGCTGGCGGGACCACCCGCCGACCGGCTGGCCGGCGCCCGCGCCCGCGCCCGCGGCGGCGACGGAAACGGAAACGACGAGCCCGCTCACCTCACGCCCGAGCAGCTCCACGGCCTCCAGAACGGCTTCGCCCACCGCCTGTCGCTGATCACCGGCGGCCCCGGCACGGGCAAGACGGCGTCGATCCGCGCCATTGGGACCGCAGCCGCCGCCCAGAGGGCGCGGGTGCTGCTGGTCGCTCCGACCGGCCGCGCCGCGATCCGCATGCACGAGGCGAGCGGGATGCGCGCCACCACGGTCCACTCGGCGCTTGGCTGGATACCAGGCGAGGGACCCACCCACGACGAGCACGACCCCCTCCCGTGTGACCTGTTGATCGTGGATGAGACCTCGATGGCCAATCTCGAGCTGCTGGTCACGCTGCTGCGGGCGGTCGGGCCCAAGGCCCACGTGGTGCTGGTGGGCGACGCCGACCAGCTCGCGCCGGTCGGCGCCGGCAAGCCGTTCGCTGAGCTGATCGCCTCGGAGTCGGTGCCGACCACCCGCCTGACCCACATCTTCCGCCAAGCGGCCGGGAGCATGATCGTCCAGGCCGCCCACGCGATCCGCCGCGGCGATACGCCCAGCTTCAGCCCGGCGCAAGGCATGCGACGGGACCTGTTCCTGATCGGGCGCACGGATCCGCAAGCCGCGCGCGAGGAGATCGTCTCGCTGGTGACCGAGCGACTCCCGTCGCACTACGAGGTCGACCCGATCAGGGACATCCAGGTGTTCGCGCCGGTCTATCGCGGCGAGCTCGGGATCGACGCACTCAACGAGGCCCTGCGCGACCGGTTGAACCCGGATGGCCAGCCGGTTAGGGGCGGGCGCCTGCGGATCGGGGACAAGCTGATGATGACCGGGCGCAACCTCCACGAGCTCGGGCTGATGAATGGGACCGTCCTGCGGCTGCTCGACGAGGTCCGGGGTGGACGAGCCGGCGACGACGAACATGACTCGAGCGACGAGGCGGCGCTGCTCCTCGGTGCCGAGGACCAGGTGTTCCGCTACCCGCCCGAGCAGTCTGAGCGCCTGCGCCTCGCCTACGCCTGCTCGGTCCACCGAGGCCAGGGCATCGAGCTCCCGGTGGCGGTGATCGTGGCCCACCCGGCCGCCGGCGCCTTCTTCCTGCGCCGCGAGATGCTCTACACCGCGATCACGCGCGCCAAGCTCGCCACCGTCATCGTGGGCAGCCGCGACGTGATCGCCCGAGCCGCCCGGACACCGGACACCGGCCGCCGCCACAGCCGCCTGGCCGAGCGTCTCGTTCGGCAGCCGGTCGGCGAGGGCGTACCGTAGACCCAGCTTGGCAACGCCCGCCGAAACCGCCCCGTCGGACCGCAAGCGCCACGCGCTCGAGCTGTTTTCCGGCCTGCCGGCCGCATACAACCGGATGGGCGCCGCGCTCAGCTTCGGTCAAGATCCGCGGTGGCGGCGTGCCCTGGTCGGGGCGATCGGCCCGCACCCCGGTCAGCGCGTGCTCGATGTCGCCACCGGGACCGGGATGGTCGCGTTCGCCCTGGCCCGCAAAGGGGCGGAGGTGACGGGCCTGGATCAGAGCGAGGACATGCTCGCGGGCGCGCGCCGGCAAGCCGCCGAACGCCCCGACCTCGCCGGCAGACTCACCTTCATCCAGGGCGAGGCGGAACAGCTGCCGTTCCCCGACCAGGCCTTCGACGCGCTCAGCTTCACCTACCTGCTGCGCTACGTCGATGACCCGGCAGCGACGATGCGCGAGCTCGCCCGTGTCGTGAAGCCCGGCGGCCGGATCGGGATGGTCGAGTTCGGCGTGCCTGGATCCCCGCCCCTGAAGGCGCTCTGGCGCATCTACACCCGGATCGGGCTCCCCACCCTCGGCCGGCTGGTCTCACCGGCGTGGGAGAACGTGGGTCGCTTTCTCGGCCCCAACATCGAGCAGTTTCACGCCCGCGAGCCGGATCTCGCGGCCCTGTGGCGAGGCGCCGGGATCGAACTCGTGCAGACGCGCGCCATGAGCTTCGGCGCGGGCATCGTGATGAGCGGCGTCAAGGGCCCCACAAGCAATCCGTGATGGCCAGCGCCCCCCGCGAGCTCGACCGTCCCGCCTTCTACGCCCTGCGTTCGGGCGGCTGGCGCGATCTGGTCACCCTGCTTCACCCGCCCTACACCGCGTGGCATCTGAGCTACGTGGCGCTTGGCGCCGCCGCCGCGCCGCACATCTACGCCAACCGGCTCGCCGCCGCATTGGTCGCGTTCTTTCTCGCCGTGGGGATCAGCGCCCACGCGCTCGACGAGCTACACGGCCGCCCGCTCGGGACCAAGCTCAAGCGATCGACACTGATTGGCCTCGCGGGAGCGAGCCTCGTCGGCGCGGTGGGGATCGGCGTGGCCGGGATCATGATCGTCTCGCCGCTGCTCATCCCGCTCGTGCTCGCAGGCGGCCTGCTCGTCCCCGCCTACAACCTCGAGCTTGCTCACGGCCGGTTTCACAACGACACGTGGTTCGCGCTGGCCTGGGGCGGCTTTCCCGCTTTCACCGGCTACTTCGTCAACGCCCTCACGATCCGCCCGGCCGGGGTGCTGGTCGCGGCCGCGTGCTGCCTGCTGAGCGCCGCCCAGCGCCGGCTGAGCACGCCGGTGCGCGAGCTGCGACGGAACACCACGGAGGTAACCGGGCAGCAACGCCTGCGCGACGGAACAGTGGTCGAGCTGACGCGCGCCGGGCTGTCCGCGCCACTCGAGGCGGCGCTGCGGGCGCTGTGGATCGCCGTCGTGCTGCTGGCGGTTGGCTTGGTCGCGGTGCGGGTGTAGGCTCCGCGCGAGTATCGATAGATCGGGGGATCGGCGACGTGCCAGGGCAGGCGCGGCGAGGCTGGAGTATCGACCGGACGGCGTCCGCGCCGAGAAGGCGCTGAGCTTGGAGGCCGCCGGCATCGCAGCCGCACCCCCGACGCCGCGCCGCCGGCGGGCCCGCGCGGGTTCGGCGCTTCAGTGGGTGCGCGAGCGGCTGACCACCACTCCCGGGCGGCTCGTCCTGACCTCGATCGTGGTGGTGGTCGGCGCGGCGTGCTTTGGGATCATCGCCACCGGCGCCGAGCAGTCGCGGGAGCGCACGGTGAGCGCGGCCCGGACCGCTACCGAGCCGCTCCTGGTCAACGCGGTCAACCTGTACGCCGGGCTGTCGGACGCGAACGCCACCGTGGCGACCGGGCTGCTCGGGATCGGTGGGCTCGAACCGCAGGCGGCGCGGAACCGATACCTGCAGGACCTCGACCGGGCCACGGGCGCCCTGACCGCGCTGACCCGCGGCGCGGGAACCGCGAGCGCGCAGGCCTCGCTCGGCGCGATCGCCGATGACCTTCCGCTCTACAGCGGCCTGGTCGAAACCGCCCGGACCAACAACCTTCAAGACTTCCCGGTCGGCGCCGCCTACATCCGCCAGGCCGCGACGCTCCTCAACCAGACCATCCTGCGGGCCGCCGATCGGGTGTACGCGATCGAGGCCGGTCGCCTGTACGGCGACTACCGCACGGGAACCTCGTCGGCGACGCTGGTGGCCCTTGGCGCCGCGATCGCCCTCGGGCTGGTCCCGCTGCTGCTCGCCCAGCCCTACGTGACGCGGATCAGCCACCGGGTGCTCAACGTCCCGATGCTCGCCGCCACGTTCGTCCTGGCCGGCGTGTCCGTGTGGGCACTGTTCGCGCTGACCAGCGAGCAGAGGTCGCTGGCCGCAGCGCAGCGCGACGGCTCGGACGTGGTCGAGGCGCGATCCGCCGCCGACATCCTGCTCTCGCGCGCCCAGGGTGACCTCAGCCTGACGCTGGTCAACCGCGGCACCGACATAAGCGATCCGCTCGACTTCGCCGCGGTGTTGCGCGTCCTCACCACCGGCGAGTTGGCACCCCGCCTGAACGCCGGCTTCGCCTCCTACTGGGCGGCGGCGAAGTACGTGCAGGGCCTCGAGGGCGGCGGTCAGCTAGAGGCCGCGATCCGACAGCTGCCCGCGGTGGCCGCAGTCTCCCAACGGCTGGATCGCGACCTCCGGGAAGAGATCGCGGTCGCCCAGGATCGCTTCGACCACGCCACGGCCGACGCCGCTTCCGCCCTTGACGGACTATGGCTGGCAATCCCGCTCGCCGCGGTCCTCGCCGCCGTGCTCGCCCTCCTCGGACTTCGCCAGCGGATCAACGAGTACCGATGAGCCGGCCGATTCGTCATCTCCTTTCACTAGCGGTCGTGGCGCTTGCCGTGGCCGGCTGCGGCACCAGCGACCATGCAATGCACCTGGCCCTGGCGGCGCTCGAGACCCCCACGCCCACCTCGCCGGCTTCGCCGGCGTCGAAGCCCGTGACGTGCACGAACCTGACCTCAAGCCTGCGCCCGCCAGCCACCATGCCGGTCCCGGGCGCGATGCCGCAGGGCAGCTTCATGCGCGCGATTCAGCGGCGGGGCTACCTGATCGCCGGCGTCAGTGCCGGGGCGCTCGATCTGGGCTATCTGAACCCGGCCACCGGCCAGATCGAGGGGTTCGAGATCGACCTCGTCCGCGAGCTCGCCCGCGCGATCTTCGGGAACCCCACGGGCCACTACCGGCTCCTCGCGCTCAGCGTGCCCCAGCGGATCCCGTTCGTCAACGCGGGGAAGGTCGACATCGTCGTCGACGCGGTCACGATCACCTGCGCGCGCAAGCAGCAGGTCGACTTCTCGACCGTCTACTACGACGCCCAGCAGCGAGTCCTGGTGCTGTCAAGCTCGCACGCCACGAGCATCAGGGATCTGGCGGGACGGCCGGTGTGCGCCGCCGCGGGTTCGACGTCGATCGACGTGATGCAGAGTCTGCCTGACCCTCCAAAGCCGGTGGGCCTACCCCTGGGGGCCGACTGCCTGGCCGCCCTGCAAGAAGGGACCGTCTCCGCCATCTCGACCGACGACTCGATTCTGCTCGGCTTCAAGGCCCAGGACCCGAACACCAAGCTGATCGGACAGAGCCTCGCCGACGTCCCGTACGGGATGGCCATCAGCAAGGCGCACCCGGAGTTCGTCCGTTTCGTCAACGGCGTGTTGGCCGACCTCCGGGCCGACGGCACGTGGCGCCGGCTCTACGACAACTGGCTCGGCCACATCCGCGGCGCGAACCCGCGCCTCCCCCCGGCCCAGTACGCGGGGTGATATGAACACGCCCAACATGGCAGCGTCCACCGCTCTGGGGGCTGGGCTGGTCGAGATTCCGACGGTGCCGGGCGGCGATCCGTCCTGTGCCGTTCTGGGCACGGACGCGATCGTGCCCGAGAGCCTCCGGCGCTGCGTGCGCTGTGGAGAGCCGGTCGGGCGAAGCCGTGACGGTACCCCCGGGCGCACCACCGGCTTCTGCCCAGACTGCGGCGAGCCGTTCTCATTCGAGCCCAAGCTCGCCCCCGGAGAGCTCGTCGCCGACCAGTACGAGGTGGCGGGCTGCCTGGCCCACGGCGGGATGGGATGGATCTACCTGGCCCGGGACCACCACGTCTCCGACCGGTGGGTGGTGCTGAAAGGGGTGCTCAACGCGGGCGATGCCGACGCGGTGGCGGCGGCCCTCGCCGAGCGTCGCTTCCTCGCCGAGGTCGAGCACCCGAACATCGTCAAGATCTTCAACTTCGTCCAGCACGAGGACGCCGGCTACATCGTCATGGAGTACGTCGGTGGGCTCAGCCTGAAGCAGATCCTCGCCGCCCGCCGCGAGGCCAACGGCGGCGAGCCGGATCCGCTCCCGCCGGCACAGGCGATCGCATACGTGCTCGAGATCCTGCCCGCGCTCGGGTACCTGCACGAACTGGGGCTCGTGTTCTGCGACTTCAAGGACGCGAACGTGATCCAGACCCAGCGCTCGCTCAAGCTGATCGACCTCGGCAGCGTCTGCCGGATCGGTGATTCCGCGGCGACCGTGTTCGGCACGCCCGGCTATCAGGCCCCCGAGGTCGCCGACACCGGTCCCACGGTGGTCTCGGACCTGTTCACGGTGGCCAGGACGCTGGCTCTCCTGTGCGCGGACCTTCCCGGTTACCAGAGCGCCCATCGGTTCGCGCTGCCTCCCCAGGAGTCAGTGCCGGTCTTCGCGCGACACGACTCGCTGTATCGCTTCCTCCTGATGGGCAGCGCGCCGGATCCCCGCGATCGCTTCCAGTCGGCCGAGGCGATGGCCGATCAGCTCTACGGCGTGCTTCGCGAGCTCGTCGACGACGACCGGGCGCGGCCGCTCCCCGTGGTGAGCAAGTTGTTCTCGGGCGCCGTCCGCGGCTACCACGAGCGCCCCGACGCCGGGGCGCTGCCGCACCCCCTGCTCGACGTCCCCGGCGTGAAGGTCGAGCTGCGCCTGGCATCGGCGCGGATCGAGCTGGCCGACTTGGCGGGCGCGGCGGCCGCGCTGGCCGAGGTGCAGGACGCCGATCCGCGCGACTGGCGCGCGCGGTGGTACCGCGGCGTGGTCTGCCTGGAGCGCGGGCAACCCGCCGACGCACGCAGCGCCTTCGCGGCCGTCTACCAGGCGCTGCCGGGCGAGCTCGCGCCCAAGCTGGCGCTCGGCCTGTCCTACGAGCTCGACGGCCGGACGGCCGAGGCGGCACGCTGGTATGAGATCGTCTCGCGAACCGACCCGGCGTTCACGTCCGCGACGTTCGGCCTCGCTCGCTGCCTGCTGGCGACCGGAGACCGCGCCGGTGCCCTGGCCGCCTACGATCGGGTGCCCGACTCCTCGAGCGCGTACGTGGAGGCGCAGACGGCTCGCCTTCTCTGCCTCATCCGTGACTGGGATGGCGACGGCGCCGCCACCGCCGGCGCCCTCCTCGCTGCCGCCGCCACGCTCGAGTCGCTGGCCCTGAGCGGAGCGCCGCGAACGCGCCTGGAGGCACAATTGTTCGAAGCCGCCATCGCCCTGACCGCACGCGAAGGGGCCCTCGAGGACAATCGCGCCACTCTGCTCGGTCGTCGCTTCCGGGAACGCGACCTGCGCCTCGGCGCCGAGCGTTCCTATCGCGAGCTCGCGCGGTGGGCGAGCAGTGGCGCCGAGCGGATCGCGCTCGTCGATCGCGCCAACCGGGTTCGTCCGAGGACGTGGACGTGAGCGCCACCGCCGCCCCGTCGTGCCCGTCCTGTGGGTTCCCGCGCCAAACCGGCGACCGGTTCTGCGAGCAGTGCGGCGCCCGCCTGGAGGAGCAGCCGACCGCAACCCGCGTCGAGCTCGATCTGACGATCGCCGCTGCGGTGAGCGACCAGGGCCGCGTGCATCATCGCAACGAGGACGCCTTCCACCTCGAGGTATTCGATCAGCGCCGCGTCGCGGCGGTGGTGTGTGACGGGATCTCCTCCGCGAGCGCCGGCAACGTCGCCGCGCGCGACGCGGCTCGTGCCGCGGGCGCGGTGCTGGCGCAGGCGGCCGCAGATCCCGGAAGCGATCCGGCCCAGGCCACCCTCGACGCGATCGAGGCGGCGCAGTTCGCCGTGGCCCAGGTCCCCTGGACTACCCGCTCCAAGCGGGTCGATCCGTCGTGCACCATCGTCTCCGCGCTTTGCCGCGGCGCTCACATCGTGATCGGCTGGGTCGGCGACAGCCGTGCCTACTGGTTCGACGCGCTCGGCGCCCACCAGCTCACGGTCGACGACTCGTTCGCCGAGGAAGGAGTGGCGAAGGGCCTGCTGACTCCCGAGCAGGCCGCCAAGAGCCCGTTCCTGCACTCGATCACGCACTGGGTGGGGCCGGACGCGCCGGAACGGCCACCCCGACTGGTCGCGCTCGACCCCGACCGCCCCGGCCGCCTTCTGCTCTGCACCGACGGGCTGTGGAACTACGCCCCCGGCGCCGACGAGCTCGCCCGACTCCTCGCCGCCCTCCCGGCCGACGCGACGCCTGTCGCCGTCGCGCGCGCACTTGCCGACATGGCGAACGATCGCGGGGGCCGCGACAACATCACCGCCGCCGTCGTCGACGTGGTCGTCGACAATGCGCCGTCGACGGCCGCACCCTGAGCAGAAGGGAAAAAGGTGGCGTCCAGATCGGCGCCGGGGGACCGGGTTCCGGCGCCGATCCGGACGCCACTACAAGTCTTCCCGTTCTGGCGCCGCTCGAACCTCCCGACTGCCGTGACCCCAATCCCGCCTCGGTGATGCCGCGGCGACTACATCCGAGGCGACAGCGCATGGCGACAATAAGTCGCGCGGGTTACGCGAGCCGATCGGGCGTGCGGCTGTGCACGAACGCCGCCTCCACCTCGTCGGTCAGACGCTCCATCCGGGCGCCATCCCGCAGCCACCGCGCCAACTGGCGCTGCAGCGAGGCGGCCACGTCGTCGTCGTGTACGAGCAGGTCGGACAGCTCGCGAGTGCGCCAGCGGCCACGGGGCGCGCAGCGCCGCCATACCGACTCGTAGCGCTCCCCGAGCACCCGTTGCCACAACTGCTCGTCCGCGGCGCGCAACTGCGCCGTAAGCAGGCCCGCCCAGCGATCGGCGGCCAGCTTGAGCAGCCTCGGCCCGAGCCAACGGACCACTTGCTCGTCGAGCGGCGCACACGCACACGCGACCAGCAGCCGCGCCCGGGCGCGCTCCCCGTCGTTCCAGCGCGGAGGCGGCGTGCTCAGGCCGAACCAGTCCCACAGCCGGGCTCCGGCCGCCTGGACGGAGTGCTCCGTCTCGCTCACCGCGAGGTTCACGAGCTCCTCGTACTCGGGTAGCTCCTTGAACAGGTTCCGAACCTCGCCCACCTCGGGCGGCGTCCTCGCCCGCTCACCACGACGGTCCGCCACGGCGCGGGCGGCCGTCGCGAACGCCAGGTCCAGCGCCTGCGGCGAACGGCTTTCCTCGTAGCGCTCGAGAGCGACCCTCAGCGCCTGGACCGGCGCCAGCTCGCCGCCCCGCTCCTGCGGGGAGATGCCATCGTCAGTCGAGCCGCCGCCCACCATAGAAAAATCTCATCGGGCGGCCCGGATCGCAACTCGCAGACTGCCACCGGGTTATCAACCACTGAGCAGGATCGCCCCAGGGGGAGAACTGTCGCTGCGCCGGACATACGCTCTTCTCGCCACGGTCGCCCTCGCGATCGCGGCCGCGGCCGTGCTCGTGCCGGCATCGAGCGGGCAGCCATCCGCCGCCGGCACCCCGCCCTGTAAGCCCGCCGCCAGGCCGCCGCGGCTCCCGCTCGCCCAGGGCCTCTCGATCGCCGCCCGGCCCAACCCGCTCACCGCCGGCCGGCAGGTCAGGGTGTTCGGGCAGCTGGTCGGGGCCAGGCACGGGGTCAATCGCTGCGGCATCACGATCGTGCTGTGGCGCCGGCTGCCCGGCCAGCACGGCTTCACCGCGATCGCGCGCACCAGCACCCTCGCCCACGGGCGCTACAGCTTCGTCTTCCCCGCCGGCTCGGTCAGCACCAACCGCGACTGGTACGCGACCACGCGGGGGCTCGTGAGCCGCGTCCTCACCGAATATGTCCGTCCCGCCCTGACGCTCACGAGCACGGCCACGTTCGCCGTCGCGGGCGACGTCGAGACGTTCACGGGGGCGCTCGAGCCGGCCTACCGGGGCGAGCGGGTGTGGCTGCAGCGGCGCGTGGGTCGGCGCTGGGTGACTATGTCCGGTTCGCGCGTGGGCGCGGGCTCGACGTTCTCCCTGAACCACCGGTTCACCACGGGCCGCACCGAGCAGTGGCGGGCGGTCCTGCCCGCGTCCACCCGCGATCTCGGATCCTCGTCGGCCGTCGTGAAGATCAAGGTCGCCCCGGCGACCGGAATTCACAAGATCCGCCACGTGGTGATCATCATGCAGGAGAACCGCTCGTTCGACAGCTACTTCGGGACCTTCCCCGGCGCGGACGGAATACCCGCCGGCGTGTGCGTCCCGGACCCTGACAATGGCGGCTGCGTGGCCCCCTTCCACGACTCCTCCGACCTCAACTACGGGGGACCGCACGGCCTGAGCAACGCGCTCGCCGATATCGACAACGGGCGGATGGACGGGTTCGTCGCCCAGGCCGAGCAGGGCATGGGCTGCACCACGGGCAACCCGAACTGCAGTCCGTGCACCGAGACCGGCCAGATGCAGAGCTCGCTGCCCTCCTGCGAGGACGCGATGGGCTACCACGATGCCCGCGAGATCCCCAACTACTGGGCCTATGCCGAGAACTTTGTCCTCCAGGACCACATGTTCGAGCCCAACGACTCGTGGAGCCTGCCCTCGCACCTGTACATGGTCTCGGAGTGGTCCGCCTACTGCAGCAACCCGTTGGTTCCCGCCTCCTGTCACGGCGACGTCCAGAACCCCAACCCCGACTCCACGCTCGAGGGCTCGGACTTCGCGACCCCCAACGACGGCGAGCTGCACTACGCGTGGACCGACATCACCTGGCTGCTGCACGGCCAGAACGTCCCGTGGGCCTACTACGTCTTCCAGGGCACCGAGCCCGACTGCGAGAACGACTCCTCGATGACCTGCGCGCCCGTGCAGCAGGGACCTCAGACGCCCGGGATCTGGAACCCGTTGCCGTCGTTCACCGACGTCACCGAGGACGGGCAGCTCGGCAACATCCAGTCGCTGAGCGATTTCTTCACCGCGGCCAAGGACGGCAACCTCCCCGCGGTGTCGTGGATCACGCCCAACGGCACGGTGTCCGAGCACCCGCCGGCTCTGGTCAGCGCCGGCCAGACCTACGTGACCGGGCTGATCAACGCGATCATGCGGAGCCCCGACTGGAACAGCACCGCGATCTTCCTGGCCTGGGATGACTGGGGCGGCTTCTATGACCACGTGGTCCCGCCGGTGGTCGACGGCGAGGGCTTCGGGCTACGGGTGCCGGGGATCGTGATCAGCCCCTACGCCAAGCAGGGATACATCGACCATCAGATCCTCAGCTTTGACGCCTACACGAAGTTCATCGAGGACGACTTCTTGGACAGCGCGCGCCTGAATCCCGCCACCGACGGACGCCCCGACCCCCGTCCAGACGTCCGCGAGGACAACCCGATCCTCGGCAACATCGCCAACGACTTCAACTTCGACCAGACGCCCCGGCCGCCGCTGATCCTGCCCGTGCACCCCGCGCCCGGCCCGGCATCGACGCCGCCCGGCGGCTGATCGGTTCCGCCGCCCGCCGAACCGCGTCGCGGCTATTTGCCCTTGGCGAGCACCAGGACCAGGCCGTAGACCACGAGGCCAAGGCACGCGGCCAGCGCGAGGACCCCGCTCGCGGTCATCGCCCAGGCGGCGGCGGCCCGCCGCGCCCGGTGCAGCTCGG
>Ga0335074_10010570_pt1 | contig 12915 bp, 11 predicted proteins | sample Lox_Sample_23_FD_206715 | JGI IMG/M metagenome (GOLD analysis project Ga0335074, IMG submission 206715) | Soil microbial communities from Loxahatchee National Wildlife Refuge, Florida, United States - Lox_Sample_2.3 | ecosystem: Environmental > Terrestrial > Soil > Wetlands | place: USA...
TAGCTTGCAATCCATTCTCTATCCCAGCGCCGTATACGCGATTGGAAGCACTCTGCGACCAGCTTATAGGAGGAATTTAGATGTGTCTTAAACGCAAGCTCACCTGGAGCTTGGGAGTCTTCGCGCTAAGCGTGCTTACCGGCGCTAATCTGGATGCATCGTCCATCTCTGATACCTACACGGGTACTCTAACGAGTGAATCGGGCAGCGCTGGATCGGTTGTTCTCGAAAGCTTTTCTTTGACCTCGGCTTCCGAGGTTACGATCTACACCACATCTTACGGCGGCGGCATGAACCTCAATGGCACCACTGCCAGTGCAGGCGGTTTTCAGCCCAATATCACGCTGTATAACAGCACCGGGTTCGTCGTTGCCAACCAGAGCCCCAGTTTCTCTCCCATCGGTAATTCCGATCCCTCCACCGGACTCGAGTTAGACGGCTACCTGCAAGATTCCAATGCGGCCGCCGGAACCTATTACGTTACCCTCACCGATTGGCAAAACCAGATGTCCATTACGTCAACCGGCCTGAATCTCTCAACGGCTGCCTTTGAACAATTCAGCGGCCCAAGCGGAACATCCTTCCAGGATGTTGACGGAAACACCCGAACCGGCAACTATGCTCTGAACATCTCCTCGATGCCCCTCGGAACTTCCACGGTTCCGGAACCCGCATCGTTCTTACTGCTAATTCCCGGCTTGGCTGCAGTCGCTCTTCTCAACCGGAAGCGTCGCAACCTAGTGTCGTAATTTTGCCTAAATCATTCACAAAATCCAAGGATCATCAAATGGCCATCAAAGATCTTATATCCGATGTAGTCGAGCACTCGTCTAACCGGCGCAGCTTGCTCAAGAAAATTGGCATTGCCACCGCGGCAACTGGCGCGGCAATGGCCACCGGCGGCCTCAAGCTTAGTGCCGACCCCTCCTCGCCTACCGTTGTGGATGTACTGCAATTCGCGCTCAACCTTGAGTACCTCGAAGCCGAGTTCTACACCACTGCCACCATGGGCAAAACCATTGACCAAGTCGGAATCGGCATCTCCGGCTCCGGCAGATCCGGTCCCACCACCGGCTGGCATCAGGTCAGCTTCTCGAACAGCACGGTTTTCACCGGCACCGTCGCCAGCCAGATCGGCAACGACGAACGCAACCATGTGACTCTGCTCCGTACGGCGCTGAGCAACGCGGGCATCGAGCCGGTCGCGAAACCCGAGATCAATCTGGGCGCTCTCGGAATCGGCTTCGCGAACGAAGCGCAGTTCCTTACACTCGCTCGGGTATTCGAAGATATTGGCGTATCGGCATACGGCGGCGCGGCGCAGCTTAGCTCGGTCACTTCCAGTCCGTATATCGGCACAGCCGCTCGAATACTGGCTGCTGAAGCGGAGCATGTGGCGAATATCCGCCTCCAAGTAGCCCGTCTTGCGATCGCTACGAGTAAGTTGGATACCGTCGACATTATTCCTCCTCCTTCGGGCACTTACTTCTTTTCTATTGACCCGAGTACGGGACTCACTGCCATCCGGACGCCGGGCCAGGTTCTGTATCTGGCTTACGACGCGGCAAACGCGACCTCCGGAGGCTTCTTCCCCAATGGTGTAAACGGCAATCTGCATACCTCCAGCAGTTCACCAGCGTAGTTCCCTCGAAAGCGCCGCCCATTACCTCCCTCACCCATGCGGCGGGCGGCGCGCCTTTATAACAACGCGCACAACGGGCACCCGTCGCCCTGTGCGCTTGAGCCTTTGTTGGAGCTCCGCAGTATGAACGCGATGGCATTTCAGACATAGAGTTCGCATGTTCGACAGGTCGCACTCACCTCCGCCCTCCGCGACAGGCAGAATATGATCGGCGTCCCAGAGCGTTTTTCGCCCTCGGAGACCCCATTCGGTTACGGCTCTGATGCGCGGTGCGCCACGCAGCTTCTTAACCCGGCGCCACTCGGCGACGCAATCGATACCGCAAACCGCGCAGACACCGCGATCGCGTTCAAAGACGCGTTCGCGAAGATGGCCCGGATTGCTGCGCAGCTTCCATTCCTCTACGCACCATTGCGAGCAGAACGTTAGCCGGCCCTGCGGAACCTCCAGGTTGCACCATCGGCAGAGGCAACGCCCGTTTTCTCCTCTGGCGAGAGCTTCGCGGTCGGCGCGGCCGCCGGGCATCGCGCGTTGGGTGCTCACAAAAACATGATAGCTATAAAATGTTTGGAGCCTCGTGGCCGCGCGCGGTCACTGCTTCTACGGCTGAAATGCGTCCGCTAACGATCATCAACGCGTCATCGAAATTGTTTACGCTCGGGCAGACGTGCCGCGGAACCAGATACAGTTTGTCGCCGATACGTGGAAGCCGGTCTTCGGAGGGTCCTTTGATGGGGAGATGCTCCTCGCTTGGCTTCAAGGGTTCCAGGTCGGGACGTCCGATGACCGCGCACGTTGGCACACCCGCATCGGCCGACACGCTCTTGTGCCCCGCATCGCAAGTGATCGAATTGGGCGTAGGGCGACTGATCACTGTCGACAGAATGATGGCCGCCGGCTTGAACCCGTAATCGGGTAACTGCTCAAGGCTGGTTGTGTCGTTATAGACGACGGTGCCCGGCGAAATGCGATGGGCGAAGGGCGCGTTGCGAAAACCGGGGTACGACATGGCGAAGGGCGCTGCGGGAGTTCCCGAAGTAATCACTTCGCCTGTCTGCACGCCCGCGGCATCGAGTGTTCGTACCAACTGGAGCAAATGATCGTAGCCCTGATGCACTCGCGATTCACGCTCGCCGGCCGGAAATCCCGAGGCGTGGCCGTCGTAGTAATGGAGACCGCGGAACTGTTCGCCGAGTTCGCGAACGAGGCTCATGATCTCGCCGGTACGCGCCTCGCCTATGCCGGTGCGGTTCATTCCCGGATTGATATCGATGAAAACTCCGATGCGCGTCCCGCGCCAGGTGCGCGCCTGTTCCGTGCTTTCGATCAATACCGAGATCCGCGTCTCCGGGAATTGTTGGGCAATCTCCAGGGTCCGGCGCGCGTTTGCGCCCACAACTGCGAAGGCGAGCAGAACATCGCTCGCGCGGCACTCACAAGCAGTCAGCAGCTCCAGCGTGGTGGAGCATTTCAGATGCGAGACGCCGTGCGCGAGAATGCGCCGTACGGTTGCAGCCAGCTTGGCCGTCTTGATATGCGGCCGCCATCGATTGGAATCGTCCCCGGCCATGTGGACCGCGGCCCGGATATTTGCCTCCACCAGATCGGGATAGATCAGCAGGGCCGGAGTGAGGATGCTATCCACATCTTCGAGTGCGTAGCTTTCGAGCGGCAGGTTCAGCACGTTACCCTTGCACCCGGCGCTCTTTGCCGGTCCAGAAGCTCTCGCGCAGCTCGCGCTTCAAAATTTTGCCGGTGCCGGTCTTCGGCAGCGGCCCTTCGACGAACTGCACCACCTGCGGTATCTTGAACTTCGCCAGGCGGGTCTGCAGGAACCTAACGAGCTGATCGTTCGTGAGCTCCTGGTCCGGCTTCAAAACCACGATCGCCGCGGGTACCTCGCCCCATTTGTTGTCGGGCGCCGGAACCACAGCGCATTCGAGGACAGCCGGATGCGCAAAAATCGCCTTTTCGACTTCGATGGATGAAATATTTTCGCCGCCGCTGATGATGATGTCTTTCTTGCGGTCCACGATGTGGATGTAATTCTCCGCGTCCCAGACGGCCATATCGCCGGTGGAGAGCCAACCATTCCGGATGGTGTTGCTGGTGGCCTCAGGCTCCTTGTAGTAACCCTCCATGACGTTGTCGCCGCGGACAACCACTTCGCCCACCGTTTCCATGTCGCGCGGCACGTCTTGACCGTTTGGATTCACAACCCGGACCTCATTGCCCAGAATCGGCCAGCCGGCCATCGCCATGTGGCAGATGCGGTCTTCTTCGCTCGCATAGTGGACAGTGCTTTTGGGCCGCGCATCGGTCGCCACGGGACACGTCTCGGTCATTCCATAGCCGGCCATCACGGCACACTTGAATGCTTGCTCCATGCGCGCGATCAACTCGGGCGAGGACGCCGCGCCGCCGATGTGAATCTCCTGCATGCTGGAGGTATCGAACTTCCCAAGCTCGGAGCAATTCAATAGCGCGTTCGCCATCACGGGAACCACGGACATGCCGGTCGCGCGCTCTTCTTCGATCAACCTCAGCACGTTTGCCGGTTCGAACCGGCGCACCATCACCTGTTTGATGCCGTTCATGGTGGCGGTCTGGGGGCGTCCCCAGCCATTCGCATGAAACAGCGGAATCGTGTGCAGCTCCACAAACCGGTCGTTTTGGGTGATGCTGCCAGTTAATCCCAAAGCGTGCAGATAGATCGAACGGTGCGAAAGCATCACGCCCTTGGGAGTGCCGGTGCTGCCGCTGGTATAGAAGATCTCGGCGATTTCATTCTCATCAAACGACAGGAGGTCAGGACGGTCAATGCGCCCGCGCGACAGCAGTTCTTCGTAGGTCAGATCGGCTTGCGGGACTGCGTCGCCAATGGCGACGTAGCGCTCAATGGCGGGGCACGCCTTACGAAATGCGCCCAGGCAGGGAGCGAAATCGTTCTCGAATACCAACACGCGGGCTCCGGAGTGATTCAGAATGTGGATCAATTCCGGCGGCGATAAGCGCACGTTCAAAGGCATTACGATCGCGCGGATGAGCGGCGCGGAATAGTAGCCTTCGAGAAGCTGTTCGTTGTTGAAGCTGAGATAAGCGACCCGGTCGCCGCGGCGAATGCCTTCCGCGAGAAGCCCTGCCGCGGCGCGCTCGACCCGTTCACCAAACTGCGCGTAGGTGTAGCGGCGTGGACCAGAAACCACTCCTACTTTGTTGCCGTAGAGGTCAACGGCCCGATACAGGCAGCGAACCGGCGTCAGCGGGATGTTCATATAACGTAGCGTTCCCGCGCGATGAGCCTAGTGGCGATCTTGCGCCTCAGGGCGACCGCGTCCAGGGGATCATACGCTGCAAATCGCCGCAAAACCTGCATGGTTTTGCGCAGGAAATCGCCTTCGAGACACGCGCCAGCCACGTTGCGGGCTGAGAGTTCGACTCGCGCCATGGCGTCGCGAAGGAATACGGCGCACATATCGGCAGCGGCCGCTGCTTTCGCGGAGCCAGCGAGCTTGCGCGCTCGCAGCAAGCTCGATTCCATGCCGAAAACTTCCATGATGATGTCGGCGATGTTCATGAGCAGTTCCTGCTGATGTTCCAGTTCCGTGCCGTGCTTCTGATAAGCGATCGCCAGCGCCAGCAGCGCGATTTTCTTTGCATTCCCCACCAGCCGCTGCTCCTGATCCGCGCCGTCTGCAGGAACTGAGCCGCCGAAAATCTCTCCCATCAGGGCCTGCGCCGCCGGTACCAACGCTAACTGGCCTCGCGCCGCACGCTTCAAGAGCATGCCCGTGATGAGCAGCCGGTTGATCTCATTGGTTCCTTCGAAAATCCGGTTGATCCTGGAATCGCGATAAGCCCGCTCGATGGCGTAATCCTGATGAAAACCGTAGCCGCCATGAATCTGCACGCCCTCATCCACGGCATAATCGAGGACTTCTGAGCCGTAGACTTTTATGATCGAGCATTCCGCCGCGAACTCTTCGACAGCCTTCAACATGGTTTGCGAGGCGCCCGGGTGCTCCCACGAAAATCCCTCGAGTTGGCCTTGAATGAGTCCTACGACCCGCCACGCCATCGACTCGGCGGCGTAGATCCGGATCGCCATCTCGGCGAGCTTGTGTTGGATGGCGCCGAACTCCGCGATCGGTGAGCCGAACGCTTTACGCTGCTTGGCGTATTTGATGCTGAGGCTGAGAGCGTCCTTCGCTCCGCCCACGCAGAGAGCGCCCAGTTTGAGGCGGCCGACATTTAATATGTTGAAAGCGATGATATGCCCGCGGCCGATCTCGCCCAGCACGTTCTCAACCGGAACCGGCACGTTCTCGAAAAACACGGCGGTTGTCGAGGTGCCCTTGATGCCCATCTTCTTTTCTTCCGCGCCGCTGGTGACGCCTGGGAACTTGCGTTCCACCAGAAACGCCGTGAACTTTTCGCCGTCCACCTTGGCGAAGACGGTAAATAGATCCGCTGCGCCGCCATTGGTAATCCACATCTTCTGCCCGTTCAAGATGTAGTGCTTGCCGTCGGGGCTGAGGTCCGCGCGAGTGCGTGCCGCGAGTGCATCGGAGCCGGCATGCGGCTCAGTCAGCGCGTAGGCTGCCAGCAGCTCCACTCGCGCCAATCGCGGAAGATACTTTTGCTTCTGTTCTTCGGTGCCGAAATAGAGAATCGGAAGAGTGCCGATGCCGGTGTGGGCGCCATGCCAGCCCGCATACGACCCGTCACGTCCCAGACGCTCCGCAGCGATGAGCGCAGAGGCGAGATCCAGCTCCATGCCGCCGAATTTTTCCGGAATCGAGATGGCGGTCAGCCCCAGCTCTGCCGATTTGCGCAATACGCGCAGAGCGACGCCAGGCTCATGATGAAGAATGGCTTCGAGGTTGGGTTTCACCTCCTGCTCATAGAATTCGTCCGCCGTTCGCGCAATCGCCAGATGCTCTTCGGTCAGATCTTCCGCAGTGAAGATATTCTGGGGGTCGCTTTCTTCGATAAGGAAGGCGCCACCCTTCGTCTTCGGGAGCACCGCTCCTGCAGTCGCCATTGTTAACCTCCTAGACCGGATGTACCGGCCGTTCTTCTAATGCGGTACTGAGTTTCGCGCGCAAATCGTCAGGGATGGGCACCGAACCGAGTGTCTTACGATCCGCGCAGACGATCACCACTGCGCCTTTGGCAGCCAATTCGTTGGCCTTGAACGTCCGGAACTCGAACCGGATCGAAGAATTTCCGAGCTTCGTCAAGGATACTTCAATGGTAATCAGATCATCGTGGCCGATGACGCGCAGGAAGTCGCATTCGACATGCACGCGCGGAAGATTGTAGCCGCGTGAGGCATCGTAGCTGACGCCGAGGGTGCGAAGGAACTCGATTTCGGCCGATTCGAAGTAACGGAACATCGCGGTGTAATGGATTCGGCCGCTGGCGTCGGTATCGATGAAGCGAATGCGCGTTTGGAAACGGAAGGGCTCACGCTGGGGCATTTCTCTACAATGTCACGGCGGAACATCGGTGCGGGCGCAGTTGGAGTGCGGGCGGAACTGCTTAGGGAAAAGTTAGGCGGCTTTTTGGGGCTGCTTGAGGCGCGCCGGAGCGAGGGGAGCACCTGTAACCTCGAATGAAAGCTCACAATTGAGCAGTTCCTGGTGGTTGAGCTTGGCTTCGGCTAGTAACATGTCGAGTTTGTGATGGTCTTGCTTCCGTTTTTCGGCGGCTTCGCTCCGCGATTCTTGCGCTTTCTTGTGCTGCTGCGATTCGAAGCCAATTTCCGCCTTCCGCTTTTCGGCTTTGAGCTTTAGCAGGTCGGCGAGGCAGCGGTGGAAGGCACGGTCGTTGGTGGTTTGGTAGCGGATAAAGAGCGCGAGATGCTTTTCCTGCTGTTCGAGGGTTAGTTCTTCGTTTGACTGCGCACAACGGGCAGCAGACGCCCTGTGCGCTCGGTCCGTGCAGCACTGATCTTGCAGATAGAGGGCGCGTTTGCTGAGCCAGTACGATTGCGCCATCTTCTGGACAAGCAGGGTTTCGGTGAGGGTGGAGGGCTGGTGTTCGGCGCGCAGGCCGCAGAGAAGCGCGTCGAATTCGTCCTGATCTTCGAAATCGAGGACGGTGAATGAATTGCCGGCGAGGCCGTGGCGGAAATTGTTCAGGCAGGACGCGGCTTTGCCGGCATCAGTGGTGGGGCCGGTACTGTGGAGCGCGTTTTCCTGGTTCGCGCGGACTTGGGCTTCGGTGGACATAGAGAGATTGCTCCTTGAGTTTATTTCCGCTCGCTCACGCGCGCGGCTCGGTTTCACCCCAGGATGGCGTAGGGCCGTGCGGGGTGGGGCGGTGAAATTAGGGTAAGTGGCTGGGACTGAGTAAGATATAGTTCCGGGCTAGTTTGTCATCGCCTGCTACTCGACCTTCACTGTCGTGGTCAGCTTGATATCGCTGGACAAGCTGCCGACCATCAGGCTGACGGGCTCGGCTTCGACCTTGAATGCGCCTGATTTTTCGTCCCAATATGCGAGCGCGGAGGCTTTCAGCGGGATCTCGACTGTCCGGGTCTCGCCGGCTTTGATTGTGACGCGCAGGAATCCTTTCAGTTCTTCCCGTGGACGCTCCACTTTCGAATGCAGGTGTTTTACATAGAGCTGTACTACTTCGTCGCCGGCTCGATTTCCTGTGTTAGTTACGTCCACATCGACGGAGACGCTCCCATTCGTTGGCAACTTCGCGGAACTGGTTTTCAAGTTTGAATATTGAAATGTCGTGTAACTCAAACCGTAGCCGAACGGGTAGAGCGGGTCGCCTTTGAAATACATATAGGTGCGGCCATCGCGTATATTGTAATCCATCATGGGAGGCAACTGATCGAGCGATCTCGGCCAGGTTGTTACTAAGTGGCCGCCGGGATTGTATTCGCCGAAGAGGACTTTCGCCAGAGCAGTTCCTTCGTCCTGTGAGGCGTGAGCCATATGCAGGATTGCAGGAAGATGATCCTGCGACCAGTTAATAGCGAAAGGGAAGCTGGAGACCAGAATCAGAATTGTTTTCGGGTTAACTGTGAAGACTTGCTTCGCCAGTTGCTCCTGAGCCAAGGTAATGCTTTCGCGATCACGCCCTTCGCGGCCATCGCTCGGCACGGTGCAGGGCAGGGTATCGCCGCCATCGAACGTATTATGCACCCAATCGTGCGCCATATCGGGGCCGCAGGTGGGATCGTTGCCAATCACAACCACTGCGACATCCGACGATCGAGCTGCGCTGACGGCCGCATTGCCGAGTTCATCGGCAGCGTAGTTTATTTTGACGTTTGGACCAACTTCCTCTTTAATTGCTTCGAGCGGCGTGACGGTATAGGGCCGAGTGCCTCCATACCAGTCCCCATGCACCGAGTCGGCGAGCGGACCAATCACGGCGATGGACTTCAGCGAGTCTTTCTTCAAGGGTAAGAAGTGATTCTCATTCTTCAGCAGCACCACGGATTCCAGCGCCATCTTTCGAGAGACAGCCTTGTCCTGTTCCGTGTTCCAGGGCTCCAGTGAGTCTTTGATCTTCGAATAAGGCACCATTTCAGGAGGATCCAGCAACCCGAGACGAATGGCGATCCGGAACTTATAGCGCAGGAGAGAATCAATCTCCGGTTCGGTTATCGATCCATCTTTCAAGGCGGCCTTCGTTTCGTCCTTATATCGATCAAGAAATTGATTGATACCTGCTTTGAGGCACGCCACTACGGCGGCCTTCTGATCAGGGAAAAGCTTTCGCGGCTCGACGAGCAGTCTCACGGCGCCGCCATCGCTCGATAACACGTCGACGCCCCATAGGTCCCTAACAATGCTTTTGAGGATGGGATTGATGACCATCGGCGTACCGTTCCAGGCGTTGTAAGACGCCATTACCGCTTTGGCGCCGCCTTCGAGGAAGCCCATGCGAAAAGGCACCGAGTAATATTCCCAAAACAAGCGTTGATCGAAGTTTGACGAGGAACTGGAGCGGTAATTTTCGTTGCTGTTCGCGAGAAAGTGCTTCAACAGAGCGGCGGCTTGCCAATATTTGGGATCGCCACCCTGCAGTCCCTTGATAAAGGCGACCGCCATGGTCCCATTGAAGAACGGATCTTCTCCGTAGACTTCTTCGCTGCGGCCCCAACGCGGGTCACGAGCGAGATCCGACTGAGGACCCCACAACATCAAGATTTGGCGGTGATATTTTTCGGTCTGGGTAATGAAGCGCGCTTCATAGCCTTCTACGCCGCCGGCTTGACGAACCAGATCGGGATCCCAGGATTCGCCCATGCCAGGAGGCTGAGGGAATTGCGTGGTGGGAATGGGCGCAAGCTTCGTCTGATTGGCTCCGCGCTGCACAACGCCATGGATTCCTTCCGAAGATCCGATGTTGGGGACGCCGAGCCGAGGCACACCCGTTCGCGTTCCGAGGCAATCGATTTTTTCGTCGATGGTCATGAGGGAAAGGAGATTGTCGATTCTCTTTTCCATTGCCAGGCTGGGGTCTTTGAACGGATACGGAGCCTGCTGCGCGAATGCGCAGGCGAAGCCCAGGACTAAGAAGATGACGATACGTTTTAACTGCAACGCATAAAGGCTATCACGCTATGTCTGTGATTAGGGCAGAGGCCGCCAGACGGCCCGCAGTTTCGAGAGCCTGGCGCAAAACGGGCGGACTACGGTAGATCGCGCACAACGCCACAAACCGGCTGTGCGCTTACGTGCCCCGCCCAAGGTTCAGCGAGCTTTTTTGCTGACTGGCGGCGCGGATCCACGCGCTTTGCGTTCTTTCCATAGCTTTTCCCAATTCCAGATCCCGTACGCTACTTCCTTGGGCAACGGGAATCCGAGCTGATGCGCGAGCATACACACCTGCCCGCGATGGTGGGCTTCGTGAGATAGCATGTAGCACAGCATTTCGGGGCCGACCGGCCAAGGCGGCGCCCAGCCGTCTCTGCGAAACTTCTCAATGCGACCGCTAGAACCGCCAAGCGCTTCCGCGAGCATCTCGGTGCAGCGAGCGGCGCTTTCGGCCAATCCCGCGCGAGCCTGCTGCGGCGTGCAGTGCGCGCGATTGAGTTGCGGCGGAATCTTCAGGTGCGGAGCCGTCAGCCTGATCCACTTAGAGCGGACATTGTGCATGTGCGTAAAGATCGCGGCAATGGTGCGGGTTTTGGCGGGCGGTTTGGCTCGCCAGGCCGCGGGGTCCAGATGTTCGATAAGAATCTGGTTGATGCGATCATTGGCGGCGAAGATCCGGACTGCGGCTCGGGCGAGTTGAGTCTGAGCCTCGAGGTGATGCGTGGTCACGGCGCCCTGCTGGCGTCGCCGGTTCGAGCCGGACGGCGCCTCGGCGGATCGGGCCCTGCGTATCGTAGTACTCGCCTTCTCTGCCTTGACTTGGGGCCGCTCGGCTTGCGCGATGGCGGCTCTCAGTAACTCTCGGACACCAGGAGCATCCAGATCGGTTGCGTGCGAGATACGGACGTGACGAATCCACTTACCCTTGCCATGCAGCAAGCCACCCGCATCGGGTAGCATGGAGCCGAAGTTGAAGCCGAGGTTGACCCAATTAGCGTGGGTGGTGGTGAAGACGAACGCATCGCTGGGTCGCTGCGTGAACGTAAAGTGGTCCGCGATGGTGTAGACCTCATACACGAACTCGTTAGCCTCGGGAGCCTCTTCGAGGATCAGTTTTCGCGTAGCGAGGGCGAGCTGTTGAATCACTTTTCCGTAAGGCAGGAGTAGTTTCTGGTACTCCGGATCCGGCGGCCGCACGCCCACCCAACCAGTTTATTGCGATTGCAGGTAACCAGGGCCAGCGATCATTTGTTAGCTGACGAGTCGGACAGCATCATCAGATGTGGCACACGCCCGAACATGATACCGGTTTCCACCTCGACGGGTTTTCCATCTTGCAGGTACGGCCTGAACTTCCAGTGCGCCAGGGCCTCGGTGATGGCCTTTGCCTGATCGGGAAATGCGCTGAGAAAGTGGATGTACCGTACCGTGCCTTCCCTGTCGATGATGACCCGGAGCGGAACAGGGTTGAATTTGTGCTCGATGAAGACCGGATCAACCCGCTCGATCACGTTTTCCGCGGTTGCGTAGTTCCTGACGCACACGGGGGCCGCGGTCCCGCCCGCGCCGGCGCCGGGATTGGCTTCGGCCAGAAAACTCATCTTGTTCATTTCGAGGACCAGGCTGTCCAACGCTTTTGGGTCCCGGCTCATCAGGACAAATTCGACCGTATGGCAGCGAATTTCGGTCGCCAGGACGCGCCAATGGAGTTCGGTCGACGGAGACCAATAGCCAAAGGAGGCAAAGGATTGGCCGGCGATCTTGGTCTCTGTAGGCTCCAGTTCAAGTTTGTAATCGGCCTGTAAATGGCTCTTGGTGTAGTTAATGAGTTCCGGCGCGGTCGTCACGGGTGCGGGCATGAAGAACATGTCCTGAGCGGTGATCAGTATGCTTGCCCGGGGTCCTTTGAATGCGTTAGACGATTTCAGCAGCGTAAGGATGTAGCTCCCGCTATCGGAGGGAGGCGGTCCTGCGGATTTTTGGAGCCAATCGGCGGGTAACGCGTAAGAGAGGCCAAAATATCGGTTCGTGTAGACGCCGTTGGCGATGCTTCCGCCTTCCGGTACGGGAGTTAGGGAATCGGTCGCGCTCGGCCAGGCACCCTTTACCAGTAAGGCGTTTTGACCCCAGGATGGCAGAGAGGCGGATACAACAAGGACAGCCAGAAGACGTAGAGACGCAGTCATATTTGTCGTTCGAGTCCGCGCATGACAGGCAGCATTTCGATAACTGAGGGACATTCGCATAAAGAAAGGGCTTGCCACAGCGGAGGCTGCAGCAAGCCCATGGAGGCAAGCAGTCTTGAGTTGATGCGCCAAATGCCGAGACAAAACTAGAGCGAACGCAGGAAGTTCAGGACATCCTGCTGAGTGACTTGGTTGCTACCGTTTGAATTTGTTGGCGGCAGGGCTTCGAAGGCTTCCTCGGACATGCAAGCTTCCGAGGCCGGAGTGGAACCCGAGCCACCCGAGCCACCGTTGTTTGGATTGCTGACTATTACCGGCAGGCAGTGATCCATGATGGCGGTGAGCAGGTCGGAGGCGCGGCCATCATGCAAGAAGAAAACTCGCTGGCCTATGCCCCACAGAGGCGCGCTGCGGAACTGGTCCCCGCCGGCGCTACCCTGCATGACGTTATCCGCCAGGCCGCCCATGTGGTGGATTTCCAGGTCGGAGAACAGGTTGGCTGGTTTACTGCTGAGAT
>Ga0335074_10010571_pt1 | contig 12915 bp, 15 predicted proteins | sample Lox_Sample_23_FD_206715 | JGI IMG/M metagenome (GOLD analysis project Ga0335074, IMG submission 206715) | Soil microbial communities from Loxahatchee National Wildlife Refuge, Florida, United States - Lox_Sample_2.3 | ecosystem: Environmental > Terrestrial > Soil > Wetlands | place: USA...
CGCCATCCACGACTACGCTGCTGGCAACAAGAAAAGTCGTGGATGGCCGGCCTGCGCCGGCCATGACGCGTATAGCAACTGTCGCCCTACTTGCCGACTGCTGAGTGATACCAACCGCCGGAAAGATTGACTCATCCGCCGCGTTCATCGTCACGGCGGGCGAAGGCCCGCCATTCACGACCTGCCTTGCCACAAGCTGCAAAGCCGTGGATGCCGACCTTCGTCGGCATGACACGACGAGCCCGATCGTACGTCAATCTATTCGCCGGTTGGTATAACACCGAATCGAGCCGCACCGGCCCCGCACAGATATCGCAGCGAAGCACGCGTTACCGCCCCTTCGCCTCACCTTGCCTACCGCACCTTCGCCACGACCTCGTCGCGGAAACGGCGCATGTTGTCGATCGTCGCGGCCAGCGTGGGGCCGAACAATCCGAAGTCGAACGCGGTGACGCCAGCGTCCGACAATGCCCGGATGTCGCCCGCCCAGTCCGCCGCGCCGCCGGTGAACAGTTTGCGCTCACCGTTGATGGTGCCTTTTGGCTGGGCTTCGGGGTTGGAGGAAACGCGATAGGCAAGTCCCACGTCGGATGCCTTGCGCCCCGCCTTCTCGGTCATCCCGCGTAGCTTCGCCACGCCGGCCTTGTAGCGGGTCAGCGTGTCCATTGGGAATTGCGGGTTGGTGCCGATCGGGTACCACGCATCGCCATAAGCCGCGGTGCGGCGCAGCGCGGGGCCGCTCTCGCCGCCCACCCAGATCGGAATCGGGTTCTGCACCGGCTTGGGCGGGAACAGTACATCGGAGAACTTGACGTATTTGCCGTCGAATTTCGGCGCCTCGCTGGTCCACAGCTCCTTGCACACCGCCATCCATTCGTCGGTGACATGGCCGCGATCGTCGAAGGGCGGTGCGCCGATTGCCTCGAACTCCTCCTTGCACCAGCCGGCGCCGATGCCCAGGGTCAGTCGCCCCTTCGACAGGTAATCGAGCGTCACGAGGATTTTTGCCGTCAGCACCGCCGGGCGGTGCGGCACCACCATCACAGACGTCACGATCCGCAGCTTTGACGTGGACGCTGCGATGAAGGTTGCCGCCGTGAGTTGCTCCAGCCGCGGCGCGGCCGCGCCGGAGGGAAACTCGCCGCTGTCCGAATACGGATAGCGCGACGCGATGCTGGTGGGGATCATCACGTGATCGCTGACCGTGACGTAATCGAAGCCCAGCATCTCCGCTTCGGTGGCGATGCGCACCAGGCTGTCCGGTGCGATCAATGGGCCACTGGTGGGTGCGCTGCATCCGATCTGCATCGTGCGATCCTCCCTTGAATTGCGTTGCCGCCGCCGATAGCACACGATGCGCCGGCCCGAGGCAACCGTGCCTCGGCCAGGGGAAAGCCCCCAGGGGAAAGCCCTAAGGGCAAGCCCCCAGGGGGAAGGCCCCAGGGGAAAGCCCCGGGGACAGCCATGGAGTCTCGTTGTCATGACCGGGTCTGACCCTGCCTTCCGCCCGATCCGATCGCTTCGTCATGGCCGGGCCTGACCCGATCATCCATCCGGGGAGCCGCACGGTGCGTTACGGCGATGGCTGGTATCCGGTTTCGAACAATCAGAAGATCCCGTTGAACACGCCGGAACGGCTGCGCGCCGGCATCGCGTGGCTGCATCGCGCGGCGGAGGAGTCCGGGCGAGATCCGGCGACGATCGATATCGGCTATGTCTGGTTCATGCCGCCAAGCTGGACGCCGCGGCCCGGCCCCGATGGCAGGCGGCAACTGTTTTCCGGCAGCGCCGATGATATGCTGGAAGACGCCGCGGCGCTGCGCGATGCCGGCGCGCGGCACGTGATCGTGTATCTGCAGCGGCCGACGCTGGAACAAACGCTCGACGTGGCGCAGCGCTTTGCCGAAGACGTGGTGCGGAAGGTGACATGACCCATCAGAACCTGACGAACTGGATCGAAACCGCACCGCTGGCGGAGCTAATGGACGCCGCCGCGGCCAAACGCGACGCGGCGTTCGGCCGGCTGGTGTCGTACTCACGCAAGGTCTTCATTCCGCTGACGAAGCTGTGCCGCGACGTTTGCCACTACTGCACCTTTGCGGAACGTCCGCGTGCCGACCGGCCGCTGTATCTGTCTGCGGACGATGTTTTGGCGATCGCGCGGGCCGGTGCCGCCGCCGGTTGCACCGAGGCCCTGTTCACGCTCGGCGACAAGCCGGAGCTGCGGTACAACGCCGCGCGCGACTGGCTGGCCGCGCACGGCCACAGCACCACCATCGGCTATCTGCGCGAGATGTGCGCGCTGGTGCTGAAGGAAACCTCGCTGCTGCCGCATGTGAATCCCGGCGTGATGACGCGCGACGAAATCGCGTCGCTGCGCGAGGTCTCCGCCAGCATGGGGATTATGCTGGAATCGTCCAGCGAGCGCCTGTGTGAACCGGGCCAGGTGCATTACGGCTCGCCCGACAAGCACCCGGCGGCGCGGCTGGAAACCATTGCTCTCGCGGGTGAACTCGCTGTTCCGTTCACCACCGGCATCCTGATCGGCATCGGCGAAACCCGCGCGGAACGCTTGGAGTCGCTGATCGCCATCCGCGATTTGCACGCGCGCCATGGCCATATCGGCGAAGTCATCGTGCAGAATTTCCGCGCCAAGCCGAACACCAAGCGCGCGAACGCGCCGGACCCCGATCTGGACGACCTGCTGTGGAGCATTGCCGCCGCGCGCCTGATCCTGCCGGACGATGTGCACGTGCAGGCGCCGCCCAACCTGTCCCCCGGCGTGTATGAACACTTGATCCGTGCCGGCATCGATGACTGGGGCGGGGTGTCGCCGGTGACGCCGGACCACGTGAATCCCGAAGCGCCGTGGCCGCATCTGGAAGAACTCGCGCGCAACACCGCGGCGATGGGCAAGATTCTGGTGCCGCGGCTGCCGGCCTATCCGTCCACCGTGGCGCAGCCCGACCGGTGGTTTGCTCCGAAAATTGCGACGCGCATCCGGCAGTTGGCGGACAGCGAGGGCTGGGCACGCGACGATGACTGGGCGCCGGGCATTCCGATCGTACCACAGCCAAAACCCGCACTGCTGGACAGCATCGATCCGGCGATCGAGGCCGCCATCGCCAAGGCTTCCGCCGGCCGCCGCCTGGACGAAGCCGACATCGTGCGGCTGTTTGCTGCGCGCGATGCCGATTTCCACCGCGTCTGCACCGCCGCCGATGAACTGCGCCAGGCGGTCAGCGGCGACGTGGTGCGCTACGTGGTGAACCGCAACATCAACTACACCAACATCTGCTATTATCGTTGCAAGTTCTGCGCCTTCTCCAAAGGCAAGACGCATGAGGCGCTGCGCGGCACGCCGTATGATCTCGACATGGCGGAGATCGTGCGCCGCGCGCAGGAAGCCTGGGACCGCGGGGCGACCGAAGTGTGCCTGCAAGGCGGCATCCATCCCGACTATACCGGCGCCACCTATGTGAACATCTGCAAGGCGATCAAGCAGGCGGTGCCTGGGATGCACGTGCACGCCTTCTCGCCGCTGGAAGTGACGCAGGGCGCGGCGACGCTGGGGCGCTCGCTGCCGGCGTTCCTGGCGGAGTTGAAGGACGCGGGGCTGGGAACCTTGCCGGGCACGGCTGCGGAAATCCTCGATGACGAAATCCGCGCCATCATCTGCCCGGACAAGATCAACACCGCACAGTGGGTCGCCGTGGCGCGCGCCGCGCACGCGCTGGGACTGCGCACCACCTCCACCATCATGTATGGCCATGTCGAAGGGCCTCTGAACTGGGCACGGCATCTGCTGGTGTTGCGCGACCTGCAAGCGGAGACCGGCGGATTTACCGAGTTCGTCCCCCTGCCCTTCGTACATATGGAAGCGCCGATGTATCTGCGCGGCATGGCGCGGAAGGGACCCACGCTGCGCGAGGCCGTGCTGATGCATGCGGTCGCGCGCCTGGTGTTGCATCCGCTGATCACCAACATCCAAACGTCCTGGGTGAAGATGGGGCCGGAAGGCGCGGCGTTGTGCCTGAATGCCGGCGCCAACGACATGGGCGGCACGCTGATGAACGAGAGCATTTCGCGCGCCGCCGGGACGCAGCACGGTCAGGAATTTCCGCCCGAGGCGATGGAGGGGTTGATCAGCGGGCTCGGTCGCGTGGCGGTGCAACGCGATACGCTGTATCGCCCCGTGTCCAACGACCGGCGTGCGTCATCTTTCGGCGCAGCGGAACTGGCGCCGATCGTGCAGACTCCGCCGCACAAGGTGCTGGCGGCGGAGTAGCTTGCGGCGATCCGTAGAGCCCCGTACGCGCTGATCCGAATTTTCCCGGAAGGACCGACGTGCTTCCTTTGACAGCACGGCGGCAGGTCGATTGCCGACGGCGCCGGCGACAGGAGAAGAGCCATGATGCGAGCAGACCCGGATAATGGCATCGCTTCACGCAGGCGCCAGCAAGGGATCGGCGCGACCGCGCAGCAGCTGCTACGCAATCGCCCACGCGCCAAGGCGCGCCCGGCAGGTTCGCACACGACCAACAACAAGCTCGCCAGCTTCGGGATGGCGGTTGGCTTGCTGATGATGTGGGCCATGGCCGTCAATATGTGAGCCGGGAGGAAACCTGACATGGACATGATGACGTTGGCTCGCACCACGGAATTCCTTCCGGGCACCGACCATCCGGTGCGCCGCCGTCGCGCTGAGTTGACCACCAGCGAGTTCCTGCAGCTTGGATTGTTCCGCGTGGCTTATCTAACGGATGTCCAGGATGACGACGGAACCTCCAACATCGTCATCCACGGTGCCGACGGCATGGCCATCATGACGGTGGAAACGGTGGAACGCGCGGCGGAATTTGCCAATGAGCTTGGGCTGGGTCTGGTCGCGGTGCACTGAGGGGCCTGCGGCCGCCATGACGTGGTGTGCGGGGCCGTCACGCCAACAGTCGCGCTTATTCCTCCGCGAACGGTTAGATCCCATACGCGTGCGCATCGGGCGCCGAGAGATGGAAGCGCAGGCGCCGCAGATATTCCAGCGGGTCCTTGCGCGTCACCAGTGCGCCCGGCGGCGTATGCAGCCAATCGTACAAGCGAGTCAGCAGGAACCGCAGCGCCGCCCCCTGGCACAGCACGGGTAGTGCCGCTTGCTCCGCGGCCGACAATGGACGGGCCGAAGCATACGCCGACAGCATCGCCCGCGCCTTGGTCACGTTGAATGAAAAGTCCGCCTCGAAACACCAGGCGTTCAGGCACACCGCTACGTCGTACGCCAGGATATCCGTTGCGGCGAAATAAAAGTCGATCAGCCCCGACAGCCGCCCCTCCAGAAAGAACACGTTGTCGGGGAACAGATCGGCATGGATGTGGCCGAGCGGCAGTCCGGCAGGCCAGGCCGCCAGCACGTGGCCTAAAGCTGCATCGAGCTCGGCGGCCAGCCCCGGCTGCACGCTGTCTGCTCGCGCGTGCGAACGCTCCAGCAGCGGTGGCCACCCCTCCGGTCCCAGCGCGTTGCGCCGGCGCGGCGCGTAGCCGGCACCAGCCAGATGCAACGCGGCCAGCGCAGCGCCGACCGGCCCGCAATGCTCCAGCCGCACATGGCGGGGCCACACGCCGGGCAGGAACGTGGTGATTGCCGCCGGCCGGCCGCATAGATGCCGCAGCGCTGCACCGTCCCGGCCATGCACCGGCAGCGGGCACACAATGCCGCGCTGCGCCAGGTGGTCGATCAGGCCCAGGAACCAGGGTAGTTCGGCCGGATCCACACGCCGTTCATACAACGTCAGGATGTAGTCGCCTTGCGTGGTGCGCAGCGAAAAGTTGGAATTCTCCACCCCCTCGGCGATGCCACGGAACGCTACCAGCGTGCCCAGATCGTATTCGGCCAGAAACGCTGCCAGCGCGTCGTCGGAAACCTCGGTATAGACTGCCATCTCAGGCCGGCGCCGTGCGGTACCGAAGCCGGCCATCCGCGGCCGGCTGCCATGCGATCGACGCCACCCCTTCACCTCCGCACATCACGTTGCGCGCAACGTGGCGACAGCACGCCGCGCTGTCGAGTCCGTCCGGCGACAGCATCGTTCAGTTGTTGCGCGGGCCAACCGCGGGCACTATGCGGGCGGCGGTTGCCGCCTCGGCAAGCGTTCCGGAGTCCTCGATGCCCTTTTCGCCCCGCCGTTTACTCTGCGCCGCCGCGCTTGCCGCCCCAGTGCTCGTGTCGGCCTGTGCGCCGGACCGCGACCAGTTCGCGCCCGCCTGTCCCGGCACCGCGTTGCTCGGGCCAACCGCGGATGTGGCCATCTACCGGCCGGGAAGCAACGGGCAGGACCTGACCGCGCTGATGCTGGCGGGCCGCATGGAGTCCATCCGGGGCAAGTGCCAGCCCGGCGACAAGGAGGGGACTGTCGCGGCGACCGTCATGGCTGGCGCAGTGCTGATGCGCGGTCCTGCCATGCCGGGAAACGTGGCCAGGGTGCCTGTGTTCATCGCGGTCACCGAAGGCGACCGGATCCTGGACAAACGGATTTACACCGTGGATGCGGCGTTCCCATCCAATGTCGATCGCGTGGCGGTCAGCACCCCGCCGGTGTCCATGGTGCTGCCGGTCTCCAAGACCAAATCGGCGGCCGCCTATGTCATTATGGCAGGGTTCCAGCTTACGCCCGACCAGCTTGCTGCGAACCGCGCCCGCAGTGGGCAATAGGGTCTGATCAAGCGGCTGGCGGCATTCTGATTTCAGCGCCGCCGTGGCGGGTGATGGTCATTCTCCCACGCATGCGCCGTTTCGCTGGCGTGACGCTCATGCGTTGGTGTCCCCTTGGGCCGGGAGTCGTCGTCCCGCTTGTGCGATGGCGGCCGGCCATGCACGTGCGATCCGCGCGGCCCAACGATGCCGGAATGAGCAGGTGGATCGCTGGCCGGAAAACTGTCCTCCACCGCCTGGTCGTGCCGCCGTTCGCGGTGGGCGCGATCATGTGCAGCCATGGCACTCTCTCCTGTGCAAATTCGTATATTGGCAACGCTGCACACGGCTGATCGTTTGTTCCAGGACTGCGTATCGTTCCGCGCCGCTGCGCGCTGGGCCGAATTGCACCTGGCCTGGGCGCGCGCAAGTACGTGCGCCCGTCCGAACGGGATTGCTTCGGCCCCTTGCGGGGCCTCGCAATGACATTTGGAGGGATGCGTGCGACAAAGACGGGCGCGTCGAGGGCACCCGCCCGATCTGCCGCTAGGCGGCGTGCTGCATCGCCTGCCGATTGACTTCCTCAGTGGCGATCTCGTTCAGCAGCCGATCGGCCTTCTTCTCCTCCGCGAGAGTCTCTTCCATCAGCTTGACCACGTCGTTCTGGCCGCAACCGCGTGCCCAGGCGACGATGGTGCCGTAGCGCGCCATTTCGTAATGCTCGACCGCCTGCGCGTTGGCGACGATGCCCGCATCGCGCACTGGCCCTTTCTCAAACTTCTCAATGACCTCCTCGCCTTCTTCGATGATGCCGTTGATCGCCTCGCAGGTCTGGGTGCGTGCACGCTGGCCCATCGCTTCAAATGCCTTTTGCAGACGATCAACCTGGGCCTCGGTCTCTTCCCGGTGATGCATCAGGGCCTGCTTCAGTTTTTCATTCTGCGCCGCCTTTGCCATTTTCGGCAGCGCCTTCAAGATCTGGCGTTCCGCGTAATAGATGTCGCGCATGAAATCGATCAGGAGTTCGTTCATTCCTTTGGTGGTCGCCATGTTAGCCTCGATTCGGGTTGCTGCGGGCGGCTGATGCGCCCTGGTTTCGCCCCCATCCGTCGGCCACCATACCGGGGTTGTCGCCTTTTCCTCCGTGCCGAACGGATGGCGAAGGTTTAGCGCGGGCGCGTTGCACCCGTTCACGCCGCGGAAGGCAAATGCCTGTGTCCTGGGAATGGCGGTCATTGCGAGGGGTGCCAGTGGCGAACAAGGTCACGACAGCACGTGAGCGTCCGGGCGCTGCCACGAACGAGGTTGCTTCGTCGCTACGCTCCTCGCAATGACATTGGTGACGGCTACATCATCGATGACGGCTAAATCATCGATGACGGTTACATCATCTCGATTTTCATCGCCCCGGCAGCACGCAGAATGCCTGCCGCTTCGGAACGCTTTGCCTCGTCAGGGGCACGCACCGACAACAGCAGCTTTCCCAACGCTGCCCGCGTATCCAGTTCCGCCTGCTCCTCATCGTTCACAGCGGTACTGACGGCGTAGGTGGCACCACCCACCGCCGCGCCTGCCGCAATGGCTGCGGCGGCAGCGACGGCGGCAGTACCACCCGTCGCGACCGTCACGCCCGCCCCTGCCAGTGCTGCCATCGCAGCCGCGGTGCTGGTGTGCATCGTACGCGCCTGCCGCGCGTCCTGGTCCGTGTCAGCCGGCAGCGCGCCGGATTCCGGCGTGGACCGCTCGACCGGTGCGGCAGGCTCAGGCACCGCGAGATCGGCGCGGTCGAAACCGGAAACAGAGAGTTGTTGAATTGCAGTCTGCATTTGCTCGGTGCTGGAGAAGACGCCCCGCACCTCATGCACGCCGCCGATCGCCGGACCGGAAGCGGCAGTCTGTGCGTTGTCAGCCATGAAGATGCACTCCGTCATTATGCTGCCAGCTATGTGGAGTCCGCCGCCGGCAAACTCGACACCCGATCACGCAGGATCGATCATCGCCGCCGTTTACGGTGGCGGCATGGGCGACCGCGGCGGATCGCGGTTTTCGTCGCCCTGCGGGTCCGGCGGGAGTTCTCTCAGTGTTCCCGGCGGCAATCCGTCGCGCTGGTTGGGAACGTCGCCGAATGGATCGCGAAGCCGCTCCGCGACTTTGTCAGGTGGAGCCGGCATGGTTTTGCGGCGTTCCTGCGTCACGGCATCTCGCTCGCGGTCGTGTGGCTGTGCAAGCCGCCTTTGCGTCCGGCCGCGGCAGCGCGCTCGCGATCCTGGGCAAAATTGCCGGGATTGTTGGGCGCGCCGCCACCGCCATGGCTGCGTTCGCCGCCTTTGCGGCCGGCCTCCACCGCGCGCGCGCGGTTGTGAGCGAAATTGCCCGAGCTCTTCTGCCCGCCGATCCGTCCGGCACGCACGGCCTTCTCGCGATCCAGGGCAAAGTTACCGCGGTTGGTGATGGGTCTCGTCTCCGACATGGTGCTCGCTTCCTCGCTTGAACGTCGGTGAAAAAACGAGCAGGCGGCCAAGCGGTTGCCTTAGCCGCTTACCAACGGGCTGGCGTTCCCGGCGTTGCAATCGGAAGTGTGATGTGAAGTGCAGGCCACATGGCAACGGTGCAGGGCGCGGCACACAGCGATTTCCACGCGTCAATTCGCGAAGCAGAAGCTGGGGTGTTTCGCGCCGAGTACCGCGGTGAGTTGAACCCGGATCATCCGGATGAATGGGAATTTTCCGATTATCACATCGGCATCAGCGTCGCCGACGTGAAGCTTTGGACAGAACAGATGGCTCGGATGATGGGCTATGCGCTCGTGGCTGGGAACGCGCCGCCGAGGTAACGGAGCACACGATCATGAGCGATGCGAACTTGCCGGGCCGGGCGTGGCAGCAGAATCGTGAGCCGGCGCGATAGGATGCGACGCGCTCGCCGACCGCTGATCGGCGCTCCGCTCTCCCGCATGACGTGTGCGGCGAACCGCGCTAGCCTGCGTGACGAACCGACAGCGTTAGCGGGAGGGAACTATGCGTGGTGTGGTATTTACCGGCGGCCGTGAACTGGAATTGATGAACTTTCCGGATCCTGCCCCAGGCCCGCACGAAGTTGTGGTGGAGATGAAGGCGTCCGGCATGTGCGGCAGCGACCTGCACCAGTACCGCCGGCCGAAGACGAGCGGTGGTGCCAATGCGACGGGGCTGCCGGCCAATCCGAATCCGGTGATCGCGGGCCACGAGCCGTGCGGCGTAATCGCCGCCGTTGGCTCGGCGGTTTCGGAGAAGGATGCGCGTGTCGGCGAGCGCGTGATGGTACATCACTACCAGGGCTGCACACAGTGCAATCATTGCCGTTCCGGCTGGCAGCAGCTTTGTCAGGAAGTGCCGGTGAAAGTGTACGGCAGCAATTCGCATGGCGGCCACGCGAAGTATCTGTGCGTCCCGGCCAACACGATGGTGCCGCTGCCGGATGAGCTGAGCTTCTCCGCCGGCGCGGCGATCGCGTGCGGGTCCGGCACGGCGTACAGCGCGCTGCGGCGGATGAACCTGTCGGGCAACGACACCATCGCAATCTTCGGCCAGGGTCCGGTCGGATTGGCGGGCACGCAGTTCGCCAAGGCGATGGGCGCGCGGGTGATCGCGCTGGATGTCAATCCGCAGCGCCTGGCGCGGGCGAAAGAGTTTGGCGCCGATGAAGTCGTGGACCCTGGTTCGAACGACCCTGTCGCTGCCATCAAGGACCTGACGCACGGGCGCTATGCCGACCTGTCACTGGATACGTCGAGCAATCCGGAGGCGCGGGCAAACGCCATCCGCAGCACCAAGGTGTGGGGCACCATGTGCTTCGTCGGTGAAGGCGGCGATGTGCGGATCGACGTGAGTCCGATGCTGCTGCGGCGGCAGATGACGCTGATCGCGTCGTGGACCTTCTCCAATATCATTCAGGCCGAATGCGCGACGTTCTGCGTCGAACGCAAGATCGACGTGGACCGGCTGTTCACGCATCGCTGGAAGCTGGAGCAGGCGGAGCAAGCGTATCAGTTGTTCGACAAGCAGAGCGATGGGAAGGGCGTGTTCCTGATGTAAGCGCCGCACTTTAGCGCGGCGCTCTGACCGGTTGCCACAACTTGGGGCCTCGCGGCCCCAAGCCGGCCCGGGCTGCACGCCAGGCAATGGCTTTGGCCGCTGCTTTATTCAGGAAACACCGGAGACACCGGCTCCTTGCCGCGAGGAGGGTCCGGCCTGAGATAAACGATCAGGCAAACGATACAAATTCCAAGCGCGACGAGTGGGTATTTCAGGGCGATAACGGCAGCAACCGCAAACAGGCATAATGTCACCATCGCTCGATAGCGCATGATCCGGCGCACTGCCAGCAGGATGTCATCAGTCGTGTCGATAAGCTCCCAGATCAAACAGACATAGGTCGCGTTCACCAGGAAGAAGACAGACGCATAGAATGCCACCGGCTGCGGCGCCAGTTCGCTTACGGCCATCCAGGCAGTCGAGAGCGGCAGCAGCGACATCGAAAAAAGGTGCGCGAAATTGAACCACAAGAGACGAGAGTTGGCTTCCGTTGCATAGCGCATGAGATAATGGTGATTGGTCCAGACGATGGCGATAAACAGGTAGCTTACGCCATAGCTGAGCCATTCCGGCCACAGCAACAAAAGCGCCTTGAAGGTGGCGATATGGGGTGGATGCAGGTCAAGGACCAGCACGGTTATGAGGACGGCGAACACGCCATCGGAGAACGTGCTTAGGCGCTCCGGTGTGGCTTTCTGAAGCACGCGCATTGGTGGTTTCCTTCACTTGGCGGCATTTGCAACATTGATCCAAAGGGCTCCGGGACGAACCAGCCTGCGAGGCCGCGTGCGGAACCAGGCGGCGTCCGCATCGGCCACGAGTACGGGTGGATGCCGTGCGCGACATGGTCCGGTCCGGAGTCGGCACTGGCATTTGCTGCGCGCGACGCCCCATCCGATGGGCGGCCAGCCCGGGGTAGCCCGGCCGCCGCTCCATCGAAGCATCGATCCAGCGAGTGCGACGCGCACTGCGCGTGATTCCGGCGGCCCCTACCGCTCGGCCCAGGCCCCGCCGATCCGCTCCCGCCCATCCGCTCTGGCCTCCGGCCCACGGTTTGCTTAGAACCCGCCCCGTTATGCTCACCTTCATCCTCTCCCGCGTCTTGCAGGCGATTCCGGTCCTGCTGGTCGTCGGTTTCATTGCGTTCGCGATGTTTGCCTATGTCGGCGACCCGGTCGCGATCATGCTCGGCCACGACTACACCGAAGCGCAGCGCGTCGCCTTGGTGCACCAGCTTGGCCTGGACCAGCCATTTTTCGTGCAATACGTGCATTTCCTGTGGGCCGCGATCCACGGCAATTTCGGCATCAGCTTCCGCCTCGCCGAACCGGTCGGCCGTTTGATCGCCAGCCGCCTGCCCGCCACGCTGGAGCTCGCCGTTGCTTCGACTCTATTGGCCGTGGTGATCGGCGTGCCGCTTGGCGTGTATGCGGGCATCTACCGTTCTTCGTGGCTATCCCGCGTGTTCATGGTCGGCAGCCTGGTCGGCGTCTCGCTGCCCACCTTCTTGCTCGGCATTCTGCTGATCCTGGTATTTGCGGTGGCGCTGGGCTGGCTGCCGAGCTTCGGCCGCGGTCCCGTGGTGCGCATCGGTGACTGGTGGACCACCGGCCTGACCTCTTGGGACGGCATCAAGGCGCTGATCCTGCCCGCGGTGACGCTGGGCATGTTCCAGCTCACGCTGATCATGCGGCTGGTGCGCGCCGAGATGCTGGAAGTGCTGCGCACCGACTACATCAAGTTCGCCCGCGCCCGCGGCCTGACCAACCGGGCGATCAATTTCGGCCACGCGTTGAAGAACACGCTGGTGCCGGTCATCACCATCATCGGCCTGCAGTTCGGCGGCATCGTCGCCTACTCTTTGGTGACCGAGACGGTGTTCCAGTGGCCCGGCGTCGGACTGCTGCTGGCGCAATCGATCGCAGTGGCGGATATCCCGGTGATGTCGGCGTACCTGCTGCTGGTGTCGCTGGTGCTGGTGACGATCAACCTGGTGGTGGACCTGCTGTATTACGCGATCGATCCGAGGCTGCGCGTGGACCGTGGTTCGGCACGGGGGCATTAATCCTACTGAGTCGCAAAACGCGCCGCGCCCGCATTTTCCTCTTGGTGCGATTCGGCGGTGGTTTGTAGCGGTGGAGATTCAAACCTTCGGGGAGA
>Ga0335074_10010572_pt1 | contig 12915 bp, 4 predicted proteins | sample Lox_Sample_23_FD_206715 | JGI IMG/M metagenome (GOLD analysis project Ga0335074, IMG submission 206715) | Soil microbial communities from Loxahatchee National Wildlife Refuge, Florida, United States - Lox_Sample_2.3 | ecosystem: Environmental > Terrestrial > Soil > Wetlands | place: USA: Florida...
AGGACATCGATTTCGCGGCGCAACTCGGCGTCGTCTACGTCGTTGCCGGGCCACCACCAGCGGACGATGGGGCGGTATTTTTTGGGCGGAGATTGAAATTGACGGCGGATGGACGCGCCGGCGGGAGTTTCGGGAAGCGCGGTTGTTGCGAATGGGCCGGAGCCGGCGGACGACTGCGCGCGGCCGGAAAGACTGTGCAGGGTCAGCGCTCCGCCCGCCAGGGCGCTATTGCGAAGAAAGGTTCTGCGATTTTGTTTCATGGGATTTGTGTGCCGTCTTTCCTCAAGGGGTGAAATGTGTGCCGTGGCGATCGTCTCGTTTGCGTGGCGATCGCAGTGGGTGACATGCAACACGCCATTTCAGGCGCTGCAATGGCGTGGAACTTCCACTGAAGGACATCTTACGAGTTTATTCGCGGTGAAGTGTCCAATTCTGGGATGGGCGTGCGAGTCCGATGGCGAAGCCCGCAAAATCAATTGCCGACGCAGGACTCAGGGTGGCGCAGACGGTAGGCGACAACCTTGGGGTTATCGTATTCGGCGGGCAGAGAAGTGATTTGAATGAGGGCTTCGAAGGGCGCCACATTCGTTCCGGGCTTGTGGCCAATGCTGCGGAGCAGGCCCTCGAGCCGCTGCGGGTCGGTGACCAGATCTCCCACGGCTTGGGTAGCCTGCATGTTCAGTCCTTCCAAGATGACGGTAAGGCCGCGGTCTCCGCAGCCCTTCAAGAGCGCGATGACGCCATAGCTCAAGAATTCCTTCTCCTCGGTTCGCTGCGTATCGAACATGGCGGGGATGGAATACATTTTGGCCTCGCCCGCCTGGGGAGCACGATTGAGAAATGCCGGGGCGTGCGAATGCGGATCCTGCGAGAGCGAGAAGTTCAAGCTCGGCTCGTAGATTTCGACCCATGGGTTGGAGCGGTGGCTGCCGATGAGAACCGTGTTGCCATAGCGAAGAAACTCGGCGCTGGCATCGCGGGCAAAGCGGGGGTCGGATTGGCCTGCGAACTCGCCGGCGAGGTTGCCGATGTGCGTGCTGATGGCGATGTCGGCCGGGCTGGTGACACGGCGCGCCGCAACGTCGAAGTACTTATCGTCGTCGAGGTTCAAATACTTGTGGTTGAGGTAAGCGCCGAGGTTGAGACTGTTGCCGCTGAGATCCTGCCACAAGGCAAAACTCGGGTCGGAATAGACGATCTTGATTTCTTCATTCGGCTTCACGAAGAACTGGCCCCAGAAATCGCGAACTGCCCCGTCCTGCACGATGGAGACCGTATGGATCTCGCTCTTTGCCGCGAACCGGGAAAAGGCGATGGGCACGGAGACGGCAAGCAGGAGAATTGCTGCGACGAGCGCCCACGGCCATTTGGGCGATGACGGCTTTGGGGAAGGCCTGGGGGTAGCCTCCAGTGAGATTTCGGTGAGCTTCGCCGCGGGCTTCTCGGCGGGGGCGGCCTCGCGGGGAACAAACTCCGGAGCGTATGCCCCGCGCGGGATGGTGACCACGACGGGCTCCGCGCTGCCCTCCGAGGTAAAGTACCGGGCCAGGCGCTCCCTCAGCTCGTGAGCGCGAACGCGCACGATATTGTCCTCGGCGGGATCGTAGTTCGGCTTGCGCCCGAGGACTTCCGCGCCGATCGCCTGTTCTTTGAGCTTCTCAGGCAGCCCGGAGATGGATTGGTCCGTGACGTAAAGGAGAAATGCGCGCAGAGCCGGTGCGCGGCCGAAGACCTGACTGGAAACCACTCTCTGGATGAGCGCGCGCTTCTGCTCCGCAGACAGTGAGGCTGCGGCCTTCTCTCGTCCTTGAGTCACCGGAAGTGGAACAATTTCTTGCACGGTTCGCCATTTTACGGTAAAGACTTAACGATTGCAAAGCCCCAAAGGTGCCATATTCGCGGGACTTGCCGGATTAGAGCGCCGAATGCGGTGTTACAGTGCTCGGAGTTGTGTCTCAAGTCATCTGAGCCGCACATGGATTGAGGCTTAGCCGCTGCCACCGCAGGCGCTCGTCAATCTGAGCCAACGCGTTAAGCCGGCATTCGGGCCCAAAACGCGGGCTTCCTGGCGATGCATTGTAAGCAATCGCTCCTGTGCGGCGAGATTCCAGCAACCAGTACCTCAAGTTGATTGAAGTGCGGAAGTCCGTTTGGGTTCACCGCGCAGGGGTGAGCACTTCCGATCATCCGCAAGGCATTGGAATGTAAGTATCTTACCCAGAAAATGCGGCGGGCGCAAGGTGGCATGGCCGGTTATGGAAGGCGATTCTGGAGAGCGGTCTCCCGAGCACGCTCGATGGGGGCGGGTGCCGAGTGAGCGATCCCAATCGATTATTTTACTGTTAGTTCACTTTACAAGGCTCGCTCGCAGGGAAGAGGCTGGTGGGCGGAAAAAAGGAAAGGGAATCTGCGTTTGATTCTCGCCGCCCGGGCCTGGCGAAGGACCGGCAACCGCGCAAAGCGGGGCTGGTTCTGTTGGCTGAATTTCAGGTGAGCGACGAATACGCGGGACCGATCTCAGCATCTGTCAACGATTTCCGCCGGTTCATTTTCACAGGCGGGCAACTGATTTGAGACGCAACGAATTGGAACCATGCTTTAAGGAGGCATGCGCAATGAATCAGAGGGAATTCGCAAATCCAATCCCAAAAACCTTGCTGGCACTGATTTGCACCGCTTTGATGATGGTGTTCTGCGGGCAGATCCTGGCACAGGCGGGCATTGATATGGGCAGCGTGACCGGCACGGTGAAAGACCCGAGCGGCGCCCTTGTCGTGGGCGCGGCGTGCACGCTGACCAGCGGGGCCACAGGCATAACCCAGAAGGCCGTCACCACCTCCGCAGGGGTCTACGCATTCCCCTATGTGCAGGTGGGAACCTATTCGCTCAGCATTGAGGCGAAAGGGTTTGAGGGAGCCAAGATCGACAGCGTCATCGTCCACATCGGATCGACCGTTACGCAGGACGTGACGCTCAAAGTGGGCGCGGTGAGCACGCAGGTCACGGTGAGCTCGGCTGCGCCGCTGCTGCAGGCGCAAGATGCCACATTAGGAACGACGATCAGCAGCACGGCGGCGACGGAACTGCCGATCTTCGGCGGCAGCGCCGGCCGCAGCTTTATGACCCTGATCACCACCGTGCCCGGCGTTCAGTTTACCGGCAACAATCAGGGCACGGGAACGTTTCTTGTGCATGGCGCGCAGAGCGGCGCTGTCGATGTGCGCGTGAACGGCGCCGATGATAACGCCGAAGTTTTCGGCGGCATCACCATCCCGCCGATTCCCGACACCATCCAGGAGATGAAGGTGGAGACGGGCGACAATCCCACCGACACCGGGCACATGTACGGACCGGTGGTGAACGTGGTGACCAAGACGGGCACCAGCCAGTTTCGTGGCAGCGCGTGGGAGTACAACGAGAACGACATGTACAACGCGAACGACTACTTCAACAAGCGCACGCAGCTCTCGGGCGGACACCCGAACCGGCCGGGACGCTTCAAGGAGAACTCGTTTGGCGCGATTTTTGGCGGGCCGGTGATGCTGCCGGGCTTTAATGGGCGCAACAACAAAACCTTCTTCACCCTTGATTTTCAGGTAACGCGGTATGTGAGCACGCCGAGCTACACCGGCACGCTACCCACGGCGACCATGCAAAGCAGCAATTTCCAGAACCTGGTGGACACGCTGAACCTGAGCAACACGACGAAGATCGACGGATTGGGCCGAACCTTCCAGCAAGGAACGATTCTCGACCCGTCAACCACGCGTGCGGTTGCGTGTGGATCGAAGGATCCGATTACCGGCCTCACAGCCTCTTGCGCCAGCGGCCAGCAGGGAATTATCACGGATCCGGCTTTCCCGCTAACTACCCTGCAAAATGTAAAGCTGGCGGTGGTTCGCGATCCTTACTTCCCGGAACTGGGCCAGCCGGCGGGCTGTCCGAGCCTTGCGGGAACCACGAACTGGGTTCCGGGAACGACGGGAGGCCCTGCGACATCCTGCTTCAACCAACTCCCGGCGGGCCGTATCGATCCCAATGCGGTGAAGCTGCTTAAGCTCTTTCCCCAGACATACAACAATGTTGGAATCAATCCGGCCACCGGACTCAACACGGGGGGCACCCACAGCTACGGCAGCAACTTCTTCGAGCTGTTGCCTGACCCGATCAACACTCAGCAGTTCGACGTCCGGCTCGACCATACCTTCAGCGACAAGGACTCGGCTTACCTGACCTGGAGCCACTACAACCAGACCAATCAGCAAGTACCTCCATTCCCGGCGCCTCTCGAAGGCGGCGGTAGCGCGCCCTTCTGGACCACCAACCCGACCTACATGGTGGTGCTGACGGAGACGCACGTCTTCAATCCGAACCTGATCAACGAATACCGGATGAGTGACGAGCACAACTGGAACACCCGTATGGATGCCGGAAACATCGACACCACGTATGGGACCCCTGCTCAGTACGGGATCCCGGGCATCCCGCAAACCGCGAACAACGGCGGGCTTCCGGTGTTCGGCATCGGCAGCAGCATCTCGGCATTCGGGTCCCGTGTGAACGTGACGTGGCAGAAGGTGGGAGCGTGGCAGTTCTCCGACAACCTGACCAAGATCGTAGGCAAGCACGAATGGAAGTTTGGCGGCGAGTACTGGTGGGTCTATGGAAACATTGCTCAGTTGCCATACTCGAGGGGCAACTTCTCGTATGGGCAGTATTCGAATGTGCCGGCCTCCGGCGACGGTGGTCCGGGAATGGCGGATTTTCTGCTGATGCCGACCGACAACGTGGCCCAGGGGGCTTACGCGGCGCCCGGCGTCAATGCTCTCAGCACCGCAAGCGCCCCGCTGGGCGGCTTGAATGGTTATAACGGGAACAACTGGAACAAGTCCACCTATCACGCGCCGCAGATCTCTTTCTACGCGAGCGATAACTGGAAGATCACGCCCGACCTAACGCTAACCCTGGGCATCCGGGACGACTACTTCGCGCCGTACTATGCCGCCGGCGGAACACAAAGCGAAGGCAACTTCTGGTTTGGGGGCGCCGGCAACACGGCCAGCGGCAGCGGGTACTACGTTGCGCACGATGGCTGCAATGTCACCACGTCCGCCTATTTCAGGGCGTTGATGGCTGCCGACAATATCCCGATTATCTGCCAGGGCAACAACGCGGCCAACTCAACGCCGAAGTTCAACTGGGCGCCGCACATCGCCATCGCCTACCGCGTGCGGCCCAACCTGGTGGTACGCCTGGGCGCCAATGTGGAGTATGGCGCATTTGACTCGGTCGGATATGGCGGCACGCTGGGCACCAACTATCCGTTCCGGGTGTCGGTGCAGAACGGCCCGCAATACTCGTATTTGCCGCAGCAACTTTCCAACGGTCAAACCGCGACGATGGAGAACACATTCGGCACGATCAGTATGACCGACCCCAACGCATACCTTCCTCTGGGCTCGCTGCAGACCTATTCCAAGCCGTACAACGAACACATTCCGTACGAGGAGTACCTGAACGCGGCGGTGCAATACCAGTTCAGCAGCCACGACTCGATTGAGGTTCGCTATGTCGGGGTGCTCGGCAAGCAGCTGGAAAGCGCCGATCCCTATCACAACGCGCCCAACCAGGCTTTGCCCCCGAGCGTGAATGCCGTCTCGGTCCCAAGTGTGGCTCTGCAGAAACAAGCAGGCTGTTTCCCGTACTGCACAGGCTACGAGTCTGCGCTGGGCACCGCGCAGGTTTCCTCTCCCGCAATGGTAGTGGGCACCGGCACGACCATCCCGTTCCCGAACCTGGCCACGCTGTCGGGCCCGATGTTTAACACCGAGCAGATCAGCAACTACGAGTCGGGCGAGGCGGAGTACATCCACCAGTTCGCGGGCGGATTCAACATGGACGCGAACTACACGTTCGCCGGTTGTTTGTCTGACGCGCAAGGCGGCCAGCAGAACGAGGGCGGGCCGGCCAATGGCCGCGCTCCCTGGCTTGCGGGCTTTGGCTATCGCGCAGACTACGATCGCTGCGAAAATCTTGCCACGAGTGTCTTCAAGCTGTCAGGCGAATACGGCCTGCCGTTCGGCAAGGGCGCACTCGTGGGCGGCAGCGCCAATGCGCTGGAAGACGCCATCATCGGAGGCTGGAAGCTGGATCCGATCTGGATTTCTTCCAGCGGCTTCCGTGCCAACGTTGGCTGCCAGGGGACCGTTGGGGGCAACGAAAGCACGGCCGGGTTCACGGGCCCCTGGTACCAGACCAGCGGCACGGCGTGGGCCTGCGACGCACCGCTGGTGTCGGGGCAGGATCCATACAAGCCCAGCTCAGTCGATTTGGCCAAGACGCGAGTCACGGGCTACCTGAACTCGGCAGCGTTTACCGCGCCGGCTAACGCGGTCGCCACCGTCGGCCAGACGGATTACACACCGTGGGGCGTGAGAGGCGACCAGATCACCGGACCCGGCTGGTACAGCTTCGACGCGGCCGCACACAAGCAGTTCACTATTCATGAAAACCTGAAGCTCGAAGTAGGAGCGATGGCGCTGAATGCGTTCAACCACGTTCACCTTAACAATCCATCAACAAGCGGCTACACCAAGCCGGCCGAGACGCTGACCGGGGGCTTCGGCACGATCACCGGCGACGTCGCGAACAACGGTTCGGGCCGCATCTGGCAGTTCGACGGGAAGATCTTCTTCTAAGAATTGGCTGTGCGCCAGAACAACTGAATTACCACACTATCGCGGCGGTGGAGACCGGGCCGGGTCTTCACCGCCGCGGTGAATTTTGAAGCAAAATGTTGACAGTAGGTTGATAGTTAATAAAGCAGAGCGGCTTTCCTTTGCCGAGTTCCCCGCGCGATGGGATGACAGTACAGGGCGGTTCTTCCAGCCCGTCAACGACTGCCACGCTTTCATGTGCCAGATGCGAGCAAGTGATATGAGCCGCAACGAATTGGAACCATGCTAACCATGCTTTAAGGAGGCATGAGCGATGAATCACAAGGAGTCGGCAATCCCCGGATCGAGAGTTTACCTGGCGACGATTTGCACCGCTTTGATGATCGTTCTCAGCGGACAGATATTTGCGCAGATCGATACAGGCAGCGTGACCGGTACGGTGAAGGACCCGAGCGGGGCGCTGGTGGTAGGTGCGCACTGCACGCTGACCAACACAGCCACGGGCGTGGCGCAAACTGCGATTTCGACTTCCGCCGGAGCCTATACGTTTGAGGCGGTGAAAGCGGGGACCTATTCGCTGAAGGTGGTGGCCACGGGATTCAAGGATTACCTGCTGACGGGAATCCAGGTGCACGTCCAGAACGTGGTGACCGCCGATGTGCCGCTGCAAGTGGGCGCAGCGAATGCGGAGGTGACGGTGACCTCGGCTGTACCGCTGCTGCAGGCGCAGGACGCGTCAGTGGGCATGACGATCAACAGCGTGATGGTGAACGATCTGCCGATCCAGGGCGGCGGAGGGGGCCGCAACTTTACTACGCTGGCGGAGCTGGCGCCTGGTGTTTACTCCAATGGGAACCCGGATACGACGACGATTCTGGCTTCGGGGGTGGAAAACGGGCAGGTAGACGTGCGGTTCAACGGCGTGGACGACAACCTGGAATTTTACGGCGGCACAAGCATTCTTCCGGTTCCCGACGCCATTCAGGAGTTCAAATTCATGGATGGCGACAACAGCGCCGAGTTTGGCCATTCGACCGGGGCGGTGATCAATGCCATCACCTATACCGGGACGAACCAATTCCACGGGCATGTCTGGGAGTATTTCCAGAACGAGGACCTGAACGCCAACGACTACTTCAACAACCTGAATGACAAGCCGAGGTCGATGCTGCGGCACAATGAGTTCGGCGGCCTGCTGGGCGGGCCGGTGATGCTGCCGCATTACAACGGGCGAAACCGGACCTTCTTCTTCTTCGACTTCGAGCGGACGATGCACGCTTCGCCGAACGCGTATACGCAGACCGTGCCCACAGCGACAATGCAGTCGCGGAGCAATCCGACGCTCGCCTTCACCAACATGCAGGACCTGTTTTCGCTGAGCTCGAGCTTCCACACGGACGCGCTGGGCCGCAAGTTTCAGTACGGGACGATCTTAGACCCGGCGACGACGCGCGTGATCCCGGCGAGCGGGGTGGACCCGGTAACGGGGCTGACGGGCAAAGCGGGATCGTATGTCCGCGACCCGTTTTACAACTGCAGCGCGACGGGCGGTTGTCCGCTGAACGACAACATGGCCGGCAACACGACATTGGACTACACGACGACCGCGCAAAAGGCGCTGCTGAACATTCTGCCGGCGTCGCGCTTCGATCCGAACGCGGTTGCACTGCTGGAGCTTTTGCCCGATCCGGACGTGACGGTGACTTCGGGGAACCTGCTGTCGAACAACTGGTACACGACCCCGACGAAGATATTCAGCGCGGACCAGTACGATGCGCGGATCGACGAGAAGATCAGCAACAAGGACTCGATCTGGGGAAGCTACAGCCACTACAATCCGATCGCCACGGCGACGGCCGCTTATCCGGGGCCGGCGGAGGGCGCGTTGTCAGTGAATTATGCGACGACCAACCCGATTTACGTAATCGTGACGAGCTGGACGCATGTTTTTTCGCCCAGCCTGATCAACGAATTCCGGTTCGGGGTGAACAACAACTACAACACCCGCATCGATCCCTACGCGAATGTGCCGGGACTGCCGGCGAAGTATGGCATACCGGGCATTCCAAACAGTCCGGGCAATGGCGGGCTACCAGTTCTGCATACGGGCGTGATCAGCGACTGGGGCGGGCACCGGTTTGCGCCGACCATCCAGACCGCGAGGGTATTTGAGTATCAGGACAACCTGACCAAGATCGTGGGCAAGCACGAATTCAAATTCGGCGGACAGTACGACCATCTGATGTCGAACATCATTCAGCCGGCGTACCCGAAGGGCTGGTTCCAGTGGACCGAAGGTTACTCGGATGTGCCGAACGCGAGCAGCGGAGACACGGGCATGGCGGACATGTTGCTGACGCCTGTGGCAGCCAACAGCTACTACGCGGCCGGCGGCGGCATCAGCTCGGCGACCAATACGATCGGCGGCCTCTCGGCTTTCTCGGGATCGAACTTTGCGCAAACCAATTACCACGCGCCGTACGTCGGGCTTTATTTTCAGGACAACTGGAAATTTACTCCCGACCTGACGGCCAACCTGGGGATACGGTGGGACTACTTCGGGGCCTACGCCTCAGATGCCGGGCAGGAGGGCAACCTGGTGATGGGCGGCAACGGGATCATCCAGGACGGGAACGGTCCGGGCGCCTACTACATGATTGGCCACGACGCCTGCAAGACCAACCTGGGGACGCCCTTCACAACGCTGATGGCCAGCGAAGGGATTCCCGTGGTTTGCAGCCCGAGCAATGCAGTGACGAAAGCGGAGCGCGACAACTTTGCTCCGCGGCTGGGCATCGACTACCGCATCCTGCCGAGCCTGGTGGCGCGCGCCGGAGGGGGCATTGCCTTCGGCGCACTCGACTCGATCGGCTACGGCGGCACGCTGGGCACCAATTATCCGTTCCAGTTTACGTACGCCTCGCCTTCGACCAATACTTCGCAGGTGCCGCTGCAACTGCCGGGCACCACGACAACGGCGACGATGGAAACGGCATTCAATGCGGTGAGCCTGTCGAACCCGACGCAGACGAACCCGGCGGGCATTGCGCTGACGGGCAAGAACTACAACTACCAGACGCCGTACGATATCTCGCTGAACTTCCAGTTGCAGTGGCAATTCACGAGCCGCGACGCGATCCAGGGCGGATACGTGGGAACGCTGGGGAGGCACCTGGACAGCCAAAGCACGAACCACAACAGCGTGAGCGAGATGCTGATTCCGGGCACGGCGATCCAAACCATCAACCAGACCAACCCCGGCGCGAGCACGGGATTTTTGCCTTACAACGCGCTGGGCAGCGGATCAGAGCTGCAGATGAACAACATGATCAGCAGCTACCACTCGCTGCAGGTGGTTTACGATCGCAGGTTCGCCGACGGGTCGAGTCTCTCAGCGAACTACACGTTCAGCAAATGCCTGTCAGACAACATCGGCAAGACGGGTCTTGGCGAGGGCATCAGGGCCCTGTGGCTGCCCGGGATGGGCGCGCGCGCGGATTACGCCCTCTGCACCGCGGACATGCAACAAATCGTGAAGGCGAACGGGGAACTTGCCGTGCCGGTTGGCAGGGGAAGCAGGTACCTCTCCAAAATCAATCCGGTTGAGGACGATATCATCGGCGGCTGGCATTTCGATTTCAACCTGACACATTACAGCGGCATGCCGTTCAATGTGGGCTGCCAGAATCCCTCGCAAGGCGCGAACTTTGCCGGCGGTTTCGGCTGCAACGCGCCGCTGTCGGGCACAGATCCTTACAGCGGATTCAAGAACCGGCTGCAGTGGGCCAATCCAGCCGCATTCGTGAGAACGCCCTACAACCCGGTCACGGTAAATGGAGCCAACATCCTATCCGACCTGGGCACCACACCGGACCAGGTACGCGGGCCGGGCCTGTTTGCCCTTGACGGGTCGTTTCACAAGTACATCGCTACCGGCGAGGGCACGAAATTCGAATTCCTGCTGGAGGCGTTCAACGCCTTTAACCACGTTGCGTGGAACAACCCGAGCAACACGAATTTTCTGCAAACCAGCCCGGGGCAGTTCGGCGTGATTACCGGCGACCGGACAGGCGCCCGCGTCGTGCAGTTGGCCGCGAAGTTCTACTTCTAGATTCTTGCACGGCCTTTAACACGTAACTCAATTCAGCCGCGGCAGTGGAGACCGGAAAGGGTCTTCACCGCCGCTGAAGCGCCCTTTGATTGGCGGCGTTTGCGGCACGACTGGAGCCGTGCCCTTTCAAGACTTCATTTCGATTCGAGTTCTCACGGAAACTCTAAAGCCCCAGATTCCATTGGGTTCTTTCGGCAGGACTGAAGAGGCTGCGGGAAAGGAACAAGGCCCAACGGCTCGACGGAGACCGGGGCAAGGAGCAGAAGCCCGTTATGGCGTAATCGGCGGTCACTCCAGCAGCGAATCGACAAACTCGGCCGGCGAAAACTCGAGCAGGTCTGTCATTTGCTCGCCCACGCCGGCGTAGCGGACAGGCAGGTTGAGCTCGCGGGCGACGGCGATGGCGATGCCGCCCTTGGCGGTGCCGTCGAGCTTGGTCAGCAGGATTCCCGTAACGCCCGCGGATTGCGTGAAGAGCCGCGCCTGCTGGAGGCCGTTCTGCCCCGTCGTCGCATCCATCACGAGGAGCACTTCGTGGGGCGCGCCGGGAACGAGCCGCGCGGCCGTGCGGCGCATCTTGTCGAGCTCGTCCATCAGACCGGCCTTGGTGTGCAGGCGGCCTGCCGTGTCAACGTAGAGCTCGTCGATGGAGCGCGATTTGGCCGCGGAGATGGCGTCGTAGAGGACGGCCGCGGGATCGCCTCCCTGGCGCGTCTTGATCATCTCCACGCCGGAACGGGCCGCCCATACTTCGAGCTGCTCGATGGCGGCGGCGCGAAAGGTATCGGCCGCGCACAAAAGCACGGAGCGGCCCTGAGCGCGGCTCCATGCGGCGAGCTTGCCGCTTGATGTGGTTTTGCCGGTGCCGTTGACGCCGACCAGAAATGTGACTTTGGGCGGCGCGATCGCCTGCGGCGCGGCCGCCGCTTGCGGAGCACTCAGAATGGCGATGAGCTGCTCTTTGAGCAGAGCGCGCAGCTCGGCCCCGCCATCAATGGCCTGGTGGCGCGCGTGGTCGCGCAGGGCGTCGAGAACGGCCGTGGTGGTGGGCACGCCGAGATCGCTCAAGAGCAGCGCAGCCTCAAGCTCCTGGAGCGCACTCTCATCCACGGTGCGGGTCATGGCCGCGAGGTCGGCGATCCTGGCAGAGAACGACTCGCGCGTGCGCGAGACAGCCTGCCGCATGCGGCCGAAGAAGCCGGACTTCTGTTCCTCTTCGGAGGTGGGTTTTTCGGGCTCGAGGCTTCCAAACAGCGTTTGAATCATCGCTGATTTCAGTGTAAGCGGAGCCGGCGGACGAGCGGATCTGGCGAGTGAACGGAGAGGCGGAGCGGCGTCACGCGCAATTGGCCGGACGCGATTTTGTTCGAGTCAAAGAGAAAGGCCGATCCCATTTTCCACGCTCCGTTCAATGATCGTGGGCGCAATTCAGGTTGCGCGAGAGCGCATTCGGCGCGAATCGGTCAGATGCGGCGGCCAACTCCGATATCCTTGAGAACAGGCCGGTTCCCCCTGCTCAGCTCTTCGGCCATCCAATTGCAATCGGGAGATGAGGCGAGCTTTTCGCGGTTGCGGGACAGGGCGGCGCGGAACCAGGCGGAGCCGGAAGGATGAAATGACAAAGGCAGCCACGCATCCACTCGAACGGATTCTTGCCGAACGCATCGCCGTGCTGGACGGCGCGATGGGCACGACGATCCGCAATTACGGGATGAAAGAAGCCGATATTCGCGGCGACCGCTTCAAGGACGCGAAGAAGGACCTGCTGAATAACGGCGATTTGTTTACGCTGACCCAGCCGGAGATGATCGGCGACATTCATCGCCAGTTTCTCGAGGCCGGCGCCGACATCATTGAGACGAACACCTTTGGCGCAACCAGCATTGTGCAGAGCGAGTTCTTTGTTGACGATCCGCGGGAGCGCGGGGGACGCAAGGATCCGGAGTTTTATCAGAAGATCGTTGACGACCGGTTCCTCGGCGAGCTTGCGTGGGAGATCAACGAGCGGTCGGCGCGCCTGGGCCGCGAGTGGGCCGAACGCGTGAGCAACCAGACGGGGCGCCAGCGATTTGTGGCGGGAGCCATCGGGCCGCTGACGGTATCGCTTTCAAACTCGCCGGATGCCGA
>Ga0335074_10010574_pt1 | contig 12913 bp, 10 predicted proteins | sample Lox_Sample_23_FD_206715 | JGI IMG/M metagenome (GOLD analysis project Ga0335074, IMG submission 206715) | Soil microbial communities from Loxahatchee National Wildlife Refuge, Florida, United States - Lox_Sample_2.3 | ecosystem: Environmental > Terrestrial > Soil > Wetlands | place: USA...
GCCTGCGCCTGCTGGCCGCGATCGAGGTTGCGTACGCCGGCGGCGGTCTGGGCGGCCTGGACGGTGCCCTCGGCCGGGGACCGGAGCGCACCGGCGGCTGGCGGGGCTGATGAACCTGCTGCGGCGCCTGCTCCGGCCTGGCCGGACGGGCCTGCGGATCTCGCCGGTGCCGCCGCATACGGGGCGGCCAAGGTACCGAACCCTGCCCTGCGGCCGTACTCCCGGTTGTCTTGCATGGCCTTGGCAAGCCGCCAGCCAAGCACGACGAGCGCGATCAGCGCTCCGGTGGCAGGCCCCAGCAACGGCTGGCTGCGCCAGACTCCCAGGGTGGTGATGACAACACCGACCGGCAGCGACCAGAGCAGCGCCCAGCCTGTCGTGCGGCATGGCACCGACCAGCGGCCGAGCGTGCCGACATGCGCCAGAATGGCCACGACGGGCGGCAGCAGCAAGAGCAGGTACCTCGGCTCGGCCAGACCGTGTGTCCGGGCGGCTACCAGCGCCACTCCCCAGAGAGCTACGGACGCCGTGGCGATCGCGGATCGCGCGCCCGACCAGAGCGCGTACGGCGCGTAGATCAGTGCGGCGAAGAATGCGATCGGGACCAGCGGAACGGCCAGAATGCAGAGCCCGATGATCAGCAGCACCTTCAGCGGGATTGGCGCGGCGGCAACGAACTGGCGAAGGCGAGTGAGCCAGCCCTGCACGGCCGTACGACCGGGCAGAGCGGGGTCCTGCTCTGGTGACCGCATCTCGCTCCCTCGCGCCAAGACTTGTATAGCGCATTTCGTACCGAGATTCCCACTGAACGCACCGTGCATGACCTGCATAAACGCATGCCGATCCGGCTAAGAACCGGAAATGGTCAGCTAATAGCAGCCGCGCGCAACCCGGAAGCCTTTCGCGTTTTGGCTGGTCGTGACCCCGGCCGGTGCCAGCTCGCCGACCTGTCGGACAGCCGTGCTAGAACGCTGGCATGCAGAAACTCAGCTTCCCTGACATGCTCGACTTGATCGAAGACCGCTCGAAGGCAATGCGAGCTGCTGCGGCAGACGCGGGGTTCGAGGCACAGGTCCCCGGCTGCCCGGACTGGAAGGTCGCCGACCTGATCGCTCACGTGGGCGAAGTACAGCTGTTCTGGGCTGCGGTCGTCGGCGCCGGCGAGGCCGCCAGCCCTCCGGCCCCGGACGTCGTCGGCGACACTACGCCCCATGGCGACTTGCTCGGCTGGTCCTCGGACGTCACCGACCGGCTGATCCTGGAGCTGCGCAACGCCGGGCCGAATCGCATGTGCTGGACGTGGTGGGAAGCATCCGGCGCGCCGATGACCTCCGGCGCCGTGGCACGGCACCAGATCCAGGAAGCCGCTGTGCACGCATACGACGCGCAGCAGGCCGCCGGCCGGCCGCAGCCGCTTCCGGCCACCGTCGCGGCCGACGGCGTCGGTGAATACCTGACCGTAGAGTTGCTCACCAACGGCCCGTGGCCGTTTGAACCGGGCACTGTCGTGCTGGAGACAGGAGCGGGCGGGAACTGGGTGCTAGACCTCGAGACACCCGCGGTCACGGTGCTACTCGGCGATGAGCATGGCAGCGCTAAGCCGACGGCAACGGTGACGGCTGACCCGAGCGACATGGTTCTCGCCTTCTACCGGCGCGAGACGATCGGGAAGCTGCAGATCGAAGGAGCGGCTGAACTCGTACCGCAGCTGCTGAACTGGCCGAATCTCGACTGACCGCGGCAACCGGACGCCGCCCCGGGAAGGATGACCATGTGGGAACGACGGCGCCTGCACCCGCGGGCAACGTTGGCCACGGGCAACGCCCCGGTTGGCGGTCCGCAGGCTGTAGCCCACCGGGCGCCCCCGGCCGCCAAGAAGATGATCTCCTGGGTCGCGCTCGCGTTCATCACGGTGGGCTCGGTCGGCAACCTCGGATCGACACCACCGCTGGCGGTGCTCGGACTTGCCTCGGTATCGCTGTACGTGCTGCCCGCGATTCTGTTTCTGCTACCCGTATCGCTGGTCGCCGCGGAACTGGCCTCCGGCTGGCCGGGCGGCGTCTACAACTGGGTGGAGCAGGGCATCTCCGCCCCGATGGGGCTGCTCGCTGTGTGGTGCGAGTTCGCGCAGACTATCTTTTTTTACCCGGCGCTGCTTGCCTACATTGCCGACACCCTCGCCTACGCCATCGATCCGCGCCTTTCCGGTAATGGTGTCTACACGGCTGTCATCATCATCGTTCTGTACTGGGCCAGCCTGCTGGTGACCTCCCGGGGGTCGATTCTCGTTGCTGCCCTCTCGTCGAGCGGCACCGTGATCGGGACGCTGCTGCCCGGAGCGCTAATCGTCATTCTCGGCGTCGCGTACCTGCTTCAGGGCAAGCACTCAGCGGCGCCAATGACAGCGCATCACCTCTTGCCTGCCTGGCAGGGAATCGCCAGCATCGTCTTGGTGGTCAACAGCTTCTTCACCTACGCCGGCGTCGAAGTCAACGCCGTGCACATCGACGAACTCCGGAATCCGGGCCGCGACTATCCAAAATCCATCTTCCTGGCCCTGAGCCTGTGCCTCGCCGTGTTCATCTTCCCGACGCTGGCGATCTCATGGGTTGTGCCGTCACATCAGATCAGCTTCACAGCGGGCGTGATGCAGGCTTTCAGCCGGCTTCTGACCCACTTCGGGATAGCGTTCGGTGTGCCGGTGCTGGCGATCGCCCTGGCGGCAGGGGCACTCGCCGGACTGCTGGCCTGGCTGGACGGCCCGTCCGAAGGGCTCCTCCGGATCGGGCGCCAGCAGGGTTTCCTTCCGCCCTACTTTCAGCGCGTCAACCGTCAGGGCATCGAGGTGCGCATTCTCGCAGCCGAGGGCATCGTGATCACGGTCATCGCACTGCTCTATGCCTTCATACCGAGCGTGTCGCACGCCTACTGGATCTTCGCTGTGATGGCCACGCAGGTGTACATGATCATGTACGTGCTGATGTTCATCGCGGCGATCAGGCTGCGTCGCTTGCAGCCAGATCACGCGCGCGGTTACCGGGCACCAGCGCTGGGAGTGCTGTGCCTGATCGGAGCTACGTCGGCTGTCGCCGCGCTGGTCATCGGGTTCGTCCCCCCGTCCCAGTTCGGCCATTCTGACCGGGTCGTTTACGCGGTCCTGATACTCGCAGGGATTCTCACGATCGGCGTCTTTCCGCCGCTGCTGATGGACCGGCTCCGCAGGCCGCAATGGAAGGACGGCAGCTGACGGCGGCTCATTCGGCGCGACGGGTAGGCGCCGGAGGCCACTGCCGGAGCGAGAGTGCCGTCGGGCTAACTGCGAACGTCGGCTGGATGGCATTCCAGGTCGCTGGAATCTCGCGCATCAGCAGAGCGCAGTCGATGGCCGCGCTGCCTGCCGGGAACAGGCGCGTGTCGTCGAAGAAGCTTGAGCACACTGAGATCACCTCGGCCGGCTCGATGACCCAGTTGTCGGCTCGCAGTTCGAGGCCGTCCAGCCTGCCGCTGTCGCGTGTCGCTGAGAATCCCGCCGAGCCGCCCCGGAAAAAGTCCGATGCCTCTCTCAGGTCAGCAAATAGCTCGCTCCCCTGCAGCCGCTGCGCTACCCGAATGTCGACGCTGACCTGGGCGGTGCCATCAGTGCTGGCGAAGGCCACGTGAAGGTTGCGCGCGGTCTCGCGAACCTCGAAGGACGCACGGTGGTGCTCGCCAGGGAACAGGCGCCCGCCCGCGAAAACCGCGACCAGTGAATTGCTATCACGCCGCGGAATATAGACGGCTGACTGAGGGCCGCCCATCGCGTCCCACTCGACGGCAACGCGATGCGCCGCGTTCTCGGTGCGCATCCCTGCCCAGCCAGGAAGCCAGCTTGGCCTCAGCCGCCCCAGGCGGATCAGGCAGATACCAGCGACCGCCCAGCCGTTCACCAGTTGCGGCCGGAGCGAAGTCGGCAGCAGGCCCGCGGCGACTGCCGGGTCAACCCGGTAGTTCACCAGGAGACGGCGTTCGATGACGCTTGACATGGTGAGCGGCCTCATGCCGTGCTCCCCCTGTCCTTCTGGTGCTTGCGCGCATGCTGGCGAACGACGAACTGGTCGGGACAGACCGCACTCAAGAACCGGCCGACGCACAGTGCAAGTCGTTCCTCCGCGAGGGAGTAGAAGATGCGGTTGGCCTCACGCCGCTCACGAACCAGCCCCGCCGCCTTGAGCACGCCGAGATGGCGCGAGACCGACGGCCCGCTGATCGGGAATCTCCTGGCAATCTCACCTGCCGACAGCTCACCCGCCCGGAGCTCCTCTAGGATCTGGCGGCGCGTCGAGTCGGCGAGCGCACGAAAGGCACCTGCTTCCTGGTCAGCATTGATATCTTCCACTCTGGCTTCTTAGCACTAGAGCTAAATACAAAGCAAACTCATGGCGGCACGGGCCTGCGCAGAGTTCCGCATAGCGGCCGGGAGTCATCCCGAAGGCGGCCTTGAATGTGCGGGTGAAGTGGGCCTGGTCGGCGAAGCCGGCCGTGACCGCGGTCTCTGCGAGCGGCCGTGCGTCGCTTAGCCAGCCCCGGGCCACGTCGAGGCGTCGCATCACCGAATACCGGTACGGGCTAGTCCCGTAGACGGCGCGGAACTGTCGAGCGAACTGGTAGCGGTCGAGGCCGGTAACCGCTTCAACCTCGCTCGAGTGCACGACTGTCAGCCGGCTCGCCAGGAAGTCGCGGCCGCGCTCAACGGCCGGCAGATCGACCCGGCGGCGCAGAGTGGCGGGGCGGCGAGCGGCGCTGGACCGCAGCAGGCCTTCCGCGAGTTGCAGGACCAGAGTGTCGAGCGCTAGCGGCTCGCGCGTACGCGCGAAGGCGGTACGTACCGCGCGAGCGAGGACTTGGTCGTCGGCCACTGGAGAAGCGAAAGGCAGTGCCACTGGCCGTCCCACCAAGGCCCGGAGCGCGGAGGCGATCCGGTCTGGGCTGACGTAGATCTGTCGGTAGCCGAACAATCCCGGACCGTCTGCGCGGCCATCGTGCAGTTCGTCGGGATGCAGCACGTAGACCTGTCCCGGCAGACTGCGCTCAACCGTGCCCCGGTAGGCGAACGCCTGCACCCCCTCCTCGGTGACGCCGATCGCGTAGACGTCATGCCGGTGACGTTTAAATGGGCGGCCGCGCAGGCGGGCACGGAAGAGTTCCACGCCATCCGCAGGCCGCGTGGTGTCAACCCATTCCTCGGGGTCGCACGGACGTTCAAGACCATCGGCGGCTGCACTACTCAGGCTGATGCCCATGAGCCCAATCTACGGAGCGACGCGTGGCAGTCTCACATGACTCCGCCCGGCTGATCGCGTTTGTGACGTTCGCGGCTGTCGTCGCCGGAACCCCTGGTCCCAGCAATGCTCTGCTGGCTGCGGCCGGCGCGAGAGTCGGGTTCCGGCGAGGTCTGACGAGTCTGCTGGGGCAAGTGACCGGGATGGGCGCAATGCTGTTCGTTATCGCCCTGGGACTGGGCGACGTCCTCCTTGATCACCCGCTGGCACTGCAGTTCCTGAGGTGGGGCGGGGCCGCGATGCTGTGCTGGATGGCTTGGCGTATCGCGACCGCGGGACATGCCGATCAGGTCACGAACGCACCAACTGGATTCCTCAGCATGGCCGCCTTCCAATGGGTCAATCCGAAAGGCTGGCTCGTCGCCGCCGCCGCCATCGCCGCCTTCCTGGATCGGCGCTCCGGCGGCGCGCTGGATCAAGCCGCCGTCTTGGCGATCCTGTTCACGCTCGTTGCCTTGCCGGCATGCTTGCCCTGGCTTGCGGTCGGTGCCGCGCTCCAGCGCTGGCTTCGGGCACCACGTGCCAGGCATGTCGTCAACATTGCCATGGCAGTGCTCCTCGCCGCTTCAACGGTCCTTCTTGTCTGGACTCGCTTTTGACGCCGCGAGAATCCTCGCCTGGCAGGGCGACCCGGCTTACGGGCGCAGGGCACTCATTCGAAGGGTGCGGTATTACTGCGGGTCCAGGTCGCTGAGCGGCCCGTTCCGTCCGACTGCACCCTGCCTTCTCGTCTCAGTTGCTCCAGGACGAGCCGGATGGTCTGGTCGCTGATACCTGGCACTGCTGTCCTAAGTTCCGCGAGGCGGAACGTGCTGGGCGCGTGGCGCAGAATGTGCTCGCGAATGCGCTGCTGTTTCGTCCCGGGGCTCTGCGCGGCGGCCGCCCGGTCGGCGAGGACGGCGTAAGCGTCGGCGATCACGCTGGTGAAGTATGCGAGCCAGGGCCACGGGCAGGCGGTGCCTTCGTGCCAGCCACGGCTGGAATCCAGGAGAGCCTGCGCGGTCCGCGTCCGCCACGACGACGCCCTCGATCGCGGACGATGCGGTGATGCTCACGATGCGGGCACGGTCGGCGAGTTCGGTAAGCAGCCCTGGCATCTGGTCGCGATAGAGCGCCTCCGAGCCCCCGCCGATATCGATAGCGCTGAGCCGGAAACAACCTCAGCTGGCAGCAGGCCGATAAGCGCGTCAAGGTCAGCGAAGCTGCGCAACGAACGGCGCCTGAAGAGCACTCAGGCGGGGCGCAACCTGTGCGGCCGGACCCCGCCTGAGCTGGTAGAACTCCGTCGAATGATGCCCGCTTCTAGCTGCAGCCGCTCGTTGAGCCGCAGCCTTCGCAGACGTAGCAGCTCCCGGCAGGGCGCATCTTGGTGCCGCAGGTCAGGCAGAGCGGAGCATCGGCTACCCGTCCCTGCTGTGACTCGATGAGCTCGGTGGAGCTCCGCGGGGCACCTGGCGGCACGGCACCAGACCCGGATAGCTCAGGCTGCGGTGCCGCTTGAGGATGCGAGCTCGCCGCAGGCTGAGGCCTGACGACCTTCTCGACCGGCACTGACTGCGCGAGTTCTTCAGGGTCCAGGTCGTGATCGTCCGACACCGACGCGGGGTCCTCGCCGTTCAGCTGGGCAGTCCGCTCCTCGGTCGTCAGGATCCCTAGCTCAGCCCGCTGGTCGTAGGGCAGATGATCGAGTGCCAGGCGCCGGAAGATGTAGTCCATCACCGAGGTCGCCATCCGGATGTCGGGGTCGTCAGTGATCCCGGCCGGATCGAATCTCATGTTGGTGAACTTGGCTACGTAGGACTCCAGCGGGATGCCGTACTGCAGCCCAACCGAGATCGCCATGGAGAACGCGTCCATGACGCCCGCTAGCGTCGAGCCCTGCTTCCCTAGCTTGAGGAACACCTCTCCGATGCCGTCGTCCGGGTAGCTCGAAGCCGTCATGTAACCCTCGGCGCCAGCAACGGAGAACCGGGTCACGGTCGCGGAGCGCTGCCTCGGCAGCCGGCGACGCACCGGGCGGACCTCATGCGGCGTGGCGGGCTCGGAAACCTCGGCGGCCTTCTTCTTCGCGGCCGAGAGCGGCTGGCCGACCTTGCAGTTGTCGCGGTAGATGGCCAGGGCTTTGAGACCGAGCTTCCAGCCCTCGAAGTAGATCTTCTCGATATCCTCGACGGTTGCCGACTCTGGCAAGTTAACGGTCTTGCTGATCGCGCCGCTCAGCGCGGGCTGAACCGCGGCCATCATCCGGACGTGGCCCATCGGGCTGATGGCGCGCTCGCCCATCGCGCAGTCGAACACCTCATAGTGCTCTAGCCGGAGGCCCGGCGCGTCGACGACGTGTCCGTGCTCGGCGATGTACTCGATGATGGCTTCGGCCTGCTCCGCTTGGTAGCCCAGGCTCTTCAGCGCTCGCGGGACTGTCTGGTTGACGATCTGCATCGATCCGCCGCCCACCAGCTTCTTGAACTTGACCAGCGCGAGGTCTGGCTCCACGCCGGTGGTATCGCAGTCCATCATGAGCCCGATCGTGCCCGTCGGGGCCAGCAGCGAGGCCTGTGCGTTCCGGTAGCCGGTGGCTTCGCCCAGCCGCATGCACTGCTGCCACGCCTTGTTCGCGGCCGCAAGTATCGGGGTGTCGATACCGCCGAGCGGCCGGATAGCGGCACTCGCTGTCGCGTGCTTGGCGATCACCCGCTGGTGCGCCGAGGCGTTGCGCGCATAGCCGTCGTAAGGGCCTACGACGTCGGCGAGTTCTGCAGAGCGCTTGTAGGCGGTGCCGGTCATCAGGGACGTGATTGCTGCGGCGATCGCCCGGCCGCCATCGGAGTCGTAAGCGTGACCGGTCGCCATCAGCAAGGCGCCGAGGTTCGCGTACCCGATGCCAAGCTGCCGGTAGGCACGCGTTGTCTCGGTGATCTTCTGTGTCGGGAAGTCCGCGAAGCAGATAGAGATGTCCATCGCCGTGATGATCAGCTCAGTGAGCTGCTCGAACTTCTCGACGTCGAAGCTGTCGTCGGCGCGGAGGAACTTCAGCAGGTTGATGCTGGCCAGGTTGCAGGACGAGTTGTCCAGGTGCACGTACTCCGAGCACGGGTTACTTGCGGTGATGCGACCCGACTCCGGGCAGGTGTGCCAGTCGTTGATCGTGTCGTCGTACTGGATGCCAGGATCAGCGCACTCCCACGCGGCCTTGGCCATCTTGCCGAACAGATCCTTGGCACCGACGCGAGCCAGCGGCTCGCCCGTGGTCCGGGCCGCCAGGTCGAACTTGCTGCCCGACTCGACGGCGCGCATGAACTCGTCGGAGACGCGGACGGAGTTGTTGGCGTTCTGGTACTGAACGCTGGCGATGTCCTTGCCGCCGAGGTCCATATCGAAGCCGCCGTCACGCAGGACGCGGATCTTCTCCTCTTCGCGCGCCTTGGTCTCGATGAACTCCTCGACGTCAGGGTGATCGACGTCCAGCACGACCATCTTCGCTGCCCGGCGAGTCGCACCGCCGGACTTGATGGTGCCTGCCGATGCATCGGCGCCGCGCATAAACGACACCGGTCCGCTTGCGGTACCGCCGGAGGACAGCAACTCTTTGCTGGAGCGGATGCGCGACAGATTGACGCCGGCGCCGGACCCGCCCTTGAAGATCAGTCCTTCCTCGCGGTACCACTCGAGGATCGAGTCCATGGTGTCGTCAACGGCGAGGATGAAGCAGTTATGCACCCGCAGGTTGCCGGACAGGTACTCGCCGCTCTCGGTCTGGATGTCGAAGACCTCCATCGGGCCGAGGTTCTCGACCTTGCTGATGTCCACCAGTGTGCGGTCCGTCCCGCCGACATCCGGCTGGACGTACAACAGGTGATCGCCAGGGCGGAGGAACCCGGCCACGGTGAACTCGCCAGCATCAACGTCGGTGGCCCGCCACACCAGATGATCAGCCGTGGCCTCGAGCACGTGCCCGGCCGTGGTGTGCAGCCGCAGAACTTCCTTGAGCCCGTTGGCCTTCGTCGCCACAATGCGCGTGGTGCCGTGCGCGTCGTAGACCTTCGTGCCGACCGCGTTGGAGCTGACCAAGCTGCCGATCGGCACCGGGCCGGCTGGCGTGCTCACCGGCGCGTGGTACGGCTGGCACGCCGAGACCTGCTGCGGCGACGTGGTGCCTACGTTGAACCAGACCGGCGAGTTGAAGCTGAAGACCTGGTGGATGAGCGCGTGCTTAAGCTCGTGCTCGAAGATCTCCGCGTCCTGCTCGGTGGCGAAATAGCCGTGCTCGCGGCCCGCGGCACCGTAGCGGCCGACCACTCTGTCGACCAGTTGCTTCAGGCTCCACTCGCGCTGCGGCGTACCCACCGCGCCGCGGAAGTACTTTGTCGTGACGATGTTCGCGGCGTTAACCGACCAGAAGTCGGGGAACTCGACGCCGTACTGCTCGAAGTTGACCGAGCCATCCCGCCAGTTCGTCATCACGACGTCGCGGCGCTCCCAGGTGACGTCGTCATAAGGATGAATGCCGTCGCGGGTGTAGATCCGGCGCAGGGTCAGGCCCCTGGCAGGCTTCCTGCTGCCCTGCGCCGCTGCCCCGCTTGCCGTCTCGGTCATTGCTTCCCCCTCCACGGATCCGTCGGACCCGATAACGGGCTTCATCAGCCCTCCCGGTGAATTCGTCTCCGGCCTGGTTAGCTAGCCGGAGCGGGCTGCTGCCCGTCGTGCTTGGTGGGGCGGTCCCCGGCTGACACCCGAGAGCCATGCTCCCCCGCAGGACGCAGCCCAGCCTCCGTGGCGAGAAGCTGATCGTCCTCGGGTCGCCAGTCATCCAGGTGCTCTGCGCGCAGCGCTGCGATCTCTTCCTCGAAGTCAGCCAGCGACTCAAACCCCCGGTAGACGGACGCGAACCTGAGGTAGGCCACTTCATCGAGCTCCCGGAGCGGTCCGAGGATGGCAAGACCAACCTCATGAGACGGAATCTCGCCGCTGCCCCTGCTCCGGATCGCGTCTTCCACCTGCTGGGCCAGCAGCGCGAGCTGGTCCTCGCTCACCGGCCTGCCCTGACATGCGCGGCGTACGCCGCGGATGATCTTGTCCCGGTTGAACGGCTCGGTGACGCCACTCCGCTTCGCAACCGTCAGTATGACCGTTTCCTGCGTGGTGAACCGGCGGCCGCAAGCCGGGCAGGCACGCCGACGGCGGATCGCGACACCGTCCTCAGCTGTCCGGCTGTCGATGACCCTGCTATCCGGGTGCCTGCAGTACGGGCAGTACACGCGATCACCTCCCCCGGGTCTTCCAGCCGCCGCTCGTAAGCACAAGCTATAGGAAAATTACAAGCGTGCAACTACTACATATTGTGGTCCACGCGCCGGGCATCCGCAAGTCCGCCTGGCCTGCAGCAGAATCTGCTGGTAGATGATGCAGCCGCGACCGCCAGCACGTCCCCGAAATCTCCGCACGCGCCGGCGTGTCGCGCCGCAATGCGCGCGCAACTCCACGCAAGCCTGGCAAGCCTGCTATCAGGCGCGAATGAGGACGACTCCGGACGCAATCCGCGGCGCGGGATCTGGTCGCGGTCGCCGGCGTCGCCGCCCCCAAGCCAACGGTCCGGTCGGCACTTCCGTCGCATTATCAGCGCGGAACCCAGAGCAGTTGCCCGGCGCTGATGTCGGCGCTCGTTAGCGCGTTGGCGGTCATGATCTCTTGAACGACCACGCGCGTGTCAGCCGACGGCTCGGCCGACGCCGCGATCGACCACAAGCTCTGGCCCGGACGCACCACAATCTGATGCATGCCTTGATAACCAGCGCGTGGCTGTCCGTGATTCGTAGCCTGCGCGCCACCCGACGCCAGCAAGGTCATCAGCAACGCGGCCACGGTGAGCGCGGTTACTAGCAGGCCCGCGACGACGGTCCGGCCCCGGCGGGTCAACCTGATGGGCGTGCGCGGCGTGGGGGCCTCGCGGCGCGAGACAACCGTCCCGCGGACCACAGCAGGCACGTCCATTGCGGGCCCTCGGCGCGGGATCGAACCCGCGGACCCCGTCAGAGCAAATCCTGCGGGCGAACCACTTGCCGCCACCCGACCACCGGCCGCCACCCGACCACCGGCCGCCACCCGACCACCGGCCGCCACCGAACCACCGGGCGAGATCGAACTAGAGCGCGGCTTGCGTGCTCCGCCAGTCCGCGCAGACCGCCCGGCGGCTGTCGAGCCGACGGCGGAGAGGCCGAGCTTCTGGCGGCGAATGCCCGTGCTAGCTGCTTCAGTCGCAGCCGGTCCGCCAGAGCCAAGCATGTCGATTGCGGTTAGAGAGCTCATCACAGCCTCCATCTAGCGAATTACAGTTCGATCGTAGCTCTGTTCTATCGTAACCTCGTTCGATCGAACGAGATTACGGTACTGTCATATCCCAGGGGTACGACATTTTTGGCCGCCGTCGAACAGATGTTTGAGATCTGGGACCGAAAGCGTTAGCGTCGGTCTCGACAGCGCGGGACCGTAGACGGCAGGCACCTACAGCGCAGACCTGAACGGCAGTACCTGTGAACGGCAGTACCTGTGAACGGCAGTACCTGTGAACGGCAGTAGCCCTTACCGCAGCGCGTGCGAGCATCAGGCTGAGGACTGCCGCTGCTGACAGAAGGCGAACCTGAGAGCCGACATCACTAACCGGAGGCCCGAAATGAGCGATGCCACCAGCAATGGAGGGGCGCACGAGGCCCCGACCATTGACCTTGAACTCACCGAGACGCAGGCCGAAGCTGAGTCCGCCTCGCGACCGCGCGGGAAGCCAGGCCGCAGGCCTAAGGGCAGCATTCCCGCCGTTGTTGCCGACTTGCCCGAGAAGCCCGACCCAGGCCACGTGCTGACCTGGCGCCAGCGCAAGGTACTTCAGGTCATCCGCGAATCGGTGCAGCGCCGGGGCTATCCGCCGTCAATGCGGGAGATCGGTGAGGCGGTCGGGCTTACGAGCACTTCCAGCGTCTCCTACCAGTTGTCGACGCTCCAGCGGAAGGGGTACCTGCGGCGAGATGCAGGCCGCCCGCGGACCGTCGAGGTCCGGCTGCCCGGTCACCCGGCGGTCCGGCCCGAACACGAGCCGGACGAAGACGCACCGATGGACATCACCTCTCAGGAGGCGGCCTACGTCCCGCTCGTCGGCCGGATCGCCGCTGGCGGGCCGATTCTCGCTGAGGAAGCCATTGAGGATATCTTCCCGCTGCCCAGGCAGATCGTCGGCGAGGGCAATCTGTTCCTGCTGAAGGTCGTCGGCGATTCGATGATCAACGCTGCTATCGCCGATGGCGACTGGGTTGTGGTACGGCAGCAGCCGGTAGCAGAGAACGGCGACATTGTCGCCGCGATGCTAGAAGGTGAGGCGACCGTGAAGACTTTCAAACGGTCGGCAGATCACGTCTGGCTGATGCCGCACAATCCTGCGTACGCTCCCATCCCCGGCGACGAGGCTGAGATTCTCGGCAAGGTCGTGGCGGTACTGCGCCGGGTCTGACGCCTGGCGCTGCTCGCCCGGTGCTCTTCACACGGTGCTCTTCACATGGCGCCGCTCGCTGGCGACGTTGGCGCGCCGTTAGCTGGTGCCGGGTGCCGGG
>Ga0335074_10010575_pt1 | contig 12913 bp, 10 predicted proteins | sample Lox_Sample_23_FD_206715 | JGI IMG/M metagenome (GOLD analysis project Ga0335074, IMG submission 206715) | Soil microbial communities from Loxahatchee National Wildlife Refuge, Florida, United States - Lox_Sample_2.3 | ecosystem: Environmental > Terrestrial > Soil > Wetlands | place: USA...
CGCCCTGCGGTTCGGTTGCGATATCTGCATCGGCATGGCGGTCGCGCACCAGCAGGGCATCGTGCACCGCGACTTGAAGCCCGCCAACGTGCTCATCAATCAGGAGGGTTTGCTCAAGATCGTGGATTTCGGCGTCGCTGCCGCGCAGCGCGAAGGGGACACCCAGCTCACCAAGACCGGGTATGTCATCGGCTCGCCGAAGTACATGGCGCCCGAGCAGATCCTCGGCAAGAAAGTCGACGAGCGGGCCGACATCTACGCCCTCGGCGTGATGCTCTACGAGATGCTGACCGGCGTCCCCCCCTACTCCCGCGGCGATCACATGTCGGTCATGTACCAACACGTGCAGGGCAAGGCGCGTCCTGCGCAGGAGATCAATCCCGCCTTACCCCCCGGCCTCTCGGACCTCATCATGAAGGCGATGGCGGTCGATAAGACCAAGCGTTTCCAGACCATGGATGATTTGCGCGGGGCGCTGTCGAAGTACCTCTAGTTGACGCGCTGGATCGGGGCTCCTGCCCCGCCCAGCGCCGTCTCGGGCAAAAAGCGCGGTTTTTGCCCGAGACTCGGCCACCCGCGGCGGCGGGCACTTCCCTGTGCCTGAATGAAAGCCCCGCGCCGGCGTTGCGGCGTCGGGCGTGCGTTACGTCAAATTTTTGCGGACAACCCATTGATTTTGGCGGTCTGAGCGGGCAAAAGGGACTGCATCGATCCTGCGGAGACCATTCTTGGCGCGCATAGACGCGTTTCTCAAGCTCGGCGCCCAGCAGGGCTGCTCGGACGTGCATCTCGCGGTGGGCATCCCACCGATGCTGCGCATGCAGGGGGACCTGCTGCCGATCAAGTTCCGGGACTTGCGCGCGGCGGAGCTCGAGGGATACATCATGGAGATCCTCAGCCGCTCCCAGGCCGAGCACTTCGGCAAGGGGCAGGATCTCGACTTCTCCTATGTGTCATCGGACGGCGGACGCTTTCGCGTCAATGTCTACCGCAAGGAAACCGGTATCGGCGCGACCTTCCGCACCATTCCCTCCGAGGTGCCTACGCTGGAGAAGATCGGACTGCCCGCCACCGTGACGAAGCTCTGCGACTTCCACCAGGGAATGATCCTCGTCACCGGCTCGACTGGCACCGGCAAATCCACCACGCTCGCCGCGATGATCAATCATCTCAACGAGACCCGCAGACTCAACATCATCAGCCTGGAGGATCCGATCGAGTTCGTGCACCGCAGCAAGAACAGCCAGGTCATCCAGCGCGAGCTCGGCACTCATATTCCGAGCTTCGCGGAAGGTGTGCGCGCGGCCATGCGCGAGGACCCCGATGTGATCCTCGTCGGCGAGTTGCGCGATGCCGAGACCATCTCGATGGCGATGACCGCCGCGGAAACCGGCCACCTCGTGCTCGGAACGCTGCACACCACGAGCGCCGTCAAGACCATCGACCGCATCATCGATGCGCTGCCGATCGAGGAACGCGAGCAGACCAAGAGCTTCCTCGCACAGAGCCTGCTCGCGGTCGTCACCCAAGTGCTGGTGAAGACGCCCGAGGCGCGCGGACGCAGGGCGGTCTGCGAGATCCTGATGATGACCAAGGCGATCGCCAAGCTCATCCAGACCGAGCAGACCCATCAGATCCCGAGTCAGCTGCAGATGGGACGTGACCTCGGCATGCAGCTGCTCGACCAGGCGCTGCTCGGGGCGCTCGCGGCGCGCGAGATCGACCCCGACGACGCCTATACCTACGCCACGGACAAGCGCCCCTTCCAGAAGTACGTCACCGACACCAGCATGCTGCCCAAGGTCGATCTGGCCCCGGCGGTGACACCTGCCTCGGCCGCCTGAGAGTCGCGGGCATGGCGACGATCGATACCTTCCTGATCGAGGTGCTGGAGAAGAGCGGCTCGGACCTGCACTTCATCGCGGGTGATCCGCCCCGCATCCGCCAGTACGGCGACCTCATGTCGCTGAAGGGCGAGAAGCTCGCTCAGGACTTCGTCAAGGATGCGCTCTACGAGATCATGCCGAAGACCGCGCTCGATCGCTTCGAGTCCAAGGACGGCGCGGACTTCGCCTACACCATTCCCGAGCGCGGGCGCTTTCGCGTCAACGTGATGCGCCAGTTGAACGGCATGGGAGCGGTCTTTCGCGCCATTCCCTCCAAGGCCCTGACGCTCGATCAGCTGAAGCTCCCGGAGGCCGTACGCCAGCTCTGCCGCGCCAACAACGGCTTGATCCTCGTCACCGGCAAGACCGGCTCCGGCAAGTCGACGACGCTGGCCGCGATGATCGATGACATCAACTCGCGGGTGAAGGGACACATCCTCACCATCGAGGACCCGATCGAATTCGTGCACCAGCGCAAAAGCTGTCTCATCAGTCAGCGCGAGATCGGAGTGCACAGCATGAGTTTCGCGGCGGCGCTGCACTCGGCCCTGCGCGAGGACCCCGACGTCATCCTCGTGGGCGAGCTGCGCGACCTCGAGACGATGAGCATCGCGGTCACCGCCGCCGAGATGGGGATCCTCGTCATGGGGACGCTGCATACCAACGGTGCGGCGCCGACGGTCGACCGGATGGTCAACGTCTTCCCGTCCGACAAGCAATCGCACGTGCGCACGATGCTCTCGACCTCGCTGCGCGGGGTCGTCTCGCAGCAGCTGCTGCAGCGGATCGACAAGCAAGGCCGCGTGGCGGCGCTCGAGATCCTCATCAACACGCCCGCCGCGGCGAACCTCATCCGCCAGGGCAAGCTCGATCAGCTCGAGAACACCATGCAGGCCGGCGGCCAGTTCGGCATGCGCACCATGGACACGGCCATCCAACAGCTGCTCGATCAGCGGATGATCACCGGCAAGGAGGCTTACAAGAAGGCCATCAACAAGTCGAAGTTCGAGCTGCACAAGGAAGCGGGCTGAGGCCGCGATTGCCTGCTAAGCGGTGCGCATGCCGCCGCCACCGAGCGCTCGCCAGCGCGAGCTGTCGCCGCCGGCACGGTCCTGTAAACTGCCGCAATGGCTGAGAAATTCTTCGTCACCACGGCCCTTCCCTACGCCAATGGCCCGTTCCACATCGGGCACATCATGGAGTACATCCAGGCGGACATCTGGGTGCGATTCCAGCGCCTGCAGGGACATCAGGTGCATTTCGTCGGCGCCGACGATGCCCATGGGGCGCCGATCATGCTCAAAGCGGAAGCCGAGAAGATCACTCCGCAGGCGCTCGTGGAGCGGATTGCAGCCGGGCGGCCGAGGTATCTGCAGGGCTTTCACTTGAGCTTCGATCATTGGCACTCGACCGATTCGCCCGAGAACGTCGCACTGTCGCAGGACATCTATCGGCGCCTCAAGGCGGCGCGGCTCATCGACTCAAAGCCGGTCGAGCAGTTCTACGACCCGGTGAAGGGCATGTTCCTCGCCGACCGGTACATCAAGGGCGAGTGCCCGAACTGCCATTCCAAGGACCAGTACGGGGATGCGTGCGAGGTCTGCGGCACCGTTTACGCGCCGACGGAGCTCATCGAGCCCTACTCGGCGCTCACCGGGGCGAAGCCCGTCCTCAGGAGCTCCGATCATTTCTTCTTCAGGCTGTCGGACCCGCGCTGCATCGATTTCCTGAACGGCTGGACGAGCGCGCCCGGGCGGCTGCAACCGCAGGTCCTGCACAAGGCGCGCGAATGGCTCTCGGGCCCGGGAGAGGACCAGGCCGCGGCCAAGGGCGAGCAGACGCTCGGCGACTGGGACATCTCCCGCGACGCGCCCTACTTCGGCATCCCGATCCCGGATGCGCCGGGCAAGTACTTCTACGTTTGGCTCGATGCGCCGATCGGCTACCTGGCATCGCTTCAGAGCTACTTCGCCAGCGGCAAGGCCAAGGCGAACGGCGAGCCGCGCAGCTTCGAGGAATTTCTGTCCGCGCCCGACACCCGGCAGATCCATTTCATCGGCAAGGACATCATCTACTTTCACACGCTCTTCTGGCCCGCGATGCTCAAGTTCGCGGGCGCTCCCTACCGGGTTCCCGATCACGTCTGGGTGCATGGCTTCATCACGGTCTCCGGCGAGAAGATGTCGAAGTCCCGCGGCACCGGGATCAGCCCACTGCGCTACCTCGAGATCGGTCTGAATCCGGAGTGGCTACGCTACTACCTCGCCGCCAAGCTCAACGCCCATGTCGAAGACCTCGATTTCAACCCCGAGGACTTCGTCGCGCGAGTCAACAGCGACCTCGTCGGCAAGTACGTCAACATCGCGAGCCGTGCGGCCAACTTCATCACCCGGCACTTCGGCGGTGAGCTCCTCTACGCGAGCGGCACGGAAGCGTTGCGGCGCCAGGCCGCGGAGATCGCCGGGCAGGTGCGCGCCAGCTACGAGGCACGCGAATTCGGCAAGGCCATGCGCGAGATCATGGCGGTGGCGGATCGGATCAATCAGGACTTCGACGGCCGTCAGCCCTGGGTCCTCGCCAAGGATCCCGCCAGGCGCGAGGAGCTGCAGGACATCTGCTCGCGCACGCTCTACGGCTTCAAGCTCCTCAGCGTGCTGCTCGCGCCGGTTTTGCCGGCAGTGGCCGAGCGGGTTGCGCGTGATCTTTTCGGCCTCGGCCGGCCGTTCCGCTGGTTCGACGCCTGGGAGCCGCCGGCGCGCATCCACCCCTATCAACATCTCATGACGCGGGTCGACCCCAAACAGCTCGAGGCGCTCTTCGAGCCGGAGGGCTCACCGGCGCCATCCGCCGCGCCGCGTGGCGCCGGCTCGCCCGCCGGCGCGAGCGCCGCCGCCGGTCCCGCCCCGGCGGAGCCCGCCGCTCCCACGATCTCCATCGATGAGTTCAAGCGGCTCGACCTGCGCGTCGCGCGCATCGTCACCGCCGAACACGTGACGGGAGCCGACAAGCTCCTCAAACTCACCCTCGATCTTGGAACCGAGCGGCGCACGGTCTTCGCCGGCATCAAATCGGCCTACGACCCGGCGACGCTCGCCGGGCGGCTCACGATCGTGGTGGCCAACCTCGCGCCGCGGAAGATGAAGTTCGGCCTCTCCGAGGGCATGGTGCTCGCCGCCAGCAACGAGTCCGGCGGTCCCTACCTGCTCTCTGCCGATAGCGGGGCCACTCCGGGCATGCGAGTGAGCTGACGCCTGTCATGGCGAGCGCCGACGACATCGACGCGCTACTGCCGCAGACCCAATGCACGCGCTGCGGCTATCCGGGATGCCGGCCGTATGCCGAGGCGATGGCGCGCGGTGAAGCGCCCATCAACCAATGTCCGCCGGGCGGAGCCGCCACCATCGCCGCGCTCGCGAGGTTGCTCGAGCGCGCTCCCCTGCCGCTCAACCCGGCCAACGGTATGGAGGGGCCGCCTCTGGTGGCGCAGATCGATGAGGACGCTTGCATCGGCTGCCTCAAGTGTCTGCCGCCCTGTCCGGTCGATGCGATCATCGGGGCCCGCAAGCAGATACACACCGTGGTCCTTCAGCTTTGTACCGGCTGCGAGCTCTGCATCGCGCCCTGTCCGGTCGATTGCATCTCGATGCTGCCGCGAAGCGCGCTCGTCGATGCGCTGGCCGGTGCGCCCGCCGCCCCCGATGCGGATGCGAATCGCCGCCGATTTCTCGCTCATAACGCGCGCAACGAGCGACGCGCCCGCGAGCGCGAGAGCCTGCTCGCTGCGCGCAAGCGCCTGGCGGGTGCGAGCGGCGCGCTTGGGGAGAGCTGAGGCCGTCCGCGTGCACCCCGCCACCCGCCGCGCCATCTTCCGCCGCCTCGCCGCCGCGAACCCCGAGCCCAAAACCGAGCTCGAGTACTCGAGCCCGTTCGAGCTGCTCGTCGCCGTCATGCTTTCGGCTCACACGACCGACAAGAGCGTCAATGCCGCCACCCGCAAGCTCTTTCCGCTCGCCAACACGCCGCAGGCCATCCTCGCGCTGGGTGAGGACGGCGTGAAACCCTATCTGCGCAGCGTCGGGCTCTACAACTCCAAGTCGAGGAACCTGATCGGCCTTTGCCGCAGGTTGGTCGAGCTCCACCGCGGTGAGGTCCCCGCCGAGCGCGGAGCGCTCGAAGCGCTCCCCGGAGTCGGCCGCAAGACCGCCAACGTCGTTCTCAACATCATCTTCGGCGAGAGCGAGATCGCGGTCGATACCCACATCTTTCGGGTCGCCAACCGTACCGGGCTCGCGCCCGGCAAGACACCGCGCGCCGTCGAGGACGCGCTCAATAAGGATACGCCCGAGGAGTTCAAGCGCCATGCGCACCACTGGCTCATCCTGCATGGCCGCTACACCTGCACCGCGCGCCTGCCCGCCTGCCCGCGCTGCATCATCCGCGAGCTCTGCGAGTACCCGTACAAGACCCCGAGTACCCCGGGTAAGCCGCTGGCACTCAGGGGCGCCAATAGCTTCCTCGGAAACCATTCGCGGAAGAGCCGCACGCGATCGACGGCCGGGATGCGCAAGCGGCGGCCAACACCCGCGGCGTGACGAACTTGCCCTTCTTCGCCGGCCAATCCCGCGAGCAGCTGCGTCAAGTGTACGTGCGGGCCTGGCGCAAATACGGCGCCCACCTCCCGCTCGAGCCGCTCGAAGCGCAGATCGCCGCCGTGATCGCCGAGCATCCGGAATACGTTGCCGTGCTCGAGGCCGGTCCGCAGGCGCTCACCGCCGAGTACACGCCCGAAGGCAAGCGCGAGAATCCCTTCCTCCACATGGGTCTGCACCTCGCGATCCGCGAGCAGGTCGCCACCGACAGGCCCGCGGGGATTGCGCAGATCCACGCCGCGCTCTCGAAGCGCCTCGGCGACTCGCATGCCGCCGAGCACGCGATGCTCGAGCCGCTGGGGGAGGCGCTATGGGAAGCGCAGCGCTCGGGCCAGGCGCCGAACGAGCAGCGCTACCTCGAGCGACTGCGGACGCTATGAGGCGGCGGAGGCCGCCGCCAGCGCCAACTCGAGCCCTTCTCCGGGTGCCGCCCTGAGCGCCGCCAACTCCTCCCGGCTCCACTCGCGCGCAATGCGTCCCTCGAGGAGCAACGCCGCTCGGTCGGAGTAGCGCTCGACGACGTCCAACGCGTGTGTGGCGAGCAACACTCCGCAGCTTCCCGATGAGACACGCGAGCGCAGGTGTCGCTTCAAGACGAGGGCGCTCGCCGGGTCGAGCCCGTTGAACGCCTCATCCAGCACCACGAGCGCCGGCTCGCCGAGCAGCGCCAACAGCACCGCGAGCTTCTGCTTCGTACCGAGCGAATAGGAGCCGACGAAGCGATCGAGCATGGGAGCGAGGGCGAATTCCTCGGCGAGCGCGAGCACGCCCGCATCGACCGCGGCGAGTCCCTTGGCGGCGGCGTAGATCTCGAGGCATTGCCGGCCGGTGAGCAGATCCGGCAGACTCTCCGGCGCGCAGCCGAAGCCGAGCGCGCCTTTCGCCGCCTTGGTTTGCTCGCGCAGCGAGTGTCCGCAGATCGAGATGCTGCCCCCCGAGGGCGAGAGCAGCCCCGCGATGCAGTGCAGGAGCGTCGTCTTGCCGCTCGCGTTCGGGCCAAGAAGCGCGAGCCATTCCCCACGCGCGACCGACAGGTCCACGCCGCTCAGAACGACCAGCTTGTCATAGCCGGCGTGGAGGCTGCGGATGGCAAGGACCTCAGGCACCGAGACCCGCCCGGCGGCATGCCAGGAGCGAGGCCGCGACCGCCGCCGCGAGCGATGCGGCAAGGTAAAGCGCGGCGAGCGGCAGGCCCACCCGCAGCACCCGAGGAAGATCGATGATGCTCGTCAAAAAGATCAGCACCCCCAGAGTTGCGGTTTGCGTGAGCGCCACGCGCCAGATGAGGGCCCCGGTGAACCGCCACCGCTCGAGAGTCGTCGGCGCAAGCCAACGCGCCGCATCGACGGCGACCCAAACCGCCGCCTTGGACAATGACAGGAGGCTGAAGAGCGCCAGGCAGGCGCCCGCGACGGCGAGTGCGACCTGGCCCGGAGCGTCGTGAAGTCCCGAGGGGATTGCCATCATCGCGATGAGCAGTACCGGCGCGCTCTTTTTGGGACGGCTGAAGATGCGCCCCTGCGCGGCCGGCCAGTTCGCAAGTGGCGCGAGCGATGGGGCGCTCGCCCAGCGGGCACGCGGGCGGCGAACGATGGCGTAATGAAAGCCCGGCGCGCCGATGCCGGCGCGCGGCAGGCGCCAGCCGGCCAGGAACCCTACCACCGCCCCGGCCGCCATCGAGAGAGCCAGTCGCGAGAAGGCGAAGCGGTCGATCGCGCCGATCGCCCACACGAGGGCGGTGAACGCAACGCTCGCCACGAGCCAGGCGCCGCTCGCGAGCATCACCCGCAGGAGCACGGGGCTCCCCGCCGGAAGAGCGGCCAGCCACGATGTGGCCGCATCGATCGCGGCACGCTGCCGGCGACGCGCGGCGGAGAGTGCGAACACGCACGTGGCGATGACGAAGGCGACCGCCCAATTGCGGCCGAGCCATCCGAGGATCGAGCCCGTCGGCGGAACCGCCGCCACGGCCGCGCAGCCGGCGAGGATGAGCGCCGCGGCGAGCAACATCCGCCCGCGTTTGTGCCGCCATGCGTTTCCGAGCAGAAGGAGCTTACTGGCCAGATGCGGATGCGCGGCCATCCCTCTTGGCATGGGATGCTACTTGCGCGCCGGCAGGTAAAGATCGGTCAGCGTTCCCTCGACCGCATCCGCGGCGCCCGCCACGGTCTCGGACAGCGTCGGATGCGGATGGACGGTGAGGCTGATGTCGGCCGCATCGCAACCGTTCTCGATCGCCAGCGCGAGCTCGCTGATCAACTCGCCGGCGTTCGTGCCGACGATGCCGGCGCCCAGGAGACGACGCGTCTCGGGATCGAAGAGCAGCTTCGTCAGGCCCTCCTCGCGCCCGAGGGAGAGCGAGCGCCCATTCGCGACCCAGGGGAAAGTGCCCTTGCGCACCGCGATCCCCTTCGACTTCGCCTCGGTTTCGGTGAGGCCCGCCCAGGCGACCTCGGGGTCGGTGTAGGCGACCGAGGGGATCGCGCGGACATCGAACGCGCGCCGCTCGCCGGCGGCCACCTCCGCGGCGACCTTCGCCTCGTGCATGGCCTTGTGTGCCAGCATCGGCGGACCTGCGATGTCGCCGATCGCGAAGATATGCGGCACGTTGGTGCGCAATTGATTGTCGACCGGGATGAAGCCGCGATCCGACACCTGGATGCCGGCCGACTCCGCGCCGATGAGCTTGCCGTTGGGCGAGCGGCCGACGGCCACCAACACCCGGCCGTAGACCTGGGGCGCAGGCGCCTTCTCGCCTTCGAAGCTCACCCGTAGTCCCCCATCGAGCGGCTCGATGCCCGTCACGCGCGTGCCGAGGAGGATCTGCTCGTAACGGGAGCGGATGCGTCGCTCGAGCGGGCGCACCAGATCCGGATCGCACCCTGGCATGAGCTGCGATGTCAGCTCCACCACGCTGACACGGCTGCCGAGCGCATCGTAGACGCACGCCATCTCGAGTCCGATGATGCCGCCACCGATGACGAGCAGGCCGCCCGAGAACTCCGGCAGCTCGAGGGCATCGGTGGAGTCCATGATCCGCGCATCGGCGGGAAGGCCGGGCAGGCGGATGGCCTCCGACCCGGCCGCAATGATGCATTGCTCGAAGCGAATGCGCTCCGAGCCGCTGTTGCCCATCACCTCGAGCACGTTAGGCCCGAGGAACCGGCCAACTCCCTGGATGACCTCGACTTTGCGCTGCCTCGCAAGGATGCGCAGACCGCCGGTGAGCTTCTTGACCACCGAGACCTTCCAGCCGCGCAACTTCGCAAGATCGATCTCGGGAGCGCCGAAGGCGATACCGCGCGCCCCCATCTCCTCCGCGTCCTCGATGACCTTGGCGGCATGCAGCAGCGCCTTGGAGGGAATGCAGCCGACGTTGAGGCATACGCCGCCGAGATCCGGCCAGCGCTCGATGAGTGTGACCTCGAGGCCGAGGTCCGCCGCGCGAAATGCCGCGGTGTAGCCACCCGGACCCGAGCCGAGGACGAGCAGCTGCGTTGAGCGATTGAAGTCGGCCTCGCCCTCCTGCGGCTTCGACAGGTCGGGCATGCGCATGCGCACGGTGTCACCGGCCGCCTCGGGCCTGGCGGCCGGCGCCGCCGGCGCAGCCTCCGGGGGCGCCTTCGCGACGGCAGCGCCGGTGGGCAATCCGGCGGCGGCGCTTGCACCGGCGGCCTGCGAGTTGGTCTCGAGGCGCGCGATCAGCGAGCCCTTCGATACTTTGTCGCCCCGCTTCAGCAGCACCTCGGCAACTTTGCCGGCGGAAGTCGCCGGCACGTCCATGGACGCCTTGTCGGTTTCGAGCGTGACGAGCGGCGTATCGACCTCGATCGTGTCGCCGGCCTTGACCAGCACGTCGACGACCGAGACGTCGTTGAAATTACCGAGATCCGGGACGAGGAGGTCGATGCGGCTCACGGCACCGCCTCGACCAGCGCGTGCGGCTCCGCGAGAGTCTTGGCGAGAAAAGTGGTGAAGCGCACGGCGGTGGCGCCGTCGATGACGCGGTGGTCATAGGACAGGGAGAGCGGCAGCATCAGCCGCGGCACGAGAGCACCGTCCTGATACACCGGCTTCAGGCTCGAGCGGGACACGCCGAGAATCGCGACCTCCGGGGCGTTGATGATCGGCGTGAACGCGGTGCCACCGATTCCTCCCAGGCTCGAAATCGTGAAGCATCCGCCCTGCATCTGCGCGGCCGTGAGCTTGCCGGCGCGAGCTCCCTCCGACAGCTCGCCGAGCCGGCGGGCGATCTCGTAGACGTCCTTGCGGTCGGCCTCGTGCAGGACCGGCACCATGAGCCCGTTCGGCGTGTCGGCGGCGAACCCGACATTGACGTACTTCTTCAGGATGAGGTTGCCACCGCTGGCATCGAGCGAGGCGTTGAACTGCGGAAACGCCTGCAGTGCCCTGACGCAGGCGCGCACGATGAAGGCGAGCGGCGTGAGCTTGATGCCGCGCGCCCCCGCCGCATCCTTGAGCCTGCCGCGCAGCGCCTCGAGCTCGGTGATATCCGCCTCATCGAACTGCGTGACGTGCGGTATGTTGACCCAGCTCGCATGCAGCCGCGGACCCGAGATGCGCTGGATCCGCGACAGCGGCTGGGTCTCGATGGGCCCGAAGGCCGCGAAGTCGACTGCCGGAATGGCCGGTAGCGCCCCGCCGCCCGGCTTTGCTCCCGCCGCACCGCCCGCTGCCATCCCCGGAGCCGACATGAAGCTCTTGACGAAGGCCTTGACGTCATCGTGGGTGATGCGGCCCTTGAAGCCGTGCCCGCTGATGCGGGTGAGATCGACACCCAACTCGCGCGCGAACTTGCGCACGCTCGGGCCGGCGTGGGCACGCGAGAAACCGGGCTCGTTGATGGGCGGCAGATCGGTGCGCAGCGGCGCGGGAATGCCACTCCCCGGCGAAGCTGCCGCTGGTGCCGGTGCGGACCCTTCAGCCGGTTGCGAAGGAGTCGATGCTGCGGCGGCGGGTGGCGCCGGCTCCGCGGCTGTCGCGGCGGCCGTAGGATCCGGCCGCTCGCCCGCGGCGCGGACGGTCGCGATCAGATCACCGGCATTGACCTTGCCGCCCTTTGCAACATGGACCTTCTCGATGACGCCGCTCGCCGTCGAGGGCACATCCATGGTGGCCTTCTCCGTCTCGAGCGTAACGAGCGGCGCCTCCGGCTCGATGCTCTCGCCCGGTTTGACGAGCACGTCGATCACGGCGACATCCTTGAAATTGCCCATGTCGGGCACGCGCACTTCGAAGAGGCGGGCTGCCGCGTTCATCGCAATGGCGCCTTCAGACCTTCCAGGGAACCGGCTTCGCCGGATCGACACCGAGGGCCTTCATGGCCGCGGTGACGGCGGCGGCCTCGAGCTTGCCGTCATCGGCGAGGGCTTTCAGGGCGGCGACCGCGATGTAATGGCGGTCGACCTCGAAATGCCGGCGCAGCGCCGCGCGCGAGTCGGAACGGCCGAAGCCGTCGGTGCCGAGACTGACATAACGGCCCGGCACCCACTCGCGGATCTGGTCCGGCACGGTGCGCATGTAATCGGTCGCGGCGATGAACGGCCCCTGCGCATCCTTCAAACACTGTTGCACGTACGGCGCGCGTCGTGACTGGCCGGCATGCAACAGGTTCCAACGCTCGGTCTCGAGCGCCTCGCGACGCAGCTCGCTGAAGCTCGTCACCGAGAAGACATCGGTGCGCACGCCGTAGTCGGTTTCGAGGATCTTCGCGGCCTCGAGGCACTCCCGCAGGATGGTGCCCGAGCCCAGCAGCGTGCTGCGCAGTCTGCCTTTGCCACCGGTGCGCACGAGATGCGCGCCCTTGAGAATTCCCGCCTCGCTCCCCTTCGGCAGGGCCGGCTGCGGGTAGTTCTCGTTCATGACGGTGATGTAGTAGAAGATGCTCTCCTGCTCCACGTACATCCGCCGCATGCCGTCCTGGATGATGACCGCGAGCTCGTACGCGTACGCCGGATCGTAAGCCACGCAGTTCGGCACCGTGGTCGCCACGAGCTGGCTGTGGCCGTCCTGATGCTGCAGTCCCTCGCCGGCCAAGGTCGTGCGGCCGGCGGTGGCGCCGAGGAGAAAGCCGCGCGCCTGGATATCACCCGCCGCCCAGATGAAATCCCCCACGCGCTGAAAGCCGAACATCGAGTAGAAGATGTAGAACGGCACCATGCTCATGCCGTGATTGCTGTAGGCGGTGGCGGCGGCAATCCACGAGCAGAGCGAGCCCGCCTCGTTGATGCCCTCCTCGATCATCTGGCCCTTCTTGTCTTCGCGGTAGGACATCAGCGTCTCCGCGTCCTGGGGCGTGTAGAGCTGTCCGACCGAGGAGTAGATGCCGATCTGGCGGAACAGGCCCTCCATGCCGAA
>Ga0335074_10010576_pt1 | contig 12912 bp, 11 predicted proteins | sample Lox_Sample_23_FD_206715 | JGI IMG/M metagenome (GOLD analysis project Ga0335074, IMG submission 206715) | Soil microbial communities from Loxahatchee National Wildlife Refuge, Florida, United States - Lox_Sample_2.3 | ecosystem: Environmental > Terrestrial > Soil > Wetlands | place: USA...
CAGCGGGACCAGGAACATCGTCAGTCCGCGGTGTTTCGCCACCGAGGAGTCGGTGCGGGTAAGCAAGAACACGTAGGCGGACTCGTGCGCGAGAGTCGTCCACATCTTCGAGCCGTTCACGATCCAAAAGTCGCCGTCCCGCGTCGCCGTTGTTCGAGCGGCCGCGACGTCTGAGCCAGAATCGGGCTCGCTGTAGCCCAGACACAGCAGGATCGTTCCAGCCATCACCGGGCGCAGGATGTGCTCCCAGTGGTAGTCGGTCGCGAATTCCCGCACGACGGAGGCGATCGCCATGGTCGTCTTGTAGCCGTCGAACGGCCATCCCGCGAGCTCCATCTCCTCTACGAGCGGGAGGAGCTCGACGGGATCACGCCCCTGGCCGCCCTGCTCCGGCGGCCAACTGGCTCCTATCCAGCCCCGGGCCGCAACGGCACGGTGCAGGGCCCAGTCATGCATGGTCCCCGTCTCGTGGGATCGGCGCAGCACCTCGGGGGTCAGGTGCTCGTCAATCACGGCGCGGACCTCTTTGCGGAACGTCTCGCTGCGCGGCCCCAGCCGGAAATCCATTGCTCAGCAGCTTTCCGGCTCGAGCACGCGATCGGCTACCACCTGGTACTCGCTGTGCGCCCCTCCGATGGCGAGCGGCCATCCCTTGGCGCGTCGGAAGAATAGCTGCGGGTCACCCTCTAGGCTGAACCCGACACCTCCATGAACGTGGACGCTGTCACCGGCGACCTGTTCGGCCGTCTCTGCGCCGAATGCGCACGCCATGACGGCAAGCTCCGAGAAGCGGGCGGGGTCTTCCGCTGCGGCCCACGCGGCCTCTCGGGCCAATAGCCTGGATCCGCTCACCGCGATGCTCGCGTCAGCCAGACGATGCGCCAGCGCCTGGAAAGCCCCAATCGGAATGCCGAACTGCTCGCGCGTCTTGGCGTAGGCAACCGCCAGGTCCAGAGCCGTCTGGGCGAGTCCGGTCACCGCAGCCGAGGTCAGTGTTCGCCACTCGTCCACCGCTCTGGCATGTGCGGCGAGCGCTGGCTCTCCGCTGGCCAGCACGATCCGCTGGCCGTTGGCCAGGGAGCGATCAGCTACCGGTGAACAGGCGAGATTCGCAGGCGCCGCCTTCGGTGCCGCAGATCGAGCGGCCACGAGATCGGCACCGTCCAACCCGATTACGACTTCGGCTAGCGCACCGGAAGGTGCCAACCTCAGCAATCCCTGGTCCGAGGGGAACAAGCCGACTGTGGCGACCGACCCGGCGCCTACCGTGGTCACGAGGGCGTCTGGTGCACCAACGCTTGCTAGCAAACGGGCTGCGACAACCGAGTCTATGAACGGGACAGGCGCAAGCGCGGCGCCAACCAGTTCCGCGACAAGCGCCAAGTCGAGCAGCGAGGCGTCGTCCCCGCCGCACGCCCGGGGCAGGCCCATCGCCACCACCCCGAGGGCGATGAACTTATCCCACAGCAACCCGTCGAAGCCGAGCGGTTCCGCCGCACGCACCCGCTCGAGCGTCGATTCCTTCTCCAGGAAGGACGAGACCACCTCGGAGAGCTGCCACTGTTCGGCGGACAGACTCAGATCCATTGGCTGGTTATTTCTTGCAGCTGCTGCTGGCGGTCGCTCAACCAACCTTCCGAAGGTCGGCGTCGAAGTTGAAGAGCTTGCGCGCATTGTCTTCGACGATGGCCTGGACCTCCGTGGTTGGCACATCTGCCAGGGTCTTCAGCAGACTCTCCTGGCTCTTGGGCCACAGCGAATCCGAGTGCGGGTAGTCACACTCCCACATCATCTTGTCCACGCCGATCTCCGAGCGGAGTTCAACCCCGGTGGCGTCCTCGATGTGGCACACCCAGATGTTTTTCTTGAACGTCTCGGACGGGGGCGTGTCCTGCGGGATGTCCGTATAGTGGCGGTGTCGGTCCCAGGTGTAGTCCAGCCGCTCCAGCAGCCACGGGACCCACCCCGTGCCACCCTCGGCCAGGGAAACCTTGGTACCAGGGAACCGCTGCAAGATCTTGGAAAACAACAGGTCCGCCGTGGCATACATCGAGTTGCAACCGTAGAGCGCGAAGCTTACCGGGATCGGTGAGTCCGATGACGGCATCGGCACCGTAGCCGATGTCCCGAAGTGCATGCTCAATGGCATGCCAAGTTCCTGCGCAGCGGCGAAGACGGGATCCCAGTAGTCGGTGTGGATCGATGGCAGGCCAAGGCTGCTGAGCATCTCGGGGAAGGTAATGGCAAGCGCGCCCCGGTCGTGAGTGCGCCGGATCTCGGCAGCCGCCAGGTCAGCGTCCCACAGCGGAAGGATGACCATAGGGATAAACCGATCGGGAGCATACCCGCACCACTCATCGATGTGCCAGTCATTGTAGGCCTGGACGCAGGCCAGCGCGAGGTCCTTGTCTTCCCCTTCGAGGAACAGCGTGCCTGCGAACCTCGGGAAAGTGGGAAAGTTCAGGGATGCCTGGACACCGTCCTTGTCCATGTCAGTGACGCGTGCCTTCACGTCGTAGCAGCCAGGGATCATCTCGTCATAGCGGACCGGGTCAAGTCCCCATGTCCTGCGTGGCCTGCCCGCCACGGCGTTTAGCCCGACATTCTTGTAGATGCGGCCCTCCCAGCGCCAGGCTTGCCGGGCCTGCCCGTCGTTCTTGCCGCTGGCGTCTTCAACCTCGACAATGCGGGGACCCACGTCCTGCCACTTCCTGGGAAGCCGGTCCACCCACACGTTCGGCGGTTCGATGATGTGATCGTCGACCGAGATGGGACGTAGGTTGGGCGGAAGCATCGCAGGGCTCCTCGGAGGGTCGGGCCGTCTCAGCATCACGTGCGTCGAAAGGGTATATTCACTAAATGATTGCGCTGTCTGAGCGTCTTGTCCAGTGAGTGTCGGAGTTAATCCCGGTCAACTTCCATCAACAGCGCACAGGTGAACGGCAGCACCGAGGCCGTGGTTACGCTCTGTGATCTGGTCGGCCGACGGCTGGAGTCACGGGACGGAACCGAGTTAGGCATCCGGAGTTGCCAGGTGTGGTATCGTCGGCGACTCGGCGCTGGCAGCTGGGCTGTCGAGTACGGTTCAGGCCGCTGCGGCAGCCCGCACCTCAGACCGTAAACCTGATCTTGTCAGCGGGATTCTCGACCTCAGCCGGAATGCCAGCGACGTCGAAGAGCTCGGACACCCGGCCCCCGAGGTCGGCCGCGGTCCAGCGCACCCCACCGTTCTGGATCACGTGCGCCGAGACGTACGACTGATAGATTTCGACGGCATCTCCGACTACGCCAAAGATCTTGCCGCTGATGTGGGCCGCTTGGTCCGAGCACAAGAACGCAACGAACGGGGCGACGTTATCAGCATCCCAGAAGTCGAACGCGCCGTCGGCCGGCGCGGGGAGCGCACCCTCGGTTAGCCGCGTCCGAGCGGCCGGGGCGATGGCATTGCATGTCACACCCAGCCGCGCCATCTCTAGCGCGACGATTCCAGAAAATACGGCGACACCCGCCTTTGCCGCCCCATAGTTGGCTTGACCGAACATGCCAAGCAGGCCGGAGGTGCTCGTAGTGCACACGATGCGTCCAGGCCGAGCATGGTCCTTCCACCAGGCGCAGGCCGCGCGGGTAGGCGCGAAGTGGCCCCTCAGGTGGACCCGAATGACCTCGTCCCACTGATCAGGGGACATTCGTACCAGGGTCCGGTCGCGGAGGACTCCGGCATTGTTAACCAGTGCATCCAAGCCGCCAAAGGTGCTCACGGCCCCCGCGACCAGCTCGTCCGCCACCTCGATTTCGCTGACGTCCCCGACGTGCGGGATCGCCAGCCCACCCGCCTGCACGATTTGTTCTGCGACATCTGCCGCTGCGTCAGCATCGAGATCGCTCACGACGACGCACGCCCCTTCGCGCGCCAACTCGAGCGCCTCGCCACGCCCGATACCTCGCCCTGCACCAGTGACCACAGCCACCTTCTCGTCAAGCAGTCCCATGAGTGCAATCGTATAGAACAGTTATCGCTTTTTCCACTTGACAATCGTCAACCGTGTCATGGATCGCGCGGGTTCTCGAACCTGTGACAGGCCCGAAACACGCGTCGGTCAAGATTGACCGCATGACCATCAACGCAGAACGGATCCACACACCCAAGATCGCCGAGCTCATCGTCGCGGCCATTCGAGACGGTATTGAGGCCGGGAAGTTTCACGAAGGTGACACACTGCCGCGGGAGCGCGACCTGGCGGAGATCTTCGGCACGTCGCGGCCGTCCGTTCGCGAAGCCCTCCGTATCCTCGAGGCCGAACAGCTTGTGACAATCCGGCGCGGCGCCACGGGAGGTCCGGTCGTCACCACCCCAGCGCCCGAGGCGCAAGCGAGCCGGCAAGCCACCGGGCTGCTGATGCGTGACCTGAGCGCTGCACACGTCGCGCAGGCGCGCGAAGCGGCTGAGATCGCGACGCTGCGGTCCCTTGCTCCGTTCCCTGAGCCAGAAATCCTTGCCGACCTTGCACAGTCCGCCAACGCTCCGGGCGCCGACTTCCACCACGAAATCGTCCGTGCAGGGGGCAACCCCGCACTCGTCAGTCTCGTCGAGACACTCGCTCAGGCCGTGCGGATCAGCCCGCGGCTAGCTCGCGAACTGCCACGCTGCGCGGACGGCGCCTTCCACCAGAAGACGTTCCGGCTGGTGGCCCGAGGCGTGGGTGACCAGGCGGCAACGGGGTGGGCAGCCCATGTAGCCGCACTACGAGGCGCTGGTTGAAGACCCGTTTATGCAACGGGCTCAGCCTCGGCACGCTGCGCGCATGACGCTGACTTCGCGCTCGAGCACACCGTGCCCCGTCCCCGGTATTCTCGACCCAGGCCCGGCCGCCCGCTGTAGCCGACGTCGTGGCCTGGCCGGTCAGGACACCGTCGACGCTAGACGACTGGCGAGATGGTGCAGTGCAGCTCGTGCCGCTGACGACTCGGGTTCGCCCAAGGCGGCCGTGTCCAGTTCGTAGCGGCGAAGCACCCCCTCCAAGACCGGCGTCGGCTCGGCGGGCAACGCCTCCCTGATGGTCTCCAGCGACATGGCGACTTCGCCCGCCCGCCGGTTGGCATGCTGCGCGTGACTACTGGTGAAGTGACGCGCAAGGTCCACGAACGTCAGCCCGTCCAGCGTGAGTCCGATCGACTGGACGACCTCCTCGAGCAGGCCCATCGCCTCGGCGACAAGCAAGCTCTCCTCGATCAGTGCCTCATAGCCCTTGGTGAAGGCTGTACGGACCATCTTGAGTTCCGACGCGCGGCCGACGTCCTCGGCAGTGGACCCGATGACCTCGGTCCGAAACCCCAGCCCGGCCAGCAGCGCCGCCCAGTCCTTGGCGCCCTCGCCGGCCAAGTAGAACAACGGGCCCTGGGCCATGCTGAACCCGCCGCCGCCAATGGTTCCGTCCGTCATGACCGAGCCTGGGACGCCCTCGACTATCTCCCGCATTCTGTGCTTGTGCGCTGGCCCGGCGGAGTTCAGGTCGAGATAGCACAGCCCGTCAGTGGCCGCGGACACCACCGCTACGGCACAATCGAGGGCGGTGGTCGGTATGACGGCGGAAATCACCTTCCCCTGTGCGGCCACCTCCTCGATCGGCGCAAGCTCCAAGCGAGGGTCTGACAGTAGCGTGCCAAGGCGTGCTCGGGCCCGTTCCTGGTCGATGTCGTACGCCTTCACCTTGAAATCACGACGTAGCAGCGCGGAGACCAGGCCGCTGCCCACCTCCCCTGCGCCGACGATGCCAACTCGACTGTCACCGCTCCATCCGTCATCCACGGATCCGGTCTCCACGCTGCACTCTCCTCATCCTGGACGGGTCGCTCGCTAACCTGTCTGGGCACAATCCCCGACGGCTGGATCGCGGTTGGCCGGCAAGGCCGCAGCCCTGCGCGCACGTGTCGCCCGGGGAGGTCTGGCCACATCGGCCAGAACTCGACCGTTCCTGACTTCGGTCTCATATGAACGGATCTTCCAACGGTCCGGCTCGTGCAGCGACCGGCCGGTCTCAACCTCGAACGACCACCGGTGCCATGGGCAGATGACGATGGGACGGTCGTCGTGAGCCTCGGGAGGAGTCAGCGGACCAGACGATGTCAGCGCCCGTCCGACAGCGCCCTCGCACAAGTCAGCGCCCACGTGCGGGCAGATGTTGCGGAAAACGAAGAACTGGTCGTGCCATCGCACAACGCCGTACTCTCGGCGCTCAACCACGACCTTGGCCACACCGCACTCGTCGAAGTCATCGACGCCGCCGACGTCAGTGAACAAGGCTCGTCGCCGCTTCGAACTCATGGACCGTCGCCGGGATGTCGGTCCACCCGTAAGCGCGCACCGCGTTCTCGTAGAAGACCTTGTCCCACCAAGCCTGAGGAATCCGCTTCGCAATATAGTTCGGGTTGTCGGTGTCATGGTGTGGATAGTCGGTCGCGAAGCAGAGCGAGTTCTCCCAGCCTCCCTGCGACTCCAGAACCTCGATCAGATCATGGTGATTCTCGGGCTCGTCTAGCGGCTGGGTACTCAGCATTGCGTGCTCACGGAAGTACTCGCTGGGTAGCTTACGAACCCAGCTGGACTCACGCCGGAGCAGGTCGTAGCATGCGTCCAGTTCCCACAGGAGTGAGACCCAGCCGGTGACTCCCGTCTCCTTGAGCAGCAGATGCAGGTTCGGCCACTTCTCGAACACGCCGTGCACGACATAGCTACTCCAGTAGTGATGGACCGGCTGGGCCATAAGGGAACGGCGTTCGAACCGGGTGTTAGGCAGACCGCCGGCCGACGTGTGCGTAAGCGTGCCGAAGGGGGTCGTGTCGCCCACTGTGTGGATGCCCACCGGCATTCCAACCTCTGCGGCTGCTTCATAGATGGGGTGGTAGACGGGGTGCCCGAATGGCTTGCCCGCGCCGTTCACCACCAGCAGCGCCTCGGCGATCTTGGGGTGGTCGGCGTATCTGCGAATCTCTGCGGCGGCAAGCTCGGGCTGCTGAGTTGGCAGTAGCAATGACCCATGGACGCGATCGTCTGGCAGGCTCATCCAGTACTCCACCTGCCAGCGGTTGACCGCCCTGGTGAGCTCGGCTGCGAACTCAACGTTGGTCACTCCCGGCTGCAGGCCGATCTCGAAGGAGACGACGATGCGGCGCATGTTGAACGGCTCGATCAACTGTTCCACCATGAATCCGTACTCCGACGCCGGCGGCCCTCCCGACGGCGGGATCGAGTCGATGCGATTGGTGAACCCGTTAGGCAGGGGCGAGAACAACAGGGACGGCTCGAGCCGCGAGCGTCCAGGCCAGTTCGACATCATGCCGTCGGCGAACTCGCGCCAGCGAGCCGGCAGGTACTGCACCACCTCGGCGTCCGTCTTCCAGGTGTGATGGACATCGGTGTCGATGCGGGGGCCTGCGTACCCGTTCATCTCGGGCTCCTCAACTTGTCGGCCATCGGTAGAAGTCCTGGGCATTCGCGCCCATCACTCGCTCGCGCCACTGCACTGGGAAATAGCCGGCGACGTGCTCGGCGAGGTCAGCGTCCCAGCGGGGGTAGCCGCTGGCGAATGTAATCACGTTCTCGATGCCTGGAAACACGGACAAGCACCGGCGCAGCGCCTCGGCAGCAGGCGCCGTCCGGTTCGAGTACGTGGAAACACGGACCTGCTCGAGGAACTGCTCGCTGGGGGATCGCTTCATCCACGGGGCCTCACGCGGTGCGGACTGCTTGAAGTCGCTGTCGCTGCGCCACAACAGACCGGGGATCCAGGTCACGCCGGCCCCAACGATCATCACCCTGAGGTTTCGGTGCCGTTCCAGGACTCCCTGGACCATGATGCTAAGGAGATGCGACTGGACGGACTGCGCCCGCAAGGCGTAGTGCTCGGCAAAGGTCGAAGGGAGGCCACCAGCCGTCGCATGGCTGAGTGTGTTTGGTGGCGAGTCTCCCCCGACATGGATGACGATCGGCAGGTCCATGTCAGCAGCGGCGTCGTAGATCGGATGGTAGAGCGGGTGCCCGAAGAATTTGCTGAGCCCGTTTCCCCCCATCAGCAAGCCTACGATGCGTGGGTGCGCGCCGATCCGGCGGATCTCCGCGGCCGCGAGCTCCGGGAGGTGGTTGGGAACCAGTCCGAGGCCGTACAGACGATCGTCCTGGCCGCTGAGCCACTCGCCGACGGTCCAGTCGTTAGCCGCCCGGACGACGTCGTGTGCATAACCCGGGTTCGGGTACGTCGGAGCGTTCATCACGCCGTCGAACCCGAGGACAGCGCGGCTTATCCCTTGCCGCTCGAGCAGTTGTTCGCGCAGCGTGCCGAGATCGCTGCCGGGGACTCCCCCATCAGGAGCACCAGAGTCGCTCAGCCACATGCCGCCAGGAGGTAGCGCGTCAGGCTTCGGGAGAGCTGCTGCCATCCCTCGCCCGCCACGGATCGTGCCGGGCCTGCCCAGGTACTCACGCCAGCCGTCGGGTAGGTACTCGTAGAAGTCCAGCTGCGTGTTCCACTGGTGGTGCACGAAAGCATCGACTACGCCGACGGCCGCCGGAGCTCCGTCCGGCGCAGACGTTGTCAGGAGCTCGGACACCCCTGCACCTCATTCCGTCGCAGCCTGGACTGCGACCTTGCGGCGCACCCGGAGGGATATGACTACGCTGCCGTCCTGCACGCGGATGGGGAACGTCTTCAGGCGTCGCTGGTCCCCGGTGAAGAGCGATTTCCCGTCACGGACGTCAAACTCCCATGTGTGCCAGGGACACCGGAGTACCAGTCCCTCCATGCCATAGGTGAAGACGTCTGGTTCGGAGGGAAGGTACGTGCCAGTGAGCGGCGACACGCAGATCGGAGCCAATGCGTGCGCACAAACGTTCTGGACGGCATAGAGCGTGCCGTTCGACCGGTAGATCCCGATCGAGCGGCCTCCGACCTCCATGATGCGATGAGTTCCCTCGGGGAAGTCACTCTCTGGACCGATCACCACATCGTCGAGGGCCGGGGGCATCAGCCCACCTCCTGCTTCGCGTAGTCCGGCGTGAGGATCCGCTCCCCGAAGAACTTGATCGCGTTGTCGCGGAAGATCTTCTGCCGGAATGCCGCGGACTGGTTGCGGAACACTGTCTCCGGCCGTTCGGCGTCCCAGTGCGGGTAGTCGGAAGTGAAGATCAGGCTGTTCTCGCTATCGAAAAGGTTGAGCACTCCCTCGAGCTCCACCTCGCTGGGGATCTCCAGGCATGGCTGGGTCGAGAAGCGGATGTGCTCCCTGATGTACTCGGAGGGAGCCTTCTTGAGCCACGGGAATCCGGGTCGGCCAGCCTGCCACACCGAGTCCCACCGCCACATGAAGCCCGGCAGCCAGGTCCAGCCGAACTCGTAGAAGAGGAAGTTCAGACCAGGGAACCGCTCGAAGATGCCCTCATAGACGAGGCTGCAGACATTGGAGATGCCAAACTCGGGCAGCAGCGTGTAGTGCTCGAAACGGCTGCCTGGGTTGCCGCCCGCATAGACCGGCGGGCCGATGACGTCTCCTGTACTCCCAGTCGGGTGCGCGATGATCGGCAGCCCCAGTTCCTGAGCAGCGTCGTATATCGGCCAGTAATACCGAGTACCCAGCAATTGGTTAAGCAGCGGGATCCATACGCCGACGACCCCCTGCGTGCTCCCGAAACGCCGGATCTCGTCGGCCGCCAACTGCGGGTCATGCGGCGACACGAGCATGCACATCCGGAACCGGCGGTCCTGTGGCAACCACTCTTCGGCCATAAGATTGTTGAAACCCGACGCTACAACCGCGGCCTCATCGACAACGGACCATGCGTCGACGCGCGAGCCGTCGATTCCCAGCAGGATGCCCGTCTCGATGTCATGCTGGTCCAGGTAGTGCCTGGCCATCCACTGCGGGTCCGATCCCGGCGCTCCGCCACCGGGTGGCGCGGCGTCGATCTGGTTGAACGTCGCTGACCAACGCGGCTGCCGGCCTGGAATCTGAGTGAAGAACAAGGCGTCCTTGCGGTACTCCATGACCCGGCGCCACTCTTGCGAGATGTACGGGAAGATCTGGCCGATCTTGGGGATCGTCGGATGCAGATCGCAGTCAATGACGCCGCGGATATCGCTGAGCATGAAGGCCTCCAAGTCGGATTTCGTCCATGTTAACTGGGGCACACTCATCTACTCCAATACGCATTCAGGGCGCCTGTCATATGTCTTTGCGTATAACAGAGCGGACCATGGCACTGACATGCTCTACGTACCGCAGGACGAGCGGCGACGCATCCCCCGCACGCCAGGCCATGTTCAGGGCCATGATCGCTCGTTCGCCATCAATGGGCCTGAGCACGGTTTCGCTGGTATCCCTCGCTGGTACGAGGGTCTTGCTGAGGACGACGGAGAACCCCATGCCAGCTGCGACCAGTGCAACCCGAGCACTGGCCGTCGTCACCTCAACAAATGGGCGATGCACCACCCCAGCTGCCTCGAACAATGCGGCAACCCGGTCCCAGAGGTCCGGGGAGAACTCCCGGCTGGGGCAGATGTACGACATCCCCGCCAATGCAGATAGTGGGACGGCGGGCAGCGCGGCGAACGCGTGGTTCGCGGGGAGTGCGATCAGTATCTCTTCCTCATCGACCCGGATGGAGCGCAGGCCAGGAGCCATGCCGGTCCGAACATAGGCGACGTCCAGCTCGTGCCGGATGAGCTCCTGCATCTGCCGAGGTGAAGACTCTTCGCGCAGGACCAGTTCTATACCGGGATTGGCGGAACGGAAACCTCGCAGATGCTTGGGAATTGCATCGACCGCCGCTCCCCCGACGAACCCGATCTGAAGCCGGCCCACGTCGCCGCGCTCAGCCGCTTGAGCCAATTGAACGGCCTCCGCCGCTGCGGCAAGCGATGCCCGTGCGGCCTCGAGGAACAGTTCTCCCGCAGTGGTGAGCTCGACCTGACGTCGAGTGCGTTTGAAAAGCCGAGCGCCGATCTGCTTTTCCAGAGCGGAGACCTGCTGGCTCAGCCATGGCTGGCTGGTGCCGAGCCGGGCGGCGGCACGGGTAAAGTGCAGCTCCTCAGCCACGGCAACGAACATGGTCAGCAGGGAGATTTCCGGCAGACGCCCCGGTTGGTCGCGACGTGTCCGGCTTTTGTCAGCGTTCACGGTCCCATCTGCGATCCCATGTCAGCATGCAATGCTGGAAAGCCAGCGACTACGCGCGGAGCGATCCGGCCGTCGCCGCGGCAGCAACCAGCGCTTCGGCCTCTGGATTCAGCAAGCTGGAGACGTCGCCCGGGTCCATCCCCGTCACCCAGCCGCGAAGGACGCGGCGATGCACCTTCCCCGAGCGGGTCATGGGCAGAGCCCCCACGACCAGGACGGCTGCGGGTCGCATGGGCTTGCCGAACGCGGCAGTCACATGATCGGCGACCCGTTCACCTATCGATGCGTCCTGCCTGTGGCCGTCATCGACCCGGATCGCTATCACCGCCACCTCCCCTTTGGTCTCGTGAGGTATTCCTATGGCCGCTGCCTCGACGACTCCTTCTACCTCGGCCGCCATGGCCTCGAGTTCGACCGGGCCGACCCGCTTCCCGGCGATCTTCAAAACGTCGTCAGAGCGCCCTAGGATCTCGTACGTCCCGTCCTCGTTTATCTTCGCCCTGTCGCCCTGCACCCACAGGCCGGGGAAACGCGACCAGTACGACTCGATGAACCGGTCAGGTTCGCGCCACAGGCCTTGCGTCATTTGCGGCCAGCTGCGCCTCACCACCAGCTCGCCCTCAGTTCCCACGACAGAGCGACCATTCGGGTCCACGACGTCCGCGGCGAAGCCTAGCTGAGGGCCCCAGAAGCGCATCGCCTCCATAGTCTCAGACGGGAAGCCGGTAACGATCGGCCCTCCCGCCTCGGTCCCCCCAGACCAGTTGACGATGGGACGCCACCCGCGGCCTACGTGGCGATGCAGCCACTTCCAAGCCGACAGCGTCCACGGCTCGCCCGTCGACAGGATGACTCGAAGGCTGGCCAGCTCGTACGGCTCGACCCACGCGGCTCCCAGGTCGGCCATCGAACGAGCGACAGAGGGAGACAGTCCGTACTGGGTCACCTGGTGACGCTCGATGAGGCTCCACATCCGCGATGCAGCAGGAAAGTCGTGGACACCCGCGAAGAGGACCGCCGTGGCGCCAAGCGTCAACGGTCCGATCCCCGCCATCGGCCCGGCAAGCCACCCCAGGTCGGCAGGGAAACAGAAGCGGTCCGCCGGACGCACATCGAGCGTGAGCCCGAGATCGATGGCCACGCTGATTCCGAGACCGCCGTGCGTGTGCACGGCGCCCTTGGGACGTCCAGTCGAGCCCGACGTGAAGAGCAGGATCCATGGCGTGCTCGGGTCGAATAGCTCGTAGGGGCCAGCGGAGCCGACCGAGCACAGCTCACTCCACGTCTTGACTCGGGGATCCCGGGGAAGTGGCGTTCTCAATTCCCTGATGATCACGATCCGCCTGACCGCAGGGCAGGCATCGGACGCTGCAAGCGCTGTCGGGATCATCGGGACCAGCTTTCCTCGGCGCCGGGTCCCATCGGCCGTTACCAAGACTTTCGCGCCCGATATCCGGATGCGCTCTGCGAGAGCATCCGGCCCGTACCCTGAGAATGCAGGGGCAACAATGGCACCGATGCGGGCCGCCGCGAGCATGACGATGATGGCCTCGGGGACTGCCGGCAGGTGCATCGCGACAACGTCCCCGTGTCCCACACCCTCAGCCCGTAGCCCGGCCGCAGCACGCGCAATCTCGTCGTCGAGCTGGGCGAATGTTAGGGTCCTGGACTGGCCGTCGTCACTCTCCCAGATAATCGCCGGGTCCCCGCGGCCAGCCCAGCGTCCAGCTGCCAGCCACGCGAGGT
>Ga0335074_10010579_pt1 | contig 12911 bp, 10 predicted proteins | sample Lox_Sample_23_FD_206715 | JGI IMG/M metagenome (GOLD analysis project Ga0335074, IMG submission 206715) | Soil microbial communities from Loxahatchee National Wildlife Refuge, Florida, United States - Lox_Sample_2.3 | ecosystem: Environmental > Terrestrial > Soil > Wetlands | place: USA...
AAGGAGCGGGTCGGGCTCCTCGCGCGGCGGCCGGAGCTGAGGGAGATCCACCGATGAAGAGCCGAGGCACGTGGTATCGAAGCCGCCGAGAGGAACTAATTACAGGATACCACACGTGCCGACCGGCCGCGCCAACGCTAAACCGCCGCTCGGCCTGGCGCCGCCAGCAGGGGGAGCTGAGGCACGGCTGAGAGGACGAGGGAGACCTCGTCGACCCCAGGAACCTGCACGGGATAATGCCCGCGAAGGGACTGCGATGCGCGACCTAGGACCACTCTCCGCCGGCCTGCGGAGGGGATGAGCGGTCCGACCGCGGGCGGCCGACGTCCCCGTCGACCCGGGCGCCTCGCCCGGGCGTTCGTGGCGGTCGCGATCGCACTGGTCGTCGTGATCGCCGGGTTCGCGATCGCCGAGTACTACCGGACCGCCCCGGGCGCGGGCGGCGCGACCCTCGTGGTCTACACCTACTCGAGCTTCTTCGGGGGGAACTGCGGGGTCGGATCCGCGAACCTGACGGACCTCCTGGACGACTTCGACGCCGCGCACCACGTCACGGTCGAGCTCTACTGCCCGGCGGGCAGCCTGGTCGCCGCGCTCCAGGACCCCGCCGCCTACGGGCTCCCGGCGGCCGACCTCGTGGTCGGCCTCGACGAGATCACCGCCCCGCAGGCGGCAGCGCTCGGGCTCCTGCTCCCGTACACCCCGCCCGCCGCGGCGTTCGTCCCGTCGTGGCTCGTGGGCGAGCTCGGCCCGACGGACGACGCGTTCCCGTACGAGTACGGGTACCTGGCCGTGGACTACACGAGCGCCTTCGGGAACGCGACGGGAGGGGCCGTCGACCGGGCGACGCTCCCCGAGCTCGTCGACAACGCCTCGTGGGCGGCCCAGTTGCTCACGGAGAACCCGCTCTACGACATCACGGGCGAGGAGTTCCTCGCCTGGGAGGTCGAGTACTACACCGAGGTCCTCCACGAGAGCTGGACGACGTTCTGGCAGACGTTCTTCGCCGGGCCCCACCCGACCCCGGCGCTCAGCTGGGGCGACGCGTTCGGCGAGTTCGGCACGCCCGCCGGCCAGAACTCCCTGGTGGTCAGCTACGCGACGGACCCCGCGTACGCGGCGGCGACCGGCGACGCCGGCGCGTTCAACGCCACGCTCTCCTGGTGGAACGGGACCGCGTACGGGTGGCGGACGATCTACGGCGCCGCCGTCGTCGCCGGCACCCGGGAGGCCGGGCTCGCGGAGGCGCTCGAGAACTACCTTCTCGACCCCCGCGTCCAGAACCTCGTGCCGACGAACGAGTGGGAGTATCCGGCGAACGCGACGGTCGTCGTGCCCCCCGTCTTCCGCTACGCGGTCGATCCGACCGGGGTGGTCGCGCTCAATAACGCGACGACCCCGAGCGCGGTCGCCCAGAACCTGACGGGACCCGGCGGCTGGCTCTCGACGTGGCAGGGGCTCGCCGGGGGCGGATGAGGCACCGAGGCGACGGGGTCGTCGCGTTCGCGGTCCTCGCGGGGTTCGTCGCGGTCGTCGCGCTCGTCCCGGTCGTCGTGCTGTTCGCGGGCTCGCTCGAGGCGATCGGGAGCACCGGCTTTCTCTCGGTCCTCACCGCGCCCGCCAACGGGCGTTCGCTCGAGAACTCGCTCGAGCAGGGCGGCCTGTCGGCGCTCGTCGCGGTCGCGCTCGGGTACCCGAGCGGCGTCTTCGTCGGCCGGTACGACTGGCCGGGGCGATCCGCGGTCCGGGCGACGCTCCTCGTCCCGTTCCTGCTGCCGTCGCTCGTGGTGGTGCTCGGGATCCTCGACCTGGTCGGGCCGGGGGGTCTGCTCTCCGGGCCCGTGCCGGCGCTGGCGTTCCTCGGGTCCGGGGTCCCCGCGATCGTCGCCGCCAACCTCGTCTTCAACGTCCCGATCGTGATCCTGCTCACGGCGGCCGGGTGCGAGAGCGCCCCCGCCGATCTCGAGGAAGCGGCGGCGACGCTCGGCGCGCCGCCGTGGCGTCGGTACCGCGACGTCTGGGCCGGTCCCACGTGGGTCGGCGCGGCGGCCGGGGGGATGCTCACGTTCGTCTTCTCCGCCCTCTCGTTCGCCCCGCCGCTCCTCCTCTGCGGCACGGGGAGCCGCTGCTACACGCTCGAGGCCCAGGTCTACGTGCTCGACCAGACGTTCCTCGACCCGAACGCCGCCGCGGCCCTCGCGCTGTGGATGGTCGCGGTCCTGCTCGTCCCGACGGTGATCTACGTGGTCCTCGCCCGGCGGCTTCGGGGGTCGCCCGGCCGGACCGCCGTGCGGGCCCGCCCGGTCGCGCGGGACGACCCGATCGCCTGGGCGCTCGCGGCGGAGACGGCCGCGGTGCTCGGCGGCGAGGCGGTGCTCCTCGCCGCGGTGCTGTGGCGCACCGCGGCGCCGGTCGGGGGCCAGGCGGCCGGCGCGGCGTGGCAGGCGCTGTTCTCGCCGTCCACGACCGCCCACCTCGGGACCAGCGCCCTCGCGGCCGTCGGCAACACGCTGTTCTTCGCGACCGTCGCGGCGCTGATCGCCCTCCTCCTCGGCGTGGTCGGGGGCTACGCGGTGACGCCCCGACCCGACCGCGCGGCGGGCCTCGGCACGCTCCTGTTCGTCCCGCTGCTGCTCTCGCCGATCGTCCTCGCCTTCGCGCTCGCCTCGTTCTACCGACCGCTCGCGAGCGCGGCGGCGACGGTCTGGATCCTCGTGGTCGTCTGCCAGGCGATCCTCGCCCTGCCGTTCGCCCTGCAGAGCCTCGCGATCCCGCTCGGCGGGCTCTCGCCGTCGGCGCGGGAGGCCGCCCGAACGCTCGGCGCCGGCGGGTGGAGCGCCTTCCTCGACGCCGACCTCCCGCGGGTGCGCGACGGGCTCGTGACCGTCGGGCTGTTCGCCTTCGCCTTCGGACTCGGGGAGTTCACCGCGACCAACTTCCTCGTCCCCCCGACCCTGACCACGTTGCCGATCGCCCTCTACGTGCTCACCTCCGCGCGCCAGTTCCCGGTCGCCGACGCGGCCGCCGGGCTCCTGCTGCTGCTGAGCCTCGCGGTCTTCGCGGCGATCGTCGTGGGAGGACGGCGTGTCGAGCTCTGAGCCGGTCCTCCGGGTCGACGGGCTCACGGCCTGCTGGGGCGGACGACCGGTCGTCGATCGGGTCTCGTTCGCGGTCGCCGAGGGGGAGCTCCTCGCGCTGATGGGCCCGAACGGGAGCGGCAAGACGACGCTGCTGCGGTGCCTCGCGGGGCTGGAGCGGCCCGAGGCCGGGTCGATCCGGCTCGAGGGCCGCGAGGTGCGCGACGTCCCCGCCCACCGGCGCGGGATCGGGCTCATGCTCCAGGACCCGGCGCTGTTCCCCCACCGGACCGTCTACGAGAACATCGCGTACGCCCCGCTCCTCCAGCGTCGGCCGGGCGGCGAGATCGACGCCGAGGTGGGGCGCCTCGTGGCGCTGCTCGGTCTCGCCGGGTTCGAGGACCGGTACCCCGACGCCCTGTCGGGCGGGGAGCGCCAGCGCGTCGCGCTCGCTCGGTCGCTGGCGGCCCGACCGCGCGTGCTCCTCCTCGACGAGCCGTTCGCGTCGATCGACGTCGAGCTCAAGGCGGAGCTCCGAAGCGCCTTCAAGTCGGTCCTGGGGGCGCTCCACGTCACCGCGGTCCACGTGACGCACGACCGGGAGGAGGGGCTGTTCCTGGGCGACCGGGTCGGGCTCCTGTTCGACGGGCGGTTGACGGCGCCCGACGCGCCCGCGACGGTCTTCGGCCGCCCCCCCGACGCCCGGGCGGCGCGGTTCCTCGGGTACAACGTGCTCGCCGTCGACGGCCGGACGGTCGCCGTGCGGCCCGAGGCGACCCGGTTCGCGCGGGCCGGCGACGCCTCCCGCCCCGGGACCGTGCGGGCGGCCGGATCGACCGGGCCCGGAGCGCTCGCCGTCGTCGCCCTCGCGACGGGCGACCGGGTGGAGCTTCGACTCCCGCCGACCGCCGCGATCCCCGCGGTGGGCACGCCGGTCGAGGTCGCCTGGGACCCCGCGGACGCGTTGCCGGTCGCCGAGGCGGGCCCAAAGAGCCCAAAAGCCGACGCCCGCTAGCCCCGGCATGACCCGCTCCGATCCCCTCGGCGCCGCCGACCGACTCGCGCTCGGGAACGACGCCGTGACGATCTTTCGCCCCGAGCGGCTGGCGGGCGTCGACCCTGTCCGCTTCTCCCGCCGTCCGCGGACCGTCCGGGTGATCCTCGAGAACGTCGTCCGCCACTTCGATCCGGCGCACGGCGACGCGGCGGCGATCGTCGCGCTCGCGAACGGGCAGTCGATCCCGGAGGGGACCGAGTTCGCGTACTACCCCGAGCGGGTGCTGCTCCAGGACTTCACGGGCGTCCCCGTGATCGTCGACCTTTCGATCCTCCGCAGCGCGGCGGTGACCCGGGGACTCCCGGCCGAGCGCGTCAATCCCTCGATCCCGGTCGATCTGATCGTCGACCACTCCGTACAGGTCGACAGCTTCGGCTCGCCCCGCTCGCTGATGATCAACCTCGACCGGGAGTACGAGCGCAACCACGAGCGGTACCGCTTCCTGCGGTGGGCGAAGGGCGCCTACCGGCACCTTCGGATCGTCCCGCCGGGCAACGGGATCTGCCACCAGGTGAACCTCGAGTACCTGGCGACCGTCGTCACCCGCCGCGACGGCGACGGGGGCCCCGTCGCGTTTCCGGACACCCTCATCGGCACGGACTCCCACACGACGATGGTGAACGGCGTCTCCGTGCTGGGGTGGGGGGTCGGCGGCATCGAGGCCGAGGCGGTGATGCTCGGCGAGCCGTACTTCCTGCCGCGCCCGGTCGTCGTCGGCGTCGAGCTCACGGGCGTGCTCCCCGAGGGGGCGACCGCGACCGACCTCGTGCTGACCGTCACCCGGCGGCTCCGCGAGCAGGGGGTCGTCGATCAGTTCGTGGAGTTCTTCGGTCCGGGCGTCGCCCACCTCTCCGTGCCGGACCGGGCGACGATCTCCAACATGTGCCCGGAGTACGGGGCGACCGCCGCGTACTTCCCGATCGACGCGGCGACGCTCGCCTATCTCGCCGCGACCGGGCGCGACCCCGCGCAGATCGCGCGGGTCGAGGCGTACGCGCGCGCCCAGGGGCTGTGGGGCTCCCCGGCCCCGGGTGCGATCGACTACGACTCGACGCTCTCCATCGACCTCGGCCGCGTGGTGCCGACGGTCGCCGGCCCCCGCAACCCGGACGAGTCGGTCGCGCTCGGCGACGCGCCGCTGTCGTTCCAGAAGGCGGTCGCCGCGTACCGCGCCGGGCACCCGGCGAAGGCGGCGACGGCGCCGCCCGTCGCCCCGGCGATCGACGACGGCGCGGTGGTCATCGCGGCGATCACCAGCTGCACGAACACCTCGAACCCGTCCGTGATGGTCGGCGCGGGCCTCATCGCGCAGAGGGCGCTCGCGCTCGGGCTCTCCGTCCCGCCGCACGTGAAGACCTCGCTGGCGCCGGGGTCGAAGGTCGTCACCGCGTACCTCGAGCGCGCCGGCCTCTTGGACCCGCTCGCCCAGCTCGGCTTCGCGGTCGTCGGGTTCGGATGCACGACCTGCATCGGCAACTCCGGCCCGCTCATCCCGGCGGTGTCGCAGCAGGTCCGCGACCGCGACCTCGTGGTCGCCGCGGTGCTCAGCGGCAACCGCAACTTCGACGCGCGGATCAACAACGACACCCGGACCGCCTACCTCGCCTCCCCGATGCTCGTCGTGGCCTACGCGCTCGCGGGCCGGATGGACGTCGACCTCACCCACCAGCCGCTGGGGAAGGGCCGGGACGGCCGGCCGATCTACCTCAAGGACCTCTGGCCGAGCCCGGGCGAGATCCAGGGGATCGTGGCGAAGAGCCTCGATCCCTCGATGTACACGGAGAAGTACCGGGCGATCGAGGTCGGGGACGTCCACTGGGAATCGCTCGACGTCCCGAGCGGCGCGAACTACCCGTGGGACCCCGCGTCGACCTACCTCGCGGAAGCCCCGTACCTGTCGCTGCCGCCGCCGTGGCGGCCGGTGGACGGGCGGCTGGTCGCCGGGGCCCGGGCGCTCGTGGTGCTCGGGGACCGGGTCTCCACGGACCACATCTCCCCGGCGGGGGAGATCCCCGAGAGCTCGCCCGCGGGCCAGTGGCTGATCGCGCGCGGCGTCCCGCCGGCGGAGTTCAACACCTACGGGACGCGGCGCGGCCATCACGAGGTGATGGTCCGCGGCACCTTCGGGAACGTGCGCCTCAAGAACGAGCTCGCCGTGCCCCGGGAGGGCGGCGTGACGGTCCACCTGCCGGACGGCGCCCCGGCGTCGATCTTCGAGGCCGCGCAGCGGTACGCGCGCGACGGCGTCCCCCTGATCGTCCTCGCGGGGAAGGGCTACGGGCAGGGGAGCTCGCGGGACTGGGCCGCGAAAGGCCCGCGGCTGCTCGGCGTGGGGGCGGTGATCTGCGAGACGTTCGAGCGGATCCACCGGTCGAACCTGGTCGAGATGGGGGTGCTCCCCCTCACCTTCCCGGCCGGCCGCGGCTGGAAGGCCCTCGGGCTCACCGGGCGCGAGGCGTTCGAGCTCCGCGTGCCGGGCGGAGCGCTCGCCCCGCGGGGCGAGGTCGAGGTGGAGGCGCGGCGGGACGACGGCAGCGCCGTCCGCTTCGTCGCGCGGTGCGAGATCCACTCGACGACCGAGCTCGGGTACTATCGGGCCGGCGGCGTCCTGCCGTACGTGATGGAGCACCGCTTCGCGACCGGCCGGTCGCCCTAGGGGGCCGGCCGGCGGGTCCACTGGGCCAGCGCCTCGACCCGGCGGTAGGAGAACGGCCGGTCGCCGACCTCCGCGAGCGCGGCGTCGGCCGCGGCCTGGAGCACGTCGCGGGGTATGTCGAGCGTGTGCCGGCTCGCGCCGAGCGCGAACATCTTAAGGCTCGCCCCGACCGAGCTCTCCACGGTGACCTCCGCGAGCGTCTCGAGGCGGTCCGGCGGGAGCTCGGCGAGCACCTTCGCCTCCCGGACCGAGGGCCCCCCGGCCCCCTCGCGGCGCAGCGGCACCGGGTACCCCCGCTCGCCCAGGATCCGGAAGAAGACCCGCCGCGCCTCGCGCCCCGGACCGGGCCGGCGTTCGCCCGTCCCGTCGCCGAGCGGCCGGACCAGCGCGAACGCCCCGCGCGGGCCGACCCGGAGCGCCTCGGCGATCGCCGCCCGCGGTTCCTCGAGCAGGTGGATCACGTGGACGAACAGCGCCCCGTCGAACGCCCCGTCGGCGAACGGGAGCCGGTACGCGGTCCCCCGGACGAGGCGCACCACGCCCTTCTGCCGCGCCTGCGCGAGCATCCCCGTCGACGCGTCGATCCCGGTGACCCGGATCCCCTTCGCGGCGAGCGGACCCGCGATCCGGCCGGTCCCGACCCCGACCTCGAGCAGTCGGTGGACCCCCCGGTCCCGCAGCGTCGCGCCGAGTCGGTCGAGGGCCGCCGGCTCGAGCGGCTCGCGCGTCGCGTCGTACTGGGGAGAGATCCGGTCGAACGCGCGGGGGACTTCGAGAGTCGGCATGGTCGGGAGAGGCGGACCCCGCGCGCGTATTTTGCGCGACGGGGGCCGGCCGACCGGGTCCCGGTCGCGGGAAGAGTACAAATCCGAGTGGCCGGTCGGCCTATCGGCACGATGGTTCCCGGGACGCGGCGACGGCAGAAGCCGAAGCGGCTGTTCGTCCGTCTCGTCCGGTTCGGGGCCGACTCGCTCGAGAGCGTCCCCCGCCCGAGCGTGATCCGCAGCTACCTCGACGAGTTCGATCGCGTCGGGCGGCTCGTGGCCCACGGCCCGCTCGTCCAGCCGGACGGCGACCTGCTCGTGTTCCGGGCGACCGATGCGGCCGAGGCGACGCGCCTGCTCCGCAAGGATCCGTTGCGCGAGCTCCCCGGCTCGGAGTACCAGGTGCTGGCGTGGAGCCCTGCCCGGGCCGGTTCCGGCGTGGTCATCGAGCCGCCGCCCGCCCGCGGCTCCGGACGGCTCACCCAGGTCCAGCGGGTGCCCGTGGTGGTCCGGGACCAGGCCCGGGCGATCGACTGGTACCGGGACGTGCTGGGCCTCGACGTGGTCCGCCACGACGTCGACACGCAGTACGTCGAGCTCGCGCTGGGGCCCGGCGCGGTCGCCCTCTCGCTGATCGCGCCCCGCCCGGAGTGGGGGGAGCCGGAATACTCCGAGGCGCTCGCGCGCCTCGGCGCCTCGAAGGGGATCGTCTTCCAGACCGACAGCGTGGAGGCGCTCGAGCTCCGGCTGCGCCATGCCCACGCCCAGATCACGCACGGCGTCGAGGTCGAGCCGTGGGGGGAGCGCACGATCCGCTTCTCGGACCCGGACGGCAACGAGTTCCTCGCGTTCGACCGGCGGATCGAGCGGCCCCGGGGCGCGCCGTCCGTCTACCTCGACGACTCCGAGCTCGCCGTCCCTCCCGAGGTCGTGGGCATCGCCGCGCGGGCGCGCCCCGGCCGCGCCCGGGGCCCGCGCGCCTCCTGAGCCTCGCCGGGCGGACCCGTCCGGCGACGGGGGAGCCGGCGCGCCCCGCGGGGTCAGTCGGCGGCGGCCTCGATCTGGACGAGCGAGCTCGAGGGCAAGCGGGTCGATGTGCGGGTGGTGCGCCGCAGATAGTGGACGGAGGCGTCCACCACCCGGTCCTTGAGGCTCGCGAAGTCGGTCCACCGGAACAGCGACGGCTCGAGGTAGCAGGCGAGCGCGCACTTGTTGCACGACTCGTACGGGGCCCAGTCGAACGAGTTCCAGAGGGCGCGCACGTCGACGTCCCAGACCGGTAGGGAACCCTCGTACTCCTGGAGGACGTAGCAGGGGAGGACGAGACGTCCCTGCGGGTCGACGTTCACCGTCAGCCACGGCTTGCACCGCCACGGCTTCTCGCCGTACCAGGACCCGAGGATCGCGTCGAAGTAGTCGACCGATTCGAGGAGGGGCGCCCCGCTCTTGCGCAGGTCGCGGAGCCGTTCGATGACCGGGCGGAGCTGCTCGGGCTTCGGCGACATCGCGTCGGCGGTCCGGTAATCGTACGCGATCTGGACCGTGATCCCCACGTCGAGGCGCTCGGCGAGCTCGACGACCTGCTCCGCCTGGTCGGCGTTCTCGCGGGTCACGGTGTGGCTGATGACCGTCGGCACCTCGGATCGCGACGCCTTCATGCCGCTGACCGCCCGGTCGAACGACCGAGGGATCCCCCGCAGCCGGTCGTGCGTCGCCCCGATGCCGTCGAGCGACACGAACAGCAGGTCGAGGTGCGGGGCGATCTCGGGCAACCGGTGCTCGAGGAGCCAACCGTTCGTGACGAGGGAGGTATGGAACCGGGTGTGGGCCTCGGCCACGATCTCGCCGACATCGCGCCGCAGGAGCGGTTCGCCGCCCTCGAAGCCCAGGAACGAGACGCCCGCCCGCGCGAGGGCCTCCATCATCCGGATCTCGTCCGCGAGCCCGAGCAGCTGCTCGTCCTCCCGCCGCCAGAACGGGCACATCTTGCATTCGAGGTTGCACCGGTAGAGCAGCTTGTGCCCCGCGATGACCGGGCTCTTCTCGCCGGCGAGGTTGCGCAGGGCGCGGTTCAGGCTCCGCAGGACGACCGGCTTAACGACCGCCATCGCGGCCCCCCCGGAGCCCTTCGGCCACCCGCCGCGCCGTGCGAAGCAGGCGGGGCGGGCGGGAGAAGGCGGCCATGGCTCCTCCGTCCACATCCGCTCGCGCCCCATAAGCCCGGTGCGCCCGGGCCGTCGAGCCGGAACATCGCGGCCGGGCTCTCCTACGCGCCGGCAGCCCCGTCTGGCCCCGCGGTTCCATGAACCGGAACTGGGGCCTCCGAAGGGGTAAACGCCCCCCGCGCGGCCGCCGGCCTGGGGCTCCGGGAGCGCGGGAGTCGAGGCACGCCGCGGTGGGCTTCAGCGGGCCGTCGTGTCCGGTCGGCCCGGGGTGGGACCGAGAGTGGCTCCGGCCGTTGACCGGCCCGAGCGGGCGCCCGGCCGGGCGCGAAAGCTCTCATAAGCGCTAACGGGCCTCGGAACCCGGTGCCCCCCGCGAAGAGCGTCGATCAATACATCCGATCGGCCCCGGTCGGAACGCGGAGCGTGCTGAAGCAGCTCCGAGCGGCCATCCGAGAGGCCGCCCCCGGGGCCGACGAGAGCATCAGCTACGGAATGCCGTTCTACAGCTACCAGGGAGAAGCCGGGATCGAACGACGGCTCTGCTACTTTGGGCTGCAGCGGGCGAGCATCGGGCTCTTCCTTCGACCCAAGGACCTAGCAGCTCACGCGGAGGAGATCGCCAGATACCAGAACGCGAACTCCGCGCTTCGTTTCCCGCTCGGCGAGCCGATTCCGATTCCGCTGATCAAGAAGCTCGTGCGGGACGCCGACCGCAGACATCGGGCCGGAAAGGCGAGGTAACGGCGCCGACGGACCGGTTTCGGGGCGCGACCGAACTCCGCCGCCCTTCTCGCCGGTCCAGCAGGGAAAGGAACCGACGGGCGATGACCGAAGGGCCGACCCCCGTCTCAACGGCTGGAGGCCCCGCTCGGTCGTGGCTCACTCGTCCACGAGTGTGACGATTCCCGGGGGCGATCCCGGCGCCCCCTACGCTCGACGCGCCGCCGAGTCTACGTGGATCCGCGGGGGGGCCGGTTGCCTTGACTCAGAGTAGGTCCCCGGCCCGTAGAGCTGGCCGAACCGGAGGAGGGTTCCCTTCGCGTCGGACCCCGCCCGCGTCAGCTTCGGATCAGCTTCAGCGCATCCTCGGGGCACGCGACCACGCAGAGCCCGCATGCCCGACACTCCGCGGCACGGGGCGTGCGAGAGGTCTGGAACTGGTGGTGGCGCGCCCGGGCCCGTCCCAGGTAGCTCAGCGATCGATACTCTTCGTCCGTGAGGGTTCCGATCTGGAAGACCGCGTACGGACAAACGTCGACGCATTCGGCTTTGCCCTCGCACTGGGCCCGATCAACGACCGGGATCCAGTGACCCGGGGCCGCACGGCATCGTTCGCCCGGTCGCTTCGGGTCGCGAGCGGCTCGGCGCGCCTTCGGCGCGTTCCGCGAGCCCACCGGGAGCTCGTCGGACGGTGCCTCGGTCCCGCGCTGGATGGGACCTCCCCCGGGCGTGAGCTCCGGATCGGTCGACATCTCCTCCCTAGCGGCCCTGTCGCCGGAACGCGTACACCGCGAGCGCGTTGAGCAGCACTCCGACAATCGCGATCGCTGCGAACGCTTGGCCGACCTCGGGCCAGTTGAAGCCCGTGAGGATCATCGCGCGCGAGGCGGTGGCGACGTAGCTCACCGGGTTGAACATCGAGAACGTCTGGACCCACCCCGGAAGGAGACTGAGCGGTACCATCGCCGTCGAGAGGAAGAGCAGCGGGAAGGTGAGCGTGAACGCCACCATCATCGTCGTCTCGGTGTTCTTCGTGAACAGCGCGACCGAGTTCGACAGGCCCGAGAACGCGACCCCGAAGAGCGCGGCGAGCAGGACGATCAGGAGGCCCCCCAGGATGCCCGTCGCGAATGGGATCTTCCAGCCGAAGGCGAGCGTGAAGATGTAGGCGATCCCGAGCACGATGATCGCCTGTCCCGCCATCCGGATGGCGTCGCCGAGGAGCTTTCCGACCAGGACCGAACTGCGGCGAATCGGCGCGACGAAGAACTTGTCCATGAAGCCCGTTTCGATGTCCGAGACCATCACAAACCCGGACTGTGACGCCGCCTGGATCGCGGTCATGATGGCAATCCCGGGCAAGAGAACCGCGATGTAGTCGTACGGCAGGGGAGCGGTACCGGGGGCGCTCTCCGCCCTCGAGAACACCGTTCCGAAGGTCTGGCTGAACATCCCGAGCCAGATGAGCGGCATGATCAACGTGAACATCAGGAGAAGTGGGTTGCGGGAGAGCTTCTTCAAACTCCGGTAGCAGACCCACGCGATATCCGAGAAGAAGGAGCCGAATCCGGGCGAGGGTACCGAGAGCTCGGGGAGCTCGTAGCGGTGGCCGGTCCCTGTCGCCATGCTACCGTCCCATCCCGCGGCGGGCCATGCGGGTCATCGGCCTCACTTCCTCCGCGCGCATCTCGCGACCCGTGTGCTGGAGGAAGACCTGGTCGAGGGTCGGGGGCGAGACCGCCACTTCCTTCACCGGGACATGACCCGACTCGAGGCGCCGCAGGATCTCGACGAGAGCCGCCCCTCCGTTTCGGGCCTGGACGGTCACCCCGAACTCAAAGGGCGCAGCGCCGACCACTTCCGGAACCGTTCGGACGAGCTCGAGCGCCTCCCGTCTCCGCGCCTCGAGCCGCTCGTCGAGCGGGAGGCGAATCGTGACGCTGTCCGCCCCGATTTCGGCTTTGAGCTGCGCTGGCGTTCCCTGCGCGACGATACGGCCGTGGTCGATGATCGCGACGCGCTCGCAGAGCCGGTCGGCCTCCTCCATGTACTGCGTCGTGAGGAAGATCGTGACCCCGTCCCGGACGTGGAGCTCTCGGAGGTACTCCCACAGGGCGTTGCGGGTCTGAGGGTCCAATCCGGTGGTCGGTTCATCAAGGAACAGGAGCTTCGGCCGGTGGACGAGCGCCGAGCCGAGGTCGAGCCGGCGTCGCATCCCTCCCGAGTACGTGAACGCGGGACGATCGGCCGCTTCGGTTAGCTGCAAGAGCCGGAGCAGGTCTTCCACTCGGTCCCGGACCAGAGGACCGGGCAAGTGGTACAGTCGGCCCATCAGCATGAGGTTCTCCCGGCCGGTGAGATCCCCGTCCACCCCGATCGACTGCCCGGTGTAGCCGATCTGCTTCCGCATCCGGGCCCCATCGTGGTCGATGTCGAAGCCCGCGACCCGAACCCGTCCGCTCGTCCGGCCGA
>Ga0335074_10010580_pt1 | contig 12910 bp, 13 predicted proteins | sample Lox_Sample_23_FD_206715 | JGI IMG/M metagenome (GOLD analysis project Ga0335074, IMG submission 206715) | Soil microbial communities from Loxahatchee National Wildlife Refuge, Florida, United States - Lox_Sample_2.3 | ecosystem: Environmental > Terrestrial > Soil > Wetlands | place: USA...
GCGCCAGCGGGCCATTAGGCCGCCCGCCGCGTCCTCGGACGTCATCGCGTAGCAGAGGTGGTCGCGCCAGGCGCCATCGATGTGCAGGCTGCGCCGGCGCAGGCCCTCCTCGCGGAAACCGAGCTTTTCCACCACCCGCCGGCTGGCGTGGTTCTCCGGCCGGATCGTCGCCTCGACCCGGTGCAGGCCGACGGCGAAGAAGCAGTGGTCCATGGCCATGGCCAGCGCCGTCGGGATGATGCCGCGGCCCGCGTACGCCTCATCGATCCAGTAACCCACCTGGGCGGACCGGGCCGAGCCCCACACGATGCTGCCCACGGTGAGCTGTCCGGCGAAGCGGTTGCCGAACGTCACGACCCAGGGAATCGTCAGGCCCTGCCGCGCCTCCCGGCGCATGGTCCGCGCCATCGAGACGTACGGGCCGAGGCTGGACCGGTACAACGGCGTCTCGGGGTTGGTCGGCTCCCAGGCCCGGAGCCACGCCGCGTTGCGCACCCTGGTATCGCGCCAGGTCGCGGCGTCTTTCACGCGGACCGGGCGCAGGGCGACAGGCAGGTCGAGAAGGTCAGGCTCGGTCAGTGTGGCCGGCCAGCCGCGCATGCGTCCCACGGCACCATCATTCCCTTGCTAGGGCCCAGTTCGCCATTAGGCAAACTAACCAATACACACGAGATATGCCCGCGCAGTCTCTCGTAATTCAGTCCTCTCGGGGGTGATCTCCGCCTCGTGCCTGGTCAATGGCATGGGGGAGCACGCGGGCCAGCACCGCCATGCCGTCGCGGACACCGCCGGTCGAACCGGGCAAGTTGATGATCAGCGTCTGCCCGGCCAGGCCGGCCACGCCGCGGGAGAGGATGGCCGCGGGAACGCCGGCCGCGTCGCCCTCCCACCGGATCGCGTCCGCGATGCCCGGAACCTCCCGGTCGATCACCTTCCTGGTCATCTCCGGCGTCAGGTCGAGGGGGGTCAGCCCGGTACCGCCGGTCGTGACGATCACGTCGTACCCGGCCTTGATCCCGTCCCGGAGAGCCTTCTCCACCGGGTCGCCGTCCGCCACCACCTGCGGTCCGTCGACCTCGCACCCGGCGGCCTGCAGCAACTCCGCGAGCACCGGTCCCGAGCGGTCGGCGTAGACCCCGGCGGACGCCCGGTTGGAGACCGTGATCGCGAGTGCCCTGATCATGATTCCCGCCGCCAGGTCCCGGTCTTGCCGCCGGTCTTCTCCTCGACCCGCACGTCGCTGATCACCGCCGCCGGGTCGACCGCCTTGATCATGTCGATGAGCGCCAGCGCGGCCACCGAGACCGCGGTCAGCGCCTCCATCTCCACCCCGGTCCGGTCCGCCGTCCGGGCCGTGGCCGTGATCGACACCCCGTCGTCGGCCACCAATAGGTCGACGGTTACCGAGTGCAGCCCGATCGGATGGCACAGCGGGATCAGGTCCGGGGTGCGCTTGGCGCCCTGGATCCCGGCGATCCGCGCCACCGCCAGCGCGTCGCCCTTGGGCACGGTGCCCTCGCGCAGCGCGGCCACGGCGGCGGGGGAGAGCAGGACCCGCCCGGAGGCGGTTGCGGCCCTGGCCGTCACGTCCTTGGCCGAGACGTCGACCATGCGGGCCTGGCCCGCGGCGTCGATGTGCGTGAGTGCGGGCCCGGAGCCAGACCGGCCGGTCACGGCAGCACCAGGACGTCGACGGTTGCGCCCGCGGGCAGCCCGGTGACGGACTCGGGCACGATGATCAGCGCGTCGGCCCTGGCCAGCGACGCCAGCTGGTGCGACGACTGCCCGGACACCGGCGCCACGGTCCCGCCCGCCGCATCGAGCACTCCCCGGAGGTACGACCTGCGCCCGGCCGGGGACCGAACCGGCTCGGCAAGCTGGGCTGGCAGCACGGCGAGGCGTTCTGGCCCGAAATCTTGAAGAGCGCCTGCCGCTGGCCGGACGAACAGCTGGAACGACACGTACGCGCTGACCGGGTTGCCCGGCAGCGTGAAGATCGGGGTGCCAGCCGGGCCGACCATCCCGAAGCCCTGCGGCATGCCCGGCTGCATCGCGACCTTGCGGAACGCGACCGTGCCGAGGTCGTGCAGGGCCGCCTTGACGACGTCGTGCTCTCCGCCCATGCTGACGCCGCCGGTGGTGACCAGCAGGTCGGTGCCGTCCAGCGCCTCCTCGATCGCGGTCAGCACCGCGGCCTTGTCGTCCGGGACGATCGCGTGACGGCGGGCGGGGTAGCCGGCCTGCTGCGCGGCCGCGGCCAGCATGCGGCTGTTGGACTCCCAGATCTGGCCGGGCCGAACCGGCTGGCCGGGCTCGACGAGCTCGTTGCCGGTCGACATCACGGTGATACGCGGGATGGGGCGGGCGGTGACGGTACCGCGGCCGGCCGCCGCGAGCAGGCCGATCTGCACCGGGCCCACCCGCGTTCCCGCGGTCATCAGCACGTCGCCAACGGCCGCGTCGCCGCCGGCCCGCCGGATCGCGTTCCCCGGCTCCGGTGCCTGCCTGATCGTGACGATCTCGCCGCCGCCGTCGGTCCACTCCACCGGGACGACGGCGTCCGCGCCGGACGGCACCGGCGCCCCGGTCATGATCCGCAGGCAGGTCCCCTGGGCAAGGTCGTTCCGGCGGGTGTCGCCGGCCGGGATCTCGCCGCGCACCGGCAGCGTGACCGGGTGGTCCGCCGTGGCCGCGGCGACGTCGGCGGCCAGGACCGCGTACCCGTCCATGCCCGAGTTGTCGAACGGCGGCAGCGCCCAGGCCGCGGTGACATCCTCGGCGAGCACCGCGCCGCCGGCCTGGTCCAGGCGCAGTTCGCGCGGCGGCAGCGGCCGGATCGCCGCGAGCACGTCGGACAGGTAGCTCTCCACCGACTGCATGGCGGCCTGCCCGGTGTGCTCGGCGATGCTCATCAGAGACTGTCCAGGTAGCTGCGCAGCCAGGGGACGAACTCCGGGGCGATGTCCGGGCGGTCGCACGCGAACTGGATCTGGGTACGCAGGTAGTCGAGCTTGTTGCCGGTGTCGTAGCGGCGGCCGCGGAACAGCACGCCGTGCACGCCGCCCCCCTCGCGCGCGGCGCTGCGGTCATCCATCGCCAGCGTCCGCAGCGCGTCGGTGAGCTGGATCTCGCCGCCGCGGCCCGGCGGGGTCTCGCGCAGCACGTCGAAGATCGCCGGATCGCAGACATAGCGCCCGATAACGATCCAGTTGGACGGCGCGTCCTCCCGGGACGGCTTCTCCACCAGGTCGGTGACGGCGACCACGTCCTCTTCCTCGGTCGGCTTGATCACCGCGACCCCGTACGCCGATACCTGCTCGGGCTCGACCTCCATCAGCGCGACGATGCTGCCCCCGTAGTTCCGCCTGACCTCGATCATGCGGCGCAGCAGGGGGTCGCGGGCGTCGATCAGGTCATCGCCCAGGAGCACGGCGAACGGGGCATCCCCGACGTGCTCGGCGGCGCACAGGACGGCGTGGCCGAGACCCTTGGGCGCGCCCTGGCGGACGTAGTACATGTCCGCGAGCTCGCTGGAGGCGCGGATCAGCCGCAGCCCCTCCTCGTCGCCCTTGGCCTCGAGCACGTCCTCGAGTTCCCGGTTGCGGTCGAAGTAGTTCTCGATCGAGCCCTTGCCCCGGCCGGTGATCATGAGCACGTCGCGCAGCCCCGCCGACACGGCCTCCTCGACCACGTACTGGATCGCCGGCGTGTCGACGACTGGCAGCATCTCCTTGGGCGTCGCCTTGGTCGCGGGCAGGAACCGGGTTCCCAGGCCCGCGGCGGGAATGACGGCCTTGGTGATCTCTTCCTTGGCAGTGGCTGTTTGTTCGGCCATGCTGAGAACCCTAACCGCATCCCGGAGGGCGCAGTGGACCGCACCGACCCCGATGAGGCCACACTGCGGTCACGTAAGATGGCGCTGCGGCGTCAACTGCTCACAAATCGTAACAACATTAACCGCCCTGAACGCGGCGCCACCGCCAGTTCTCTGCGGGACGCGGTGCTTTCGCTGCCGGAGATCCAGATGGCGGGGACTGTGGCCGCCTACGTGTCGGTGGGCACCGAGCCCGACACCAGAGGGCTGATCTACGCGCTCTGGAAGCGCGGCACGTACGTGCTGCTGCCGCTGCTGCGTGCCGACAACGACCTGGACTGGGCCTCCTACGAGGGGCCGGACTCGCTGGGCGCGGGACCGCACGGGCTGCTGGAGCCGACCGAGCCGCCCCGTGGCGTGCCGGCGATAACCAGCGCCGACCTGGTGATCGTGCCGGCGCTGGCCGTGGACCGCGGCGGCATGCGGCTGGGACGGGGCGGGGGGTCCTACGACCGCGCGCTGGCCCGGGTCGGCGCGGCGATTCCGACGATCGCGCTGATCTACGACGACGAGCTGCTCGACGAGGTTCCGGCCGGCCCGCTCGACCGGCCAGTGCGGATGGCGGCACAGCCGGGTGAAGGAATCACCAGGCTCCGCTAGCTGTTGCTACCATTTAGCAGTTGCACGCGGCGAGTGCCAGCCGCAGAGGGAGGAGCTGTGCCGACGTACCAGTACGCCTGCACCGATTGCGCAGATCGGCTCGAAGTGGTGCAGAAGTTCACCGACGACCCGCTGACGGTATGCCCGTCGTGCGGAGGCAAGCTGCGCAAGGTCTTCTCCCCGGTAGGCATCGTCTTCAAGGGTTCCGGTTTCTACCGGACCGACAGCCGCGCCAGCCAGAAGAGCTCCGAGCCCGCCGGCGCATCGGCGAACGGGTCGTCGGACGGCAAGAAGGCCGACGCCACGACCTCGTCGAGCGACAAGTCCTCCAGCAACGGCGACAAGAAGTCCGGCGACAAGTCTTCTTCTTCTTCTTCTTCTTCTTCCTCCTCCTCCTCATCATCGTCTTCCTCCTCCGCGTCTTCGTCTGGCTCGAAGGTCGCCTGACCTGCCGTGGCCGGTGATCTGGCCAGCATCGGCGTCATCGGCGGCTCCGGACTGTATGAGTTCCTCGACGCCGCCGAGGAAGTGGTAGTCGAGACCCCGTTCGGCCTGCCGAGCGATCCGCTCACGATCGGGGAGGTAGCCGGCCGCCGGGTCGCGTTCGTACCGCGGCATGGCCGGGGCCACCGGTACTCGCCGCACCGTATCCCGTACCGGGCGAACCTGTGGGCGCTGCGTTCCGTCGGCGTCCGCCAGGTGCTCGCGCCCAGCGCGGTGGGCTCGCTGACCACGAGCTACGGCCCTGGCACGCTGGCGGTACCCGACCAGCTCGTGGACCGGACCTCGGGCCGGGTGCAGACGTTCTACGACGAACCCGCCGCGGTGCACGTCCAGTTCGCCGACCCGTACTGCCCGGTCGGCCGGTCCACCGCGATCGCAGCCTCCCAAGCCCTGGGATGGGAGCCGGTGGAGGACGGCACGCTCGTGATCATCGAAGGCCCGCGGTTCTCCACCCGGGCGGAGTCGCGCTGGTATGCCGCGCAGGGCTGGACCCTGGTCGGGATGACCGGCCTCCCCGAGGCCGTTCTCGCCCGCGAGCTCGCGCTCTGCTACACGACGATCGCCCTGGTCACCGACACCGACGCGGGGATCGAGGAGGGCGAGGGCGTCACCCAGGCCGAGGTGTTCCGGGTGTTCGCCGAGAACATCGGCCGGCTCCGGGACGTGCTCACGAAGGTGATCGCCGACCTGCCCGGTGACCGGGCGTGCCCGTGCCCGCACGCCCTCGACGGCCTCACGCTCCCCTTCGAGCTTCCGTAGATCGCTGCGGGCTCCTTGTGGCGGCCCGCAGCGTGGCTGCGGGCCGCCGCGCCGCGCACTGGCCACGCGGCGGGATCGCCGCTGACCGGTTAGGCTTGGGTCCGGCCAGCAGGTTGCCGCCCTGGCCACGTCGGGCCCCGATAGCTCAGCGGATAGAGCAACTGCCTCCTAAGCAGTAGGTCGCGCGTTCGAGTCGCGCTCGGGGCGCATACTCCTGTGGTAATAGAGCCAAGCGTTGGCAAGGCGGTCGGCGACATGACGATCGTCGGATGCGGCGTTCAGTCGCCTAGCCATTGAATCCGAACAACAAGCACAAGCTCGTCCGGGGGATACACCAGGAACGTCACGAGACCCTCATGATTCCGGCCGAAATGGAGCGTGCGCAGGGGGGCGGGCGGATCGGAGCGCTCACCGGAATGACGCTGATATTCCATCGGATCGACAATAACTACAGCATCCATGAAAGATGTCAGCAGCGCCTGTGCGGTAGCGCCTAACCAGTCAAACGCTGGCTGAGCTGAGTCGTCCAGTTCCCACCTGTACACGCGTCAGATGCCGTACTGCGCGCGAATTTCCTCTCGGCTGATCCGGCTCCCTGGAGGTGGGGGGCCCTCTGTCTGGTACTTCTTGACGCGAGCCAGGAACTCGCGCTGAGCTTCGGGGTCGCGCCAGGCGTCGGCCTCGAACCACCAGCGCCGGACCGTCTGCACCAGTGCTGTGAGGTCGCCATCATCACGGGATTGCTCGTACGCGGCGTCCAGCTCGGCGTCGTATCGCCGCAGCACGTCAGCGTCGGCGTTGGCGGCCAGTACGGCGCGAATGGCCGAGGGAGTGCAGGCAGGGCGATCCAGGACCTGTGGGTGCCCAGGGTTCGGAGCGGTCATCGCTGCCTCCCGGCGGATCGCTATCAGAGACCAGCATAGGCACGCTCACCGACAGTACTCCGCCAGACGAGGGACGCCGGGTGCGCGTCAATTTTGTGGGAGAGCAAGATCATTTAGCCTGCTGTCCTGGTCATGCGGCGGGTGTCTGGTTGTGCGGTGTGCTCCAGATGCGTCTTCGGCCGCTGCGTAGTCCAGGTCTGCCGCGAGCGAGCATTCATCTTTCGGGCCGGGCGTGGCCGTTTTCTTCCCCGATGCCTGGTTGCCTGCCAAAACCTGTTGCGGTGACGGGGAGCCGCGGGCGAGGCTGCTGCGGTGGATCAAGGCAGCGCCGCGCGAGAGTGGCAGACGCGCGGGTTCGTCATCCTCCCCGGGTTCGTCCCGGCTGCGGAGCTCAAGCCAGCGCTCGGCGAGCTGCCCGCCATGTACCCCACGGCTGAGGGGTTCCACGGCGGTACCGACGAGCGACGAGACAGGTTCACCGTGGACGAATGGGCGGGGATCGACAGCTTCCCGTTCCGCAGCACCGAGCTGAGCCTCCTCGCCGTCAGCGACCGCGTAATTGATCTCGCAGAAACCCTGCTCTCATGCCGGGAGCTGCGGATCTCCTCGGCCGAGGCGTGGGCGAAGTACACCGGCGCCGCCGACTACGACCAGCCGCTGCACCGGGACTATCTCAACCACACGCTGATGGTTCCTGCGGATGACCGGCAGTTCGGGCAGCTGGAAATGTTCGTTTACCTGGTCGACGTCCCCGAGGAACTCGGGCCGCCGAGCATGCTGTCCCGTACCCTGACGGCGGGACTGCCCGCGAAGCCGAACTGGTACCCGCGCGACAACGGCGCCGACGCCGAGGGAGGCTGGGTCGCGACCGCCGGAAGCCCGGACCTCTACGCTGCCGAGGTCCGCACCGCCGGCCCGGCAGGTACGGTCGTCGCCTGGGCGCCGGGAACCTTCCACCGCGGCACCGCCCTGACCGTGCCCCGCGGCGCTCGCTACACGATCCACCTGGCCTACCGGCCGGCCCGTGCCGAGTGGGGCCAGCGGATGCCCTGGGCCGGCCGCAGCCACGAACCCGAGTGGTACCGGTTCGTGCACCGGGCGACGCCACGGCAGCTCGAGCTCTTCGGCTTCCCGCCGCCAGGTCACCCGTACTGGACCGAAGCCACCCTCGCCGGCACGGCGCAACGGTACCCCGGGCTGAACATGACCCCATGGCGGCAGGCGTTGCGCGGCGAGGTCTGACCTGGCGACGAGGTAACCGGCCCATCTGGGTGTGGATGGCTGTGACCAGCGCTTCGTGTCTGGTTGCGACTGCCGCAACCAGCTGCAAGCGCGCTACCAGCCAAAACTCCAAGGCCGTACATTAATGCCGCACACCCAGGGACGCCGGGCTGTGCCTTCCCGGCTCCCAGTGGCGGAGATCGTTTAGAGAACAACTGCCTTTGGCTGTTTCGGTCGCCGGTGACCTGCGTCTTCTCTTGTGTGCACAGCGCTGAGGCGCCTGTGCGGTGAGGTGTTCTGCTTCGCCCCAGCCGGACAGCGCCCCTGTCGCTCGCTTCGTTCCAGCGCTCGCGACCACGCAGCGCCCAGATCGAATACGTGCTGCATCCACATCGTGTCGGCGGCGCGTGTGCTCGTGCCCCGATTGCCAGGTTCTGCGCGCAGCTTGCTGGCGGCCGGCGCCTGCACGGGATCACGTGCTACACTTATTTACGTGCAGAAGTGAGTCGTCTGGGGGGTGATGGTCGTGAGCAATCAGAACATCACGCTGTCGCTTCCCGAGGAGGATCTCCGGGAAGCCCGCATCCTAGCGGCCAGTCGCGGTACTTCGGTGTCACAGTTGCTTGCCCGGATGCTGAGGGAGCTGGTCGAGCAGGAGACGGGCTATTCCCGCGCCCGGGACCGAAGCCTGGCCCGGCTGCGCGAGGGGATGGATCTTGGCACTGGCGGGCATATCGGCTGGAGCCGTGAGAGCGTTCATGAGCGGTAACCGCCGGTTCGTTGATACCAATGTCTTGCTGTACGCGCATGACGATTCCGCAGGCACGAAACGGGACCGGGCACGGGCGCTGGTCGAGCAGCTCTGGGAATCGCGGGACGGCTGCCTGAGCGTTCAGGTGCTACAGGAGTTCTTCGTGAACGTCACCCGGAAGATCGCCCGGCCGCTGAGCGCGGAAACGGCGAAGGAGATCGTCGCCGATTTGTCGCACTGGCACATGCATGTCCCCGCGGCTGATGACGTGCTGGGCGCGATCGGCATCCATCAGCGTGCCGGTATCTCGTTCTGGGACTCGATGATCGTCCGCAGCGCAGCCGAGATGGGCTGCGCTGTGCTCTATTCGGAGGATCTGAATGCCGGCCAGGATTACTCCGGGGTCCACGTGGAGAACCCATTTCAGCCACCGGAGGCCAGCCAGGCGTAGCCCCAAGCCCGTCATGTGCAGCGTTCACTGGCCGGCGGCATCAACTGGCGGCCGGGGTTCTGGGAGCAGTCACTCAGCCAGATGACGCGGCCAGCACCCCACGTCCGCCGCGCGGTGTAATTGATCGTCTCCCAGCCGCCTGGTGCGGCGACTGTCGCTGCTGGCCTCAGGTCGTTCCCCGTTTTCCCTGAGTCCGCTGACGGAGGGAGGCTTTAATCTCGCTGAGTCTGGCCGCCGCAGCTGGCGTCCAGTCCGCTCTTTGCTCGCTGGCACGCATGGCGTCGTCGATCTCGGCGAGCTTTGCGGCAGACAGCGCGCCTGCACGCTCGATCAGGTCCTCTCGGCTCAGGGTGGTCAGCCAGGTGCACGGGGTAACGCCCGGCCAGCGGAACCCGAACCGCAGCACGCCGTCAAAGGGCAGTCCGTCCCGGACGCCGACTGCTACCTCAATTCCCAGGCCCGAGATGTCACCGTCAGCCGGAGCGACGACCTGCATCGCCCGGAACCCGGATGGCTCGTCTTCCGACAACAGCACCACAGGTCGCCGCTCGTCGAACGCGGCCCACCAGATTTCGCCTCGTCGCATCGTCCTTCTGTCCATGAGAGGGCGGCGGCGGCTGCCCGCTGGCCGCCGCTGAACACTGAGGCGAGGCTATCCCAGGCACACGGACCAGCCCGCCCGTGGTCGGTGAGGTCACTGCGGATGACTCCTCGACGCCGTGAAAGCCGCACGCCGCACCCTCGGCGTCAAGCGCCAGTACTTGGGCTGCGTGGGCAAGGTGGCCAACGGGATCAACACCGTTCACGTGGCCCACGTGCGGTAAGCACCGGGCACGCGCTGATCGGCGCCCGGGAATGGATCCCGCCGACGAGTTCTGGCCTGCTTGGCTTAGAGTGGCAAATTGCTTTCTTGCGAGGCCGTCGAAGTCCCACCGGTACACGATTCAGAGGCCGCACGGGAGGTTCGCGTAATCCCGCGATCAGCATGACCCCGGACTTCGGGCTTAGGCAGCTTTCAGCGGAGTCCCTCTAGGAGCGCCACCTGCGGAAACGTGGTTTCACCGCGCAACGCAGCTTGAACAGGCCGAGGACGGCGAGCACGACACGGCGCTGAACCCCTGATTGTTCGTCCCCGGCCGACTCCGGTGGTGCCTGCACCAGCCAGGTCAGCATCCCCGCCGCGGCCGCTTTTCCAGCTCCAGGAATGGCGCTCGCCTCCGGGCCGATTGCCCGATCGGAGGCCAGCAAGGCACGACCCGCCATTCCGCGGTCAATGCCGTTCTACGACACGTGCGTTGCCCCACGCTACAGAAATGGCCCAACCGGTCGACGTGGATTGACCGGAGCCGAAGCATTCGAGTTGGAGGGTATGGATCCCTGTTATATTGACATCGATGGTTTTTGGCTTAAGGCCGCTGACAATAAAGGTTCCAAGTGTATGCCCATCGCCAACTAGTATTACTCCCGCTTCGAAATGTGCCGGGAACTTGGCCCCGAGTCCAATAGTGGCTTGGAACCGGCGAGCGTCATGATCTAGCTTGTATGCGGGAAATGCAGTTGGGTCGCCAACGTTACAATAGAACAAGATGCTCTTGGGGTAAATTGATCCGTCTATCTTGACCGGACCCGGTTCCACCAGCTCGCCGAGTTTCCCGGAAGGCACTAGATCTGAGAGATATGAGAACGAGGACGTGCCGGAAGCCTTTGGAATCACTACTGGGGCAGACTCGCCAGCTGAGGAGCTTGCAGCGGCCGAAATGGATGGCGCGGACGAAGGAACTGCCTTTGGCGGCGCGCCAGAGTTGACTAGGATCAAGGCTATTACTACCGCCACTACAGCTACAACGCTTCCGATAATCGGCCAGAATAGTGCCCGCCCTCGCTGCATAGGTCCTCCGAGGCGATCGTGCCTAAATCTAGGCAAACGTAACATCCCCTCTATCCGCTGGCACTGGCCATCCCTCACGGCCGTCGCTTCTGGACCGTCGCGCGCCAGCCGTTGGCGGCGTGGGTCCGCGAGCCAGTGGTCCGCGCGGATCGGAGCGCTCCCCGAGGTGAGGCTGATATGCCTTTGGCTGTTTCGCTGGTGACGTGCGTCTTCGCCGGCGTGCACAGCGCGGTGGTCTCTGTGCCTCCCAAGCAGTAGGTCGCGCGTTCGGGTCACCTGGCAGCCGACCGCGGCGGGCAACTTAGCTGGATGAGACCAGATCAGCGCACGGGTAGGTGCAGTTGCCAGGCAGATGAGACCGCACAGCTTACAAACATTCCCTCATTCGGCCTGCAGCATTACGCTTAGCGAGGTCGACTCAGCTACTCGGCCAGGCCCGAGACAGAAACGGGTACCCATGCTGCAACCAGACGCGGAGAAGCTCTGGGCGTTGTTCGAAACCGAGTGGACGTATCAGCTCGAGCACAGCCCGACCTATGCGTCCGTCTTGGGCGACCGCCGCTGGAACGACCGGTGGGATGACCGGAGCCTCGAGGGCATCGAAGCCGATCGCCAGCACAGTCTCGATGTGCTGGCCGAACTGGAGAACATCGACCGGGCGCAGTTGGGACCGGATGACCAGCTGAACTATGACCTGTTGCGCAGCGACTACCGCACCTGGCTCGCTCAGCACGAGTTCCGGTGGCAGTTGCTGGCCGCCGACCAGATGGGCGGACTCCCCGAAGGGGTCAGGCAGCCACCGGGTGTCCAGACTGCCTGCCAACTGGCTGACGCCATCCGCTTCGAGACCATCCGCGATTACGAGGACTGGATCGCGCGGCTGGAGAGCTTCGGCGGCTATGTCGACCAGGTGATCACGCTTTTGCGCCGGGGTATCCAGGAGAAATGGGTGAACCCCGAGATAATCATGCAGCGGGTGCCGCCACAGGTCAGGAAACAGATTGTGGACGACCCGAAGCAGAGTGGTTTCTTCAGCCCGTTCACACGATTCCCGGCCAGCGTCCCGGCTGACGAACAGCGGCGGCTGTCCGCAGCGGCCGAGGCGGCAATCGTCCGGGGCGTCGTGCCGGCCATGCGCCGGTTCCACGACTTCCTGACCGACGACTACCTTCCCGCCGCGCCGGCGACGGTCGGCGCATGGGGGCTGCCGAACGGGGACGAAGCCTATGCCGCTGCGGTGAAGGAGTACACCACGCTCGACACGAGTCCGGAGGCCCTGTTCGAGTTGGGGCTGGCAGAGGTCGCCCGGATCCGCGGGGAGATGGAGATCGTCAAATCCCGGACGGGCTACGAAGGATCGCTCGAGGACTTCTTCACGTTCTTGCGTACGGACGAGCGGTTCTATTGTGCATCCGGCGAAGAACTGCTCATGCGTTACCGGGCGCTGTGCAAGCAAGTCGATGGGCGCCTCACGAGATTGTTCAGGACCCTGCCGCGTCAGCCTTATGGGGTTGAACCGACCCCTGCGGACATGGCCCCGGACGTCACTACCGGCTTCTATTACCCGGCCGCAGCTGACGGTTCGCGGCCCGGAACGTACCTGGTCAATCTCTATCGTCCGGAGATGCGGCCCATTTGGGAGATGATTCCCCTCAGCTTGCACGAAGCGGTTCCCGGGCATCACCTCCAGACCTCGCTTGCCGCCGAACTCGACGACATCCCGGCCTTTCGGCGTTTCGGCTACTACGTCGCGTTCGGCGAGGGGTGGGGGCTGTACTGCGAGACACTCGGAGACGAGCTGGGCCTGTACGACGACCCCTACGACAAGTTCGGGCAACTGACGTTCGAAATGTGGCGTGCCGTCCGGCTGGTCGTGGACACCGGAATGCATGCAAAGCGGTGGAGCCGTCAACGGGCGATCGACTACTTCATGGAGAACTCGCCTCGCCAAGAGCTGGACGTCGCGAACGAGATCGAC
>Ga0335074_10010581_pt1 | contig 12909 bp, 12 predicted proteins | sample Lox_Sample_23_FD_206715 | JGI IMG/M metagenome (GOLD analysis project Ga0335074, IMG submission 206715) | Soil microbial communities from Loxahatchee National Wildlife Refuge, Florida, United States - Lox_Sample_2.3 | ecosystem: Environmental > Terrestrial > Soil > Wetlands | place: USA...
CGGCGGAAGCAGGCCGACAAGGTCGTCGATGCGGTCCATGCGGGCGAGCTGGCGGCGCAGGACGGTGAGCTGCTTGCGCACGTCAAGCGAGGTGGCGACGGGCCGGTTGGAGAAGTTCTCCGGGCAGACCAGGATGGCCTCGTCGGCGACGGACTGTGGCGGGAGCCCCAGCTCGGAGAGGGCGTTGCGGAGGGCGAGGACGTAGACCGCGGACTGGATCGCGGCGGCGGCCACCTTGCCGCCGTCGGCCTGACCGTCGATGACTGCGAACGACTTGATCTCGATGACATGGAACCTGCCGTGCAGCTGGAACGCGATCAGGTCCGGTTCCAGGAAGGCGTGACGGCCGCCGACCTCCAGGCGTAGCAGCGGGTGGTCGAACATCGTTCCGCTGGCTGCGTCGGCGGTGGCTGCTCTCGCCAGCAGGGTCTGGGTCCTGGCGTGCCGCAGGTCCAGGCTGACGTTGCCGCCGACCTCGCCGAGATCATCGTAGTGCGCCTCGGGGATCGGCAGGTTGAGGTGCTCACGGAGCAGCGTGAGGAGCTGCGCTCCCCCGTCGGACTTCACCTGAGCCTCGAACGCGTTCCCTCGGGCCAGCGCGAACCTCGACTGGCCGAACGGCGCCGGGGATCCCGCGTAGGCCGCGATCCGCTGCTTGTCCACGCCGGCCGCGTCCATGATCGCGCGGCGGGCGCAGCCGGGGTTGCTGGCCAGCGCCGCGATCGTGCGGGCGTTGTGGCTGCGCGGCAGGACCCGGCCACGGAGGCGGGCCAGCCGGGCCTCGGTGCCGTTCAACTTCGCCTCCCATGCGGTGCCTCGCCCTGCCGTGCCCCGCCCGCGAGGCCCATGCGAGCGCCGAAAAGCTGCTGCGCGTCGTCGAGCTGCTCGCGGGCTCGCGCCGCCGCGGCCCGGCGTGTTTGCTGGTCGGCAGCCCGGTGGACCTCGAGTTCGGCCAGGGCCGCCTGCTTGACCTGGTGCGGTTGCATTTGTGAGACGCTTTCCGCGGCGGCGGGGATGCTGGCGGCGAACCGCCACAGCAACCGCCGCGCGGCGGGTACCGGGGCCGAGAGCCGCTCGATGGCTTCGGCGACCCGGATGGCGCCCGTCAGGAAGTCGACGCGCGGGGAGAGCGATCCGATGACACGGTGTTCCATCGGCCAGGTAGATATGGCGAGCAAGCCACGTGCCGGGGCCAGCAAGTCGGCGGTCAGCGCGGCGCAGAGGTAGTAGGGCCGGGCGAACGGGGCGGTCCGGAACGAGCGTTCCTCGTCGCGTTTGAGGCTGGTGAGACGGGCGGCAGGAAAGGTGCTCGCGAAGAACGCCTCGTGTATCGTGGCGATGAGCCGTGGTGTGGCTGGGACGGCGAGCAGGCTCAGCGCCTCGTGAACCTGCTCGCGCACCGGCAGGAGCGGCCCGGCGGCGGGGGTTGCGTGGTCCGGCCCGGGCCGGACGGTCCGGGGGGCTTCCGCGCCGGTGTTCTCCGCATCGGCCAGCACGTCTTCCCAGTGCTGTTCGGCTTGCCGTAGGTCGCGGCGCAGTGCGCTAGCACGCTCCCGGTCATCGGCCAGGATGGCCTCGCGCACTGCGGTGCGCAGCCGACCGATACGGCGCTCCAGGGCCTCGACGGACTCGCTCACGGGCGAGACATTAGCAGCTTCCAGTCAGTTCCAGCAAGTTCCAATATTATCTTCGTTCGTTGAGGCTGGGCTGGACTTCACCCGGCTTGAGGCGGTGTTTGTGACCCAAGCTGGGCGCGCTCATCTGGCTGCCTACCGGTCCTGGCGGTCGGCGACGGCCCAGTAGCCCTCGTCCGGGGGAACGGCGGTGAACTGCCAGATGTGGAACAGCAGGACGGGCTGCTGCCGGGAGGCATCCGGGGCGCCGTTACTGGTCGAAGTCGAGGACCACGCGGTCGGCGGCCGGATGCGACTGGCAGGCCAGGGCGTAGCCGGCCGCGACGTCGGCAGGCTCGAGGGCGTAGTTGGCGTCCATCCGCACCTGGCCCTCGACGACCTTGGCCCGGCAGGTGCCGCAGACGCCGTTCTTGCAGGCGAAGGGGGCATCGGCCCGGTAGCGCAGGGTCGCGTCCAGGATCGAGGCGCCGTCTTCGGGCAGGACGAACGACTGGGAGCGTCCGTCGAGCATGATCGTGACCTCCGCGCCGGTTTCCGGCTCCGCGGCCGCGGCGGCCGGGGCGCGGCCGTTCGCGGCGGGCGGCGGGCCGACGAAGAACAGCTCGCGGTGGATGTGCTGGTCGCCGGCGCCGTAGGCGAGCAGCACCTCACGGGCCACGTCGGTCATCGGCAGCGGGCCGCACAGGAACCACTCGTCGACGTCGTCCGCGAGGACCAGACGGTCCAGGATGCGGCCGAGCCGGTCGGCGTCGAGCCGGCCGGAGAGGATCTCCACGTCCAGGGGCTCCTCGTCGAGCACGTGGATCAGCTGGAACCGGTCCGGGTAACGGTTCTTCAGGTCTTCGAGGTCCTCCAGGAACATGATGTCGAGGGTGGTGCGGTTGACGTAGATCAGGACGGCGCTGCTGCCGGGCTCGACCTCCAGGGCGGTGCTGAGGATGGACAGCACCGGCGTGATGCCCGACCCGGCCGCGATGGCGCCGTACCGCTTGCGCTGGCCGGGCTGCAGGGCGGTGGAGAAGCTGCCGGTCGGGGTCATGATGTCCAGCACGTCACCAGGCCGGAGTCGTTCCGCTACAAAAGTAGAGAAGATGCCGTCAGGGATCCGTTTGACGCCGATGCGCAACCGTCCGGAGGTGGCCGGGGCGCAGATGGAGTAGTTGCGGCGCACGTCGTCGCCTGCTACCGGGGACCGGATCGAGACATGCTGCCCGGCCTGGAAGCGGAACTCCTCGCGCAGCTCGGGCGGGACGTCGAAGGTGACGGCCACCGCGTCGCCGGTCAGCCGCTCGACGCGGGCCACCCGGAGCGGGTGGAACACCGAGTGCCGGCGCGCCGGCGCCATCACAGGGCCTTGAAGGAGTCGAACGGCTCGGCGCAGGACCGGCAGGTCCACAGCGCCTTGCAGGGAGTGGAGCCGAAGTGGCTGACCTCCCGGGTATCGGCCGAGCCGCAGTGCGGGCAGCGGACCGGGAACGCCAGCTTCACCGGGCCTCCGGCCGGTCCGGGCGGAGCGATCCCGTACTCGCGCAGCTTGCGGCGGCCCGCCTCGCTCATCCAGTCGGTGGTCCACGCCGGGGCCAGCACGGTGCGGATGCGGACCTGGTCCGCGCCGGCCCGGCGCAGGGCGTCCCGCACGTCGCCGGCGATGACCGCCGTGGCCGGGCAGCCGGTGTAGGTGGGGGTGAGGTCGACCTCGACGGCTCCGTCGCCGCCCACCCGCAGGTCCCGGATCACGCCCAGGTCGCCGAGGGTCAGGACGGGGAGCTCGGGATCGGGCACGGCCTGCGCCACGGCCAGCAGGGCGGCGCGGCTGGCGGGGGCCGGCGAGGTCCCTGTGTCGCTCACCAGGTCGCTCCGAGGTGCGAGCGGTGCAGGTGCTGCATCTCGGCCAGCAGGTGCCCGAGGTGCTCGGTGTGCAGGCCGTCGCGGCCGCCGCGGGAGCGCCAGCGCGGCTCGGGTTCCCGGCACGCCGCCTCGCTCAGCACCGCGGTCACGTAGGCGTGCCAGGCCGGGCGCAGCGCCGCGGGGTCGGCCGCGACGCCCGGCAGCTGGCTGGCGGGGTCGGCGGGGTCGAAGAGTTCTTCGGTGTAGGGCCAGACCTGGTCGAGCCCGGCCTGCATGCGCGCGCGGGACAGGTCCGTGCCGTCGCCGAGGCGCAGCACCCACTGGGTGGCGTGGTCGCGATGGTAGGCGACTTCCTTGACCGCCTTGCCGGCCAGCCCGGCGAGGGTTTCATCGGCGCTGTTCCTCAGGGCCGTGTAGAGCTCGTACTGGTAGGCGGAGAAGACCAGCTGCCGGGCCATCGTGACCGCGAAGTCGCCGTTCGGGATCTCGGTCAGCTGCACGTTGCGGAAGTCCCGGTCATCGCGCAGGTAGGCCAGGTCGTCCTCGTCGCGGCCGGCGCCTTCGACCTGGCCGGCGTAGCTGAGCAGGGTCCGCGCCTGCCCGAGCAGGTCCAGCGCGATGTTGGCCAGGGCCACGTCCTCCTCGATCTGCGGCGCGCGCGCCACCCACTCGCCGAGCCGCTGGGCCAAGATGAGCGCGTCATCCCCGAGCGCCAGCGCGTAGGCGGCCAGCGGCTGGATGCCGGTCACAGGTGCTTCGCCCCCTCGGGCACGTCGTAGAAGGTCGGGTGCCGGTAGACCTTGTCCGCGGCGGGATCGAAGAACGGGTCCTTCTCGTCCGGGCTGCTGGCGACGATCGCGGCCGACGGCACCACCCAGATGGACACGCCCTCGCCGCGGCGGGTGTAGACGTCACGCGCGTTGCGCAGGGCCATCGCGGCATCCGGGGCGTGCAGGCTGCCGACGTGCTGGTGGGACAGGCCGCGCCGGGCCCGGATGAACACCTCCCAGAGTGGCCAGCCGCGCTGGCCGGAGTCGTTCGGCTGACTCATGATGCCCGCACCTCGACGTGCCTGTGCTTATCGGCGTAGGCCCGGGCGGCCTCGCGGACCCAGGCGCCGTCGTCGTGGGCCTGGCGGCGGCGGCGCAGGCGCTCGGCGTTGCACGGGCCGTCGCCCCGGATGACGCGGGCGAACTCGTCCCAGTCGACGGGACCGAAGTCGTAGTGGCCGCGGTCGGCGTTCCAGCGCAGGTCGTCATCGGGGAGGGTCAGGCCGAGCACCTCGGCTTGCGGGACGGTCATGTCGACAAATCGCTGGCGCAGCTCGTCGTTGCCGAACCGCTTGATGCCCCAGGCGGTCGACTGGGCCGAGTGCGATGACTCCTGGTCGGGCGGCCCGAACATCATCAGCGACGGCCACCAGTACCGGTTCACCGCGTCCTGGGCCATGGCCTTCTGACTTTCCGTGCCGTGCGAGAGCGTGTGCAGGATGTCGAAGCCCTGACGCTGGTGGAACGACTCTTCCTTGCAGATGCGGACCATGGCCCGGGCGTACGGGCCGTAGGAGCAGCGGCACAGCGGCACCTGGTTCATGATGGCCGCGCCGTCCACCAGCCAGCCGATCGCGCCGACGTCGGCCCAGTTGAGGGTCGGGTAGTTGAAGATGGATGAGTACTTCTGCTTCCCGCTGTGGAGCAGGTCGAGGAGTTCGGAGCGGTCGATGCCGAGCGTCTCGGCGGCCGAGTACAGGTACAGGCCGTGGCCCGCCTCGTCCTGCACCTTGGCGATCAGGATGGCCTTGCGGCGCAGGCTCGGGGCCCGGGTGATCCAGTTGCCCTCGGGCTGCATGCCGATGATCTCGGAGTGGGCGTGCTGGGCGATCTGCCTGATCAGCGTCTTGCGGTACGCGTCCGGCATCCAGTCCCGTGGCTCGATCCGCTGGTCGGCCGCGATGAGCCGGTCGAAGCGCTGCTGGTCGTCGTCGCCGTCCACGGCACCTCCCGTCGTTCCTCCCTCCCGCAGGCTACTCTTTACCGAACGTTCGGTCAATAAATCGGGTGGCTTGCCGTTGGGTTCAGGCGGTGCGCTGGGTGATGAACACGAACTCCAGGCCCGGGCGATCGGGGGCGTCCCGCACGTCCAGCACCTGGTAGCCGTGGGCGGCCAGGCTCGACTCCAGTTCCTCGCGGCCGCGGAACCGCAGCGTGGAGTCCGAGGTGATGACCGTGCCGTCGGCCAGGAAGGTGTAGGTGTAGCGGAACGAGACCAGCGGCAGGTCGACCCGGGTGACCTCGCGGCGCTGCTCGACCGGGCCGGTGCCGGGGAGGTCGACAGTGACCGGGCCGGTGTCGGCCGCCCACTGCTCCCAGGCGCGGCGTTCCGGGCGCCGGGTCTCGAACACCAGGTACCCGCCCGGGCGAAGCGCGGCGCCGACGGACCGCAGGACCCGCGCCCAGTCCTCGTCGCCGAGGAAGACCTGGGCCACGTTCCCGGTCATCACGGCCAGGTCAGCGCCTCCCGCCGGTATCTGCCGGGCGTCTGCGTTGATCCAGGTGACCGCGGCGCTCCCGGCCTTTGACTTCGCCACCTCGAGCGAGGCCGCGGCCGGGTCCACACCCACGACGGTCCGGCCGGTCCCGGCCAGCAGCAGGGCCAGGCAGCCCGTCCCGCAGCCGACATCCAGCACCCGCCCAGCCCTCAGTTCACCGGCGATGCCGAGGTAGGCGGCCAGGTCATCACGCGGCCCGTCGAAGGCGTCGTAGACCGGGGCTAGGCGCGGGTGGGCAAAGATCGCGTCGGGCACCCTGCCTATACTCGCCTATACTCCCGGGCCGGTCGTCGGGGCCTGGATGGCCTGCAGGGCCTGCAGCAGGGCCGGGTTCGAGGGCCCGGTCCAGTCCTGGGCGAACAGCCCGTAGGTGGAGCGGTCGCCGAGCGCCCACTGCAGCTGGTTGGTTTGCGGGGTGGTGCCCTGGCACATGGTCCCGTCCAGCACCCACCAGCACCAGTCGACGTCGGCTTGACCGGCCCAGGCCAGGAAGTTGCTGAACCATGCCCCGAGCTTCCCGTCTGACGGGCTGGACGCCCCCATCACCGTGGAGGCGCCGACCGCGGCCAGGCTGTCGTTGCCGGTGCCGAACTCCCCGATCCAGACCGGGGCCGTCCCGTTGGTCAGGAGGAACCCGCCGGCGTTGTCCATCGCCGTGACGTAGTCGGCCTGCGACTGCCCGGCCGGGTGATACCAGGAGTAGTCGTGCATCGAGTACACCACGCAGTTACCGGTGGCCGGGGTGACCAGCTTGGTCTTGGTGCCGGTCAGGTCCCCGGCGTAGGACAGTCCCTCGCAGAAGAACAGCGCGTGGCCGTCCACGGCCTGGATGGCGGTGGCGGTGCTCGTATAGAGCTGGCAGAAGTCGGTGTCCGCGTTCCCGTTGCCCCACGACGGGGTGTAGACGGTACCGCCGATGGTGGCCTTCCTCGGCTCGTTCTTCAGGTCGTAGCCGATCACCAGCGGGTTGCCGGCGAACGCGGTCGCGACCGTCAGCCAGTCGCTGGCGAACCTGGAGGCGGGCCAGCTCCCGTTCCACCACAGGCCGTTCCCGTCGCTCTCCGAGCAGCACCAACCTTCGTACAACAGATGGCAGTTCGGGATGACCATCAGGCCCGCGCCGGTCAGCGCCTGCACGCAGGCGGTGTACACCTGCCACGGGGTGGAGCCGGCCAGATCCGGGTTGGCGGCGAGGCGGGCGGCGGCCACCGGGGAGCCGGAGGTCACGGTCTGCAGCGCGAACGGGAATCGCACGCTGTTGAATCCCCAGGCCGCGATCTGGGCCGCGATGTCGTCGCGGTGCCGGTAGTCCAGGCCGCCCGGCGTCATCGCGTCCTGGTGCGCCCCGGCCCAGTTGACCCCGGCGAGCTTGACCCGGTTGCCGTGGGCATCGGTGATCCAGCGCCCGGAAACCGACAGCGGTGTGGCTATGGCCATGTGTATAGGGAGCACTCAGGTACGACTGAGATACATCGATAAGCACTGCCATTTAGTATGCGCGGCCGAAGATCACTCGCCGGCCGTAGCTCGACGGGTTACCGCAGCGGACGCAGGGTCCGGTTGCTGGCGCGCCGGACAGCGGCACGATACGCGGCGTGGCCCCGGTGCTGGCCTTGATATCGGCTTCGCACGAGGCCTGGCCGCAGTGCAAGGCCAGCGCCCACCCGACCCGGACCGCCTCGGCGAACTGGTCCCAGTCGTCGACGACGCGAGTGCGCTCATCCCGGAACCGGGTGGCCCGGTCCAGCAAGGCGGACTGGAAATCATCAAGCAGTCCGGCCAGCGCATCCGGCGCGCCGGCCAGGGAGATCTGCTCTTTCCCGCCGCCGAGGCGAGAGACCAGAACAGCGGTGCCGGAGGCCAGGTCGCGCGGCCCGAGTTCAAGCCGCAGCGGTACGCCGCGCAGCTCCCAGTCATTGAACTTGAAGCCGGGCGACAGATGCTGCCGCTGGTCGGCATGGACGCGGATGCCGGCCGCTCGCAGTCGCTCGGCGAGGTCCCGCGCCGCCCGCAGGGCCGTGTCCAGCTGCTCGCCGCGGCCGATCGGGACGATGACCACCTGGTACGGGGCAAGCCGTGGCGGCAGGACCAGTCCCTTGTCGTCGCCGTGGGCCATGATGACCCCGCCGATCATCCGGGTGGACATTCCCCAGGACGTGGTGTGGCACAGCTCCAGGCGTTCCGCCTCGCTGGTGTACCGGATGCCGAAGGCCCGGGCGAAATTGGTGCCCAGGTAGTGAGAGGTCCCGGCTTGGAGCGCCCGGCCGTCTCGCATCATGCCCTCGATGCTGAACGTCCGGACCGCGCCAGCGAACCGCTCCCCCGGTGTCTTTTCACCTTCCACCACGGGCATGGCGGCAATCTCGCGAGCCACCTCGGAGTACATGCCGAGGGCGAGCATCGTCTCACGCATGGCATCGGCCTCGTCGGCGTGGGCGGTGTGCCCTTCCTGCCAGAGGAACTCGGTCGTGCGCAGGAAAATCCGCGGCCGCAGTTCCCACCGCACGACGTTCGCCCACTGGTTGAGCAGGAGCGGCAGGTCCCGGTGCGAACTGACCCACTTGGCCATCATCTCCCCGATGACGGTTTCCGAAGTGGGCCGCACGATCACCCGTTCCTCGAGTTCCTTGCCGCCGGCGTAGGTGACCACCGCCAGCTCCGGGGAGAACCCCTCTACATGCTCGGCCTCACGCTCCAGATGAGATTCCGGTATCAGGAGCGGAAAGTAGGCGTTCTGGTGGCCGGTGTCCTTGATCCGGCGGTCCAGCTGGCCTTGCAGAAGCTCCCACATGCGGTATCCGTAGGGCCGGATGACCATGGTCCCGCGCACCGGTCCCCGGTCAGCGAGCTGAGCCTTGATGACGAGCTCGTTGTACCAGGAAGAGAAGTCCTCGCTCTGCGGAGTCACTCCCTGTACGCCGCGTTCCATATCGCCGAGGATAGCCAAGGAGGGGGTGGAGACCGGGGCGACGAGCCTGAAGGCGGCCGGCCGTCATGAGGCATCGCGCTTGTCGATGGCGTTGGCTAGCTTCTGTGGTTATGACGTGGCAACCGGAACTTGATGACGTGCGCCGCCGACGGGACCTGGCCGAGCGGATGGGCGGCCCGGACAAGGTCCGGCGCCAGCATGAGGCGGGCCGCCTCACGGTGCGCGAGCGGCTGGCGGCGCTGCTCGATGACGGCTCGTTCCACGAGATCGGGACGCTGGCGGGCATGGCCGTATATGACAGTGCGGGTGAGCTGGCGGACTTCACGGCGGCCAACTTCGTCACCGGAACGGGCCGCATCAACGGCCGCAAGGTCGTAGTGGGCGGTGACGATTTCACCATCCGCGGCGGCGCGGCGGACGCCGCGATCGCCGGGAAGCAGATCTACGCCGAGCAGCTGGCCAATCAGATGCGGCTGCCGCTGGTGCGTCTGGTCGAGGGTACCGGCGGGGGCGGCAGCGTGAAGATGCTCGAGCAGATGGGCCATACCTACGTCCCGGTCAATCCCGGCTGGGACTTTGTCGTCGACAACCTGTCGACCGTGCCCGTCGTCGCCGCGGGCCTGGGCCCGGTGGCCGGCCTGGGCGCGGCCAGGCTCTGCGCCGCGCACCTGTCGGTGCTGGTCGAAGACATCGCGCAGCTATTTGTCGCCGGACCGCCGGTGGTGCGCAGCGGAGCCGGGGAAGACGTCACCAAGGAGGAGCTGGGCGGAGCGGCCGTGCACGGCCGTAATGCCGCTGTGGATCTGGTGGCGGCATCGGAGCACGAGGCGTTCGGGATGATCAGGCGCTTCCTGTCGTACCTGCCGCAGAGCGCCTACCAGCGGCCGCCGGTGCTCTCCTGCTCGGATCCGGCTGAACGCCGCGAGGATATGCTGCTGTCCGCGGTACCGCGGGACCGCCGCCAGCCCTACCGGATCCGCGACATCCTGGCCGCGGTGTTCGACCTCGGCTCGGTCATGGAGGTGCAGCGTTACGGCGGGTCGATCGTGACCGCGCTGGCCCGCCTGGATGGTCATCCGGTTGGCGTCGTGGCCGGTGACCCGTATGCGGCCGCGGGCTGCCTCACCGTCGAGGGCGCGGAGGCGGTGACCCGGCTGGCCGACTTGTGCTCGACGTTCCACCTGCCGGTGGTCACGTTCACCGATCAGCCCGGGCTGCTGATCGGCACGCGCGCCGAGCAGCGCGCCACCATCAGGCACGGCGTCCGGGCGATCAGCGCCATCTACCAGTCAGCCGTGCCGGGGGCCGAGGTCATCGTGCGCCGCGTATTCGGCGTCGGCGGAGCCGGCCTGACCAACCGGCACCGCCTCATCCGCCGGTGGGCCTGGCCCTCGGCGGACTGGGGCTCGCTGCCCGTCGAAGGCGGGATCGAGGCCGCCTACCGAGCTGAACTGGAACGCGCGGAAGACCCGGCTGCCACCCTGGCCGGCATCCGGGAGCGGCTCGACGCCGTGCGCAGCCCGCTGCGGACCGCCGAACGGTTCGGCATCGAGGAGATCATCGACCCGCGCGAGACCAGGCCGCTGCTGTGTGACTGGGTACACGATGCCTACGCCGCACTGCCAGCCAGCCCGGGCAAGCCCTCATTCGGCACCCGGCCCTGAACAGTGCTTCAGCGGCGTCGGCTCGGCCGGCCGGCCGGGCTGCGGCCGGCGAGGCGGCTGGCCGGTCTGTGGCCGGCGAGGCGGCCGGCCAGGTCCTGCACGGCGCGCGCGGTCCAGGCCGAGGGACGGGGGCGGGCGCCGTCCGCCAGGCCGTTCCAGTAGATCGACCAGGTACCCGCGACCGCACGCCGTACGACCGGGGCGGTCAGCAGGCGCGTGACCGCCGACGTGGTCCTCGGCCTGCGCAGCAGCACGGCCTGCAAGGCCGCCGCGCCGGCCATGTACTGCCCGAACGCCGCCTCGATCGCCTCGGCGTATGCGGGACCCGCCCGGTCCGGGCCGGCGAGCACCGCCTCGGCGGCGAGCCTGGCGCTGAGCATGGCCGGGCCGATGCCCTCGCCCTGCAGCGGGTTAATCAATCCCGCGGCGTCGCCGGCCAGCAGCACGTTACCGGCGGCAGGCGGAGCGCCGGTGCCGCCCATGCGCAGCCATCCGCCTATGACCGGCCCGGGCCGCGCGTCCCGGCTCAGATCACCGCGCTGGCCGAGCAGCGCCACCAGCCGGTCCAGGTCATCCCGCAGCGGCGCCTGCCTGCGGCTGTTTCCCAGGCCGACCCCGATGCCCACGTTCGCCTGGCCGTTCTCCCCGGGGAACAGCCAGCCGTACCCCGGGTAGATACGCCACGGGCTCGCGTCGAGCAGGACCAGCAACGGCAGCGGGACCTCCGCGGGCACATAGGTGCGGATCGCGAAACCCCACAGCGCTGTATCCGGGTCGAGCATCCCGGCCAGCCGGGCGACCGGGCTCAGCGCCCCGTCCGCGGCGATGATGACCTCCCCCGCCAGGCGCTGCCCGTCGCTGGAGATGACGGCCTTCACCCGGCCGTCCCCGCCGGCTTCGACCGCGGTGATCCGGGCTCTCACCGGGACCGCGCCGGCCTCAAGGGCGGCCTCGCGCAGCGCGTGGTCCAGCGCGCGCCGGGGCACGATGACGCCGTGACCGGGATAGGTGCGCCCGGTGAAGGCAGGCAGCCTGCTCCGCCGGCTGGAAGGCCCGACCGCGAGCAGGTCAGAGCCCTGCCCGGCGTCGGGAACACGCAGCCCGAGATCCGCCAGGACCTGCACCCCACGGGGTCCCACCAGGTCCCCGCACGCCTTGTCGCGCGGGAAGGCCGCCTTGTCGGCGAGCGCCACGCGCGCACCGGACCGGGCGAGTACCAGCGCGGCGATGCTGCCCGCAGGCCCGGCGCCGACCACGACTGCGTCGAAACAAGGGCTCACCTGGCCGGCACCAGCCGGGGCCGGTGCCGGACGTGGGCGCGCGGCTCCACGCGTTTACCCCCTTCGCCGCCCGGCACGGAACTTCACCTTCGCCTGTTGCACCTCTTGCACCTCTTGCAGCTCTTGCAGCTCTTGCCCGAAGCGTAGCGGCACAACCTCCGTGGTGGCCGAGCGCGGCGATGAGAATGCGGGGCAAATCGCCGAGGCGATTACTCTTGAGCGGACTTGGCGTCGGCTTCGATCGCGGCGTTATCGGCCTTCAGCTGCCGGGCCTCCACCTTCCGCGCCTTCTTCATAGCGCGCTCGACCTTGGCCTCCATATCGGACACCGCGACCACCACCAGGCCCGCCTGCCCGGCGTCCAGGTGCTCGCCGAGTTCCTTCAGGTCCTTGCGGCTCATCCCGGCGGCCGCGTGGCCGGTCACCGAACCCAGCACCGCGCCGGCGCCGGTAGTGGCTATCAGCAGGCCTCCGCCGATCGCGGCGAACGGGAACAGGGCCACCACCAGGCCGGTGGCCAGGCCCACCCCGCCGCCCAGCACACCCCCGACCCGGGTCGGCGTCTCGTGTTTCTTGGTGATCTTGACCTTCCCGTCGGCCCGGCGCTCGACCACCGCCGCGTCATAGGCGTCGATCAAGCCCGCCTTGGTGTGCAGGTCCTTGACCGCCGCGTAGTCGGCGTCAGCGTCGGCGGCGTCGTCATAAACCCCGACATAGACCAGGAACGTGTCCACTGCCATTGCGATACCTCCATGCCGGCAACCGTCAGTGTCAGGACGCTACCGTCCGCCCGCCGGGCCGTGGATCCCTCGTGAAGGGTGAGCCAGGTGTCCAGTGCCGAGCTGGTCCGCGGCCGTCTCGCGAGCGCTGGCTGCCTTGAGCGCCGCGTCGGTGGGCGAGGCCAGGATGTCACGGAAATCCCGCATCAGCCGATGGATCTGCTCGCGCCACCGGGCCGGGTCAGCTCGTCCTTGGTGCCGGCATCGGCATGCTCATCTCGCCGCTG
>Ga0335074_10010582_pt1 | contig 12908 bp, 12 predicted proteins | sample Lox_Sample_23_FD_206715 | JGI IMG/M metagenome (GOLD analysis project Ga0335074, IMG submission 206715) | Soil microbial communities from Loxahatchee National Wildlife Refuge, Florida, United States - Lox_Sample_2.3 | ecosystem: Environmental > Terrestrial > Soil > Wetlands | place: USA...
CGCGTCACGCGGCAGGTCGAGCGACACGTCCTTGAGGTTGTGCTCGCGCGCACCGCGGACGACGAGACGATCAGCCACTTTGCGCTCAGTTCTCCGGGTTTGAACGGCGGTCTTGGAGGTCGAGGGGACGCTGCGCCATGGTATCCGGGGGGTCTGACAAAACGATGCGCTTCGCCGTCCTTCAACGCCTCGCGCTTCACCCTCCCCCGACGCTACCCGGTGGGAAACGTTCCCGCGGTGGGCCGCATTCCCGCTGACTTACCTGCGTCAGCTGGGCGGCCGCATTGCCGCCACCTGGCTAAGCGTTACCGCCCATGGCGTGCGGCCGCGCACGGCCTGCGGCCGCGCACGGCGTGCGGCCGCCCGCGCCTTCCGGACGCCGGAAATCCGCCCGGGCTGTTGTGAAGCCGCCAGAGGTGCCCGAAGACCCTCATGACCTTGATCAAGGGAAGTTTGCTGTGGCTCTAACAACAGCGTGGGGCCCACCACACCAATGGCGTCGTCGCCAGGGGCGGGACGCCAGCGGTACGCGGGGGTGCAAGGCAGGTACGGGGTGCGAGGCAGGCACGGCAGGGTGCGGGGCAGGCACGGCAGCGCGAACGGGGCCAGCGCGGCGGGAACGGGGCCAGCGCGGCGGGAACGGGGCCAGCGCGGCGGGAACGGGGCCAGCGCGGCGGCGGAGCCGACAAGGCAAGCTGTGCCTTACCGGCCGCGCCGGCCGCGCCGCCCGCCGCCGTTCACGTGCAGGAGAGGCCGGATGGTGCGTTATTGGTGCCCGTGTAGCTGCCAGTAAAGCCGATCGTGGCCGTCCCGCCCGGGGCGAGATTCCCGTCATAGGAGGCATTGGTGACGGTCACCGTCTTGCCGGACTGCGTGTAGCTGCCGTTCCACAGGTCGGTGATCTCCTGATCCCCGGCGTATGTCCAGCCGACTGTCCAGCCATTGAGCGGGCCGGAACCGGTATTCGTCACCACCACCTGCGCCTGGAAGCCGCCCGACCAGCTATTGACCAGCGAATAAGCGGCCGAGCACGAGGCCGAGCCGGACGTCGGGCTCGGTGACGGGGTCGGGCTCGGTGAGGCGCTCGGGCTCGGTGAGGCGCTCGGGCTCGGGCTCGGTGACGAGCTGCCGGAAATGTTGACCGAGAACGAGTTGGTCTCCAGGCCGGCCCCGCCCTGCCACAACTCGAAGCCCGCCTCGATGTCGATGAGGTAGCACGAGCGTGACAGGTAGCCGCGGCTGACCGCGTCCTGGGCCAGCGTGCCGATGTCCAGGTTGCTCACCGAGGTGGTGCCGCTGGTCATGTCGTAGGTAATGGTGTCCCAGGTCGACTGCGCACCTTCCCAGATGTTGTAGGTGTGGCCGCCAACGCTGACACCGCTGGCGATCGTCGAGCCGAACGGCTGGACGCTGCCGTCGTGGTTGAGCCAGACCATCAGCTCGGTGCAGTCGGGCTGGCCCGAGGTGGTCGGGGTCTGATTGAACCAGATGTCGTACGCGACGTCGTAGGCATTGCTGCCGCCGGGCTGGGTGGTGCTCCAGCTCGTCGTCACTTTCCCGGGGGTGAGGTCCGAGACTTCGATCGGTGCCGAGGTCAGCCCGCCCGAGCTGCAGTTGCCCCAGTGACAGCCCTGGTAGATCGACGGGTAGGCGCCGGGCGAGCCGTCGGTGGCGTTGCTGACCGCCGAGTTCGCCACCGTGAAGTCGGCGCTGCCGTCGGTCGTCACGCACTCCGAAGCGCTGGAGTCGTATTCGTTGTTCTGGACGGTGTACGTTCCGCCATCCACCGATGCGGTCTGCTCCTGGCAGAGCGTGGTCGTGGCGGCCCGGGCGCTGGGCCCGGCCAGCCAGGCGGCGCCGGCGCCGGCTAAGGCGACGGCGAGCGCGGCGGTGATCGTCAGCAGCGGTCTGGGTCGGGCCATGGTCGCGCCTCCTCCGGCAGCGGCCCCGCTCCCACCAGCCACCGTACGCAGCCCCGGCCGGGCATGCACCAGTTATCCCCGCAACCGCCAGCACGCGCTGGTCGCAGCCATTGGCTGGCTCATGGCAGCGGGAAAGTTTCATGGCGACCTCAAACAGCGGCCGGCAGCCGTGAAGAGGAAGGGGACGCGGGTGGGGGCCACGGCGCCCAGCCCCCTAAGCTGCCGAAGTGGGCGTGACCGGCGGCCGCGCCTGGAGCGGAGAGCTTCAGGCCGGCGGCGGTCCGAGACCTGCGACCGACGGACAGCACGCGGAGAGGACGCGGAGAGCATGACTTACACAGGCAACGTCAGCGTCGGCGGGCCGGCCGACACCCGGGAGCTTCCCGGCCTCACCATCACCAAGGTGTCCGTCGGGCCCATGGACAACAACGCCTACCTGCTGCGGTCCACGAGCACCGGGGAACTGCTGCTGATCGACGCCGCGAACGACGCCGACACGCTGCTGGGGCTGCTCGGCGGCACCCCGCTGGCCACGATCGTGACCACGCACCAGCACTGGGATCACTGGGCGGCGCTGCAAGCCGTGCAGAAGGCAACCGGGGCCAGGACGGTCGCCCATCCCGAGGACACCGGCCCGCTGCCGGTAACCGTCACCGACCTGGTCCGGCACGGCGACACGGTCACGGTCGGCGACGCGGAGCTGTCCGTCATCCACCTGCGCGGCCACACTCCGGGCAGCATCGCGCTCTACTACGACGCGGGCGGCGAGCTGGCCGACCAGCCGCACCTGTTCACCGGCGACTCGCTGTTCCCGGGCGGGCCCGGCAACACCGAGCACGACCCGGAGCGGTTCGGCCAGCTCATGGACGACCTCGAGGAGCGGGTGTTCGCCGAGCTGCCCGACGGCACCTGGGTGTACCCCGGTCACGGCGGTGACACCACGCTCGGAGCCGAGCGCCCGCACGTGCCCGAGTGGCGCGCCCGCGGCTGGTAGCCAGCCCGGCATCGGCAATTCCGGCGGTCACGCCGGCCCTGAGTCAGGCCGGCGTGGCCTGAGTCAGCGCGAGCAGCCCGGCGAGATGGTCGCGCCAGGTCTCGGCGAAGCGGAGCGTCTGGTGCCCTCGCGACTGCGGGCCAGCCGGCAGCGTCACGGCCCGTCCGTAGGGAACCTCGGCGATGGCCCGCTCGAGACCCCCGAGTTCGACCGGGTTGAGTTCATCGTCGGCGAAGTTGACCGCCAGCAGCGGTGCCCGTATGGCGTGGAGCTGCGGCGCTGGGTCGTAGTCCCGTGATGCGTCGAACTCCCAGATGACGTCGTTGGCGTCCTCGCCGTCCAGCGCCTGGGTCTCGGCCTGGCTGACCTGTGCCTCGGCGGCGTCGATGGAGCCGAGATCGGATTCCATCTGGGTCGGGCTGCCCACCATGAGCTGGAACAGCGCCATCGCGTGACCGAGCCCAGCCGGCTGCTTGCCGTAGCGACCGCCGGCGTAGCCGGGATCGGACTCGATCAGACGGATGAGTATCCGTCGCCACAGCAGGTTCCGCCCGGTGATGGGCTCGGGAAGGCTGGCCACCGCCATCAGCGCCTGCGCGAGGTCGGGGTACCGCTCACCCCACAGCCACGTCTGCATCCCGCCCATCGACGTGCCGAGCAGCAGCCGCAGCCGCTCGATGCCCAGCCCTTGCACTAGTAGCCGGTGCTGTCCCTCGACGATGTCGCCGTAGCCGTAGCGCGGGAAGTCAGGCCCGAGCCCGTCGCTGGGCCGGCTCGACCTCCCGTGGCCGATGGCGTCCGGCAGGATCACGAAGAACCTGCTCACATCGAGGGGCTGGCCGCTGCCGAACAGGAAGTCGGCCATCGAGGGCTGCAGGAACTGCTGGCCAGAGCCGGTGGTGCCGTGCAGCAGCATCACGGCGTTGCCGGCGCGGGAATCCAAAGACCCGAGCGTGTGATAGGCCAGGGTCACATCGAGGCGGCGTCCATCGCCGAACCGGAAGTCGCTGATCGAATGCTGGCCTGGTTCGGCTCTGCTTTTCCAGTCGGTCATGGGAAGCCCCAACCCTCGGTCTCACAATTCAGGGGCGATGACCACCCGGCCTCGTATCCCCTTCTCCACCGCCAGGTAGGCGTCCGTGGCGTTATCCAGGCTGTAGCGATCAGCGATGGGCAGCGGGCGGAATTGCCCGGACTCGAAGTACGGCGTGAGCTCGTGGAGCCGTGTGCCGCATTCCACAACGTCAAGACTGGCGCTATTGCATCCCAGGATCCGCGTCTCGTTGTGGTAGAGGTCAGTAAGGTCGATCTGCACGGTCTGCGTGCCGACCGCACTGATCACCACGAGCCGGCCCCGCTGAGCCAGACAGGCCAGGGCCGCCGGCGTCGTGACGCCGCCGACGGCGTCATAGACCACGTCCGCTCCCCGGCCCGCGGTGAGCCGCCGGACCTGGGAACCGACCTTCTGCGGGCTGCCGTCGATCGCGATGAACTCCTCGATCATCGACGCGGCGGGTGTGTCCTCGGCGGGCCGGACCCGGTCGATGCCGATCACGTGCGCACCGAGCGAGTGGGCGATCTGGGCGACAGCGCCACCTACCCCGCCAGAAACGCCGAACACAGCGATGTTCTCCCCCGCGGCCAGCCGGGCGGTGTCGACGGTGCCGTGCCAGGCGGTGACGAAGTTGACTCCGACGGCCGAAGCCTCCTCGAAGCTCAGCCGCCCGGGCTTGCGGACCAGTGCCGCTGCCGGGACCGCCAGCAACTCCGCGTGTGAACCGTCGCGGGTAAAGCCGATGTCTCCTCCGCCGGTACCCCAGACCTCCGCACCGATCCAGTCCTGCGGTCCGCCGACAACGACACCGGAGAAATCGCGCCCCGGGACACGGGGAAGGGTCGTTCCCGGTATGTGGCCGGCGACATTGACCAGATCTGAGGGGTTCACCGAGGCGGCCTTGACGGCTATGACGGCGTCACCCTGCTGCGCCACGGGGTCGGGCAGGCTGGCCAGGTGGAGGACAAAGGGATCGCCGAAGCGGTCAAAGCGCAAAGCACGCACGACACACCTTTCCGATCTTGTCCCGCGAAACCAGCGGCGGGTCTTGCTGGACGCGACGGTTCGGGTTCTGCGGCGTCCTGGCCACGGCCATGCCTCAACCGGCCCGGCAGACTTCACCTCAGTACCCGGCCGCCCCACCTGGCTAACCAGACCCGGGCACCTCAAACGTTCCAAGCAGCTGCCAGGTCACAGCGGTACCGGTCGCGGCCTATCCCCACTGGCCGGGCTGGTAGTCACCGCTGGGCTGCCGGAGGATCACATTGACGCGGTTGTAGGTGTTGATGACCGCGATGAGCGCCACCAGCGCGGCGAGCTGGTCGTCGTCGTGGTGCTTGGCCGCATTGGCCCAGGCTTCGTCGGTGACACCGGCTGCGGCATCGGCGATGCGGGTGCCCTGCTCGGTGAGTTCCAGCGCGGCCCGTTCGGCATCGGTGAAGACCGTCGCCTCCGGCCACACCGCGACCAGGTTGAGCCGGACCGGGCTCTCCCCCGCGTGCTGGGCGTCCTTGGTGTGGGCGTCGGTGCAGCGAGCGCAGCCGTTGATCTGGCTGGCCCGGATCTTCACCAGCGCCTGCGTGGCGGCCGGCAGGCTCGAATCGGTCACCGCCTTGCCCGCCAGGTTGAGGTGCTTTGCGAAGTTCGCGGCCACGGCGTGGTCGTGGAAGTTGAGTCGGGCGACCATGGTGATCTCCTTGCTGGTCGTATGGGCTACACCGCATTGACCACCGGGCCCGGCCGGATGTGACAGGTCCACGCACGTGATGCGGGTCACAATCCGGTCTGCGGGCCGGTCAGCCTTTTCGGCGCGGCGCTGACCGCGCGGGGATGCGCGTGCCGTCGAGCACGAGATCGAGGTGACGGCGCCAGTCGGCGTTGCCGCCGTGCCGGAAGTACATGGTGGCCATCACGCCGCGGGCCAGGATGCGGAAATCCGCGAAGGTGAAGTCGCTGCGCAGCTGCCCGGAGGCCGTGGCGCGGTCGATGATGCGCGTCACGATCTCGGTGAACTCGGTTTTCTGCTGTTCGACGCCTTCCCACTCGAGGTCGCCGGAGCCCATTAGCGCCAGCTGGAAGCTGGCGTCGCCGTCAGCGGCCTCCAGGTAGCTGCGCAGGATCGTCTCGAAGGCCTCGCCGGGGTCGGTGACCTGCTCGGCGGCACGCGCGAGACCTGCCATGCCTTTGAAGCGCTCGCGGATCATCGCGGTCAGCAGCGCCTGCTTGCTGGGAAAGTGGCGGTAGAGAGTGCCCATTCCCAGGCCGCAATGGGCGGCGATGTCCTCCATCTGGGCGGCGTCACGGCCCTGGCGGGCGAACAGTTCGCCGGCGGCGGCCATGATCCGCTCGCGATTGCGGCGCGCGTCGGCGCGCATGGGTCGTCCGGTCTCGGTCATCGCTCAGCAGGTCTCGGCGCAGGTCCCCGGCCAGACGTTCGAGGCCACGCTGATGCGGCACGGGATGAGCAGGGCCTGGGCCCAGCGGCTGGTCCACAGAATGGCCCGGGTTGATCAGGGCCTCTACAACGCCGAGCCGCGCACCCCGCAGTCCACCACCCCCACCAGCTTCCGCCAGTGGTGCGAGGACGTGCTCAAGCCCGCCCTCGTCGCTTGAGCACCGCCGCGGCGGCAACGCATAGCCTGGCCGCCATGGAGGCTGATTGCGATGTCGTGGTCGTGGGCGGCGGGCTGCTCGGCCTGGCCAGCGCACGGGCTCTGGCCCGGCGCGGGCGCGAGGTCATCGTGCTGGAGCAGGCGGAGATCGGCCATGAGAATGGCGGGTCCAAGGGCAGCTGCCGGGTCTTCCGGCTGGGTTACGAAGACGCCGGGTGGGTCAGCCTGGCCATGCGCGCCCGCGAGCCCTGGACCGAACTGGAGGACGAGTGCGGGCGGCAACTGCTCCAGCCCACGCCGCACCTGACTTTCGGGCAGAACCTGGGCACGGTCCACGCGGCCATGCAGACCGCGCAGGCTCCATGTGAGCTGCTGCCGGCCGCCGAGGCGGCGGCCAGGTTCCCTGGCATAGCCATCGGTGGCCCGGCCCTGCTGGAGCCGGAGTCCTGCGTGATCAGCGCGGACGCGGCACTGCGGGCGCTAGCCGCCGCCGGGCCGCGGATCCGCACCGGCGTCACCGTCACGGGCATCGCGGACGACGGCCGCCGGGTGACGATTGGCACCAGCGCGGGCCCGGTCACCGCCCGGGCCGCCGTCGTGTGCGCGGGACCGTGGACCGGCGGGCTGCTCGCTGCGGGCGGGATCATGGTGCCCACCTCAGCCACGCTGGAGCAGGTCGGCTACCTGGCGCCGGCCACGGAGCCAGGGCCCATGCCGATCTTCATCTGCTACGACGCCGAGGTGCCCTACGGCCTGCCCGTGCCCGGCTCGGGATTGTACAAGATCGGCGTGCATCACGGCGGGCCGCCGGCCGACCCCGGCCGCCAGGACCACCGCCCCGACCCGGGCCTGACCGAGCAGCTCGGCCGGGTGGCCCGCCGGTACCTGCCCGGCTTCGGCCCGGATCTGGTGCAGACCGAGCGGTGCATCTACGACAACACCCCGGACGAGGACTTCATCGTGGACCGGGTCGGCAACATCGTGGTCGGCAGCGGCACGTCCGGGCACGGGTTCAAGTTCGGGCCGCTGCTCGGCGAGTGGCTCGCTGACCTGGCTACCGGCCGCGGCGCCGACCCCGCGGCGCGGCGGTTCTCGCTGGGCCGGTTCCGGGCCGCGGCCGCCCGCGGCGGGTCCCGCTCACCTGGCTGACCCCTTACCGGACCAGGTCCGCGTAGACGATCACGTTGCTCAGATAGTGGCCGGTCGCGTAGTCGAACGTGCCGCCGCAGGTGATGAGGCGCAGCTCGGCGTCGGCCACCGGCCCGTACACGGCCGCCGTGGGGAAGCTGGTCTTGAGGTAGGAGTGCACCGCGGTCACCTCAAATACGGCCAGCGAGCCGTCGGCTCGCCGGATGTATACCCGTTCGCCCGGGCGCAGCAGGCTCAGCCGGAAGAACACTCCGGGCCCGCTCACCGAGTCGATGTGGCCGGCGATGACGGCGGCGCCGATAGCGCCCGGCCGGGCGCTGCCGGTATACCAGCCGGCCGCCGCGGTGGACGTGGGGACCTGCAGGGCGCCGGACGGGGTGAGGCCGAGGTGGACCAGCCCGGTGCCGACGCCGATGGACGGGATGATGACGCGGACCGGCTCCGCCACCTGCAGCGGCGACGGCTGGGGGGCCGCCGCCTGGCGGCCAAGGGGCACCGGAATCAGCGTCGGCTTGCCCACCGGAACGGCGGGATGCCCGGTCTGGCTGGCTGCCGCCAGCCCGGCAGCGCCGGCCCCGGCGACCACGAGGCCGCCGATCAGCGCCGCCGCAGCGGCCGGCCGGCGCACCACCCGGATGGGCGAGATGTGCCGGCCAGGCCGCTTAGCCGGGATCACCGGGCATGCATGGCGGGGCGGCGCCGGCGGCGAATCCGGATGAGCCCGCACGCCGCCGCCAGCACCCCGGCGGCGCCGGCCGCAGCCCAGGGCAGCAACGGGGCGCCGGGACGTGCCGCGGTGCCGCCGAAACCGGTGGCCGCACCGCCCTGCGGCATGACCTTGCTGCCCGACGAGTCGACCAGGCTGGTCAGCCCCAGGTGTCCCGAATCATCTAGTACGACGATGGTGTAGATGGTGTCGGCCGCCAGCGTGAACGTGCCGCTCCCCCGCTCGCTCTCGCCGACCGCCTTGACCGCCACCGTTCCCGGCTTGACCACCTTGTAAGGAGTCACCGTGGTGAAGTTGAGATCGCTGCCGAGCGTTGTCGAGCCCGCGGTCACGGTCACCGAGGTCTGATGCATCGACGCCTGGATCACTCTCACCAGCGCCGCGTCGCGCGTCATGGCCAGGCTGTCGTCAATCACCTGCAGGCGCAGGCCGGACAGCGGGCCCATGCCCGCGACGGTGTAGGCACGGCCGCTGACCACGTCGATGGTCGTGGACAGCACCGGCTTGGTTGAGGTTGCGGCGCCGGCCGCCCGCATGGCGACGGTGTACTCGCCGGGTGCTACCGACTCATACGGAGACACGTCGCCGTAGGCGACGTGGTCGAGCACGACCATGGCACTGGGGTCACCGAACGAGTACAGGTAGACATCCACCGCGGGGGTGTTCGGCGACAGGTGGGCCAGCCTGAGGTAGCCGACCCCGCTAGACGCGGACGCGGCCGAGCCAGTCAGCCCGAGCAGCCCGGCCAGGCCGACGGCAAGGACCGATGCAGTAATCAGCCTGGCTAGCCAGGCCCCTTTTCTTGGCGATTCCATGCTCCCCTCCCATATTTCATCTGGGCTGCGGGCCTAACCGCTCAGCAGTCCCAGCGGGCTCGGTGCGGCGAACTCGACCCGCACCACCTCTTGACCGTTGGCCAGTCGCGCCAGGGTCACGCTGTTCGCCAGGTATGGCTCCTGCTGCGCGCGCAGCAGGGTGACCACGGACTGCAGGTAACCGCTCTTCGCCCCCGGCGGGCTGGCCAGCTCGGCGAGGCGCAGCGGAACGCCCGGGCTGGCCCCGTGACCCGAGTCGCCGAAGGCCAGGATGCTCACCCGGCCCTGGCCGGACAGCGTCGCAATGGTGATCAGCAGCCGCGAGTCGACCTGGCCGGCGGCCAGCTGCCGCCGTGCCGCCGGCGCCGCGCTGACCCGCGAGTTATGCAGCAGCTGGCTTCCGTCGCTGCGCCGGGAGGCCACGTCGGCTCGAAGCGCGGCCAGGTACGCGGCCGCGCCCCCGGCGGCGTAGGCCCGGACATCGATCTGTGCCGACCCGGAGCCGAAGCTGGCGATCACAGTTGGCGCGTACACCGCGGTCAGACGGCTGCCGAACTCGCTGCGGATGGCCGCCGTGGCCACGATGACGGCCGAGCCGAGCGGATCGGCGGCCGCCGGTCCCAGCGTCATCAGATCCCCGGCGGGGAAGCCTTTCGCCTGCAGGGCCGCGCACATGGCCGGATCACACGACACCACGGCGCTGCGGCTGACCTGGGCGGCGACCCACGCCGCCGCCTGCTGCCTCGCGGTCGCCGCCGCTTGCACGGGGCCAAGGCCCGGCGAGCCAGACGCGGCGCCGCGGTTGCCCGCCGCGCTCTTGGGCCCGGAATTCCGCAGCAGCGCCACCGTCAGCCCGCCAGCGGCGAACACGATCAGCGCCACCATGACCGCAGCCGCCACCCGCCACCGTGCCCTGCGCCGCTCCACCCACAGCCGCACCGTGGTGGCGACGACGCTGCTCCAGGACGGAATGACGTCGGAGCCGGGCCGACGCACCACGGGCTGGGCGGGCTGCGGTTCGATCTGCGAATCCGAACGGCGCACCACCGACCCGGCCACCGGCCCGGCCGCCGGTTCCGGGCGTGGCGCATCGGATCGGGTCACCGGCTCACGGTGTGGCTCCGGCGGCGGAGCCTGCGGTTCGATCACGCGGTCGGGATCTGGCTGCGAAGCCATGGACGGCAGCGGAACCCCTGGCCGCTGGGCTCGCCGCGACTGCCCCTTTCCGGGCATCGGGCGAGAGCCGCCCGGGATCCGCTTTGGCAGCGGAGGTACCGGTGGCCGGGAGGACTGGCCGCCAGCAACCGCCTCCGGCGCTGTGCTGGCTGGCGCCTCCGGCGCTGTGCTGGCTGGCGCCTCCGGCGCTTTGCTAGCTGACACCCGGCCGACAGCAGGGTCTGGCGCGCCGTGAGACACCGGTCTCACGAACGGCAGAACCCGGCCCTTCTTGCCCATCGGTCCGTCCCCCCGGGGCAGGCGCAGGTGCCCCGCCTCAGAAGAATAGTGGATCACACCGACAGACGTCGCACAGAGCAAAATACAGGATTGTTACAGAAAGCGATAAGTATTAGTGAAGATGTCTTTGCATGTTGGCCTATGCAATCGGCGCTTACCCGTGGATTAACAGCCGCGCGGCCGGTGCCCGGCCTTTATGCCGATCCGGGGCCGGTCCTGGCCGCCAGCCTGGCGTAGCCAGCAATCGCGGCATCGACGGCATCAGACTCCGACGGCAGCGTTCCGGCCCGCGCCAGCGCCGCCGCCGCGAGGCGGCCGGACTGGGCTGGCTCATCGAGCACCGACGCCAAGGCGGACGCCAGCCGGACCGGATCGCCGGCCGGGATGAGCAGCGCCGCGGTTTCACCGGTCAGCTCGGGGATACCGCCGGCCCGGGACGCGACCAGGGGCCGGCCCGCCCGCAGCGCCTCCTGCACGATAAGCGGCTGACCCTCCCAGCGGCTCGGCACCGCCACCACGTCCGCCGCGGCGAGCAGCGCCGGGATGTCCGCCCGCTGGCCGAGAAGCCTGACGTCGGCGCCGGCCGCCCGCGAGCGCGCGGCCAACTGGCCGGCCATGGGGCCGTCTCCCGCGATCACCAGCAGTGGCACTGGGTCACGGTCCTTCAGCCTGGTCATGGCCTCGAGCAGGACGTCGAAGCCCTTCTGCCGGGCCAGCCTGCCGACCGCGAGCACGACGGGGCGCCCAGAAGCGCCCATCTCCGCTCGTGCCTTCCCCACCGCCTCGGCCGATGGCGGCGGCGCGGCCGGCGCCGGGACCACGGCCAGCGCGACGTCGCGCGCGCCCGCCCGGCGCATCCGGCCAGCCAGGTCTGCCGAAACGCAGAGCACCGCGTCGGCCCGCCGGGCGATGAGCCGCTCGAGGCCCAGGTAGACCAGGCCGGACATGGTTCCGGATGGGGCCATGTTGTGCACGGTGACCTGCAACGTTGGCCGGCGTCCGCGGGCCGCTCCGGTCAGCGCGAGCACAGCGGCCGCGCCGGCGCGCACGCCGTGCGCGTGCACGACATCGGGTGCGCAGCCCGCCAGGAGCCTGCGCAGCCGCAGCACCGCCGCGGTGTCGCGTACCGGGCGGGGCCGCTCGGCGATGTCGACCGCGGTGAACGCGACCGCCGGGAACAGGCGTCGCGTCGCGTCCGGTCCGAAGGCGCTGACTGTCAGGCCTCGCCCGGCGCAGCCCTCGGCGAGCATCGCCACGTGCCGCCCGGTACCGCCCGCCGTGGTGCCGATCACGTAGGCGATCCGGAGCGCCGTCACTGCGGGTTTGTGGCGGCCGATGTCGGCGCAGGAGCGCTGGTCCCGTCGGAGCGGCCGGGGCGGCCGGCGTCGGGAGCCGTGTCCGCGCCGCTGACGCCGTCGGCCACGTCGCTCAGATCGCCCGGCGCGCTGGCCGCAGGCTGCCCGGCTGCCTCACCCGGCGCGCTGGCCGCAGGCTGCCTGGCTGCCTCACCCGGCGCGCTGGCCGCACTGGCCGCACCCTGCCCGGCGGCCCCGGCCGGCCGGCGGCCGAGCATGTCCAGCCAGCGCAGCGGCGGGGTTCGCTCGATGACCCTGGTGAAGCTCACTACCTCGCTGGCCGCGGTGAGCCCGACGATAGCCGCCAGGACGGTGACCCGGGCCGTGCGCGGCAGCGCCGTCGCGGCCGCCGCGCCGAGCATCCCGCCCAGGGCGTTAGCTCCGCTGTCACCGAGCATCGCCCGCTCGCCCAGGTCCTCGGGCAGCACCGCCAGGGCGGCCCCGACCGGCGCGGCCGCGGCCAGGCACCCGGGGACCGAGCCGGCGCCGAGCGCCGTGCCAGCGGCCAGCGCCACCTTGATCGCCCGCCCGGGCCGGAGGTCGAAGAGGTTGAGCAGATTCGCGCCGCCCGCGATCAGGCCCGTGTTGATCACGATGTCGACCACGGTGCCGATCGCGGAGCCGTCGGCGCGGCGGCCGCCGATGAGCACGCCCGCCGTCAGGCCGGTGGCGCCAATTCCAGCTATCTTCACGGCGCCACTGGTGACCTCGCCGTGGGCCAGCGCCCCGAGGTGGCCCCGGAAGCCGCGCCGGTCCCCGCTGCCCTTCAGGTCGTCGAGAGCGCCGAACGCGGCCGCCCCCACCCCGGCCAGCGCGAGCGCGGCT
>Ga0335074_10010583_pt1 | contig 12908 bp, 11 predicted proteins | sample Lox_Sample_23_FD_206715 | JGI IMG/M metagenome (GOLD analysis project Ga0335074, IMG submission 206715) | Soil microbial communities from Loxahatchee National Wildlife Refuge, Florida, United States - Lox_Sample_2.3 | ecosystem: Environmental > Terrestrial > Soil > Wetlands | place: USA...
GACCTGGTGACCTACACCTACACCTACACCTACACCTACCAGGTGACGAGCGCAACCCGCGAGAGGTTCCTCGCGACGCGTGACACCTACCGCTGGGTCGGCGCCAGCCTGCTCCTCGTATCGCAACGTCAGGCCACGATCCGCGGCGTCAAGAACCCGGAACTCGCCCAGTACAGCGGCGTATCGTGCGGTGCCCTGCCCCAGTACGTACTCAAGCGCTAACGGGGCTCCGCCCCAGCCCGGACGAGCCATGAGTGAGCGGCTGGGGTTTGGCTGATTGGGCTCCGGTCGGCGACAGACGGTGACACGCTGTGTCCCGTTATGGGCCGCATCGAGCGGTGGTTGGCCTTGTAGGGCCGAGTCGTCCGGCCGGAGCTTGTCATGACGCTATCGCGGGCTGTCAGGGATGTCGTTGCTGAGCACACGCTGTTCGAGATCGAGGCGATCGACCGGCTGCTGCTGAACCTGTACGTGCCGACGTTGCAGCATCCACGGGCGCTGGTGGGCTATGTGCACACCCAGCTGGGACTGCCGATTGCCTCGACGGCGCCGCTGGCGGCGGTATCGGCCCGGTTCGAGAAGGCCGTTCATGACTTCGCCGCCGCGCAGGGCATCCCGGTCGTGCACCTGATGAAGGGGCAGCGCAAGGACGACGTCGCGCACGAGTACCTGAAGGGTTTCCTGGCCAGCGGGCGGCGGGAGGGAGTGCTGTTCATCGGCCGGGCGCAGGAGAAGGCCCCGGTGTTCCGGACGGAGAAACGCCGCGGGGCCGATGGCGGCACCTATCCGTGGATCGTCAAGACCACGGCGATGGTCAACCACTGGTACTTCTACGGGTACGACGACGACTTCGGCCCGTTCTTCGTGAAGTTCTGCGGCTACTTCCCCTACAACGCCAAGCTGTGCCTGAACGGCAACGAGTACGCCAAGCGGCAGGCCGCCAAGGCCGGGCTCGTGTTCGAGGCGCTGGATAACGCCTTCGCCGCGGTCAGCGACGCCGGTGCGGTGCAGCGGATCTGCGACGGCATGGACGCCGCCGCGATCGACGCTCTGGCCCGCAAGTGGCTGGCCCGGCTGCCGCATCCGTTCAGCCCGGCCGACCGGGCCGCCGGCTACCGCTATGACATCTCCATCTTGCAGGCGGAATTCTCCCTGACCCAGATGCTTGACCGGCCGGTCTCGGGCCGGGTCTTCTTCGAGCAGGTCATCCGCGACAACCTCGACATCGGCCGCCCCGACCAGATCGCGCTGGTCTTCGGCCGCCGCCTGATGACCCGCAAATGGCACCCCACCCCGGGGACGTTCCGCACCCGCGTCATCACCAGCGGCGTGACCCCGAGCCTGCACGTGGAGTACAAGAGCACCCGGATCAAGCAATACCACAAGGAAGGACGGGCGCTGCGGACCGAGACGACGATCAACAACAGCTACGACTTCGCGATCGGCAGACGGCTGACCAATCTGCCCGCCCTGCGGGAGATCGGCTTTTCCGCCAACCGGCGTCTGCTGGACGCCCAACGACTCAGCCACGACCCGATCAGCGGCACCGAAGCCTTCCGTTCAGCGTGCGACCCGGTCATCCGCGATGACGGCACCCACACCGCCGGGCTGCGCTTCACCGACCCCCGCGCCCAGGCCCTGCTGCACATCGTGCTCATCTTCCGGCTGCAGCCGCGCGGGTTCACCAGCGCCGACCTGCGCGCCCTGCTCGCCGAATACCTCGGCCGGCCAGCCGGGACGATCACACCCGGGCAGGCCACCTACGACCTGCGCCGCCTCAAAGACCACGGCTTCATCCGCCGCATCCCGCACAGCCACCGCTACCGCGTCACCGACACCGGGCTGGCCCAGGCCATGTTCCTCGCCCGCGCACACGACCGCCTCCTGGTAACCGGCCTGGCCGAACTCACCACACCCGCCGGCACCAGCCAGATCCGCAACGCCACCCGCGCCTACCAGGCAGCCCTCGATGAACTAACCAAACGAGCCGGCCTGCACATCGCCGCATAACTCATCTCAAAATCAGCAAATCTGACTCGATCTTCCCGGCTTCGCCGAATCAAGCCGGGCTAGCGTGCCAGCTTGCGGTCGTTGCTGGTGACGACGGGAGACGAAGCGATTGTTTTTGTCGTGCCTGGCTACGCTCCGTAACGAAGAAGCAGCTCAGCCACGCAGACCGGCTTGGTGCCGCCCTCGCGCTCGAAGGTCACCGCGAAGGTGGCCTGCAGGCCGCCGGGCACCTCCTCGACGGCGGCGCACGTGACGTCGGCGCGGACCCGGCTGCCGACCGGCAGCGGCGCGGGGAAGCGCACCCGGTTCAGGCCGTAGTTGATCGAGATGCCGGCGTCAGCCACCTCGAACACCTCGTGCGCCAGCATCGGCGCGAGCGAGAGGGTAAGGAAGCCGTGCGCGATCGTGCCGCCGAACGGGCCGGCCGCCGCCCGCTCCTGGTCGAGGTGGATCCACTGGTGATCGCCGGTCGCGTCGGCGAACATGCTGACCTGCTCTTGGGTCACCTCGTGCCAGGCGCTGGCCCCCAGTCGCTTGCCGACGTGGTTGCGCAGATCATCGAGTTTGAGGGTGAGTTCGGCCATCATCCTGCCTCTGCCTAGTGCCAACGAGCGGATCCGTTCCGGGCCAGTATGCTGCTTGACCGGACGCTTCGGAAGGGACGGAGGGGGTGCGGTGGCGCTGCGGGTCGGGCTCACCGGAGGCATCGGATCCGGCAAGAGCGAGGTATCCCGGCGCCTGGCCGCCCGCGGGGCCGTGATCATCGACGCGGACGTGGCCGCCCGGCGGGTCGTGGCCCCGGGCACCCCGGGCCTGGCGCGGATCGCGCAGGCGTTCGGCCCCGGCGTGCTGCGACCGGACGGTGCCCTGGACCGGGAACGGCTCGGCGCCATCGTATTCGGCGACCCTGCGCAGCTAGCGAAGCTGAACGCGATCACCCACCCGCTGATCGGGGAGTGGATGCGAGCCGCCGAACGGGCCGCGGCGGAGACGGCCGACGGCGACCTGATCGTCGTCTATGACGTGGCGCTTATCGCCGAGTCGGGCCGGTGGGCCGACTACGACCTGGTCGTCGTGGTGGACGTGCCGCCTGAGGTGCAGGTCGACCGGCTGGTCAGCCAGCGCGGCATGGCGCCCGACCAGGCGCGGGCCCGCCTGGCGGCCCAGGCCAGCCGTGAGCAGCGCCTCGCCCTCGCGGACCTGGTCATCGACAACTCGGGCTCGCTTGAGGATCTGGACCGTCACGTCGCCGAAGTCTGGGCCGAACTCAAGCGCCGGGCCTCCGGCCGCTAGCCGCCCGGCTTCCCCGGCCGCCCGGAGGCGGGCTGGCCAACGTGGAGGTGGTGACGGCCGACGCCCGGCACACCGGGCTGCCGTCGGACACCTTCGACCTGGTCCACGCCCGCACGGTGCTGGTCACGATCCCCGAGCCACCAGAGGTGCTCGCCGTGATGGTCCGGCTGGCCCGCCCGCCTGAGCCCACCCGGAATGTCAGACCCCCGGCCTAGAGTTATCTACCTGGAGGTGGGTCGTGCGTCCGGTTACTGATCTGCAGCGTAAGGTCGCGCCGATTCATGTCGTCACGGACATGATCCCGGCGGGCGATCAGCCGCAGGCGATCGCCGAGATCGAAAAGCGCCTCCAGGACGGGGACACGGACACGGTGCTGCTCGGCGCGACCGGCACCGGTAAGACCGCCACCGTCGCCTGGATCGCCGAACGCGTGCAGCGGCCGGTGCTGGTCCTGCTCCCGAACAAGACGCTCGCCGCGCAGTTCGCCAACGAGCTGCGCGAGATGCTGCCGGACAACGCGATCGAGTACTTCGTCTCGTACTACGACTACTACCAGCCGGAAGCGTACGTCCCGCAGACCGACACCTACATCGAGAAGGACTCCTCGATCAACTCCGAGGTCGAGCGGCTCAGGCACTCGGCCACCAACTCCCTGCTGACCAGGCGGGATACCATCGTGGTCGCCTCGGTGTCCTGCATCTACGGCCTCGGCACGCCGCAGGAATACGTGGACCGGATGCTCAAGGTCCGCCTCGGCGACACCATCGAGCGGGACCAGCTGCTGCGCAGGCTGGTGGGCATGCAGTACGCCCGCAACGACCTGGCCTTCACCCGCGGGACCTTCCGGGTCCGCGGCGACACCATCGAAATCATCCCGATGTACGAGGAACTGGCCGTCCGCATCGAGATGTTCGGCGACGAGATCGAGCGGCTGATGACGCTGCACCCGCTGACCGGCGAGGTGATCAGCGAGGACGAGGAGCTGTACATCTTCCCCGCCTCCCACTACGTGGCCGGGCCTCAGCGCATGGAGCGCGCCATCAACGGCATCGAGGCCGAACTGGCTTCCCGGCTCGGCGAGCTTGAGCGCGACGGCAAGCTCCTCGAGGCGCAACGGCTGCGCATGCGGACCACCTACGACGTCGAGATGATGCGCCAGGTGGGCAGCTGCTCCGGCATCGAGAACTACTCGCGGCACATCGACGGTCGCGAGGCGGGCAGCCCGCCGAACACGCTGCTCGACTACTTCCCCGAGGACTTCCTCTTGGTCATCGACGAGTCGCACGTGACCGTCCCGCAGATCGGCGCGATGTACGAGGGCGACGTGTCCCGTAAGCGAGTGCTGGTCGAGCACGGGTTCCGGCTGCCCAGCGCCATCGACAACCGCCCGCTGACGTGGGACGAGTTCCTCGACCGGATCGGGCAGACCATTTACCTGTCGGCTACCCCGGGACCGTATGAGCTGCAGCGGGTCGGCGGTGACGTCGTCGAGCAGGTGATCCGGCCGACCGGGCTGGTCGACCCCGAGGTCGTCATCAAGCCGACCAAGGGGCAGATCGACGACCTGCTGCACGAGATCAGGCAGCGGGCCGAGCGTGACGAGCGGGTCCTGGTCACCACGCTGACCAAGCGGATGGCCGAGGACCTGACCGACTACCTGCTCGAGAACGGGGTCCGGGCCAGGTACCTGCACAGCGAGGTGGACACGCTGCGCCGGGTGGAGCTGCTGCGCGAGCTCCGGATGGGCGAGTACGACGTGCTAGTCGGCATCAACCTGCTCCGCGAGGGGCTCGACCTGCCCGAGGTATCGCTGGTCGCCATCCTGGACGCAGACAAGGAAGGCTTCCTGCGCTCGGGCACCTCGCTCATCCAGACCATCGGCCGCGCCGCGCGTAACGTATCCGGCCAGGTCCACATGTACGCCGACACGGTGACGCCCTCCATGCAGCGGGCCATCGAGGAGACCAACCGTCGGCGGGAGAAGCAGGTCGCGTACAACGAGGCGCACGGCATCAATCCGCAACCGCTGCGCAAGCGGATCGCGGACATCCTGGACCAGATTGTCCGCGAGGACGCCGACACCGAGCAGCTGCTCATCGGCGGGGGCGGCCGGCAGCAGTCGCGGGGCAAGGCCCCGGTGCCCGGCCTGTCGTCCCGCGCCCGCGCCGTCGCGGCCCAGGCCGCCGGGGCCACCGGAGCCGAGAGCACCGCCGCGCGCGGCGAGCTCGTCGGGCTCATCACCGAGCTCACCGAGCAGATGCACGCGGCCGCCGCCGAGCTGCAATTCGAACTCGCGGCCCGGCTCCGTGACGAGATCAGGGACCTCAAGCACGAACTCCGCGGCATGCAATCAGCCGGCGTCTAATCCTGGGCGCGTCCGGCCCCTTCCACGGCGTACCGCCACAAGAGAGGCCGGAATGAAGGTCGGCCTGGTCTCGGTGCATTACCCGTGTCCCGCGCTGGCCAGATGAATGTGCAACAGGCGCCAGGAGACACGAGCCAGGCGACGGGCCGGTCCGGCGGGCCGGCCTCCCGACCCCCAGCCGCGGCGAGATCTCCGACCTGGTCATCCGGCACGCAGAGCCCAAAGACCTAGACGCCGTGACCGAGCTTGAGCTGGGTGTGATCCATTACGACGCGCACTTCGGCGCCGCGTTCCCGCGCCCGGCCACGCCAAGGCTCGTCCACGAGGCCACCCGCAAGAACCTGGAGCAAAGGCCCGACTGGACCTGGCTGGCCGAAAGGCGCGGCCGACCGGTCGGCCTGGCCGTGGTCGAGCCGCCAGAGGAGGCCACCTGGATCGCGGGCCTGACGAGTCAAGGACAGACCGCATACCTGCCGTCGATGTTCATAAGCCCCGAGGAAAGGGGCACCGGGACCGGTGCGAGGCTCATCACGAACATCCACCACGCGCTCGACGCCCGCGGGATCGACCTGACCCTGCTGCACTACGCGCAGCTGAACCCGCTGTCGGGGCCGTTCTGGCACCGCATGGGCTACCGGCCGCTGTGGTCAACCTGGGCCGCGCTCCCGGCATCGACCCTGCGCTAACCGAACCCACGACGGCGAGGCATGATAGTGGACGACATCGCCGGAATGCTGAACGCCGCCTGATGGTTAGCTCTGGACAGTGTCCCGGCGGAGTTACGGGCGGTCGATAGCGGGCACGCACCAGGAACGCGGGCCCAAGGCAGCCGACTAGCGCAAACGCCGGGGGAGGTGTGGAGTTGCTAGTCAGCCTGATCGCGGCGATAGTCGCGGCGGTCTTCTACGGTGTGGCCTCGGTGATCCAGGCCATCGCCGTGCGCGCGGCCAGCCACCGGGCTCCGGACCAGGCGAACGCCGGCGTAGACCCCGGTCTGGTGGTCCGGTTGCTGCACCAGTGGCGGTTCGTGGCCAGCATCTGCCTCGACGGGCTCGGCTTCGTCGCGCAGCTGGTGGCCCTGCAGCGGCTTCCCCTCTTCGCGGTGCAGGCCTTCGTCGCCGCGAACCTGGCCGTGACGGCGGTGGTCGCCTCCCGCGTGATCGGCATGACGCTCTCCTGGCGCGAGTGGGCCGCGGTTCTCGGCGTAGTCGCCGGCGTGGGCCTGCTCGGCTCCACCGCCGGCGCCGAGGGCGCCGCGCAGGTGAGCAACATCTTCAAGCTCGCGCTGATCGTCGCGGTCGCCGGCCTGGCCGTCGTCGGCCTGGCCGCCGCCAAGCTCAACGACCCCTACCGCACCACGGCGCTCGGCGTCACGGCGGGCTTCGGCTTCGGCGTGCTCGGCATCGCGGCCCGCGTCCTCAACGGTTTCGAGCCGCTCCAACTCGCCCGCGACCCGGCCGCGTACGCGATCATCGCCGCCGGGATCATCTCGTTCATGTTCTACGCCACCGCCCTGGAAGGCGGCAGCGTGACGGTTGCCACGGCGGCGGTGGTGCTCGCCGAGACCATTCCGCCCGCCATCATCGGCGTCATCTTCCTGGGCGACCAGACCCGCCACGGGCTGGCCGCCGTCGCGTGGGGTGGGTTCTTCCTGGCCGTCGGGTCCGCCGTCATGCTGGCCAGATTCGGCGAAGCCCACCACGGTGAGGACGTCGCCCTCGCCGACGCGGTGGCCCACCGGCAGGCAAATGCCGGGCCAGCAGCCTACGAACTGTTATCCTGGTGGCCCGTGGACCTGCAGCTTTTCCCTGTTATACCGGAGACCACGGGAGCCTCATAGTGGCCGCATCATCACTTCACCCCCGCCCGGTGCAAACCAGGCACCTGTTCGTCACCGGGGGAGTCGCATCCAGCCTTGGCAAAGGACTGACCGCGTCCAGCCTGGGCCGCCTGCTCAAGCTCAGGGGGCTGCGGGTCACGATGCAGAAGCTCGACCCCTACCTCAACGTCGACCCGGGCACGATGAACCCCTTCCAGCACGGCGAGGTGTTCGTGACCGACGACGGCACCGAGACCGACCTGGACGTCGGGCACTACGAGCGGTTCCTGGACACGCGTCTGCGGGGCCAGGCGAACGTCACGACCGGGCAGATCTACTCCACGGTGATCGCGAAGGAGCGACGCGGCGATTACCTCGGCGACACCGTGCAGGTGATCCCGCACATCACCAACGAGATCAAGGCGCGCATCCTGCAGATGGGCGGCGACAACGTCGACGTGGTGATCACCGAGGTGGGCGGCACGGTCGGTGACATCGAGTCGCAGCCGTTCCTGGAGGCCATCCGCCAGATCAGGCACGAGATAGGCCGGGACCGCTGCTTCTTCCTGCACGTCAGCCTGCTGCCGTACATCGGCCCTTCCGGGGAGCTGAAGACCAAGCCGACCCAGCACAGCGTGGCCGCGCTGCGGAGCATCGGTATCCAGCCGGACGCGATCGTGGCCCGCTCCGACCGGCCGATCACCACCGGGCTGAAGCGCAAGATCAGCCTGATGTGCGACGTGGACGAGGAAGCGGTGGTCTCCGCGCCCGACGCGCCGTCCATCTACGACATCCCGAAGGTCCTGCACGCCGAGGGCCTGGACGCCTACGTTGTGCGCAGGCTGGGCCTGCCGTTCCGCGACGTGGACTGGAGCGAGTGGGACGACCTGCTGCGCCGGGTGCACCGTCCCGCCCACAGCATCACCATCGCCATTGTCGGCAAGTACGTGGACCTGCCCGACGCGTACCTGTCGCCGGTCGAGGCGCTCAAGGCCGGCGGCTTCGCCAACGACGCGCAGGTGAACATCCGCTGGGTGACCAGCGACGCCTGCGAGGACCCGGAAGACGCCGCCAGGGAACTCGACGGCGCCGACGGGGTGCTGATCCCCGGCGGGTTCGGGGTCCGCGGCATCGAGGGGAAGATCGGCGCGATCCGGTACGCGCGCGAGAACGGCATCCCGGTCCTCGGCCTCTGCCTCGGCCTGCAGTGCATGGTCATCGAGGTGGCCAGGAACCTGGCCGGGCTGGAAGGCGCGGACAGCGCCGAGTTCAACCCGGCCACCCCGTACCCGGTGATCGCCACGATGGCGGACCAGGAGGACGTCGTGGCGGGGGAGCGGGACATGGGCGGCACCATGCGCCTGGGCCTGTACCCCGCCGTGCTGGCGCCGGGCACGCAGGTCGAGGAACTGTACGGCCGCACGATGGTCGAGGAGCGGCACCGCCACCGGTACGAGGTTAATAACGCCTACCGCAGAGAACTCGAACAGGCCGGCCTGGTCTTCTCCGGGCTCTCGCCCGACGGTCACCTGGTGGAGTTCGCCGAACTGCCGGCGCACCCCTTCTTCGTCGGGACCCAGGCCCACCCGGAGTTCCTGTCCCGCCCGACCCGGCCGCACCCCCTGTTCACCGGCCTGATCGCGGCCGCGCTCGCGCGGTCCAAGTCCGCCAGCCTGGCGTCCGGCGCGCGCGCCGCGGCCACCGCATGAGCGAGCTGAAGGGGCGCGGCGTCGCCTGGACCGAGGAGCGAGGGACGAGCGGCGAGGGAAGGCGACGCCTCAAGGCGCCCAGCAAGCGAGCGGAAAACACCGCATGAACATCGCCGATGTCCCCGAGCAGTGGCCCGTGGTCTCATCGGCAGAACTGCTCCGTGGCCGGCTTATCACCGTACGAGCCGATAAGGTCCGTATGCCGGACAATCAGATAGCCGAACGAGAAGTGGTGCTTCACCCGGGCGCGGTCGGAGTCCTCGCGCTTGACGACACGGATCGGATCCTCCTGATCAGGCAATACCGCCACCCGGTGGGGCGCCTGCTGTGGGAGATCCCCGCGGGGCTGCGCGACGTCGCGGGGGAAGACCCCTTCCGCACCGCGCAACGCGAGCTCCTGGAGGAAGCCGGTTACCGGGCCCGCGACTGGCGTGTGCTCGCCGACTACTTCTCCTCACCCGGCTTCAGCACCGAACGCCTGCGCGTCTACCTCGCCCGCGACCTGGAACTCGTCCCCACCGCCGAACGCGATTTCGTCCCCCGCGACGAGGAGGCGTTCCTGGTGACGAGCTGGCTGCCGCTGGAGGCGGCAGTCGCCAAGGTCTTCGCCGGTGAGCTGCATAACGGGGTCACCGCCCTGGGCATACTGGCAGGGTATGCTGCCCGGTCAGGTGGGTTTGCCCGGCTTCGCCCGGCGGACTCACCTGAGTCTTGAGCTGTGTCTGCAATGGCGCTCCACAGTCTGGAAGGACCACCATGAAGGTTGGCATTCCCACCGAAGTCAAGAACAACGAATACCGGGTGGCGATCACACCCGCCGGCGTCCATGAACTGGTCCGCGGCGGCCACCAGGTGGTGACCCAGGCTGGAGCGGGGGTTGGCTCGTCCATCCCCGACGAGGACTTCGTGGCGGCCGGCGCGCAGATCCTCCCCACCGCCGACGACGTGTGGGCCGAGGGCGACCTGATCCTCAAGGTCAAGGAGCCCATCGCGGAGGAGTACCACCGGATGCGGTCCGGCCAGGTGCTCTTCACCTACCTCCACCTGGCCGCGTCCAGGGAGTGCACCGACGCGCTGCTGAGCTCGGGCATCACCGCCATCGCGTACGAGACCGTCCAGCTGCCTGACGGCTCCCTGCCGCTGCTCGCCCCGATGTCCGAGGTCGCGGGCCGGATGGCCCCCCAGGTCGGCGCGCACCACCTGCAGCGTGACGGCGGCGGCCGCGGCGTCCTGATGGGCGGGGTGTCCGGCGTGTACGCGGCCAAGGTCGTCGTGCTCGGCGCCGGCGTCTCCGGCATGAACGCGGCCGCGATCGCCCTCGGCATGCAGGCCGAGGTCCTGCTCGTGGACAAGAACATCGCCAGGCTCCGGCAGGCGGACGCCATCTACCAGGGGCACCTGCAGACGGTCGCGTCCAACACCTACGAGATCGAGCGCGCGGTAATCGACGCCGACCTGGTCATCGGCGCGGTGCTCATACCGGGCGCCAAGGCGCCCCGCCTGGTCACCGACGACCTGATCAAGCGGATGAAGTCGGGCGCAGTTCTGGTGGATATCTCCATCGACCAGGGCGGCTGCTTCGAGGGCTCCCGGCCCACGACGCACGCGAACCCCACCTACAAGGTGCACGACACGCTGTTCTATTGCGTGGCCAACATGCCGGGCGCGGTGCCCCATACCTCGACGTACGCGCTGACCAACGTGACCATGCCCTACGCTGTCGAGATCGCCAACCGCGGCTGGCGCGACGCCCTCCGCGCCGACAAGTCGCTCGCCCCCGGCCTGAACACCTACGCCGGGGTCGTGACCTATGAGGCGGTCGCGGAGGCCCACGGGCTGCCCTATAGGCCGATCGCGGAGGTCCTCAGCTAACCGGGCCTCCACCGCCTCGGCCTCGTCCCGCGGGTCAGCGAGCTTGCGGCCCGGGCCGCCTGTGCTCATTAGTTACTGAGCAGACCACGTGCCAAGGGCGATGATGTGATGCTGCCGCCGGACGAGGATCACGCTCCGGCCGCGCTGAGCTTCGGGGCCGCCCGGCCGGGGTGCGTGTGCGCGGGCCAGGGTCGTGAGACCGTGAGGTATGGCAGCGGGCCAGACGGTGAGCGGTGCCGTTCAGGGGTATCTGGATTACCTGGTCGTGGAGCGGGGGCTGGCGGCCAATACTGTCGAGTCGTACCGCCGGGACCTGCGCCGGTACGAGGCGGCACTGACCGGGTGCGGCAAGGCCCTGCTCGGCGATGTGAGGCATGCAGACGTGGCCGAGTTCCTGGCCTCGCTCCGCGAACGGGACGACGAGCACCCGGCGCTGGCGATCAGTTCGGCGGCCCGGGCGGTCATCGCGGTGCGCGGGTTGCACGCGTTCGCGGTGGCCCAGGGACTCGCCGAGGCGGATCCGGCCCGGGACGTGACGCCGCCCGCGCCGCCCAAGCGGCTGCCGAAGGCGATCGCCGTCACTGAGGTGGAGCGCCTACTGGACGCGTCCGGGCCGGGCCCCGATGACGTGTCGGCCGGCCCGCGGCTGCTCCGGGACCGGGCGCTGCTCGAGTTCCTCTACGCGACCGGGGCCCGCATCTCGGAGGCGACCGGCCTGGACGTCGATGACCTGCGACTGGACTTCGATCCGGTGGTCCGGCTGGCGGGAAAGGGCGGCAAGCACCGGGTGGTCCCGGTCGGCAGCTACGCGGTCCGGGCCCTCGAGGCGTACCTGGTGCGCGCCAGGCCTGCCCTGGCCGCCGCATCGCGGCGCGTGTCGGTCAGCCCGGCGGTGTTCCTGAATGCGCGCGGCGGCCGGCTGACCCGGCAAGGCGCCTGGGGCGTGCTGCACGCCGCCGCCGGGCGAGCGCGCCTGCCCGAGGTCTCCCCGCACACCCTGCGGCACTCGTTCGCTACGCACCTGCTGGACGGTGGCGCCGATATCCGGGTGGTCCAGGAACTGCTCGGCCACGCCTCGGTCGCGACCACCCAGATCTACACCCTCATCACCGTGGACCGGCTCCGCGAGGTCTACGCCTCAGCCCACCCGCGCGCTCTCGCCTAAGAGGCAGGTCAGCGGGCCGCGGCGAGCAGGTCACGCCGGTGGCGTTCGCACCAGCGGCGGGCCCGGGTGGCCGACTCGGCCACCGACCGCCAGTGGTCAGCGAAGCCCTCGTGGCCTGCCGCGGCGGCCTCGGTGACGATCGCGTACGTCCAGTCGTGGTTGGCGACGATGGCCTCGGCCACGCGACGACGGTCGGCCCGGTGCAGCCCGCTGGCCTGCAGCAAGATCCGGAACCGCTCCAGCGCGCGGCCCTCGCGGCTGTCGGTGATGTCCGCCTCGTCCTGCAGCGGCGCCCAGTAGCGCGCGGTCGCGGCGAAATCCCAGATGGCGCTGCCCGGCCCGGCCCAGTCGAAGTCGATCAGCGCCACGGCCCGGCCGTTGCGGAAGACCAGGTTCCCCGGGTGAGCGTCGTTGTGGCTGACCAGGCCGGTCCGGAACCGGGCCGGGATCGGCCGCGGCCACCGGTACCCGGACGGGTCGAAAGAGGCCGCGGCCAGGTGGTAGCGGCGCACCAGGTCGGCCACGCTGACCAGGGCGGCGTCGGTGAGCGTGTCCTCCGGCATAGGCGGGACCGCGGCCTGTCCGTCGATGTAGGTGAGGGTCTCGATGGTGGGGGTGACCGCGAGGACCCGGGGTGCGCCGTCGAAGCCGACCTCCGCCAGGTGGGCCAGGAGG
>Ga0335074_10010584_pt1 | contig 12907 bp, 12 predicted proteins | sample Lox_Sample_23_FD_206715 | JGI IMG/M metagenome (GOLD analysis project Ga0335074, IMG submission 206715) | Soil microbial communities from Loxahatchee National Wildlife Refuge, Florida, United States - Lox_Sample_2.3 | ecosystem: Environmental > Terrestrial > Soil > Wetlands | place: USA...
GCCCATGGGCAGCGGAGCGTCTCGTTCGCGACTGACGATGGCGGCCATATCTGCGCCGATCTTTATGGGCAGGGCAGCAAGGGCGTGGTGCTCGCTCACGGCGGCAGATTCACCAAAGAGAGCTGGCGGGACCAGGCGGCGGACCTCGTGTCGGCGGGATTTCAGGTGCTGGCCATCGACTTCAGAGGAATCGGCTGCTCGACCGGTCCGGGCCAGGCAGATTTCGACACCGCCCCGTTCGACAAGGATGTTCTCGCCGCGGTCCGAACCCTGAAAGCGAACGGCGCCACGACGGTGTCGATTGTCGGAGGCAGTTTTGGGGGCGCCGCGGCCGGGGATGCATCGATCCGATCCGCGCCCGGGGAAATTGACCGCATCGTGTTTCTCGGCTCGGCGCCGAACCTTCCCGCGGAGGGGCTGAAATCGCGGGCGTTGTTTATCGTTGCGCGCGACGACCGCAGCGGCAGCGGATTGCGGCTCCCCGGCATCCAGGCGCAGTATGAACGGGCTCCGCAGCCAAAGCAGCTCATCGTGCTCGAAGGTTCTGCGCACGCTCAGTACCTGTTTCAGACCGATCAGGGCCCTCGCGTGATGCAGGAGATCGTGCGCTTCCTGTCGGCGCCGTAGCTGGCTCTCCATGTGGGAATCGTCCTGCGCAACTCGCAGTATTCACTCCATTTCGTGCTACACTCCACCTCGGGTTGACTGAGCGGAAATGAAGTACAGCGTCTTTGAACAAGCAGGCGTCGAGGCCAGGGCGGGCATAAAAGAGATCGATGCGACGATCGATCGGCTCAAAGCACAAAGGGAATTGCTGGAAGTGCTGGAGTCGGTTGTGCGCCAGGTGCTCACCGTTGTGCCCATGAGCACCGAGGTGATTCCAGCCCGGGCAATAGAAACGGTTGCTGTAGTGCCGGATGCTCCGGCCGCCGAGCAGCCGCCTGTCGCCGCCGCTCCGCCGGAGGGCAGGAGTGGTGCGTTGCGGATGGACGAATGGCCCGCCGGTTCTCCGTCACGGACGCCGCCCGACGACGCCTCTGAGCCGCCTTCGCTGGCGGATCTGATCTCGCACGGCAAGCCTCAGGCGCTTCGCGAGGAACGGTGGCCGACCTGGCCTCCGGACGACGAGCGCCGCATCAGGGACATTCTTTAGCGCTTCTGCGCCGGATGAGCGACGGCGGAAGCATTCGCTCGCTGCGCGCTGGAGCCGCGCGGACCTCGTAGGTGCCGCTCCTCAGCTCGGCCCGCCGCTCGCCGATCCTCCGTGCAGGCCCACCAGGATCAGCCCCGCGATTACCAGCCCCGTGCCCACCAGCTTGATCGCCAGCGCCCGCGCGGTGAAGTCTTCGCGGAACCAGCGGGGCCGCCAGGTGGTGATGGCGAACGCTCCCAGGAAGATGACCACGTAGCGCACCCCGGAGATGGCCTCCACCAGCGAGGGCGCGGTGCGGCTGACGGCGAAAACTACCAGGAACGAGCCCACCCCGGCCGTCAGGCGATTCAGCATGTAGCCGATTTTGCTGCGCGGAGGCGCCTGCTCGGAGTGCTGGAAGATTTGCCGACGCCACGACGGGGGCACCAGCAGCGCGGCTGCGCCCACGAAGGTCCCGATGGTGAAAAACACGTAGCCGCTGACGAACTTCGCGTGGTTGAAGACGATCTTCTGGAGCACGTCGGTGAGCCCGAAGAGCACCGCCGCGGCGATCACGCGCGGCAGCATGCGCCGCAGCGGCAGCTTTTCCGCGAAGAACATGACGAATCCGCCCAGGGTCATCACCGCAAAGCCGGTCAGCTGTCCGGCAAAATGCAGCCCCAGAAGCGGAATGGAGAGCGCCATGGTGGCGACGGGGGTGAATCCGCCCATCGCCGCCAGTTCCTCCGAGGCTTCGCCGGCCTTGAGCGCCGCGTAGTAGAAGTAGCTGGCCAGCAGATCGCAGAAGCCGGCCACCAGCGCCAGCGCCGCGATCCGCCACGGCGGCATGTGAAAGCCGAAGGGGATGAGCAGCAGGCCGAAGATGCTGATGGCGCCCAGCCAGAAAACATACGAGAGCAGATTCTGCATGCCCCTGCGCTTCAGCAGAATCTTGTCCCAGACCAGCGAGATGCCGATGAGTCCATGGGCCACCATCGCGATCAGGACGCCGTTGAGCGCGACGGATTGGAGAAAGCCCATGCTGGTCTCGAGGGATCGGAATCACTTCCCCGGGGGTTGCGGTCTCTTTGTATGGATGCGCGCCGCGGCGCAGGTGCCCCGGTTTCCCTCCTCAGGCGGCTCCGTTGGCCGGCGGCTCAACGGTGACCAGGTAGGAGCCGCCGTAGAGGGCGACGCCGATCAGCATGATCAGCGGACCGCTCAGATAGATGGGGGCGTCGCGGATGAGCGCGCGCAGGAAGATCATCACCCCGATGCCGACGGCCAGGGTTACCAGCCCGCCGATGCGCAGGCCCTGCCGTTTCTGGATGGCCTCGAGCCGCGCCTCCTCGCGGAGAATCTGCAGCGCCCCCGCCGCGCCCGCGCCCTGCGCGTCAGCGAGTTTCTTCAGCATGTCGTTCCGGTAATAGGCCTCCCGCTCCTTGCGCCGCGCGTCGGCCCACGAAGAGACGGAAATCATGGTGAAGAGCGCGACGGCTCCCACCGCGAGAAAACCGAACAAGCCGATTGCTTCGAAACTGTCTGGCATCGCACCCTCCTTGCATGGCGACCGCTTTCCGTCGCTTCACCCGGTACGACCAGGGGAGGCGCGGCGCGGTTGCAAAATATTGGGCAAGCGTCCCGCGGAAACGGGGTCAGTCTCTATCGTGGAACATAATCGCCGTTAGGCCGGCTTCTGACAGACAGGTCAGGATGTCCACGCGGCGGTGAGATCGACGATTCTCGGACGCGGTCGCTGAATGGCTGGTAGATCCCAACATGGGCAACGCGAACGCGGCAGGAACTTCCCGGTCGGCGCAGGAGAGGCGGCTCCTTCGCGCGCCATGCCCTACTGAATGAGCCCGGATTTTGTATCGTCCGGAAACAAGTCGGTGGTTCTCGGACGGGGAGAGAGAAAATCGATGAGCGGAAGGTCAAGATGCGTCTTGCGATTGAGCATTTTGTCGTCCATCGAATAGAGTCGCTGGCAATGGAGTTCAAGCGCGGTAGCAATGTGGAAGCAGTCCCATTTGCGGCGGCGATTCTGTCCGATTTTTTCCTCGACGGTGAGGTCAGCCGGTTTCATCTTCTGAATCAGCTCTGCTTCTAATCGCGCGGCCGTCAATGCGACCTCGCGAGTGATCGTTTGAATTCTGGCAAGTTTGCTGATCTCAGCGCAGAGAGCGTCGGCCCTTCCGCCACCGCGGAATGCCTGAACTGCAACCTCCTGAACCGTAATGATGGAGGTGTAGATCTTTAACTTGTCGCGCTTCAGCTCACGCAAGAGTGCTCGGATCGATACTGCGCTCGGCTCACCGTTGAGAATCGCAAGGAAAACCGAAGTGTCGAAATAGCAGTCCGCCATCTAGTCTTCCTCGCGGGCCTGCTTTATCAGCGTTTCAAGGTCGGCCTTGAATACGTCTTTGTAGCTGCCGAACAACTCATCAAAGGCGGCTTCGTAATCGCGTTCGGTGTCTGGCTCGATGGACTCTACTACTACTTTCGGAGTGGTTACGCGATAATGTACCGCTCGCCCGGTAATGTGAACTTGCTTGCGAAACAGGCACGTCGCCTTGTCAACATCGGAGGACTTGAACTGTACCCGCCAGCGCTCCATATCGCTCAGGATCAGCTCTCCCCAGAAGCCCTTCTGTTGCTCGTCAAATGGATCGTAGTCAACAAGCTGGACCAATTTGCCATAAAGGGACACGCCCTCGACCTGAAAGGTAGGAACCTGGAGAGCTCGCAGAGTCTCCATGCCGGCGCTGCCAAAGGTCGCGCTCACCGGCTGTTCAGACCCAGGCCGGTCAATACGCACCTCAAGTTCCATTCGATCTCGGCGCTGCACCCTCGCGACTCTGGAAATGCGCCGCAAGATTGTCTGGTCCAAAGTTGTGTCGGGTTCGGGTACGCCCCGTTCGGACTCCAGGATGCTGAAGGTGCGGACGACTTGTTCGGCGGCCAGCAATCCAATTTGGATATTTGCTGTCATCGCAATAGGAAGTTCAACGCTTCCCGCGCGAAACACTTTTCCATCATCTTTCGCTATGACTTCTAATCCAAAATCGCCCGTAGGGACGGGTACACCGCGTTCGCGTTGTATGCGTCTTCCCGCCTCGGAGATCATCTGTCGGAGTTCATCCATGATGCTCAATACATCCGCGAGGGGAAGGCGATGCCGGTCCGCCAAACCTTTGGTCAGTCTGACCAAGATAATCGGGTCGTCGTTCAATTTCAGTTCTCCAGCCATTGCCGGCCACTCCTAATGCGCTGAGTGGGTCGTCTGGGATCGGTCTTGCGAGCATCGAAACCAGACCCAAAAGCCGCGCTCGTTTATGCGGCACGACTATCAACGACTTCCGACGCGCGGTCAACACACCCGTGCGGAACTTGATTCAGAAGCGAAATAGACGTGGGCCTCGAAAGTTCACAGCGATTCTATCTAAAGCATACTCGCCCAGATAGCCTGGAGGTATCTGCGCGAAGCCGGGTGGTAAACTGCGCCGATTCCGCGCATTACGAAGCGCAGGGAACGCCCAGGAGACCAGTCTCCCGGTTCTTGCTCCCTCGACAGAAAAAACGAAACCGCGCACCATAATGCCTGGTCGTACCGGACAGGAAACCGCCTGTGAACGTTCCTGCCAATCCCGACGAGGACCGCGCGCTGGTCAACCGGGTGCTGGCCGGCGAAACCGCTGCCTTCGAGGGGCTGGTGCGCCGCTGGCAGACGCCGCTGGTGAATCTCGCCTGGCGTTTTTGCCGCGACCGCGGACGCGCCGAGGAGCTGGCCCAGGAGGCCTTTCTGCGTGCCTTTCGCCATCTGGCGCAGTGGCGCGGCGAGGCTGCCTTCTCCACCTGGCTCTTCGCCCTCGCTGCCAATCTCTGCCGCACCGAGCTGCAGCGCGTTCCCGCAACCATGCTCTCGCTCGATGAGATTGCCGAGCCCGCCGAAGATCGCGATCCGGTTGCCGCGCTCGATGCCGGCCGCCAGGAGGAATCCATCCGCCGCGCGGTGCTGGCGCTGCCGCCGAAATACCGCGACGCCGTCATCCTCTACTACTTTCACGATCAGGACGTGCCCGCAGCCGCGCGCACGCTGGGCGTGCCCGAAGGCACGGTGAAGGCGCGGCTCTTTCGCGGGCGCGAGCTGCTGCGCAGCAAATTTTCCCGTCCACGCGCGCCGGCGGGAAACGCGAAACTCTCCGCGGCGCAACCCAGGGAGGCGAGATGAAGCGCAACCACCCCAATCCGGCACTGACTGATCTGCAGCTTGACGCCGCGCTCGGCTCCGAACAGGATCGCATTCTGCCCTCGTCGGGCTTCGCGGATGCGGTGATGGCCGCGGTGCGGCAGGAAGCCTCCGCGCCCGCGCCCATCCCGTTTCCATGGAAGCGCGCCCTGCCGGGGATGATCGCAGCGGTCCTGCTGCTGGGCGCCATGCTGGTCTTCGCCGCCCGGGCGTTCTGGCCGCTCATTCGCCAGGCAGCCGCTGCCCCGGCCGCTTCCGGCGCGGGATCCGCCCTCGCTCCGTTCCTGCGCAGCGCCGTCAACCCCACCGTGCTGTGGGGGATGGCCTCTGTGGCGGTGCCGCTGGTATGCCTGCTCGCGTTGCGGCGGACGATTTTCGGGCGATAGGCGGGGCGTGTTCCGGAAATACGCCGTTGACGCAAGGGGCTGCGAGAGACGCGGGTCGCTGGAACGACGATGCTACGGGAGGTCCAGGGTGATCCTGATGGCGGCGTCGATGCTGGCCATCTCAGCCCTGCCAAGCCTGCCCAGCAGATTCCGGAATCGGGTTTTGCTGATCGCCCTGATTTGCTCGCAGAGAGCAATGGACTCTAATGTGAGTCCAGCCACGCCGGCCTTAAAGCGAACGTGGCTGGGATAGATTCTTGTCTTGTTTGCAGCGTCGGTGAAGGGAATCACAACCACAACCGGGCTGTTTTTGTTAATCGCGTCTCTGCTGACAACGACAACCGGGCGAACTCCGCTCTGCTCAGACCCTTCGGTGGGCTGAAGGCTGGCCAGAAGAACGTCACCGCGCTGAACCGGCATCAACAAGGAATTCGTCCTCTGCTTCGCTCAGGTGATCTTCGCCCAAACCCAGAGCTTCCCAGTCGCTCTCCTCGAACTCCTCAGCCAGGAGACGAGCTTCCTTCTGGTAGCTGGCATCCTCAGCCATCGGCGCAAATGCAGCGTCGATCTGCCGGCGTCTGTACAGCTTCAAATACGCCCGGATCGCTGTTACGAAAAACTCGTTCAGCGTCACGCGGTTTGCTGCTCTTTCACAATCGACAAAACGCTTCGCCTGATCGTAGACGGCACGGGGGAGGCGCACGGTGGTTGCACGCGTTTCACGAGTGGCATGTGCCGGGGCCATCGTCATGTCCTCCTTCTTGGGTTTGCGAGCCTCATCGGCCCAAAGGCTTACACTCCTTAGACACCGAAATGCACCAAAAGATGCCTTCAAAATCCGCATCAGATGTGCCGTCGATTTTCTCTCTACTTCTCGATGTCAGAAGATGTTTCTCGCCTGTAAGGTTGGACACTACGCAGGACCGCAAAGAGTGTCAAGAAAACATTCGAGAATCAGGGCGAAATTGAGGCGAAAGCAGTATTACGCATGGCACCGGCTGTTGACCGGAAACGGAAGATTTCAGACGCAAAGGAACAACGTATAGAGTTGTCGATGCAGTCTGGCTGCCATGCTTTGCGCCGTTTTCTCATTGCTGACCCCTGTTCCCCGCTCGCTGTCCTATAATCGCTGCCAAATGTCCACCAGCCCTGCCCAGATCGCCTGGGTGCTCGTTGACGGCGCCAGCCGCAAAACGGGCGCCATCACGCATTCCCCGTTTACGGTGGGGCGACTGCCGGAGAACGATCTGGTGCTGAGCCATCCGTGGGTTTCGCGGCAGCATGCCGAACTGATCGTCGAAGACGGAAGCTGCTACATCGTCGACCGCGGCAGCCGTCACGGCACCTTCGTCAACGGCAAGCTGGCCCAGCCCCGCCAGCGCATCGGCTCCGAGGACAAGATCCAGTTCGGCGCGCTGGACGGGCCCACGCTGCGCCTGGGCGCGCCCGGCGCCGATATCGGCTCGACCATCCGCGACATCATCAGCCAGATCCCCGAAGTGGGCTCGGGCAGCGGCCTCGAGAAGCTGCGCTGGTTTTTCGAGTCGGCGCGCAAGCTGAAGACCTATGGCGCCGTCGACCAGATTCTCTCCGCGCTGCTGGAAACCACGCTGCAGTTGACCCACGTGGAACGCGGCTACGTCTTTCTGCGCAACGAGGCCGGCGAAATGGAGCTGGCCCAGGGCCGTGACGCCCGCGGCAACGCGCTCACCGACGACGGCACCCTCTCGCATGGAGCGATCCGCCAGGCGGTGAGCACCTCCAGCGAATACATTCTGACCGACACGCTGAGCGCCGACCCGCAGGCGCGCTCGGCGTCGATCGTCGCGCACAGCATCCGCACCGTGATTTGCATTCCGCTGCGCAAACATCGGCTGGGCGTGGCGGCCGGCGAAGGCGACCTGCTGGGGCTGCTCTATCTCGACAGCCGCTTCAAAGCGGGCAGCATGACGCAGGTCGACAACGATCTGGTGCGCACCATCGCCACCGACGCCGCCGCCCTCATCGACAACGCGCAGCTGGCCATCGCCGAAGAGCGCGAGCGCCGCTACCGCGAGGAACTGAGCATCGCGGCGGAGATTCAGCGCGGGCTGATGACCGCGCGCATGCCCGACCTGCCCTGGGCGCAGGTTTCCGCGCGCTCGGTTCCCTGCCGCGAGGTGGGCGGCGATTTCTTCGACGTCCTCGACGACGGCGAATACGTTTCGGTGGTGGTGGCCGACATCTCCGGCAAGGGCATCTCGGCGGCGATTCTGGCTTCGAATCTGCAGGGGCTGCTCTACTCGCACCTGGCCGCCCGCCGGCCGCTGGCGGCCATCGCCGAGGCGGTCAACCGCTACATCTGCGGCAAGAACATCGGCAAGTACGCGACCATGGCCATTCTGCGCCTCTCCGAGCGCGGCGAGCTGGAGTACATCAACTGCGGCCACGTGCCGCCCTATCTGTATTCGGGCGGCTGCGAGCGGCTGCGGGAAGCGAATCTGCCGGTGGGGCTGATCGAAGACGCCAGCTACCAGTCGCAGACCCTGCGCCTGGCGCCGGGCGCGCGCGTGCTGGTGGTCACCGACGGGGTCACCGAGTCGCAGAGCGGCGGCACATTCTTCGGCGAGGATCAGCTGGCGACCGAGCAGATGGCCGAGGCCTCGCTGGACGAGATCTGCGGCGTGGTGCAGAACTTCTGCGGCAGCCTCGCCGCGGAAGACGACTGCACGCTGGTCGATCTGCGCTACCTCAGCCAGCGCTAGGGCGTCACTCCACCCGCAGCGCCTGCATGGGATCGAGCCGCGATGCGCGCCACGCCGGAATCAGACATGCGGCGGCGGCCACCAGGATCAGCGCCACCGAGACCGCGCTGAAAATCTCCGGATCGAGCGGGCGGGTCTGGTACAGCATGGACTGGATCAGCTGCGTCACGCCCGCGCTTGCCGCCAGGCCCAACACGAGTCCGACCAGCGCCGGCCGCAGCCCATCGCTCAGCATGAGCGCCAACACCTGGCTGCGCTGCGCGCCGAGGGCGATGCGCACGCCGATTTCTGCCGTGCGCTGGGCGGCAAGATACGAGACCACTCCGAAGAGCCCCACCGCGGCCAGCACCAGCGAGACCAGCGCGAAGATGAGCAGCAGGGTCGCATCGAAGCTGGCATCGAGGGTCTGTTTGCCCAGCACCTGGTCCATGGTGAGGATGTCGGAGACCGGCAGATCGCGATCGAGCTGCTGAAAGATCTTCTGCACGGGGAGCGCGAAGCGGGTCACGTCGCCGCCGGAACGCACCGCCAGAGCCGCGCCCGACATAAAGTCTTTGCGATCGGTGGAGCTGAGCGCGTAGAGAGGGAAATACATCATCGGCGCCACCGGTTCTCCCGGCGAGAAGAGCGTATCGCCGACCACCCCGACGACGCGATAGGGCCGCGAGCCCCAGGTGAGCAGGATGTGGCCGATGGGGTCTTCGTGAGGAAAATATTGGCGCTGGAGAGCGCGGCTGATGATCACTTCGGTGGCAAGCCCAAGCTGCTGGTTGTCGTCGAAGGTGTGGCCGCTCGTGATGGGGATACCGATGGCAGAAAAATACCCCGGATCGACCCAGCGGTGCAGCGCGATCTGGCCGTGTCCCTGCGGCACCGGCGGACGCCCCTGGATGGCAAAGCCGTTGTCTCCGCCGTAGCCGTCGCCGGGCAGCGTGGTCACCAGTCCTGCTGCCTCGATGCCGGGATAGCTGCGGACCTTCGCCAGCAGATCCTGATAAAAGTGCACCGCGGCGGGGAAATCATAGCGCGCGGTGGGCAGAGAAAAATTCATGGTGAGCACATTGCTGGTGGCGCAGCCCAGATCGGCCGAGCGCAGCCGCGCATAGCTCTTCAGCAGCAGCCCGGCGCCGATCAGCAGCACCACCGTGAGGCCGACCTCGAGCGCCAGCAGCACCCGGCGCAGACGGGTGCGCGCGTGGCCGCCGCTGTAGGAACGCGACGACTCCTGCAGAACGCTCAGCAGCCGGTCGCTGCGGCTCGAAAACGCTGAGACCAGCCCGGCAAAGAGCGCGCTGAGCACGATGAGTCCGGCGGTGAAGGCCAGCACCACGCCGTCGATATGAATCGCGTCGATGCGGGGCACGTCCTGGCGCAGGCTGACGAACCACTCCACCAGACCGTAAGCCAGCAGCACTCCCAGCGCGCCGCCGCCGGCGGAGAGCAGCAGGCTTTCCGTGAGGTGCTGCCGCAGCAGCTCGGCGCGGCTGCCGCCCAGCGCGGTGCGGATGGCCAGCTCGCGCCGCCGGCTGACCGAGCGCGCGACCAGCAGATTGGAGATGTTGAGGCACGCGATCAGCAGCACGCACCCCGTCGCGCCCAGCAGGATCATCAGCGGCGTGCGGATATCGCCGACGATCGACTCGAGCAGAAAGCGGCCGTTGGCGCTGGCGCTGACAAACGGATCGTCGCGATGGGCGTTGTGGATCCGCTGCGTGATGAGCGAAAGCTCCGAAACCGCCCCAGCCAGCGTGACGCCGGGTTTGAGACGCCCCACCGCCCGGAACTCGTGGTCGTCCAGCATCTGCATCTGCGCCGGGGTGTTCTCGTGCGATGCGGGCGTCCACAGCTGCACCGTGCTGTACGGGTACGCAAACCACGAGGGCATCACGCCGATCACTGTGTAGGGCCGCGCATCGAGCAGAATCTTTTGCCCCAGCACCGCGGGGCTGCCGCCGAAGCGCCGCTTCCACAGGCTCCAGCTCAGCAGAACCGTTCCATTGGCGGAAGGACTGTCATCGGACGCCGCGAAGTTGCGGCCCAGCGCCGGCTGCACGCCCAGAACCGGCAGCATGTTCCACGAAAACGTTGCCGCCTGCACGGTCTCCGGCAGCTGGCCGTTGGTGCCGGAGAGGTTATAGCCCGCAAAGCCGCTGACGGCCATGCCGGTGAAGCTGTGGCTCTGCTTCTGCCATTCGGCGAAGATTCCGGCTGCGTTCTGATTGAACGGGAAAGTATTGCCCAGGGTGTCCTCGTAGAGGCGCACCAGCCGCTGCGGATCCTGGAAGGGCAGCGGCTTGAGCAGAACGCTGCGCACCACCGTGAACAGCGCCACGTTGGCGCCGATGCCCAGCGCGATCACCAGAATGGACATCGCGGCAAAGCCCGGCGTGCGGCCCAGCGTGCGCGCGGCGTAGCGCAGGTCGCGGCCCAGGTTGGCGGCGAGCGCGATGCTGTTCTGCCGCCACAGGCGCTCGCGCAGCTGCTGCGGATTGCCGAACTTGATGTACGCGCGGCGCCGAGCCTCTTCGGGCGATTGCCCGCGCGCCAGGTTCTCCTCGATCTCCGCATCGAGGTGCAGCTCCATCTCCTGCCGCAGATCCTCATCGGCGCGGCGTCGGCGGAAAATTCGCAGCCAGCTCATTCGTTCTCTCCTTTGCGTCGGGCCAGCATCACGAATCCTGCCCCTGCTCGAGCGTCGTCTCGCCCATTACCCGTCCGATGGCGCGCGCCATCTGCCGCCAGCGATCGGTCTGCGCCGCCAGCTGCCGGCGCCCGCGCGGTGTGAGCCGGTAGAACTTCGCCTTGCGGTTGTTCTCGCTGGCGCCCCAGTACGAGGTCAGCCATCCCCGCTCCTCCAGCCGGTGCAGCGCAGGATAGAGCGAGCCCTGTTCCACCTCGAGCACGTTGTCTGAGGTGCGCTCGATCACCTTGGCGATGGTGTGCCCGTGCGCGTCGCCGGTGGCCAGCGTGCGCAGCACCATCATGTCCAGCGTTCCCCTCAGCATTTCCCCGTCCGGCTGACGCTTCGCCGTCATCCCCGCTCCTCCACTCGAAACTCTATGGGAGCCAGCATAGCACCCCTCGAATTTCTATGGGAAGAGCCGTCCGGTAAGATGAGAGCAGATCTCCCTGCGCTTTTTTTGGATTCCCGACCTTTCGTGCGCATCCTCCATGTCATCGGCAGTCTCTCTCCCGCGGACGGCGGCCCGCCCGAAGCCGTTCGCCAGCTGGCGCGCGCCTGGGGGCAAATCGGCGTGAGTGCGGAGCTGGCCTCGGTCGATGAGCCGAACGAGCCATTTCTCGCGAATATCCGGGTTCCGGTGCACGCGCTGGGGCAGCGACGGCTGGGCCGCTTCAGCTATTCACGGTTGCTCGCGCCCTGGCTCAGGGACAACGCCGGGCGCTTCGACGCCATCGTCGTCCACGGCATCTGGAGTTATCCGAATCTGGCGGTGCGGCGCGCGGCGCGGCGGGCGGGGAAACCCTGGGGCGTCTTTGTGCACGGCGCGCTCGATCCCTGGTTCAACCGCCAGTATCCGCTCAAACATCTGAAGAAGCGGCTCTACTGGCCGCTGCAATATCCGGTGCTGCGCGACGCGCGGGCCGTGTTCTTTACCACCGGGGCGGAGCGCGATCTGGCGGCGACGAGTTTTTCGCCGAACCAATGGAACGCGGTGGTGGTTCCCTACGGCATCAGCGAGCCGGAAGGCGATCCGCGCGCGCAGGCCGAGGCGTTTTTGGCGAAGTTCCTCGCCTTGCGCGGCCGCCGCTATCTCCTCTCTATGGGGCGGATTCACGAGAAGAAGGGCTGCGATCTGCTGCTCCAGGCCTTTGCGCGCGTAGCCGGCGAGGCGCCGGATCTGGATCTGGTGATCGCCGGTCCCGATCAGGTGGGCTGGCAGGCGACGCTCGAAGCAATGGCCGCGGACCTGGGCGTCGCGTCGCGCGTCCACTGGCCGGGCATGATCGCCGGCGACCTGAAGTGGGGCGCGCTGCGGTCGGCGGAAGCCTTTGTGCTGCCCTCGCACCAGGAAAACTTCGGCATCGCCGTCGTCGAGTCGCTCGCCGCGGGCCGGCCGGTGCTCATCAGCAACCAGGTGAACATCTGGCCGCAGATCGAGGCGGAAGGCGTGGGGCTGGTCGACGATGACACGCTCGACGGAACGGAACGGCTGCTGCGCCGCTGGCTGGCCATGCCGCCATCAGGGCGCGAGGCCATGGCCGCGCGGGCCCACCCCTGCTTCGTGAAGAACTACTCGATGAAGGAGACGGCGCTGGTGATCCGGGATCTCTTCGAGAGCGGCAAACTACCCGGTATGGCGTCTGTATCTCTCTGAATTAGAATATCTTAATCTTTCCCCTGCAGCATCTCCAGCAGATGGTCGAATTCCTCGAG
>Ga0335074_10010585_pt1 | contig 12907 bp, 19 predicted proteins | sample Lox_Sample_23_FD_206715 | JGI IMG/M metagenome (GOLD analysis project Ga0335074, IMG submission 206715) | Soil microbial communities from Loxahatchee National Wildlife Refuge, Florida, United States - Lox_Sample_2.3 | ecosystem: Environmental > Terrestrial > Soil > Wetlands | place: USA...
GCAGCAGGTCAAGCGCCTTGCGGCGGGCGACCACCGCCAGCCAGGCCCGCGGATCATCAGGGATCCCCGTCCTGGGCCACCGGTCCAGGGCGGTGATCGTGGCCTCGGACAGCGCGTCCTCGGCGACGGCCAGATCCCCGATGGTCCTGGCCAGCGTGGCCAGCACCCGGGGACCTTCGCCCTTCAGCACCTCGACCAGAGTGCCGGCGGCGTCCATACCAGGGTGCCTAGGCGTGGGCCGGGGCTACCGGGCGAAGCTCGATCTTCCCCCGCCAGGCAGCCGGGATCTGCGCCGCCCACGCGATGGCCTCGTCCAGGTCGGCCGCCTCCAGCAGGAAGTACCCGGCCAAGACCTCCTTCGCCTCGGCGTAAGGGCCGTCGGTCACCAGGACGTCGCCGCCCTTGCCGCCCGAGACGGTGATGGTCGTCGACATGGTCACCGGGTGCAGGGCTTCGCCGCCGCGCATGACCCCGGCCTCGGTGGCCCGCCGGGCGAACTCCGTGTACTCGGGGGTGAACTCCGGATCCGGCACGTCCTCCCAGGACTGGTCGCGGTGGTAGTAGCACAAGGCCACATACAGCGTCATCGTCAAGGCTCCTTCCGTTCAGCCGACCATGCCGTACCGTTTTACCTGGCGACCACGACTGCGACAACCGCTGCCACGGCCCCGGAACCCGTTTAGCCCCGTACCCGGAAGACGGCCTTTAGCTGGCGGGGCTGTTGTGGTAGGAGGCGATGCGCCAGCCGCCGTCGCGCCTGACCAGCACCCAGGTCGCGCGCACCAGGCGCTCGCTCGCGACAGCGTCCTGCCCGGGGAAGATGATCCCGTCCTCGCTGACCACGATGGCCGTGTCGCCGGTAAGAAAGCGGACGTTCACCGGGCGGGCGGCCACCCGCGACCCGCTGAGCGGGCCCGCGAACGCCGCGGCCATAGTGGTGCGGATCTCCTCACGGTCCTTTTGGTAGACGCCGGGCTGGATCGCGCTGGCGTCGTCGGTGTAGTCGGCCACCAACGCCTCGGCGTCGGCGGCTTCCCGCGCCTGGTCCACGCGCGCGAGCACGTCGAGAACGGCCTGCCGGTCGGCGTCGGACGCTGCCGTGGTGGTCTTGCTGGTCATCGGTCTCCTCGTTTCTCTCCGCGTGGTGGCGAGCGCCACCCGGGGGAAGGACGGACGGGCCCGCCCGGAGAGGACACCCCGCGGCGCGAAGCCGGGGTCCTTTCCTTCCCTTCGTGACTAACATCGGCCCTGCGGTCGAGTGAGGTCATGGTTGCCTCCGTGCTCGGTGGTGTGCTTGTCATGCCACCCAGTGCTGGCTGGCATGGGCGGCCGCGGTATCGCCTCAACGCGAGGCCTCGGTGAGCAGCGCCAGCGCCCAGCAGGCCTGGGCCAGGTGGCCGGGCTCGGCGGTGCTGCCCAGTGCAGCGGCACAGGGCCTCGCTGGGCCCTGTGCCGGTCAGTGCCCGCAGGTCATCGGCGAGCACCGCCCGGGAGACTCCCAGGCCGGTGCCGATCTGACTGAACGCGGCGAGCGCGCTGATGCCGGCTCTGGTTGCCTGCAACGCCCCGGGTCGTGGTCATATCCGGCCGGTAATTCTCGCTAAGCCTGCTGCGGATCAGCGTGGCGCGTTATGCCTGCGACGGTCGCAGCGGAATCAGCCCTGGAGCGTGATCACCACGCCGGTGTCCGCATAGGGAAAGGGGCCCCTGCCCAAGTGTCGCACACTGTCTACCAGCCGCATGATCGGCACCATCAGGCCGTACCTGGCCTTCACCCTGGACGTGATCGCCTCGAAGTCCGGACCGGAGGTCACCAGCTGAACAGTGCCGGTCACCGGCGTAGTGCCAGCCTTGACCCGTCCTCGGACGTCGCTCGGCTGCAGGGTCACACTCGGGTTGTTCCGTAGCCGCTTGGTCTTGCCGGAGGCGGAGGAGGTCAATAGGCCGACCCGGCCGCCGTCGAGCGGGACGATCCAGGTCGCCGTTGCGACCGCCGCCTCGGTCTTGCGGAAGGTGGCCACCGATACGTACTTCTCTTGCGAGATCGTCTGCTCGGCGTTGCTGGCAGTCATCTGCTTCTCCTCTCCAACGTGATCTCCGAGATCGGGATCTGCGTTTGGTGAGAGGACGAACACCGAAACCAGTAAAGGACACCAGCAGCCTTGGAATCTTGACAAATCTATCAGGCGGCCTCGGGCCTCACATCGAGGAAACGAGACAGAAGCAGCCGCCGTTCTCCTCGGTGGGCGCCAACGCGGCGGCGGTTTCCAGCGCCCCGGCTGCCTCGGCGGCCCGGCCAAACCTTTGAAGGTTGTGGGCCAGTGCGGCATGCCAGACATGGGACCGTTCCATGCCGACGATGGCCTCCGGCGCGGACCGCCCGTGCTCAGGCCCGTCGCGTTCAGTGATCGCAACGGCCCGTTGAGCGCCACGACCGGGTTGGCTACGACCGACCCGAGCAGGTCGTAGAGCTCGATAATCCAGTCCAGTCCGTCTCGGCCCAGCTCGTAGCCGTGGAGTGGGCCACCGCCAGGTGAGCCTGAAGCTGGTAAGGCCCGCTTTACCATGAGCGATTGCTCGCCCCGGCAAGCCAGGAGCCGGACGAGGATGCACTCAATTCGGCATCACCCGGCGTCCGTAGGCACACAGATCCGCCAGTTCGGCGCGGCGCAACCGGCCATAGGAGCGAACAGGATGCAGCACATAGCGGATATCGCGCGTGTCGGCCGCAGCGTGGCGTATAAAAAGAGTCGTTGTATCCGTGCGGCCCCGAGCCCGGCCCCGGGCTGAGGATCGCGCCCCGGGGCCGGGCCGTTCCGGGCCCTGCCGCGGTGTCCCTGGCCGCGGGGCCACGAGCCGGCGGCCCGGCGCGGAACTGGCCGGCACGCTATGTACACGGATCGATAACGTCCCGGTGCCGGCCTGGCAACATCCCCGGCCCATAGTGGAGCCATGACCTCACCCGGACCGAAGCACATCGCCCTGGTCGCGCATGACGACAGGAAAGGTGACCTCCTGGAGTGGGCCGGGTACAACCGTGACGTCCTGGCCGGTCACGTCCTGTATGCGACCGGCACGACCGGCCAGCTGCTGGGCGACCGCCTGGGCCTGCCCGTCACCTGCTTCCAGAGCGGGCCGCTCGGCGGTGACCAGCAGATCGGCGCGCTGATCGCCTCTGGCGACCTTGACATGCTCGTCTTCTTCTGGGACCCGATGAGCCCGCAGCCGCATGACTCAGATGTCAAGGCCCTGGTCAGGATCGCGGTGGTGTGGGACATCCCGATCGCCTGCAACCGCACCAGCGCCGACTACCTGATCACCTCCCCGCTGCTGCGCCAGGCCTGCCGCGCCAGCCGTCGTCCGCTCAGCGGTGCCCGCGCCCGATGAGCACGCCAGAAGCGCGCAGGCCGGCCGCCGGGACAACGCAGCACCGCCTGTCCCGGGAAAGCGTGGCAGCCCGCCCAGACACCTGGCCAGCACAACCCCGTGACCAGCCGTGATTCACAATCCCAGGCCTCAGTGGCGCGGATCGATTCTGGACACTCTTCACATCTCAGTCACCGACCACGTCCGGTGTGTCGCTTCACGCCTTCCTCAGCAGGCACGAAACCCCGGTCAACGATCTAGAAGAGGGACGCCCGGTCAGCCATGATGTTCAAGATGACAGCCACAGCACAACGGCCTGGCGACGAACCTGAGCGGCAGTTCGGCTGGCAGGACATGTTCGTCGGCCCGGATGCCGACCCGCGGGGGATCGGCGGCATTTTCGTCCATCACGGCGGCGAGCGCACCGTGCTCGCCGGGTACCTGCATGACTACCGGCTCACCTTGGAGCTCAAGTGCGCAGGCCTCGATGCCGATGCCATGGCCCGCCGTTCGGTCGAGCCGTCCGACCTGTCGCTGCTCGGCCTGGTGCGTCACCTCTCCGACGCCGAGCGGTACTGGTTCCGCCAGGTGATGGCTGGGGAGGATGCTCCGGCTCGCTACCGGCAGAGCGCCGGCGATGACCACGACCGGGCCTTCAGCGACGCCGCGGCCGATCCAGTGGCGGTCACGCTGGCCTGGGAGAACTGGAGGGCCGAGGTCGCTTTCGCCGAGCGTTTTGTTGCTGAATCCAGCGACTTGGGCCTCACCAAGCCCTACATCGGCCGCAGCGGGCACCAAGGCCAGGTGTCACTGCGTGAGGTGCTGGTCCACATGATCGAGGAGTACGCCCGCCACATCGGCCATGCCGACCTGTTGCGGGAGCGCATCGACGGCAGGGTGGGGTTGTGATCGTCTAGATCGCGTTTCCATGACGACTATCACGAAGCGTGATTGACTCGGCCGGCCCCAGCGGGTGCCGAGTTCGCACGGATCGCCGATTTTGGGCGCCCCGGCGCTGACTGGCCCGTTTGGACAGCCGCTTGCAGAACGACCAATTCTGCAGGGTTCGATGTCGCCGGGTCCGGGCTGACCTCGAGCTCGTCGCGGCTGTCGTCATCAGGCACCGGCCTCGCTTGGCTGGATCAACGGCGATGCGATACCCCCACAGTCGTCAAGGCGGACGTGGGTGGCGGGGTCACGGGCCAACAAGCTGGTGTCCCGAACCGCTGATCAGTGGCTGATGGGGTCGCTTGGATTGGCGAATCCGCAGCTCGCAGTCGATGACTGGCTTCCAGCACTCCACAGGACCGATCTTGCGCTCTGCGTTCATCGCCGCAGCCGCAACTACCACTATGACGCGTCAGACGCGGGAACAATATCAACCATGATATAGTTCTGACATGTGGAACGTCGCCTACCTGCCCGAGGCAGCGGATGAGCGGGCCGATCTGCCGGCCAGGGACCGGGTCGCCGTGGACAACGCGGTTGCCAAGCTTGAGGCCATGGGACCCGCGCTGCCCTATCCGCACTCGAGCAACGTGGAGGGATGGAATGACCTGCGGGAGCTACGCCCGCAAGCCGGCAAGAGCCCGTGGCGGCCGCTCTACCGGAAGGTAGGCGACCGGTTCGTCATCGCCGCGGTCGGGCCTGAGGCGAAGAAGGATAAGCGCGGGTTCGACAAGACATGTGAGCGTGCGATTGACCGGCTCACCAAGCTTGAAGAGGACAGCGCGGAGCAGGAAAACGAGCTAAAGCCGGAAGAAACAGAAACCCAAAATAAGGCAATCAGCGGGAACGCAGAGAACGACGAAACAGAAGCAGAAGGATCGAACTGACATGGTAAAGCTCTCAGAGCTGAAGACTGCGGAGGAAGTCCGCGCAAATGACATGCAGGACCCGGAGTACAGGCGCGAGTACGAGCGGACGCGCCTAGCCAACGACGTCGCGATCAGGGTGATCCAGTACCGGGTGAGGCATGGTCTGTCACAGGCTGAACTGGCCAGGCGCCTTGGGATGCGCCAGCCCAACGTTGCGCGCTTGGAGTCCGGGGAGCATGAGCCGACGATCGCTACCCTGTCGCTCTTGGCTCAGGTACTGAAACAAGATTTCAGTGTTGACGTCAAGCCTAGCCGGATGCGACTCCGACGTCCTGCCCTCTCTACTGCCGAGCTAGCGTCGAGCCGTAGAGCTGTCCCCGGCGGACGCCGCGCTCTCGCTTCTGCCGCTTCCGCTAACCCAGTCCGGTCCCCGAGGGCGTCTGCGGCTCGGTCTCAGCGAAGTGGCCAGCGCCCTGCGGAGTCTGCCCTATAGCGAATGCGTCGCGCAGCCAACCCTCAACCCCCGATCAACCTATCTGTGTGCTTCGTCTGACGAGCTTTGCACAGCCTGCGGCAGCACCGAACGGCGGTTACGTGTGCGATCACGCCGCCAGTCGGCCAGGGACTCGAGGTTGGCTGGCATCTTTGGCGGGCCTCGGGTTCTCCTTGACTGGCCGGGCTGCCGTCGTTTTACCCTGGTGTCGACTCCATGCGAAGGGGCGGTGGGCGCCGAGAGGGGCACGCGTTGGATGTCGTCATTGCCGGGGGCAGTGCCGCGGGCCTGTTCGCCGGGCTGCTGCTGGCCCGGGCCGGGCACCAGGTCCTGGTCCTCGAGCGGGACTGCCTCCAGCCTGCCCCGGACGTGGAGTCCGCCGCCGCGGCAGCGTTTCGTCCTACGGCGCCGCAGATCGTCCAGCCGCATATCGTCATGGCCCGGTCCCGTCAGCTTCTCATCGAGCACCTGCCCGACGTGTATGCGGGGCTGCTGGCCGCCGGGGTGGCCGAAGCTCCGCTGCGGACGCAGATGCCGGATTCGCTGTCGGACACCGCGGCCTGGCCGGGTGATGAGCGGCTGACCCCGATGATGACCAGGCGGTCTACCGTCGACTGGGTGCTGCAGCGGGCCGCGGCAGCCGAGCCACGGGTCACGGTGCGGTGCGGGGTGAAAGTCACCGGCCTGCTCGCCGCCCCTGGCCGACCCGGCGGCCGTCCGCCGCACGTGACCGGCGTGCGCACCGACCGCGGTGACCTGGCTGCCGACCTGGTGGTCGACGCCACTGGGCGCCGCTCGCCGATCGATGACTGGCTGACGCAGATCGGCGCCCGGACCACCGCCACCTGGCGGGCCGAGTGCGGGATCGCCTATTTCAGCCGCCACTACCGGGTACGCCCGGGAGCCGACCTGCCCGCCCCGCTGGTCACGCGGATCGTCGTGGCGCTCGATGAGTTTCTGGCCGGCAAGTGGGGCGGTGACAACGGCGCCGTGCAGCTGGTGGTGGCGCCGCTGGCCGCCGACCACCGGTTCCGCACGGCCCGGGAGCCGCAGGTGTTCACCGCCGTGCTGCGGACGATCCCCGCCTACGCGGCCTGGCTGGATGTGATGGACCCGATCACCGGCGTGTTCCCGATGGCCGCGCTGCATAACACCCTGCGCCGCCTGGTGGCGACGGCACTCCCGTCGCCACCGGCCTGCACGCGATCGGCGACTCGGTCTGCACCACCAACCCGACCCTGGGGCGCGGCCTGGCGCTGGCCCTATCCGGCGCCGCCGACCTGGCCGATACCATCGGCCAGAACGCCGCGGATCCCGCCGCGCAGGCGCTCGCCCTGGACCGCCTCGTCGGCGCGCACGTGGCGCCGTTCTACCACGATCAGGCCGTGATTGATGCCGCGCGGCTGGCGATGATGCGGCACACCATCTTCGGCGCGCCACCGCCCCGGCCGTCCCAGACTTCCGGCCGGGTCACCTATTCCCAGCTGCGCGTGGCCGCGTCCTGGGACCCGACCGCCTTCCGCGCGTTCTGGACGATCAACGGGATGGTCTGCCCGCCCGACGAGGTCTACACCGATGCCGACGTCATAGCGTGCACGCAGGAAACGCTCAGGCGGCACGGCACCGCGCCGCCGCTCGCCCAGCCAGCCCGAGAGCAGCTCCTCACCGCCCTCACCCGGTAGAGGCCTTCATGCTGGCTCGCCCACCCAGCCGCACCGCATGGCAACGGTGTGACCTTCCCAACCATGGGGTTTAAGGCCAATTAGCGACTGCCCGGATGTGTAGGTTCTCATCTTAGTTGGCCAATGACAGGCCGCTGACCTGCTCTTTCCCGTGGTTTTCTCATCGCTCTGGCCAGCGATTTTCTCATCGATCTGGCCAATCCCTCAGCGAGGTGCATGAACCGTCATGCGCCTCGGAGGCAAGAGAACGTCCGACAGCAGGTGCAGCTACCTGGCCTCGCTGGCTTCCCCGGATTCGCCGGCTAAAGCGCGGCCTGCGGAGCGGCCCTAGCTGCGCAGCTTCGGGGTCGACACCGACCAGGTGGGCATCCAAGAGGACTGGCACGGCGGCAGCCGACGCAACAAGAGTCCATCAGTGGAACGAGGCCGTGTTTGGCCGGCGATCTGACGGTCGGGTGATGCCGAAAGGGCTGAGCAGGCGGGCGTCACGCACGTCAGCCGCGCATCGGTGCAAGCACGAGAAGCAGATCAGGCGGCGGGAACCGGGATCCCTTGGCAGCTGCAATCCGGTCAAGGTAACGCTCCCAGAGTTGCCCATAGAAGGCGTCATCCTCCTCACTCAGGCCGGAGAACTGGATCTCCACATTTGTGCCGTCACCCGCGGGGGTGAACGTGATCTCAATGAATGCAGGTGCCGGCGTCGCTGTGTCGGTTCCTTGACGGTCCCATCCGATCACCAGGCGGTGCGAGGGATCGACTTCGATGTAGCGGTCGGTGATTACCGTCCCGTCGAGGTCAAGGTGGAACGTGTCCCCCGGCCGCGGAGCCGTCATGAAATTTCGTCGGCCGTGACCAGGCCGGCCCACTCCAAGAGGCACGAGCAGTCAGGGTCGGCTCAATGTGCTCATGGAAAGCCAGACCTGAGCAAACCACCGGGCGCGACGAGGTGTCCAGCATCACGAGCGGCAGTGGGTCCGCAAGAGCATCATGTGGATGCACGTGCCTCATCCAAGAGCCGGAGCCGACCTCGGCGATGGTTATGAATGAATCTGGCTTGGGCTCATCTGCCGATGGCAAGGGCGAGGAGGGTATTGACCGCAGTTTCGATCGGGCGGGTATCCCGGTGCACCTGGGCGAGTAGAAGTGCCCCTTCGAGCGTGGCGAGCAGAGTAACGGCGAGGTCGTCCGGGTCGATGCCGGGCGGGAGTTTCCCGTCGGCGTGAGGGGACCTGAGTCCAGCGGCGATGGCGGCAGCCCACTGATCGAACCCTGCCGCGATGAGCGCTCTGGCCTCGGGGTCGCTCTCGGCGAGTTGACCAGCAAGCGAGCCAAGTGCGCAGCCCCCCTTGGCCTGGGTGCGCTTCGCCGCGGTGAGCACCATGTTCCGCCACGTCTCGACGCCGTTTGCGCTGCTGAGTGCGCGCCGATTGCGATTGACGATGGCGTCGGCTTGGTAGTCGATGACCGCCTGGACGAGGTCGTCCTTGTCGGGGAAGTAGTGGTACAGCTGCGAGCCGCTGACTCCCGCGGCCGCCTTGACGTCCTCCAAGAGGGTGCCCGCCACCCCGCGCTCATGGATCAGGGCGGCCGCCTCCTCCACTATCCGCGCCCGGGTGCGCTCGCCCTTGGGAGTGAGCCTCCGCCGGGCGCTGGTGTCGTTGTCCATGCGTCCCATGCTAGCAACTTTTGAGTTTGACAGCCCAGTCCGGCTGTGCCAGAGTGAGTTTCGCAACCCATTTTTACAGGAGAGGGCAAAACAGCTGATGACTGACCTAAAGGACCGGACCGCGCTTGTCACCGGGTCGACGAGCGGGATCGGCAAGGCCACGGCCATCGCCCTGGCCGTCCGCGGCGCCCGCGTACTGGTAGTCGGGCGCAACGAACAGCGAGCCAAGGACGTGGTCGCCGAGATCGAGGGCAGCGGGGGCAGCGCGGCGTTCCGGCTCACCACGCTGAGCGACCTCGAGTCGGCCCGGGACCTGGTCGAGTGGGCCACTGAGGCCGGCGACGGCCACGTCGACATCCTCAGGCCCGAGTGGTGTCCGGGTCAACGCCGTCGCCCCCGGCCCGACGCGCACCGCGCTGATGGAAGCCGTCCCCGAGGAGATGGTGAGCCAGCTCGCAGCGCTGGCGCCGGCAGGTCGCGTAGCCGAGCCCGAGGAACTTGCTGCGGCGATCGTCTTCCTCGCAAGTGACGATGCCAGCTTCGTCCACGGCGTCACCCTTGCGGTCGACGGAGGCCGGGTAGCGACGTAACGCCTGTCGGCGGTGACGTCTAAGAGTGAAGACCTAGAACACAGATCACAGCTCAGAACCGAGGAGTATCCACATGAGCGCATACGTAGTTGTCGAATTCACCGTCAAGGACCCGGATGTTTATCGTGAGGAATACGCCCCCAACGCCGGGCGGACGGCCAAAGAGTATGGAGGCGAGGCTCTCGCCAACAGCAACTGGGAAGTCCTGCACGGCGATGGCTCGCTCACTTCAGGGGCGCTCATGCGGTTTCCCGACCGTGAGACGGTCATCAAGTGGTACAACTCACCTGAATATCAGCAGCTGATCGATGTCCGAGGTGTCGCGATGGATGCCCGGTTCAGCTTGCTCGACGGCCTCCCTAGCTGATCGAGGTGGCTCCTGATTCCGCCTCCTCACCGTCGGTAGAGCCACCTCGTGATCGGCGGCCATCCGCTCGCGCTGCCGCCGGTGAACCACACCGCGCCGGTCCAGCGGCGGATCCGGGCCGTCCTGGATGGGCGCATCGTCGTGGACATGACGTCGGCGTTGTATGTGTGGGAGTGGTCGGACTGCCCGCAGTACTACATCCCGGTCGACGACATCGATCCCGCGGTACTGGTCGACGAGCAGCACGGGCAGAAGCTCAGCCGCGGCACCGCCCGCCGGCACGCCCTACAGGTCGGCGAGATTGCCCGGGCAGCCGCGCTGCTGATCTACGGCGACGACGCCACACTCGCGGGACTGGCCGGCCGGGCCAGGCCTCGGTGCGTTCTCCCTTGGCGGTGAGCTTTCGCCGCTCTCGGGCGTGGCTGACCATGACGCCACGATATCAGTTTATGAGTTTGACAGCCCACTTCAGGGCTGACAGAGTGGGTCATGCGACTCACTCCTGCCGCGCATCCTTCGAGGAGAGACGATGAGCAAGTTCGATGCTCAATTCGCCGGCCGGCTGGACGGGCAGACCGTGCTAGTCACCGGCGCCAAGGGCGGTATCGGCTATGAGACCGTCCAAGGCATCGGGAACAGCGGGGCGACTGTGCTGGTGCACGCGCGTCGTGCCGACCAGGCCCGTCGCGCTGCCGGCCTGCTGGGCACCAGCGGCAACGGCAGCGGCCGGTACCTGGCCGTAGCCGGAGACCTCGGATCTCTGGCCGGCGTCCGGGAACTGGTCGACGCTGTGCACGAGGCCGCGCCGAAGGGACTCAACGGGCTGGTAAACAACGCGGGCGCCGCGTTCTCTACCAAGGCGCTGTCACCCGACGGGTACGAGCGGACCATCGCCATCAATCACGTCGCGCTGGCGGCAGTGACCGACGGGCTGCTCGACCTGCTCCGGAAGGGCGCTGACGATGTCGCCGCGCCCTCGCGGGTGGTCAACATGACCGCCCTGGTCGAGTCGCGGGGCAATCCGATCGCCGACTGGAGCTACCCGGGTAAGTACAAGCAGATCCAGGCCTACGCCGATGCCAAGCTGCTGGCCCTGATGTACACCTACGCGCAGGCTCGCCGCCATGCGGGCGAGGGCCTGACGTTCAACGCAGTCAGCCCGGGCGCGGTCAAGACCACTCTCGGCAGCAAGGCCGGCGGGCCGTTCAAGATCATTGAGGCGCTGACCAATCCGTTCGTCGGGCCTCCGGAGAAGGGGTCGCGCGGCTGTGTGCGGCTGATGGCCGATCCGGAGCTCGCGACCGCGACGGGGGGCTACTACAGCTCCGCGAAGTTGAAGAAGTCCTCGAAGAAGTCCCAGGACGCCGAGGTCCAGGACCGCGTCTACGCCCAGACCGAACGGGAATTGCGCGCCCGCCCCTGAGCCGGCGGTCACCCGCCGATGAGACCCGCCGGCAAAGAGCCCACGCAAGCGGCGCAGGCACTACGTGACCCTCGCGCCCGGGGTCGGCGGGGCGTTCCCGGGCCCGTCGCCAAGCGCGCCGGCGCCATCGCCGGGGCTGCCGCTCGCACCTGGGGCCTAGTCCGTGACGGGGCGCACTCGCCCCGCCCGCATCACCTATAGGAGTTGCGTCGTGGCAGACTTTCCCGCCCCAGCCGAGGGCATCGTGCTCACCCATTTCCTCGTCTCCGGCGATGTCGGCCGCTCGCGTGCCTTCTACACCGAGGTGCTCGGTGGCGAGGCGGTGATGGATGGCGAGCCGACGGTCGTGGCGCTGGCCAACAGCTGGATCATCATCAACACCGGCGGCGGCCCCACGGACGACAAACCCTCGGTCACGCTCGAGGCCCCGCACGATCTGGACCGGGTCAGCGCGTTCCTGAATATCCGTGTCGCCGACATCGCCGCCGTATACGCCGACTGGTCGGCCAAGGGCGCGCAGTTCCTCACCGAACCGATCGATCGCGGCCCGGAGATCCGCTGCTACCTGCGCGACCCCGATGGTCACCTCATCGAGGTCGGGCAGAGCCGACGCTGAGTGCCATCCCCGCCATCACTCCTAACACCTGGATCAGATATGCAGGACAAGCGATTGCCGTCACTAGAGCCAACCGGGGTTGGCGCAGACGGTCACGCGAGGCGATCATGAGCGACTGGCCCGGGCTGGATCGGTTCCTGGCCGCCGACCCCCGCGATGTCGGCTGCGAGGAGGCACTGGAGATCCTGCACGTTTACGTCGAGATGGTCCTCGAGGACGCCCCCGGCTTGGCGTCGTACCGCTATCCCCGCGTCGCCGCGCACCTGGCGGCGTGCGGACCGTGCGACGAAGACTTTCAGGGTCTGCTCGCCGCGGCCGGAGCCACCCCGTGACCGGCGGCTATCCGCCGACGCTGCCGCCGGTAAACCATACGGCGCCGGTCCCTCGCCGGATCAGGGCGACACTGGCTGGGCAGACCGTCCTCGACACGATGTCGGCGCTGTATGTATGGGAGTGGTCGCACTACCCGCAGTACTACATCCCGCTAGCCGACATCGACCCCGCGGTGCTGGTCGACGAGCAGCACGAGCAGAAGCTCAGCCGCGGCACCGCCCGCCGCTACAGCCTGCAGGTCGGGGACATGACCCGGCCCGCGGCGCTGCGGGTCTACGGCGACGACGCCGTAGTCGAGGGACTGGCCGGACGGGCGCGGTTCGAGTGGGATTCCCTGGACGCTTGGTTCGAGGAGGACGAGCAGGTCTTCGTCCACCCCCGCGACCCCTACACGCGCGTCGACGCGCTGCGGTCCACCCGCAGTGTTCGTGTCGAGCTCGAAGGCGTCGTGCTGGCCGAATCGAGCTCGCCGGTGATGGTGTTCGAGACCGGGCTGCCGACCCGCTACTACCTCAACCGCACTGAAGTCGACTTCACCCACCTCGCCCCGACCA
>Ga0335074_10010586_pt1 | contig 12907 bp, 3 predicted proteins | sample Lox_Sample_23_FD_206715 | JGI IMG/M metagenome (GOLD analysis project Ga0335074, IMG submission 206715) | Soil microbial communities from Loxahatchee National Wildlife Refuge, Florida, United States - Lox_Sample_2.3 | ecosystem: Environmental > Terrestrial > Soil > Wetlands | place: USA: Florida...
GGCAGGCGCGCCGGTCCGCTCTGCGCGCTGCCCGGCCCGCACCAGCATGCCGATCGCCTGGCCCCGGATGGCAGCGTTGTCCGGGTCTTCCGGGACGGCGCGCAGCGAATCCAGATAGTGGGACGCGATGACCTCAGAGGCTTCCTCCCCGTCCTCGGGGAACGCGGCCCGCAGCCAGCCGGCGACGGCCAGGTGGCGGGCCTTGCGGTCCCGCCGCGACAGCGTCTCGTAGGCCACCTGGCGCAGCATCTGCTGCGCGAACCCGTAGCTGCCCCGCTCCGGCGACAGCGGATCGGCGGAGATGACCAGCACCTCCCGCCTCACCAGATCCGCCAGGCCCGCCCGCACCGCCGCCTCATCCTGGCCGGACACGGCGATCAGCGCCTCAGTGGTGAACGCGGTGCCGAGCACCGCGGCATCGCACGCCAGCCGGCGGACGGCCGCGTCCAGCGCGTCGAGCCGGGCGGCCAGCAGCGCGTGCAGGCTATGCGGCACCCGCAGTTCCCCGATGTCACCGGTCAGCCGGTAGGCCCCGTCCACCGGCTGGACCACGTCCCGGTCGATCAGGGAGCGGATCACCTCCACCGCGAACAACGGCAGCCCCTGCGCTTGCCCGGTCACCGTCGCGCGGGCGGCGGCTGGCATACCGGGGACGAGGGCATCGATGAGGGCGTCCATGGAGGCCGCGTCGAGCGGGTCCAGGGTCAGGGTGACCCGGTTCCGGCCGGAACCGAACCCCGGCCGTGCCAGGCTCAGCTCCGGGCGGGCGAGGACCAGGATGAACACCGGCAGGCCCCGCACCCAGTCCGTCAGGTAGTCCAGGAAATCGAGCAGCCCCGCGTCCCCGTGCTGGGCGTCCTCCACCACCAGCGCCACCGGGTTCACCGCCGCCAGCCGCTCCAGGAACAGCCGCCACCCCGCGAACAGCTCCTCCCGCGCCAGCGGCCCCCCGCTGTCCCCGGCGAACGTAACTCCCAGCAGCCGCGCAAGGCGCAGCCCGATATACGGCCGCTCGGCCGGGTCGGGCACATACCGGTCCAGCCCCTCGGCCAGCTTGCGCGCCGCCGCCTCGGCGGTCTCCTCCTCGGCGATCCCCAGCCGCTGCCGGATCATCTGCGCCAGCGCCCAGAACGCCACCCCGTCCCCGTAGGCCAGGCACCGGCCCCGGTGCCACCACACATCCCCGGCCAGCCCGTCGGCGTACTTCTCGAACTCCCAGCCCAGCCGCGACTTCCCCACCCCCGCCGGGCCGGAAACCAGGACCATCCGCGGCACCCGCCGGTCCGCTGACGCGTGGAACGCCTCCTTCACCGTCCGCAACTCGAAGTCCCGGCCCACCAGCGGACCCTCCAAGCCGTCGATCCGCTGCGCCCCGCCGACCGCCGACACCACCCGCACCGCCCGCCACAGCCGCTGCGGTTCCGCCTTGCCCTTCAGCACATGCTCCCCGGCATCGGCGAATCCCACCGCCGACGCCGCCAGCCCGTGCGTCGCCCCATCCGCCAGCACCGTGCCCGGGTCGGCCGCCGACTGCACCCGCGACGCCGTGTTCACCGCATCCCCCGCCACCATCCCCTCACCGACCGCGCCGAGCGTGACCGCCACCTCGCCGGTCACTACCCCGGCCCGCGCCGCCAGCCCCGGCACCCCCACCTCCGCGCCCATCCCGGCCACCGCGGTCACTAGATCCAGCGCCGCGCGTACCGCCCGCTCGGCGTCGCCTTCGGCCGCGACCGGGGTGCCCCACACCGCCATCACCGCATCCCCGATGAACTTCTCCACCACCCCGCCATAGCGGCCGACCACCGTCCGCGCCACCGCGAAATACTGCGACAGCAGCTCCCGCACCGCCTCCGGATCGCGCGCCTCCGACAACGGCGTAAACCCCACCACATCACAGAACAGCACCGAACACACCCGCCGCTCCGCAACGGGACCCCCAGCCACCCCGTTCGCCCCGGCACCCGTAGCGGCAGGCGCGGCCGACGCCACCCCGGCCACCGCCGCCCCGCAGGAACGACAGAATCGCTTGCCCGGAATGAGCGGCTCACCGCACGACGGGCAGCCACCCACCGGCGACCCGCACTCCCCGCAGAACCGGTCGCCGACTTCCACCGAAGCCCCGCACTGACGACACCGCTCCATAAAACCCTCAACCCCGCCAAGGCCGCCCCGGAAAAGGCACAGACAAATGCACTCAGCAGGATCGTAAGCCCCAGGTACGCGACTGGGAACCGCGAACCGTCTACCAGGAATGCCCTCATGCGGCGCCGCCCGCTGGGCGAGGACCTCGCGAAACTCTGAACAATCAACCCCGCCCGGCACCGCCGGACGGGGTTTCCCATGTCTGCTCACCGCGGCTGGCGCGCCACGCTCACGTCAAGCGTTAGAACACCGGAAAGCTTCCTGACGTGTGCAGCGACGGTGCCAGGCCCAGGGGTTCTCAGGCGCCCGCGGGTGCGGGCCGGCCGGAGAACAGCCGGCGGGTACGGGCCGGCCAGCGCGCGGACACGGCGCTGGCCCTGCGCGCGGCACGAGCCTGCCCGACCAGGGAACGGTGCGCTGCCTCACCGGCCAGGGCGGCCTGACGCTCGGCGATGAGCTGGCTGGCGACGAAAGAGTTATAGTTCATTGCCTTCTCCGTTCCCGGCGATGCGCTCCGGTATCAACCGGCTGCCCCCAGCATCACCGGACCAGCAGGTCCCCGTCAGTCACCCCGCAGACACCCTCCCCGTCACCTTGCCGACACAGCACGACCAGAAAAGGGACCTCGGGGCCAACTCGATTCCGCTACCGCGTATGTGCCAGCTTGACGATGCGCGGGGTTCGAGAATGGCCCGTGCCGATCGAGATTCCTGTTTTCCGGAACTCGGGCGCCCCGAACTGCGGCGCGATCGCATCGCTGCTAGTCAGCAAGGGGCGCTGCAGCGGGGGTGAGGCTGGCGGCGCGGTCGAGCAGCGGCTGGCAGCCGAGCTTGGCGGCGATGGCGGTGGCCTCGCTGATCGCGGTCGCGGCCGTCTCGGCGTCGCCGTGAGCAGTCAGCCATACGGCGTGGTCGAGCAGCCCGTGGGCGAGGTGGTAGGGCGTGGACTGCTGGCGCAGCCCGGCGACCGCGGCGGCGAGCGCGGTGCCCGCGGCCCCCTTGTCGGCACCGCCGTCGAGGGTTATCAGGCGGGCGCGGGCCAGGTCGCGCTCGGCGCGCTGCATAGGGGCTAGTTCCCCGGGCCGGTAGCGGTCGAGGAGTTCGAGCAGTTCGGCGGCGGACTGGGTGTCGGCGAGATCCCAGGCGGCGCGGGCGGCCAGCGGCCACGCCCACTGCGGGCAATCGCTGCTGATCCCTAGCGCCGCGGCCTGGTCTAGGACAGCGCGGGCCCGGTCGAGGGCGGCCGCGGGCTGGCGGCCGACCGCGGCGGTGAACGCCTCCGCGAGCGCGATGACCGCCTGGTCCTGGGGGTCCTCGCTGGCTCGCAACTCATCCAGGCTTGCCAGGAACGCCTGGGCGGCGGGCACGTCCCCGCGCAGCGCCGCGATCCAGGCCCGGAAGCAGGCGAGGAATCCCACGTCGGCTAGGCCGTCGGCGTCGGCTGCCTGACCTAGCTCGGCTGCGGCGGTGTCCCAGTCGCCGAGCATGACCAGCGCCTGGGCCAGATTCACGATAGCGACCGCGAGGTGGTTCCGGGCACCCACCTGGCGCGCGTGCGCGGCGGCGTCGCGGGCCGCCGCCGCGCCAGCGGCCGGGTCACTGCCGGTCACCAAGTTGGACAGGTTGATCAGAGCACGGCCCAAGAGCAGACGGTCGCCGACCAGCCCAGCGAGCCGGACTGCCTCCCGAAGGTAGGCGACCGCCTCTACCTTGCGGCCCGCCTTGTCAGTGTGAATCCCGCGGGTGGCGAGCAACTCCGACAGCGTGGCGTGATCGACGGCAAGGGCCTGCCCCAGGCCGAGGGCCTCGGCGGACAGCGCGTCCGCGTTCGGCGCCCCGGCGAATACCTCCAGTGCGGCAAGCTCTTCCAGGGCGCGGACGGTATCGGCGTCAGGGTCGTCCCGCAGTACCGTCATGGCGGCGGTGAGCTGGTCGCGGGCTTCGCTGAACCGCCCCCAGCGGCGCAGCGCCCGGCCCGCCATCGCCTGGGCGCGGGCCGCATCCCGGGTCCGGCCATGCCTCAGGTGATCCTCGCAGGCGCGCCCGGTATGCTCCACCGCCAGAGCATAATCGGCGCTGACGTCCGCGGCCCTGGCCGCCAGTTCCCACAGCCACCCGGCAGTTCGGCGGACCGCCGCACCGTCATCCACCGGCGGAACCGGCCGTCCGGTCGGTGCGGCCGCGACGTGGCTAACGGCGTTGAGAACGCCGCCCCGGTCGGTGCCATGCCCGGCGTCCGCCGCGTCTGGCTCTGCCGTCAGTCCGCCTGCGACGTCATCCGCGTCTGCGGTGCCGCGGACGGTTTCTTCGGCTGCCAGGGCGGCGGCGGTGGCGTAGCTGGTGGCGGCGGAGGCGGGCGCGCCGGTCCGCTCGGCGCGCTGCCCGGCGCGCACCAGCATGCCGATCGCCTGGCCGCGGATGGCCGGGGCGTCGGGATCGTCGGGGACCGCGCGCAGCGCGTCCAGGTAATGGGACGCGATGACGTCTGAGGCTTCCTCCCCGTCCTCGCGGAACGCGGTCCGCAGCCAGCCGGCGACGGCCAGGTGGCGGGCCTTGCGGTCCCGCCGCGACAGCGTCTCGTAGGCCACCTGGCGCAGCATGTGCTGCGCGAACCCGTAGCTGCCGCGTTCCGGCGACAGCGGGTCGGCGGAGATGACCAGCACCTCCCGGCGCACCAGGTCCGCCAGGCCCGCCCGCACCGCCGGCTCGTCCTGGCCGGAGACGGCGGTCAGCGCCTCGGCGCTGAAAGTGGTGCCGAGCACCGCCGCATCGCAGGCCAGCCGGCGGGCAGCCGGGTCCAGCGCGTCGAGCCGGGCGGCCAGCAGCGCGTGCAGGCTTTGCGGAACCTGCAGCTCCCCGATGTCACCGGTCAGCCGGTAGGCCCCGTCAATGGGACGGACGACGTCCCGGTCGATCAGCGACCGGATCACCTCCACCGCGAACAACGGCAGCCCCTGCGCCTGCCCGGTCACCGCGGAGCGAGCCACCGGGGGCATACCGGGCACGAGGGCATCGACGAGGGCGTCCATGGAGGCCGTGTCGAGGGGGTCCAGGGTCAGGGTGACCCGGTTACGCCCGGAACCGAACCCCGGCCGCGACACGCCCAGCTCCGGGCGGGCCAGCACCAGGATGAACACCGGCAGGCCCCGCACCCAGTCGGTCAGGTAATCCAGGAAGTCCAGCAGCCCCGCGTCCGCGTACTGGGCATCCTCCACCACCAGCACCACCGGGCCATCCGCCGCCAGCCGCTCCAGGAACAAACGCCACCCGGCGAACAGCTCCTCCCGCGCCAGCGGCGCGCCGCCATCCCCAGCGAACGCCACCCCCAGCAGCCGGGCCAGCCGCGCCCCTACGTACGGACGTTCGGCCGGGTCGGGCACATACCGGTCTACACCCTCGGCGAGCTTGCGCGCCGCGACGTCGGCGGCCTCGTCCTCGGCGATCCCCAGCCGCTGCCGGAAGATCTGCGCCAGCGCCCAGAACGCCACCCCGTCCCCGTAGGCCAGGCACCGGCCCCGATGCCACCACACCTGCTCGGCCAGCCCGTCGGCGTACTTCTCGAACTCCCAGCCCAGCCGCGACTTGCCCACCCCCGCCGGCCCGGAGACGAGGACCATCCTCGGCACCCGACGGTCCGCCGACGCGTGGAACAACTCCTTCACCGTCCGCAACTCGAAGTCGCGGCCGGCCAGCGGCCCCTCCAGCCCGTCGATCCGCTGCGCCCCGCCGACCGCCGACACCACCCGCACCGCCCGCCACAGCCGCTGCGGTTCCGCCTTGCCCTTCAGCAGATGCTCCCCGGCATCAGAAAACGCCACCGCCGAGGCGGTTAGCCGGTGCGTTGCCTCATCGGTCAGCACTGTGCCCGGCTCGGCCGCCGCCTGGACCCGCGACGCCGTGTTCACCGCATCCCCGGCCACCATCCCCTCACCGACCGCGCCCAGGGTGACGGCCACCTCGCCGGTCACCACCCCCGCCCGCGCCGCCAGACCGGGAACTCCGACCTCCGCGCCCAGCCCGGCCACCGCGGTCACCAAGTCGAGGGCGGCGCGCACCGCCCGCTCCGCATCCTCCTCCCCGGCCACCGGCGTGCCCCATACCGCCATCACCGCGTCCCCGATGAACTTCTCCACGACCCCGCCATACCGGCCGATCACCGTCCGCGCCACCGCGAAGTACCGGGAGAGAAGCTCCCGCACCGCCTCCGGGTCGCGCGCCTCCGACAACGGGGTGAACCCCACCACGTCGCAGAACAGCACCGAACACACACGCCGCTCCGCAACCGGGCCTCCAGCCACCCCGGTTGCCCCGCCTATAGAGGCAACCCCCGGTTGCCCGAACGTCGGCACGCCAGCACTTACGGGCAAGGGCACGGCGCGCGTCCGCGCGACTACGGTCACCGCCTGGCCGCAGGAAACACAGAAGGGCTTGCCGGGGATGAGCGGCTGACCACATGACGGGCAGCCCCCCACCGGGGATCCGCACTCCGCGCAGAACCGATAGCCAGCCTCCACGGCGGCTCCACACTGCCGACACCGCTCCATGAAGCCCCCTCACCCGCCCCGAGCCCAGGAAAGTGGTGGAATAAGACATTTAAGGAATGATGCTCGTCATTATCGTAAACGCCGCAGATGCTACGGAGAACCGCTAGACGCCTTGACCAAATCAGCCCATAACCCCATCAGCGCATGGCTGGGCAGTGGGGCCACGTCTTTGTGTCCGGCTAGCAGGTTCGTTTCTGCCGCCCTAATCGGGTGCGCTGCCGCGATGCCGTCCTGCTCGTAACAGGAAGGCGTGGCGGGCTGCAGTCACCTCACGTCCGTTCGGAAACCTTCATTTTCCCTTGATCGTCGCGAGGATCTCCTGCGGGAAAGCTACAGCCGATCGGCTCTGCCCGGCCCCGGACGCCACCGGCTTGCGATCTGCTCGACCCCGTATCGCAGGAGGCCGCGTTCCGGCGCAGGCGGAGTTCGGGCACCGGAAAACCGTGGCACGATCGCATCGCTGCTAGTCGTCGACGGGTGCTGTGGCGGGGGCGAGGCTGGCGGCGCGGTCAAGCAGCGGCTGGCAGCCGAGCTTGGCGGCGATGGCGGTGGCTTCGCTGATCGCAGCCGCGGCCGCCTCGGCATCGCCGTTCGCGGTGCACCAGGCCGCGTGGTCGAGCAGGCCGTGGGCCAGGTGGTAAGGGGTCGACTGCTGGCGCAGCCCGGAAACTGCGCTGGCGAGCGCGCTGCCCGCGGCGTCCCGGCTGGCGTCCAGGGTTGCGAGGCGCGCGCGGGCCAGATCGCGCTCTGCGCGCAGCATCGGGGCCAGTTCCCCGGGCCGGTAGCGGTCGAGGAGTTCCAGCAGCCCGGCGGAAGCTTGACCGTCGGCGAGATCCCAGGCGGCGCGGGCGGCCAGCGGCCACACCCACCGCACGTACTCGCTGCTGATCCCCAGCGCGGCGGCATAGTCGAGGACGGCCCGGGCGCGGTCGAGGACGGCCGCGGGCTGGTGGCGGGCCGCGGCGGTGAGCGCCTCCACCAGTGCGATGAGAGCCTGGTCCTGAGGATCTTCGCTGACCCGCAGCTCGTCCAGGCCTGCCAGGACCTCCCGGGCGACAGGAACATCGCCGCGCAATGCCGCCACCAGGGCCCGGAAACAGCCAAGCAATTCCACGTCGGCCAGGCCGTCGGCGTCGGCGGCCTGGTCCAGTTCGGCTGCGGCGGTGTCCCAGTCGCCGAGCATGAGCAGCGCCTGGGCGAGGTTCCCGACGGCCACCGTGAGATAGCCAGGGGCGCCGGCCTGGCGAGCGTGCGCGGCGGCGTCGCGGGCCGCCGCCACACCGGCAGCGGGGTCGGTGCCCGTCACCATGTTGGACAGGTTGAGCAGGGCACGGCTCAGGAGGAGGCGATCGCCAGCCAGCCCGGCCAGCCGGGCCGCCTCCCGGAGATAGGAGGCCGCCTCCGCCATGCGGCCGCCGCGGAACCCGACATGAATCCCGCGGGTGGTGAATAGTCCCGCCAAGGTGACGTCATCTACCGCGAGGGCCTGGCCCAGGGCGAGGGCCTCGGCGGTCAGCGCATCCGCAGCCGACGTCGCGGCGAATGTCTCCACAGCGGCGAGCTCGTCCAGGGCCCGGACGGTGTCGGCATCGGAGTCATCCCGCAGCACCGTCAGGGCGGTGGTGAGCTGGTCTCGGGCCTCGCCGAACCGCCCCCACTGGCGCAGCGCCCGGCCCGCGACTGCCTGGGCGCGGGCCGCATCCCGGGTCCGGCCATGCGACAGGTGATCCTCCCGGGCACGCCCGGCATGCTCCGCCGCCAGGGGATAGTCGCCACTTATGTAAGCGGCCCAGGCGGCCATCTCCCACAAGGACCCGGTCGGCCGCCGGGCGGCTTCGCCGCCGTCTGCGTCTGCGGTGCCTTGGGCAGCTTGTTCCGCGGCCAGGGCAGCGGCGGTGGCGTAGCTGGCGGCGGCGGAGGCAGGCGCGCCGGTCCGCTCTGCGCGCTGCCCGGCCCGCACCAGCATGCCGATCGCCTGGCCCCGGATGGCAGCGTTGTCCGGGTCTTCCGGGACGGCGCGCAGCGAATCCAGATAGTGGGACGCGATGACCTCAGAGGCTTCCTCCCCGTCCTCGGGGAACGCGGCCCGCAGCCAGCCGGCGACGGCCAGGTGGCGGGCCTTGCGGTCCCGCCGCGACAGCGTCTCGTAGGCCACCTGGCGCAGCATCTGCTGCGCGAACCCGTAGCTGCCCCGCTCCGGCGACAGCGGATCGGCGGAGATGACCAGCACCTCCCGCCTCACCAGATCCGCCAGGCCCGCCCGCACCGCCGCCTCATCCTGGCCGGACACGGCGATCAGCGCCTCAGTGGTGAACGCGGTGCCGAGCACCGCGGCATCGCACGCCAGCCGGCGGACGGCCGCGTCCAGCGCGTCGAGCCGGGCGGCCAGCAGCGCGTGCAGGCTATGCGGCACCCGCAGTTCCCCGATGTCACCGGTCAGCCGGTAGGCCCCGTCCACCGGCTGGACCACGTCCCGGTCGATCAGGGAGCGGATCACCTCCACCGCGAACAACGGCAGCCCCTGCGCTTGCCCGGTCACCGTCGCGCGGGCGGCGGCTGGCATACCGGGGACGAGGGCATCGATGAGGGCGTCCATGGAGGCCGCGTCGAGCGGGTCCAGGGTCAGGGTGACCCGGTTCCGGCCGGAACCGAACCCCGGCCGTGCCAGGCTCAGCTCCGGGCGGGCGAGGACCAGGATGAACACCGGCAGGCCCCGCACCCAGTCCGTCAGGTAGTCCAGGAAATCGAGCAGCCCCGCGTCCCCGTGCTGGGCGTCCTCCACCACCAGCGCCACCGGGTTCACCGCCGCCAGCCGCTCCAGGAACAGCCGCCACCCCGCGAACAGCTCCTCCCGCGCCAGCGGCCCCCCGCTGTCCCCGGCGAACGTAACTCCCAGCAGCCGCGCAAGGCGCAGCCCGATATACGGCCGCTCGGCCGGGTCGGGCACATACCGGTCCAGCCCCTCGGCCAGCTTGCGCGCCGCCGCCTCGGCGGTCTCCTCCTCGGCGATCCCCAGCCGCTGCCGGATCATCTGCGCCAGCGCCCAGAACGCCACCCCGTCCCCGTAGGCCAGGCACCGGCCCCGGTGCCACCACACATCCCCGGCCAGCCCGTCGGCGTACTTCTCGAACTCCCAGCCCAGCCGCGACTTCCCCACCCCCGCCGGGCCGGAAACCAGGACCATCCGCGGCACCCGCCGGTCCGCTGACGCGTGGAACGCCTCCTTCACCGTCCGCAACTCGAAGTCCCGGCCCACCAGCGGACCCTCCAAGCCGTCGATCCGCTGCGCCCCGCCGACCGCCGACACCACCCGCACCGCCCGCCACAGCCGCTGCGGTTCCGCCTTGCCCTTCAGCACATGCTCCCCGGCATCGGCGAATCCCACCGCCGACGCCGCCAGCCCGTGCGTCGCCCCATCCGCCAGCACCGTGCCCGGGTCGGCCGCCGACTGCACCCGCGACGCCGTGTTCACCGCATCCCCCGCCACCATCCCCTCACCGACCGCGCCGAGCGTGACCGCCACCTCGCCGGTCACTACCCCGGCCCGCGCCGCCAGCCCCGGCACCCCCACCTCCGCGCCCATCCCGGCCACCGCGGTCACTAGATCCAGCGCCGCGCGTACCGCCCGCTCGGCGTCGCCTTCGGCCGCGACCGGGGTGCCCCACACCGCCATCACCGCATCCCCGATGAACTTCTCCACCACCCCGCCATAGCGGCCGACCACCGTCCGCGCCACCGCGAAATACTGCGACAGCAGCTCCCGCACCGCCTCCGGATCGCGCGCCTCCGACAACGGCGTAAACCCCACCACATCACAGAACAGCACCGAACACACCCGCCGCTCCGCAACGGGACCCCCAGCCACCCCGTTCGCCCCGGCACCCGTAGCGGCAGGCGCGGCCGACGCCACCCCGGCCACCGCCGCCCCGCAGGAACGACAGAATCGCTTGCCCGGAATGAGCGGCTCACCGCACGACGGGCAGCCACCCACCGGCGACCCGCACTCCCCGCAGAACCGGTCGCCGACTTCCACCGAAGCCCCGCACTGACGACACCGCTCCATAAAACCCTCAACCCCGCCAAGGCCGCCCCGGAAAAGGCACAGACAAATGCACTCAGCAGGATCGTAAGCCCCAGGTACGCGACTGGGAACCGCGAACCGTCTACCAGGAATGCCCTCATGCGGCGCCGCCCGCTGGGCGAGGACCTCGCGAAACTCTGAACAATCAACCCCGCCCGGCACCGCCGGACGGGGTTTCCCATGTCTGCTCACCGCGGCTGGCGCGCCACGCTCACGTCAAGCGTTAGAACACCGGAAAGCTTCCTGACGTGTGCAGCGACGGTGCCAGGCCCAGGGGTTCTCAGGCGCCCGCGGGTGCGGGCCGGCCGGAGAACAGCCGGCGGGTACGGGCCGGCCAGCGCGCGGACACGGCGCTGGCCCTGCGCGCGGCACGAGCCTGCCCGACCAGGGAACGGTGCGCTGCCTCACCGGCCAGGGCGGCCTGACGCTCGGCGATGAGCTGGCTGGCGACGAAAGAGTTATAGTTCATTGCCTTCTCCGTTCCCGGCGATGCGCTCCGGTATCAACCGGCTGCCCCCAGCATCACCGGACCAGCAGGTCCCCGTCAGTCACCCCGCAGACACCCTCCCCGTCACCTTGCCGACACAGCACGACCAGAAAAGGGACCTCGGGGCCAACTCGATTCCGCTACCGCGTATGTGCCAGCTTGACGATGCGCGGGGTTCGAGAATGGCCCGTGCCGATCGAGATTCCTGTTTTCCGGAACTCGGGCGCCCCGAACTGCGGCGCGATCGCATCGCTGCTAGTCAGCAAGGGGCGCTGCAGCGGGGGTGAGGCTGGCGGCGCGGTCGAGCAGCGGCTGGCAGCCGAGCTTGGCGGCGATGGCGGTGGCCTCGCTGATCGCGGTCGCGGCCGTCTCGGCGTCGCCGTGAGCAGTCAGCCATACGGCGTGGTCGAGCAGCCCGTGGGCGAGGTGGTAGGGCGTGGACTGCTGGCGCAGCCCGGCGACCGCGGCGGCGAGCGCGGTGCCCGCGGCCCCCTTGTCGGCACCGCCGTCGAGGGTTATCAGGCGGGCGCGGGCCAGGTCGCGCTCGGCGCGCTGCATAGGGGCTAGTTCCCCGGGCCGGTAGCGGTCGAGGAGTTCGAGCAGTTCGGCGGCGGACTGGGTGTCGGCGAGATCCCAGGCGGCGCGGGCGGCCAGCGGCCACGCCCACTGCGGGCAATCGCTGCTGATCCCTAGCGCCGCGGCCTGGTCTAGGACAGCGCGGGCCCGGTCGAGGGCGGCCGCGGGCTGGCGGCCGACCGCGGCGGTGAACGCCTCCGCGAGCGCGATGACCGCCTGGTCCTGGGGGTCCTCGCTGGCTCGCAACTCATCCAGGCTTGCCAGGAACGCCTGGGCGGCGGGCACGTCCCCGCGCAGCGCCGCGATCCAGGCCCGGAAGCAGGCGAGGAATCCCACGTCGGCTAGGCCGTCGGCGTCGGCTGCCTGACCTAGCTCGGCTGCGGCGGTGTCCCAGTCGCCGAGCATGACCAGCGCCTGGGCCAGATTCACGATAGCGACCGCGAGGTGGTTCCGGGCACCCACCTGGCGCGCGTGCGCGGCGGCGTCGCGGGCCGCCGCCGCGCCAGCGGCCGGGTCACTGCCGGTCACCAAGTTGGACAGGTTGATCAGAGCACGGCCCAAGAGCAGACGGTCGCCGACCAGCCCAGCGAGCCGGACTGCCTCCCGAAGGTAGGCGACCGCCTCTACCTTGCGGCCCGCCTTGTCAGTGTGAATCCCGCGGGTGGCGAGCAACTCCGACAGCGTGGCGTGATCGACGGCAAGGGCCTGCCCCAGGCCGAGGGCCTCGGCGGACAGCGCGTCCGCGTTCGGCGCCCCGGCGAATACCTCCAGTGCGGCAAGCTCTTCCAGGGCGCGGACGGTATCGGCGTCAGGGTCGTCCCGCAGTACCGTCATGGCGGCGGTGAGCTGGTCGCGGGCTTCGCTGAACCGCCCCCAGCGGCGCAGCGCCCGGCCCGCCATCGCCTGGGCGCGGGCCGCATCCCGGGTCCGGCCATGCCTCAGGTGATCCTCGCAGGCGCGCCCGGTATGCTCCACCGCCAGAGCATAATCGGCGCTGACGTCCGCGGCCCTGGCCGCCAGTTCCCACAGCCACCCGGCAGTTCGGCGGACCGCCGCACCGTCATCCACCGGCGGA
>Ga0335074_10010587_pt1 | contig 12906 bp, 8 predicted proteins | sample Lox_Sample_23_FD_206715 | JGI IMG/M metagenome (GOLD analysis project Ga0335074, IMG submission 206715) | Soil microbial communities from Loxahatchee National Wildlife Refuge, Florida, United States - Lox_Sample_2.3 | ecosystem: Environmental > Terrestrial > Soil > Wetlands | place: USA: Florida...
GCCTGGGCGGTCATATAGGGTTCGTGCCAAGAATCTTCGGGGATCGAGCCGCGATAGGCTTGGGCAGCCTCGTTGATGACCGATTCAATCGCCGCAAAATCGTGGTCCGTGCAACGCCGTATCATGTTCTCCTATCTGGCGAGCGAACAAATAACAGAAACAGCCGAATCAGGACGCTAGCACTGTTTTCCGCCGGTGGTGAATCCCCAACCGCACATGTAGAATCCCATCAGATGCTTCTGGTGCCAGTAATGACGACATTCAAGGCCCTTCTCGTGACGCAGGACAACGGCGCGTTTGCCTCATCGCTGCAACAGGTGGACCGCAGCCAACTTCCCGCCGGCGACGTGCTTGTCCGCATCGCGTATTCGAGCCTCAATTACAAGGACGGGCTGGCGGTCACCGGCAAGCCGGGAGTGATCCGCGCGTATCCGATGGTGCCGGGGGTGGATTTCGCGGGGACGGTCGAAGAATCGAGCGCGGCGGAGTTCAAGCCGGGCGATCCGGTGGTAGTGACGGGCTGCGGCACGTCGGAGACTTTCTGGGGAGGCTACGCGCAATTCGCGCGGATCAAGGCGGAGTTCGTCGTGCCGTTGCCGGAAGGCATCAGCCTCAAACAAGCGATGGCGGTGGGGACGGCCGGGTTCACGGCGATGCAAAGCGTGATGGCGCTCGAACAGCACGGCGTGAAGCCAAGCGGGCACGAAGTGGTCGTCACGGGCGCGGCGGGCGGCGTGGGCAGCGTCGCAATCGCGATTCTCGCGCATCTCGGATACAAGGTGGCGGCGTCCACAGGGCGGATGGAGCTGCACGAGTATCTGGGCGAGCTAGGCGCGAGCGCGGTGGTGGATCGCGAAACGCTGGCGGGGCCGTCCAAGCGATCGCTCGATCCGGAGCGATGGGCGGGCGGAATCGACAACGTGGGCGGCGAGACGCTGGCCGGCCTATTGCGCTCGACGGTGGCGGGCGGCAGCATCGCTTCGTGCGGGCTGGCGGGAGGCGCGACGTTCACCTCGACTGTGTTCCCTTTCATCCTGCGCGGGGTGAACCTGCTCGGAATTAATTCGGTGAATGTGCCGAATGCGCGGCGGCGCGAAATCTGGGATCGAATCTCGCGCGACCTGCCGATGCGCTTGCTCGATCGCATGACGCAAGTGGAACCGATCGAGAAGATCCGCGAGCTTGGCGAGGCGATTCTCGCGGGAAGGATTCGCGGGCGCACGGTGATCGACGTCAATGCCTAACATGCCCACTTTCGGCGCACCCAAAATCGGCGGATCGGGCGAGCAGACGCGCGCCACGCGAGTGGCAGGTAGCGGAAGCGACGCGGCGGCGCAATCCAAGCCGAACAAGAAGGCGGCGTGGAAAGTGCTGCCGGACGTGTGGGCGCTGATGAAGCCGCGCGGCGGAATTCTCGCCGTCGGATTCGTGCTGATGCTGATCAATCGCCTCGCAGGGCTCGTGGCTCCCGGCTCGCTGAAGTACCTCTTCGACGGCGTGATCGCCAAGCACAACGCTGGATTGTTGAAGCCGCTGGTGGGGGCTGTGGTCGGAGCGACATTGATTCAGGGGCTTACGTCGTACATTCTCACGCAGCTTCTCTCGAAGTCGTCGCAGCGAATGATCACGGAACTGCGCGTGAAAGTGCAGGCGCACATCGGGCGGCTGCCGGTAGCGTATTACGACGCGAACAAAACCGGCGTGCTCGTCTCGCGCATCATGAGCGACGTCGAAGGCATCCGCAATTTGATCGGCACGGGCCTGATCGATTTCGCCGGCGGAATCATGACCGCGGTTTTCGCGCTCGTCTACCTGTTGCGAGTGAGCGTCTCGATGACCGCGGCAGCTTCAGTGGCAGTCCTGCTCTTCGGCGTGGGGTTGAGCCAGGCGCTTAAGAAAATCCGTCCGATGTACCGGGCGCGGCCGAAGATCAACGCCGAGGTGACTGGCCGGCTGACCGAATCGCTCGGCGGCGTGCGCGTGGTGAAAGGCTACCGGGCGGAGGAGCGCGAGGAAAAAGTGTTTCAGGCGGGAGTGCAACGCCTGCTCGACAACGTGCTGCAAACCCTGACCGCGACATCGATGATGAGCTTTTCGGCGACGGCGCTGATGGGCATCGTCTCCGCGCTGATGATGTTTCTCGGCGCGCGCAATATTCTGGCGGGAACGATGACGCCGGGCCTGCTCGTGTCATACATGGCGTTTCTAGCGATGCTGATCGCGCCGGTGGCGCAGATTGCCTCGATCGGGCCGCAGATGAACGAGGCGCTGGCAGGGCTCGAGCGCACACGCGAGGTGCTGAACGAAGGCATCGAGGACGCGGATCCGGCACGCACCGTGCGGCTCGATCGGGTGGATGGGCGCGTGGTTTTCGACAACGTCAATTTCGCCTACGAGACCGGCAAGCAGGTCCTCTATGATGTTTCGTTCGAATCCGCCCCGGACACCTTGACGGCGTTCGTTGGCCCATCCGGCGCGGGCAAATCGACGATCATCGGGCTGATCGCGGCGTTCTACGTGCCGGCCTCCGGGCGGGTGCTGGTGGACGGCGTCGATCTGGCGCGCGTGAAACTCGATTCCTACCGCACGCAGCTCGGTGTGGTGCTGCAGGAGACGTTCCTTTTCGACGGCTCGATCCGCGAGAATGTAGCCTTTGCGCGCCCCGACGCGACCGAAGACGAGATTCTGGCGGCGTGCCGCATCGCGCGCGTGGACGAGTTCGCGGAAAATTTCGAGAACAAGTACGAGACGGTGGTCGGCGAGCGCGGCGTGAAACTTTCGGGCGGGCAAAAGCAGCGCGTTTCGATCGCGCGGGCGATCCTGGCCGATCCGCGCATCCTGATTCTGGACGAAGCGACGTCCAGCCTCGATTCGGAGTCCGAGGCGTTAATTCAAGAGGGGCTTCGCTACCTGATGCGTGGGCGGACGACGTTCGTGATCGCGCACCGGCTTTCGACGATCCGGCGCGCGGACCAGATTCTGGTGGTCGAGGGTGGGCGCGTGATCGAGCGAGGCACGCACCAATCGCTCTACGCCGCGGGCGGGCGCTATTTCGATCTTTACACCAAGCAGCACGGCCTCGAAGAGAACCTCTTTCTCGCGCCGGGCGAGGGAGATTCGGAACCCGAAGAAGTATCCTCCGGCGGCTCAGGCGGCGGCCGGGCAAACGACTCCCTGCTGCCTGACGCGATCCGGATGATTCGCGAGCGAGGAACCTGATCATTCGCGAATCCTTGGAACACCCAGCAAAATTCTTGACCGGGATGCGCCCTCGCAGGCGTGCGCGTGACGGTGCGGCAATCGGAGACTAAGGCGAATTCAGGGACATGTCTGAAGTCGACGTAAGCAGCATAAGCAGCGAACTTCTCAACAGCGCGTCGCCGACGGACGGGTTGCCTCCGGCGCAGCGGCGCATGGCGATGCTGACGTACTGCATCGGCCTGGCGATGTCCGTGCTCGACGGAAACATCGCGAACACGGCGCTGCCGAGCATTGCAGTGCAACTGCACGCCAAGCCGGACGTCTCGATCTGGGTGGTAAACGCGTTTCTGCTGGCGGTTTCGATTTGCGTGCTGCCGATGTCTTCGCTGGCGGACATCATCGGCTACAAGCGCGTGTATCAGGCGGGCTTAGCGCTTTTCACGCTGGCGTCGATCGGGTGCTCGCTGCCGCGCTCGCTGGAAGAACTGGTGCTGGCGCGGATTTTCCAGGGCGTGGGCGCGGCGTGCATGTGGAGCGTCTCGGCAGCGGTGATGCGCTACACCTACCCGCGGGCGATTCTCGGGAGAGGCGTCGGACTGAGCGGCATCATCGTGTTTTCGTCGGCCGCGGCCGGGCCCAGCATCGCTTCGGGCATCCTGGCGATCACGACGTGGCACTGGCTCTTCGCGATCAACATCCCGTTCGGCATCCTGGCCCTGAGTCTTTCGGAAAAGACTTTGGCGCCGGCTACCGGCACACGGCACAAATGGGACTTGCAGAGCGCCGTGCTCAACGCGACGGCAGTGATCCTGCTGATTACGGGAATCGACGGAGCCGGCGAAGCGAACTATCGCTGGATCGCCGCGGGAGAAATCGTCGCGGCGGCGTTCTTCGGCACGCTGCTGGTGCGGCGGCAACTTTCGCTGCGCGTTCCCATGCTTGCGGTGGACCTCTTCGAGCGCCCGGTCTTCGCGCTGGCGTCGATCTCATCGGTGTGCGCGTTCATGGCGCAGGGGCTGGCGTTCGTGGCGCTGCCTTTCTACTTCGTGGACGCGCTGGGAATTTCGCAGGTGAAGGCGGGCTTGCTTTTGACGCCGTGGCCGATCGCGGCGGGAGTGATGTCGCACTTTTCAGGACGGCTCGCGGACCGCCACTCGCTGCGAGTGCTCGGAACGACGGGAATGTTCACCATGTGCACGGGGATGATCCTGCTGGCGCTGGCGCCGGCGCATCCCTCGACGTTCGACATCATCTGGCGAGCCGCGCTAGGCGGCGCCGGATTCGGCTTCTTCGGCGCGCCGAATAGCCGCGCGATGGTGGCGAGCGCTCCGCGCGAGAGAAGCGGCGGCGCCGGCGGCATCGCGACGATGTCGCGAATCGTCGGCCAATCGATCGGGGTGTCGGTGGTGGCGGTTGTCTTCGGAATCGTGGCGCACGGCGAAGTGACGCTTCGCAGCGTCGACATCGCATTGTTCTGCGGCGCCTGCTTCGCGCTGACCTCCGGCGCCATCAGCACGGCGCGGCTGCCGCACATCCAGCCCGAATAAGACTCGCTATTTTTCGATCACGCCGCAGGCGATCCTGTTTCCGGAGTTTCCCGAGGGATCGGTTTTGTAGTCGTCCGCGCCCGCATGGATCACGATCGACGTGCCGCCGTCGTGGAACAGCGAGTGATCGCCGTCCTTCAGCGTGACGTGCGCGTCGACCACCTTCACCTTGGCCTTGCCATCGGCGCCGACTTCGATATTCGGCAAGTCGCCGGCGTGCATGCCGTCGGGATTGTCCATGCCGTGCTTTTTCATGTCGGGATTGAAGTGGCCGCCGGCCGTCTTGAAGTCGGGAGCATCACACTTGCCGACCGCGTGGATGTGCATTCCGTGGGTGCCGGCCGGCAGATTCGCAAGCGAGGCCTTGATCTCGACGCCGCCGGAGGTCTGCTTGAGCGTCGCTTTGCCGACGCTTTTCCCGGTGGAATCGACGATATTGGCGTGCGCCGTCTGGGCTTGCACGCAAACCGCGGACATCAACAGCAGGGCTGGAACGACAACGAGGAATCGCGCTTTCATGGATGTCCTCCTCAAATTCCGCCGGCGGTGTGGCAGGCGGCCGCAATGGCCCTAGAATCTACCACAGGTTGGCGAGGGGGATGTCAATCGACGCGGGGGACTGGCGCGCGCTACAGTTTTTTCGCGAGCTTCTCCACCGCGCGTTCGAAATCCTGACGTTCCTTCCAAAAGCGCGCCCACAGATCGCCGGTTTTTTTCATGCGGTCGGGCATCGACTTGATGTTCCAGGTGTCGGCGCGCAGCGTGGGCTTGAGCTCGCGCGGCGAGACCGGAGCGGAGACGGGCGCGTGCGGGAAGGCCCGCACCGAATACACAGAGGCAAGCGACTGGCCGCGCGAATTCTGGTGCGCGTCGACATAGATGCTGCTTTTCGGGCGCTTGCTGAGGCTGCGCTCGGTGGTGATGAGTTCGGGATAGTCGCGGGCCGTCCAGGTGGCCACGAGCTCGACGAACTGCCGCACCTGCTCGTAGCTATATCGGGGATGAATCGGGATAAAGATGTGCAGGCCAGTCGCGCCCGATGTCTTCACGAAAACCTTCAGCCCGAGCGTCTCGAGCCTTTCCGTAAGCGCGCCCGCGAGCTTCACCACCGACGCGAACCCCGCGCCCTCGGATGGATCGAGGTCGAAGAAAATGTAATCGGGATGGTCGGGGTCACCGTAGCGGCTGGACCACGGATTGTGGTCGATGCAGCCGAGATTGGTGAGGTAGAGGAGCGACGGCAGATCGTTCGCTAGGAAATAGTGGATTTTCGAGCCCTTGGTCTCCGACTGCATCGCGGCCGTCTGGATCCAGTCCGGCACGCCCTTGCCGGCGTCTTTCTGGAAGAAGGCGTCGCCTTCGATGCCGTTCGGGTAGCGCCGCAGGACGAGCGGCCGGTCTTTGAGAAACGGGAGAACGAAGCGAGATATTCTAAGGTAGTACGCGAGCAGGTCGCGCTTGGTGAAGCCGTCCCGCGGGAAGTAGACCTTGTTGAGGTTAGTGAAGTGCAGCGTTTGCCCGCCGAGGTGAGCGAAGACGTCATCGCGCGCGCCGGAGTCGAGTTCCTTGATGAGTTCCCTTTCATCGAGAGCATGGCCGGGCGAGGAGCGGGCATGAACGCGCGCCACCGCTTTCGGGTGAGACTTGCGTTCGGCGCGGGGCGCGTTCACATTTTTTTCGATCCGCATTTCCTTCTCGAAGGTGCATTCGCGGGGATCGTGATCCTCGAGGAGTCCCGCAAATCGCGGCTGACGCAGATGTCGATCGTCCGTCCAGCCGCCGTAGGTCACGCGCGCAACCAGTTCGGGCTTCACCCAGTAGGCTTTCTCCCGCGTGTCCGGCTCTTCCGCGAACGGCGATTCCGGAGTCTGAAGCTCGCGCAGGCGAGCGGCCAGGCTTGCCAACAGTTGCGTCGAGAAGCCCGAGCCAATTCCGCCGATGAATTCGAGCTTCTTGCCGTCGTACAAGCCGGCCAGAAGCGCTCCGAAGTGCTCGCGCGATTTGCGCGGCTCGGTCCAGCCTCCCACCACAGCATCGAGTTCCTTGTCGAATTTGAATTTCAGCCAGGATTTCGTGCGCCCCTCGGGATATGGGGCATGGATCTGCTTGCCGATGATTCCTTCCAGGCCGCGGTCGCGCGCGAGTTCGTAGAGTTCCTGGCCTTTCTCCACCTGGTGATCGGAGTAGCGAACCAGCTCATTCGTGTCGAGAATCCGCTGCAGCAGTTTTTTGCGCTCGATCAGCGGCACCTTGCGCAGGTCGTGGCCGTCGCAATACAGAATGTCGAAAACGTAGTACACCACCGGCACCCGGTGCATCAGCTCGGCGCTCGGCGACTGCACCGAAAAGCGCTGCTGGAGCTGCTGAAAATCGCTGCGGCCGTCTTTATCGAGCGCCACGATTTCGCCGTCGAGCCAGACATCGTGTCCATTCACGAAGTTCGGCAGGACGGCCATCTCCGGATATTCGCGCGTGATCTCGCGCTGCGATCGCGACCATATCTTGAGTTGGTGGTCCTTTACGCGCGCAAGCGTGCGGACGCCGTCCCATTTGATTTCGAAGAGCCAATCCGGATCGGAGAACGGAGTCTCAACGAGCGTGGCAAGCGCGGGCACCACGTGCTCGGGCATCGGCGCTTTCTTCGCGCCCGCCGGAAAATCGAGCTTCTGCGGCGGCGCCTGTTTCGCGGCCGTGCGGGCTCCATCGCGGGCGGGCGAATCTTGCGCGCGGGCGTGAATGCTGCGGCCCGATATCACTGACTCGGAATGCTCGTTGACGTTCCAACCCTCGTGGGCCGCTGCATCGCGATGCTTGATCAGCAGCCAATCCTTGCCGGGCTTGCCGGAACGGCTGAAGCGGAGCTTCACGAGCACGAAACTCCCCTTGAGTTTCTTGCCGTGCAGCGTGAATTTCAGTTCGCCGCGGTTGAGTTGCTGATCCGCCGGCATTCCGCCTTCGGGCTCGTAGGTGCCTTCGTCCCAGACAATCACTTCGCCCGCGCCGTAGTTCCCTGCCGGGATCGTACCCTCGAACTTCGCGTATTCGAGCGGGTGGTCTTCGGTTTGGACGGCGAGGCGCTTGTCCGAAGGATCGAGCGATGGCCCCTTGGGCACGGCCCACGATTTCAGGACGCCGTCGACCTCGAGGCGGAAGTCGTAGTGAAGGCGCGTCGCGTGATGTTCCTGCACCACGAACCTATTTCCCCGGGTCGTGTGTTCCTTGCCGCGCGGCTCGGGGGTCGCCTGGAACTGCCGCTTTCGCCGGTATTCTTGCAGCGCCATGGCCGAAATTATTAGGTAGTTGCGCCTGCTTCGCCAACCGAAAAAGCGCGCCTACAGCGGCCCGGCGAGCTCGCCTACAGCCTTGCCTCGGGGGCGGCGCCGCGAACATCGCTGCTATAATCGCCGTGCGAAACAGCAGGAGGCGCGCGATGGCTTCATCCGCATGGAAGGGATTCATTTCTTTCGGACTGATCACGATACCGGTGAAGCTCTACGCGGCTGCCCGGAGTTCGCGATTCCAGCTTCACCAGCTCCACAAGAAATGCCACACGCGCCTGCGCCAGCCTCTTTTTTGCCCCACGTGCAACCGCGTCGTCGAACGTTCGGAAGTGGTGAAAGGCTTCGAATACGAGAAAGGCAAATACGCGCTGATCGAGCCGGAAGAAATAAAGAAGATCGAGCCGAAATCGTCGCAATCGATGGACGTGCTCGCGTTCGTGAAGGCGTCGCAAATCGATCCGCTGTTTTTCGACAGCTCGTATTTCCTGGTGCCAGACGAGCAGGGCCGCAAGGCCTATCAGCTGCTGCTCACCGCGCTCGAGGACAAAGAGCGCGTAGCCATCTCGAAGATCACGATGCACCAGCGCGAGTACACGGCGTTCATTCGGCCTTACGACCACGGCCTCGCGCTGCACACGATGTACTACGCGAACGAAGTTCGCGAGGCTCCCGGCTACGGCGACACCGAAAAAGTGAAACTGACGGCGCAGGAGATCAAGCTTGCGGAGCAGCTCATCGACAGCCTCTCGGAGGACTTCAACATCAAGAAGTATCACGACGAATTCCAGGAACGACTGCACGCATTGATCGAAGCCAAGCGGAAAGGCCATGAGACGGCCGAGGCGGAGGCTCCCGAATCGCGCCGCGCGCCCGTGATCGACATGATGACGGCGCTCAAGAAAAGTCTCGAACGGGCCGGCGGCACACAAAAACCACGCACCGCGCGGGCCCGCGAGCATTCGCACAGGGGAGCCGCGCGGCGCGCGAGTTAGCGACTTTTCCCACTGTTTTCTTCGATTTCTCCGCCTCATCGACCATTACGAAATCATTATGTCCCGCTTATCTGTTCCTTACGGCTGCGCCGTACTCTTAGCTCGTTGAATGCCGGAAAAAAGTTTCTTGGTGTGTCCGGCATCACGGGCAAGGAGATACGGAAATGGCAGTCTTCATAGCAATCGCGCTTGGGACGGCATGCATCTTTTACGGATACGCCCTCTTGCGATTCGGACGCGAGATCAGGAGCCTGCGATCGCGGCGTGTTCGTAGCGTGCCGCTGGTGATACCTTTCCGCGGTATGCCCGAGTTTCGGGAGTCCGCGAGGCCATTTGCGGGAAACGAAAACAAGGTTACCGTCCTGCCGGTCAGCGGCGCCGTCAGGCAAGACGTGGCATAGGAGCAATTTCCGATGCGAGACATCGCTTTGGTACTTTGCACGGTTTTTTTCTTCGCGATCGCGGTCGGTTACGTCTGGGCGTGCGACCGCCTGAAATAAGGGAGTGACACAACATGCTCGGGAACATCGTGCTTTTGGCAATCAGTTTTCTAACGGGCGTCTATTTGCTGGTGGCGCTGCTCTGGCCTGAGAGGTTCTAACGACAATGACTGCGAACGGCTGGTTTCAAATTCTTTTGTTTTTCGTCGTCCTGTTGGCGGTCACCAAGCCGCTCGGGATTTTTATGACGCGCGTCTTCTCGAAAGAGAAGACGTTCCTCGACCCCGTGCTTCGCCCCATCGAGCGCCTGATCTACCGCTGCTGCGGAATCGATGAGTCGCGCGAGATGGACTGGAAAGAATATGCCATCGCGATGCTGCTCTTCAGCGTCGTGAGCATGCTGGTGTTGTATCTGATCGAGCGCGTGCAGGGTCTGAAGTTCATGCCGTGGAACCCCCAGCACATGGCCAACGTGGGCCCGGATCTCGCGTTCAATACCGCCGCGTCGTTCACCACCAACACGAATTGGCAGAACTACGGCGGCGAATCGACGATGAGCTATTTCACGCAAATGGCCGGGCTCGCCTATCACAACTTCGCCTCGGCGGGAGCCGGCATAGCGCTGGCCATCGCGGTGATTCGCGGCATCGCGCGGAAAGAGGCCAAGACGATCGGCAATTTCTGGGTGGACTTCACGCGCGCCATGTTGTGGGTCCTGCTGCCGGCGTGCATCGTGATCGCGATGGTTTTCGTCTCCCAGGGGATGATTCAGAACCTGCGGCCCTACGACACAGCCAAGCTCCTGAACCCGCAAACCGTCCAGACCACCGGTTCGGACGGGAAAACGACGACGCAAACGGTGACCGACCAGGTGATCGCGCAGGGCCCCTTCGCCTCGCAGGAGGCCATCAAGATTCTGGGAACGAACGGCGGCGGTCCCTTCAATGTGAACAGCGCGCATCCGTTCGAGAATCCCACTCCGCTTACGGACTTCATGCAGATCGTGATGATGCTGTCGCTGGGCGCGGGGCTGACGTACACACTCGGCCGCATGACGGGCTCGCAGAAGCACGGCTGGGCGGTTTGGGCGGCGATGGGAATCCTGTGCCTCGCCGGCGTGACGTCGATTTACGCCGCGGAGTCTCGCGGCAATCCGTTGCTCCACGGCGTCGATCAGCATGTGACCGCGATGCAATCGGGCGGAAACATGGAAGGCAAGGAGGTCCGCTTCGGCATCGCCTCGACCGCGCTTTTCGCAACGACGACGACGGACGCCAGCTGCGGCGCGGTGAACGGCATGCACGACTCGTTCACACCGCTTGGCGGAATGATCCCGATGGTCAACATCATGATCGGCGAGGTGATCTTCGGCGGAGTCGGCGCGGGGCTCTACGGCATGGTCGTGTTCATCGTGCTGTCGGTGTTCATCGCCGGACTTATGGTGGGCCGCACGCCTGAATACCTTGGCAAGAAGATCGAATCGTACGACGTGAAAATGGCGATGGTCACCGTGCTGATCTTCTGCCTGATCGTGCTGGTACTCACCGGGATTGCCGTCGTCTCTCCGTTCGGCACATCGTCGATTACCAATCCGGGGCCGCACGGCCTCTCGCAAATCCTGTATGCCTACACCTCGATGGCGGGCAATAACGGCTCGGCCTTCGCCGGACTGAACGGGAACACACCCTGGTTCAACATCAGCGGCGCATTCGACATGCTGCTGGGCCGTTTTTTCATGGTTATTCCGGTGCTCGCGATGGCCGGCAACCTGGCCCGCAAGAAGATCGTGCCGGAATCGGCGGGCACGTTCCCGGTGACGACGCCGCTTTTCACGTTCCTGCTGATATCGGTGATTCTGATCGTCAGCGCACTTACATTCTTCCCGGCTCTCAGCCTAGGTCCGATTCTCGAGCACCTGCTGATGCATGCCGGAAGGGTTTTCTGAGGCAGCCATGAACACGCAGACAAGAAAATCGCTCTGGACTTGGGCAATCGTCGGCGGCGCGATCCGCGATTCCTTCATCAAGCTAGATCCGCGCACGCTGATGAAGAACCCGGTGATGCTCGTCGTCGAAATCGGCGCGGTGATCACCACATACGACCTGGTGCGGGATCACATTCAACACCTACCCGGCTTCGGCTTCGAATTGCAGATCACGCTGTGGCTGTGGTTCACCGTGCTCTTCGCGAACTTTGCGGAGGCGATGGCCGAAGGCCGCGGGAAGGCCCAAGCCGATACGCTGCGCAAAGCCCGCTCGGAGACGACCGCGAACCGCATCAAGGCGGGCGGCGGAATCGAAGAAGTGGCCGGCTCCAAGCTTCGCGCCGGCGACCTCGTGAAAGTCGCCGCGGGCGAGTTCATTCCGGGCGACGGCGAAGTCGTCGAAGGCGTCGCTTCGGTGGACGAATCGGCGATCACCGGTGAATCCGCGCCCGTGATTCGCGAGTCGGGCGGCGACCGCTCGGCCGTCACCGGCGGCACCCGCGTGCTTTCCGACGAGATCGTCGTCAAGATCATGTCCAACCCGGGCGAAACGTTTCTCGACCGCATGATCAAGCTCGTCGAGGGAGCCGAGCGTCAAAAGACGCCGAACGAGATCGCGCTCAATATTCTGCTGGCCGGCCTCACGATCATCTTCTTGCTCGCCGTCGTCACTTTGCAGCCGATGGCGATCTACAGCGGTTCGCCGCAATCGGTTTTCGTGCTGATCTCGCTGCTCGTTTGCCTGATACCCACGACGATCGGCGGCTTGCTCTCGGCCATCGGCATTGCGGGCATGGACCGCGTCGTCCAGCACAATGTGCTCGCAATGTCGGGCCGGGCAGTGGAAGCGGCAGGCGACGTCGATACGCTGCTCCTCGATAAGACGGGTACGATCACGCTCGGCAACCGGCGCGCGACCGAATTCGTTCCTGCGCCGAACGTCACCGAAGCGGAGCTTGCCGATGCCGCACAACTCGCTTCCCTGTCGGACGAAACACCCGAAGGGCGCTCGATCGTCGTGCTGGCCAAAGACAAGTACAACCTGCGCGGGCGCGAGCTTTCCGCGTATCAGGCGAGCTTTATTCCGTTCTCGGCAGTGACGCGGATGTCGGGAGTGGATCTCGACGGCCGCGAGATCCGCAAGGGCGCCTTCGACGCGATCGCGACGCACTGCGGCTCGAACAACGGCTATCACGTTCCCGCGGAAGTGGAGGAGACCGTCAAGGCGATCTCCAATTCCGGCGGCACGCCGCTGCTCGTGGCCGAGGACCGGAAGATACTCGGCACGATTCACCTGAAAGACATTATCAAGGGCGGCATGCGCGAGCGCTTCGATCATCTTCGCGCGATGGGAATCCGCACGGTGATGATCACGGGCGATAACCCGCTGACGGCCGCCGCCATCGCGCGCGAGGCGGGCGTCGATGACTTTCTCGCCCAGGCCAAGCCGGAAGACAAGCT
>Ga0335074_10010588_pt1 | contig 12905 bp, 7 predicted proteins | sample Lox_Sample_23_FD_206715 | JGI IMG/M metagenome (GOLD analysis project Ga0335074, IMG submission 206715) | Soil microbial communities from Loxahatchee National Wildlife Refuge, Florida, United States - Lox_Sample_2.3 | ecosystem: Environmental > Terrestrial > Soil > Wetlands | place: USA: Florida...
GCGTCGTGTGCCTTCGTGAGGTCCTCGAAGTGACCAACGATGGCGCGCACCTTATCGGCGGCATCGGCCGGCTCCAGCATGTGGCTGCGGACAAACTCGTTGAGGTTGCCAACCGATTTCATCGAGACGGTCTGGTGGAACAGTTCCATCGCCTGCTCGGATTTGATCCCGAGCAGGCGGCGGGCCCGGCGTGCATAGTCGGGGAACACGGTGTGGATCTCGGCCCCGCCTGCTCGGAGCCGCCGACGCAGGTCCGTCAGATCCGAGCCGAAGTCGGTGAAGTCGGTCTCGATCGACAACTGCTTCTGCGAGGTCACAAAGAACCTATCCGGCTGGCCGGTCCGGTCTTTCTGATGGAATACCTGAGCCAGCGTGATCGACTCGTCGAAGCCGTCATTGGCGAAGACGCCGAGGATGACCGAGTAGTGGCGCTGATCGCGAAGTCCGACCGGGCGGGACGTGCCGGTAGCCTCGACCCGCTCCGACTTGTAGTGACCCTCTACGTAGGACCGCAGGGTGCGTTCCCTCGCGTCCGCGCCTGCTGCTTTGTTGTAGGCGATCCGGTGAGCCGGCAGGAGCAGCGTGCTGAGGGCATCGACCAGCGTCGACTTACCGCTGCCGATGTCGCCCGTGAGCAGTGCAGTTGAACCGTCCACGGACATCCGCCAGACCCGCTTGTCGAAGGTCCCCCAGTTGAAGACCTCGAGTCGCTGCAGACGATAGCCAGCCCGAGCACCCCCGGCCCCCAGCTCGATCGTCGAGAAAAGGCCATCACTCATCGTGTGCCGCCTTGCCTGACACCGCCGAGGCGTATTCGGCGAGCTTTCCGGCGAAGTCCGAGAGCGTCTGCGCGTCCACGTAAGCCTTGAGGATCCGGCGTACCTCCCACTGGTCGGAACGCGCGTGCATCTGGCGCAGGAATCCAAGGTCGGCCGCCCGGCGGATGGTGGTATCGGCCTGATCGACGACCCGCGCCTCGTTGGTCGATTCCGTGAGGAATAGTCGTAGCATCTCGACGATCTGATCGCGGCTAAGCACGAGTTTGCCCTCGGCGCCGGCCGTTTCGAACTCCAGGAGCCGCTTACGGAGCAGCACAAGAAGGAGGCTCAGGTTGTATCCGAGAGTGCGCCGCTTGACGAGCCGGGGTAGCGGTTCTTCGCCGTCAGCCTCTGGTCGGGTCTGCAGGTAGGCATAGCCTTCGGTGTCGTCGATGATGACGTCGACGCCGATCGCGGCAAAGTGATCACGGACCGGCGGCGGGTTGCGGTCCAGAGTGCTCCACGTCGCCTCGTCCTGCTCTCGGTAGACGACGCCGCGCATCAGCTGGATTATCGCGGCGGCCGCGGCGTGCTCCTCGGCGGACCTCACCTTCGGGTCACCGTGATCTTCGGTAGCCGGGCCCGGCGGATGCCCTCGTCGACGGCGTAGTCAATGCAGGTCTCATCTTGTTCGTCCGCCGAGACGTCGAGATCTTCGTCGGTCAGCGCGAGATAGCCGACAATCTCGGCGGCGCCCTGCTCGACGGGATAGGCAGCAACGATGTCGCTCAGCAGCGCCGAGCCGCGCTCGGGCACAGCCGAGCGGATGTTGGCGGCAAGCCGCGCCTGGTTCACGAATGTCTGCTCAAACAAGGCACTCACGTCCGCCTGAGTATCGGCAGCCGGGTCCAGCAAGCTCTCGACGTCCGCGCTCGGACGCGCCTCATACAGCGGCCGCTCCACCGGCAGGGCAATTCTGACTCCGGGCTCATAGACCTCAAGTCCGATCGCAGGCGGAGTGTCCCGGCAGGAGAGCGCGGTGGCCTCGATCGAGCGGACGAGATCAAGGACACGACGATTCTCGAGCCATACCTGATCGTCAAGGAAGCGCCGCAGCTGTTCTGAGATCTGACGGACGGTTCGCTGCGTACGCTCGGCGGCCTCGGACCAGTCGTGATGCACTGTGCGCAGTCGCCGGTCCGTTTCAATCTGTTCCAGCGCCTGAAGCCGGGCCAGCATGTGCGCTAGTTCGTCCTGCCTTGTCTCGGACAACAGAAAGTCATAAAACGCCTGAAAGCTTTGGCCTTGGTCAGAGCTGTCGATGTCGGCGCGGCTGTTGACGAGCTCGGCAAGCAGATCGCCTTTGCGGCCCGCCCAGGACGCGATCCGCTCGCGAATCGCGCGGTCGAGAACACGGAAGTTCTCTTCCACCTCGCGGAAATCCGACAGGAGTTCGCGGGCCGTAGATGCGAACTGCTGATAGCGGTCACGCAGCGCAGTGTCGCTGAGGACGGTTAGCTGTCCGGCCTCGACTGCAGTTATCTCCTGGTTGATTTCGTCCCTGCGACGATGCAATTCAGCCAGGCGGAGTTCCGGGTCGGTCTCGGTACCGTGCACTATCTGGCGCAATAGCTCAACTACCGTGTGCAGCCGCGATTCAGTGCCGACGAATGGGCGGACGCCCAGCCCGATGACCCAGCCGTAGGCTTTCTCGAAGGCTGGAGTCGCGTCGTAATGCACCTCGTCTGACCCGAGCGGGTAGAAGCGGCGTAGCCAGCCTGCATCCGGGTGGGCCCAGTCCTCCAGATAGTCGGTGGCCGGCTTCGGATACCGCGCAGCACTCGGGTCAGCTGCGTTGAGCGCGTAGAGCTCGTCGTCCAGCGCCACGGCGAGAACCGAAATGGATGTAGCACCGTGGTTACCTTCGACAAAGTAGCGGCCGAGGAAAGCCAGGATGAGCGGCGCGTTGGCGGCGCGGAGCAGTCGCCAGGCCGGATGGCGGTCGCGGAGCCGCTCGACATCACTATGGTCCATGTGCCCTCCGTGCTCAGCCTACGGAGCACCGCCGACAGTACGGGTCTTTACGACGTGGCCTGTGCATCGTCACGGATGGGAGGCAGACCGCACACGCCATGCCGGCATTTGTTCCGCGCGACAGGGGGCGGCTTACCTCCGTTGATGGAACCCGGCGCAGGTCGCGGAGCGGTCATTGGCCGACATGTGCCCGAAGGTGGCTTCGCGCTTGGAGTCAGGACCATAGAACGGCGATCGGCGCCGCGGTTATCCGGTCGTCTAGCTCTTGAATGAAGGGTCCACTGTGCAAGAGCAGGCCGTGGACGAATCGTTCGCCAAGTTCGTCGCGTAGCCACTGAAGGTGCCGGGAGCTTGACGGCGCAGGATTGCTACCTGCCTTTACCTCCACGGCGATGACCCGGTGCCCAGCGAGTTCGATCAGTATGTCGACCTCGCGGCGGCCGCCGTCCTGGCGTAGGTGGTACATGCGCGGGCTCAGGTCGCTGATCGGAAGTTCGGCGCGAAGCTGTGCAGCGACGAAGGTGTCGATGATTCGGCCGAGCATGTCGGAGTCGAGCAGGACGGAGGTCGCGTCTGCGCCTGACTGGGTGAGAGCCAAAGCCGCGTCAATCAGGTACCGCTTTGGCAGCTGGCCGAGACGCTTGAGCCTGTTGGTGAACCAGGCCGGCACGATGTCCAGGACGTACAGGTTGCTGAGCAAGTGCTCGTAAGCGACGCCGGTCTTCCGGTCGATCCCGGCGGCCTGAATGAGGGTGGTCTGGTCAGCGGTCCCTGCAGTATTGAGCGCGACCGCTTCGAAGTAACGCCGGAGCCGGACAGGGTCGCGTCCCGGCTCGGCTTCGGTCGCATCCCGGGTCAGCAGCTGCTGGACATAGCCGTCGTACCACCGTCGCCGTGCGCGCTCGCTGAGTCGCAGTGCTGGTTCCGGGAATGCGCCGGCAAGCGCCATCCCGACGTAGTCGCGGATGTCGGGGCTTGTGCTCGGCACCGTCAGGGCGGATGCGCCTTCGTGAACGATCCTGTCCACGAATGCGCCGCCGCTGAGGGCACCGAGCTTTTCCCGCATCGTCAGGCCAGTCATGTGGATGTGTATGAGTCGGCCAGTACCCGGCCAGCTCTGCGAGTCGAGGTCGGCGCGCACGGAGCCAGTGAGTACGAAACGACCCGGACGGGGATCTGCGTCGACGGAACGTTTGACGGCGCCCAGAACCTCCGGTGCCTCCTGCCATTCGTCGAGCAGGACTGGTTCGGCGAGGCCTCGCAGTGCAGCATCGGGATCGGTGCGGAATACCGGGCGGACGCCCGGCTGGTCAAGGCTGATCACCGTCGCGGCCTGCCGTCGGGCTGTGGTCGTCTTGCCTGACGCGCGAGGTCCCAGCAGGGAAATTGCCGGCAGCTCAGCGAGCAGCTCGGTGACGAGCGGGTCGACGAGCCGTGCCTGATAGTCCTCTGCCATAAACCTAATAATACCCAATTTGCGCGTCATGTAATCCTCATTTTACGCAGACTACGATCGTACTTTCGCGCGCTGAATCGGCATGCCTAGTGCTCGCAAGCGCTGCTGTCGCCTGTTGGTATTTAGGTCAGGTCGCGGAGGGAAGTTGAACTCCCATGGATCTGACCTGCGGCAACCCGAAGCAGGCTCTATGCCATGGCGCTTTGATGCAGGTCAGCGTTAGAGGATTAGAGGATGAGTGTCCGAGGGGGGACTTGAACCCCCATGCCCTTTTGGGGCACTAGCACCTCAAGCTAGCGCGTCTGCCTATTCCGCCACCCGGACCGGGGCCACGGCATCTTGCCGGGCCGGCCTCACGATAGCAAATCGGGACCCGTGTCGGCGACGGAGCTTTGTCCGCCCGACTGCGAGGAGAGCTGCCGCCGCAGCTCATTCAGCCAGTCGATCACCTCCCTGCGACCGCTGTGGTCCTCAGGAAACAGCTGTTGGCTGTAGAGAGTCGCCGAGATGACCGACCGGTCGGCCAGCCCGATCAGCAGCTCGATCTCGCGGCGGTGGAGTGGGTTGTCACGGTAGACCGACGGCGGCGGGGGGGGGTGTCTCGAAGATGTCCGCGATCTGCGACCAGGGGATCCGGTGCGTGTTGCGCATGTTGCGGATTACCAGGCGGTCGGGCTTGGCCACTATGGCCACGAGCACGATCCGGGCCATCACCATCCCGGCGGCGGCCGCGACCACGCCAGCAATGAGGCGCGTCCACCAGTAACCGTCGGGCCTCAGGGCCGCCACGAGGAGCAGCAGGGGCACGAGGCCGACGGTCAGTAGCGCGGTCGCCTTGGTCCTGGGCCGCGAAAACGTCACCGGCAGGCGCTGCGGGCCGGACAACGCGGGTTGCGGCTGCCCGGACCGGGATTCCGCACCAGGCTCGGACCCCGTCATATCCTCGGGCTCCATGCGCCACCACCTCCACGGCAACTAGGCCGAGGCGCCGATAGTAACGATCACCCGTCCCCGAGCGGAAGCCCCAGGCCCAGCCCGCAATCGCCAGGGGTCCCCATCTGCGAAGCCGGACAGAAGGTGCAACGATGGCGGGATGACGGAGAACCTGCAGACCCACGGCACCGCAGCCCAGGACGAGGTCGCCACCCTGGCCAGCGACCTGATCAGGATCGACACGACCAACCCTGGAGATCACTCGGGACCAGGCGAACGAGCCGCCGCCGAGCACGTCGCCGCCCTTCTGGCCGATGTGGGTCTGGAGCCGAAGATCTACGAGTCGCACGAGAAGCGGGCCAGCGTTGTCGCCAGGGTCGAGGGCAGCGACCGGAGCAGGCCCGCGCTGCTGATCCACGGTCACCTCGACGTCGTGCCCGCCGACGCAAGCGACTGGCAGGTTCACCCGTTCTCCGGCGATGTCGCCGACGGCTGCGTCTGGGGCCGCGGCGCCGTCGACATGAAGGACTTCGACGCGATCACGCTCGCCGTAATCAGGCAGCGGCTGGCCGAGGGACGCAGGCCGCCGAGGGACATCGTGCTGGCCTTCCTCGCCGACGAAGAGGCAGGCGGCACCTGGGGCGCGCGGTGGCTGGTGGACAACCACCCTGACCTCTTCGAGGGTGTCACCGAGGCGATCGGCGAAGTCGGCGGGTTCAGCGTCACGATCGGCGATCAGCGCCTCTACCTCCTGCAGACCGCGGAGAAGGGCATGGCCTGGATGCGCCTGACCGCCCGCGGGACCGCAGGACACGGCTCGATGCTCCAGCCGGATAACGCCGTCACCGAGGTCGCGGAGGCGATCGGCCGGATCGGCAGGCACGAGTGGCCGATCAGGGAGACGGAGGCTGCGTTCGCCTTTGCCAGGGAGGCCTGCCAGGCTCTCGGCGTCGATTTCAATCCCGACGACCCTGGCGCCGCGTTTGCGAAGCTGGGGTCGATCGCCAAGATGGTCGGAGCGACCCTCACTAACACCGCCAATCCGACCATGCTGTCGGCCGGTTACAAGGTCAACGTCATCCCGCAGGTCGCCAGCGCGCAGGTTGACGGCCGGTTCCTGCCTGGCCACGAGGACGAGTTCTTCCGCGAGATCGACGCGCTAGCCGGGCCGGGCGTCCAGCGCGACTTTGTGCATCACGACATCGCGGTCGAGACCTCCTTCGACGGCAACCTGGTCGCAGCGATGCGCGAGGCGTTGCTGGCTGAGGATCCCGAGGCACGGATGGTGCCGTACTGCCTGTCGGGCGGCACGGACGCCAAGTCTTTCTCGCGGCTAGGGATCCGCTGCTTCGGTTTCACGCCGCTCAGGCTGCCCGCCGAACTCGACTTCGCGGGCATGTTCCACGGGGTGGATGAGCGCGTGCCGGTGTCCGCCCTGAAGTTCGGCACCAGGGTCCTCGACAATTTCCTCGATCGCTGCTAGCCGTTATCGCAGGTCGTGGCCTTTGCCGGGCCTTATGGTCTGCCGCACGGATCTGTCCGGACGGGAGCGTCTTTGCGTTTATTGACGCATGCACGTTGAGTAGTGCTATCGTGACTCCCTGTGCGGGGCTGAATCCCCGGTGCGTAACCCCTTTCCGAAAACGCGCCGGTCAACGGTCTCGTGCTCTGGCGGACCATTCGGGTGGATTGCCCGCCCAGAATGGCTGCCGCTAGCCGGCCGATTAGGAGGGTCGCCTGTGTTGCCGGAACAGGGTCAGAGCCTAGGTTCGCTGGTCTGCAGCCGCGCCAGCTCGCGGCGGCACGGCGCCGCGACCAGCAGCGCGCGGGCCTGTCGCCTGGGTCGCTTGATCCTCTCGGCCGGCTGCGGGTACTCGCCCGCCCCGGTGGCCACGGCTGTAGGCGCTGCGATGAAGTCGCGCCAGGCCGTGGCCACCGCTGACGCGCCCGCTTGGCGGGGCCAGCCATCGTTAGCCGCTGGCGCCTGCGCGCGAGTCCGCGGATCGGAACGCCAACGAAGCCAGGCAACGGTGTCCTTCGCGGTCGAGTTCCGCTGTCGGCCCTTGCCTAATTAGCTCGTCCCAGGTGCTCTTGCCCGCCAGCTAACCCCAGCTGACACCCGGCTCAGGGCCCGGGCCCAGACAGCTCCATAGAAGTAACTCTCAGTAAGCAATCGAAAACACAGCGCACTGGCCGCGGAAAACGGCTCCTCCGCCGGGCTCGCAAGGCCACAGAGTCACTAAGAAAGAGGACAAGCTAATGAGCACATTGGCTGCAGTCGCGGTGCGAGAGACGGCCCTCATCTCTGGTACCGGCATGTTCCATGGCTTCGCGCCGGGCGCGATCGACGGCTTTGCCGTTGGCGCGCTCGCGACCGGAGCCTGCTGCCTCGTCATTGCCGCGCCCCGCCTGCTGCACCGCGCCCGGCTGTCGGCCAAGGACGGGATGTGGGGCACCGGCGCGCGGCGTTCCAAGGTCCGGCGCGACTACTTCGCGGCGCCGGTTGATGCCGTTGTCGCCGGCCCGGCCGTGACCGCCGAGCTGTTCGCGCCCGAGGCCGAGGTTCTCGGCTACCCGGCCCCCGTAACCAGCGACCTGGACGAACTCCCAGCCGAAGTCGATGCGTACGACCCCGCGGCGAACGATGACCCGTTCGCGTCGGTGGACGGCAACGAGGTGGTCTTGCCGGGAACGAGCAGCGGCCGGAGCGGGCGTGAACAAGCCGGCCGGTCTGGTCATCGCAGCAAGCACAGGATCACGAGTTCGGATGCGGATCGCCGGCCGGACGCCCGACGTCAGCCCAGGCACGCTGCGCCGTCGGCGAGGCTGGCCACCAAGGTGTCGGGCAAGTTCACAGCCCTCCCGATCGTGGTTCGCAGCTGATCGCACAGGCCCCAGTCAGGCCCGCCGCGGTGCTTGCGCCGCGAGGTCCGGCCACCCGATGAGGCCCGCCGGCTCAGCCCGGCGGGCCTGACTGGTTAGGCTGAGCAATCCAGGAGGGTCCGGCCCATGTGAGCGGACCGCGAGTCTGGCGGATAATGCTTCGCCGTAGTGTTGCTTTGCGGCTTCCGTCCGGATACAGCCGCATACGGGACAACTCCCAGTGGCCGTACTCGGCGTGATCGGTCAGCATTCGCCTGGCCGCGTCTCTTGAGGTGCTGCGCGGTATATAGAGCACCAGGTAGGAGTACTCCGCCATCAACTCATTGTGCGCGATGAGCGAGATGGTTCAATCACCTTGAGGGAATCCGCAGCGAAGGCTCAGGGAACAGGCCGACGCCGCTCGCAGGTTAGGTTCCTTGTGAGGGAACGGGGTTGTACGCCGTCAGGTGATATGCCTGGCGGAAGCGGTATCCCTTACGGAACGGCCAGAGCGATGGGTGGTAGCAGGACGACCTGCGGTAGCCTCCTGGGCGGTTGGCGGAAGTAAAAGGGTGGAGAAGTGGCAGCAGGGACCGAGGAATCGACCGGAGCTCGCAGGTCGGGGGCGAACGGCGGCAACAAGCTGGTCATTGTCGAGTCGCCGGCCAAGGCCAGGACCATCGCTGGCTACCTGGGCAAGGGCTACGTGGTCGAGTCCAGCATCGGCCATATTCGTGACATGCCCGATAAGGCTGCCGAGATACCGACCAAGTACCGCAACGAGGCCTGGGCCCGCCTCGGTGTTGACGTCGACCACGACTTTGAACCGCTCTACGTCGTCAACTCGGACAAGAAGCAGCAGGTCAGCAAACTTAAGCAACTGCTCAAGAACGCCGACGAGCTCTACCTCGCCACAGATGAGGACCGCGAAGGCGAGGCCATTGCCTGGCATCTGAAGGAAGAGCTGAAGCCGCGCGTGCCGACCAGGCGGATGGTCTTCCACGAGATCACCCCCGAGGCGATCGCCCGTGCTGTCGCGAATCCGGGCGAGATCGACCAGGGTCTCGTGGAGGCGTACCAGACCCGCCGCGTGCTTGACCGGCTGTACGGCTACGAGGTCTCGCCCGTGCTGTGGAAAAAGGTCATGCCGCAGTTGTCGGCTGGCCGGGTGCAGTCGGTCGCGGTCCGGCTCGTAGTCGACCGGGAGCGCGAGCGGATCGCGTTCCGCCCGGCCCAGTACTGGGACCTCGAGGCCGAGTTCGCGAAGATCCAGACCGAGACGCTCGCCGAGAACGACGTCGACCGGTTTACCGCGACGCTGGTGTCGGTGGATGGCCGCCGGGTGGCGCAGGGCCGCGACTTCAGCTCGATTGGCGAGCTGCGGTCGGCCGAAGGCAATGGCAGCGCGGTGCTGCACCTGGACGGGAACGCCGCCGCGGCGCTGGCGGGCCGGCTGGCCGCGTCTTCCTTCGCGGTGAAGTCGGTCGAGCGCAAGCCGTACACCAGGAAGCCGTATGCGCCGTTCCGCACGACCACGCTGCAGCAGGAGGCATCCCGCAAGCTCGGTTTCTCGGCGAAGTACACGATGTCGATCGCGCAGCGGCTCTACGAGAACGGCCACATCACCTACATGCGGACCGACTCGGTCACGCTGTCGCAGACCGCGCTGAACGCCGCGCGCACCCAGGCCCGGCAGCTGTACGGCGCCGAGTACGTGCCTGACCAGCCGCGCATCTACGACAGCAAGGTGAAGAACGCGCAGGAGGCGCACGAGGCGATCCGTCCGGCCGGCGACTCGTTCAAGACGCCGCCGCAGGCCGGGCTGTCCGGTGATGAGCTGCGCCTCTACGACCTGGTCTGGAAGCGCACCGTGGCCTCGCAGATGAAGGACGCCACCGGTGAGTCGGTGTCGGTCCGGGTGGCCGGGCGCTCCTCCTCCAACGAGGAAGCCGAGTTCGGCGCCTCCGGGAAGATCATCAACTTCTACGGCTTCCTCAAGGCCTACGTCGAGGGAGCGGACGACGACGCCGAGCGCGACGACAGCCAGCGGCGGCTGCCGCCGCTGGCCGAGCGCGAGGCGCTGCGCGTGGTCGAGGACAGCCTCAAGCCCGCCGAGCACGCGACCCGCCCGCCCGCCAGGTACACCGAGGCGACCCTGATCAAGGAACTCGAGGATCGCGAGATCGGCAGGCCGTCCACGTACGCCTCGATCATCGGCACGATCCTGGATCGCGGCTACGTCTTCAAGAAGGGCAGCGCGCTCGTCCCCTCGTTTGTCGCGTTCGCTGTGGTGACGCTGCTCGAGCGGCACTTCGCGCACCTGGTCGACTATGAGTTCACCGCGAGGATGGAGGATGCGCTCGACGACATCGCCGCGGGCGAGGCCGAGCGGGTGCCGTGGCTGCGGAGGTTCTACTTCGGCGCCGATGGCGAAGAGGGCCTCAAGGAGATGGTCAGTGACCTCAGCGAGATCGACGCGCGGGACGTCAGCTCGTTCCCGCTGGCGGGCACCGACATCGTGGTGCGCGTCGGCCGGTACGGCCCGTACCTGGAGCGCGACGGACAGCGGGTCAACGTGCCCGAGGGCACCGCGCCGGACGAGCTGACCCCCGAGTTCGCCGAGGAGTTGCTGAGCCGGCCAAGCGGGGACAAGATCCTCGGCACCGATCCGGAAAGCGGCAAGACGATCGTCGCCAAAGCGGGGCGGTTTGGCCCGTACGTGACCGAGGTGCTCGACGAGGACGCGCCTGCGTCGGCCAAGCCGCACACCGCCTCCCTGCTGAAGAGCATGGATCTGGACAGCGTCACGCTGGACGACGCGGTGCGGCTGCTGACGCTGCCGCGGACCCTCGGCGAAGTGGACGGTGAGCCGGTCACCGTGCAGAACGGCCGGTACGGCCCGTACGTCAAGCGAGGCTCAGAGAGCCGGTCGCTGGAGTCGGAGGATCAGCTCTTCACCGTCACCCTCGACGAGGCGAAGGCGCTGCTGGCGCAGCCCAAGCCGCGCGGACGGGCGGCCAGGGCCGCCGCCGCGCCGCCGCTCAAGGAGCTGGGCGAGGACACGGCCAGCGGGAAGCCGATCGTGCTGCGCGAGGGCAGGTTCGGGCCGTACGTGACCGACGGCGAGACCAACGCCTCGCTCCGGAAGGGCGACACGATCGAGTCGATCACGCCGCAGCGCGCGATCGAGTTGCTGGCCGAGCGCCGCGCGGCCGCTCCGGCGAAGAAGCGCCGCGCGAGCAGCCAGAAGACCGGGGCCAAGTCCACGACCAAGGCCAAGACGTCCAAGACTGCTAGCTCGGCGAAGTCAAAGTCAACGACGAAGACCTCATAGTCGCAGGGGCCGCCAGATAACGGGCGGCGCCAGCCGTCGGCGCGGCCATTCCGGCGGAACCGGGCCCGTGAGCGGTCAACTGCCCCTTCACTGTGCTCTCGTCCGCCCGGACGCGGCTCCCTGTGTCGCATTCGTCAAGTCGCAACTGGTCAAACGCTGATGAAACGGGCGGCGTTCTCTGGCCGCTGCGTCAGGTGTGTGAAAGAGGTATCGCTAAAGCCGGGTGAAGCGCGTCCGTAGCAGTACCTATTTCACACCCATTGGCCTGCGGCGGCTGTCGGGACCGGCGGGCGGCGCCGTCAGACCCGAGGAAGGCCGGCGCGGTGGCGCCGTCAGACCCGAAGGAGGCCGGCGCCGTCTCGCGTGGTTGAGTGATGTAAGTGTCCCTTGGGCAGCACTGCTCCGCTCAGCCAGAGCGCACTCAGCGATTTAGTAGGACTTGTCCGATACAGCCGTTCCGATAGCGCACTTCACCCATATCCGGGTGATAATCAAGGCAACATTCCGGCTTCGCGGATCACAGTCTCCGGGACCCGACTTCGTTCCGCTCTGGATCCGCCTGATCACGGACGGCAGCTTCGCGCAGTGACCATGCGTTCGGGTGCCGGGCCTATACCCTGGCGCAGTGAACTTTAGATCCCCTTTGGGTGCACGTGGGTTCGGCGTGCTGTCTATCACGTCGTTCCGGCGCCTGTGGATCGCGCTCACGCTTGCGAGCCTCGGGGATTGGCTGAGCCTGCTCGCGCTCACCGCACTCGCCGACAAGATCGGCGGTACGAAGAACGGCGCCTACGCGGTTAGCGGCGTGTGGCTGACGTCGCTGCTGCCGTGGCTGCTGTTCGGGCCTCTGGCGGGTGCGGTCGCCGACAAGTTCGACCGCCGGATGAACATGATCATCGGTGACGTGATCAGGGCGGTGCTGTACATCACCATACCGATCGACCTGTCGGTGGGCTTTATTAACAAGCTGACCTGGATCTACGTGGTCCAGTTCCTGGCTTCGTGCGCGTCGCTGTTCTGGACGCCGGCCAAGGACGCCTCGGTGCCGAACCTGGTCCCGAAGGACAAGCTGGAGCAGGCCAACCAGCTCAGCCTGGTCGCCACCTACGGCACGGCCCCGCTCGCCGGACTGCTGTTCTCGCTGCTAGCACTCCTGAGTACCGCGCTGGGCCACATCTCCCCGTATTTCTCTACTAACCAGGTCAACCTGTCACTGTACTTCCGGACGGCGATGTACCTGGTGTCGGCGCTGACCATCTACATGCTCAAGGAACTGCGCCGCCGCCGGACCGACAAGATCTCGTCCCCGGCGGTACTCAAATCGATCTGGGAAGGGTGGCGATTCCTCGGCCAGACCCCGGTGGTGCGCGGCATCGTGCTCGGCATGACCGGCGCGTTCGTCGCGGGTGGCGCCGTCGTCGGCCTGGGGCCGTCCTACATCGAGCACGTCCTGTCCGGTGGCAACGCCGGGTGGGGTGCCGCGTTCGCCGCGATCTTCTTCGGCCTGGCCATCGGCATGTTCCTTGGC